>JGI24695J34938_10001178_pt1 | contig 23250 bp, 16 predicted proteins | sample TergutCo191P3_FD_34938 | JGI IMG/M metagenome (IMG submission 34938)
TGTAAAACCGCAGCCTGTCGCTGTGTTTACAATTAAAAGGATTTTTCCTTTTAATAAACTTAATGAAAAATCATTGCCGTCAATGTCTTTGACTGTTAAGTTATAAATTGTCATTTAATTACTCCGCTGATATAGCTGTATAAGTAATAATAGTACGTCAAAAAAACACCGTCTAGTATACGGCAACGGTGTTTTTCTAACGTAATATACACCCTGAAAAAAACATTGCAACTTACCAAATCAGGGGAGATAGACGGTTTTTAACCGTTTTTTATCACCAATATGGGTGAGGTTGAGTATTTTATTACAGTTTTCTTATTATTCTTGCGTGTATCTCCAGCGCTCTTTGATTATCTCTTAGGTCTCGGTGCAGTTCGCCGGATATTTCTATGGTATCGGAAGGGCTTATGTTTGAGCCTAAATTTTCCCATTCTCTCGGGCCGATCCGCAGGATTATTTCTGTTGTCAAATCCGTGAAGGTATAAAGGTCTCCGCCGAGAGACATGATAATATTCCCTCTTACGACTACCGGAGTTCTGTGTTCAAGGGTTTGCGCTTGCGCTATTGTGATGGTCTGTGAAGGTCCAATAAAACCGAATTGGCTGTTGTGGGGCGGCGGCGGAAATCCAGGGTTGTGTCCGAATGTCCCTTGCGCTGTATCAGAAACAGGTCCCGTAAACCTGCTTTTTACATGGACGGTTTTTATTGCGAAAAATGCTAACAGACAGATAATGCCGAAAATTAAAAGTTCTTTTATATGCGGCGGTACAATAAAAAATCTGCCATGCGGAGGAATGGCAATTAAAACAAATAGAATAATCGCCCCTATAATCCAAAAATGACTTCTTTTTAACATAATGTACCTCTTGCATATTATAACATATTGTGTAAAATATTCAATATTTATATCCTCTGTTTTAATCTGTCGGGACGGAATATAAATTAATCGCCTTTTTTAATTATCACTTTTTTATAGAGTTATAGAGTATTACCGTTCTGAGTAACCACGTCAGATTTGTACTTTTTTGCTTCTTCCGGGTGCTTGTCCCTTACGAATTTATTTAATATTGAATTTATTTGATCTATATCGATAGGTTTTGCTATAAATCCGTCAAAACCGTTTTTTGCGAAAATTTTGTCATTTCCCACTAAAGCGTTAGCAGTCAGAGCCACAATAAATCCTGTGTAGCCGAGTTCCCGCAGTTTTTTGGTAGTTTCTATACCGTCCATTTTCGGCATCATGTGATCCATGAATATTACATCATATTTTTTTCCGTTTTGAATTTTTTCAATCGCCGTAAAGCCTGAGTCCGCCATTTCCACTTCAAGCTCATAGGATAAAAGTATTTCGCAGGCTACATAAAGGTTTATCTCCACATCGTCAACAACCAGTATATTGCCGTAAGGCATAAGCTCTTTTGTAATTTCCTGTTTGTCCTGTTTTTTGCTCGTAAAGGTAAAATCACTTAACCGTCGCGTAAGTTCCTCTCCGATTGGCGAGTCATCAGCTGATTGCTGTTTTATCATAACGGTAAATGTACTGCCTTTTCCCAATTCGCTTTCTACGCTGATTTCTCCCTCCATCATTTCAACAATTCTTTTTATTATATTTAATCCAAGTCCTGTTCCTTCTATTGACCGATTCACTGCGGTATTAAAACGCGCGTATTCATCGAATACTTTTTTTCTGTCTTCTTCTTTCATACCCTGCCCTGTATCACTTACGGAAAGAACAAGCATTATATCTTCGTTAATTTTCCTGTGATTTACAGAGAGTTGAATCTGTCCTCTATCTGTATATTTTATCGCGTTAGAGAGGAGATTATTAAGAATTTGTTTTATTCTTATTTCATCGCCGTAAAGTTTCGACGGCAGATTTTGATCAACATCCAATTTAAACTCAATCGGCTTTGATCCTATCCGCACAATGTTAAGCTGAACCGCGTCGTTAATTAAACTGGGCACATTATATTCAACTGGATTTAACTCCATTTTTCCGGTTTCTATCTTTGTTAAATCCAGAATATCATTGATTATTCCCAGCAGGTTAATTCCGGAGCTGTGTATTTTTTCATAAGCTGCCATATGCCTGTCGGGGATGTCTTTATTCTGCATTTCAAGCTGAGAGATACCAAGGATAGCGTTTAACGGCGTGCGAATCTCATGAGACATTGTCGCGAGGAAATTGCTCTTGGAATGGTTCGCCGCTTCTATCTTAATATTCGCGTCAATCAAAAGCATATTTTGTTCCACAATGGCGTTTTCCGAGCGGATAATGAATATATTTAACACAATTAATATAAACAGAATTAGAAGCAGCATAATGAAAAATAATATATTCATGGATTGATTGAGCGCAAATAAACCGAATTGCGGATAGCTGATCAACGCATACCATTCCATCTCGGGGATAGAGCTGACAAGATACATTTTATCATTATGGATAAAAATCATTTTTTCACCGGCAGAGAGCATGGCGGCAGTTCTGATAATCTGATCGCTTTCTTCTGTGAAGTATTCGTGAAGGCGCACTTTACTGTTCACAAGCTCATAATCACTGGCGGATGTAATCTCGTGAAATTTATTAAATGTATAAGCTGTAATATTAATCTCAAACTCCCTGTAGGCGTTGGCAACGAAATCCGAAAAATTCGTCAGGTCAATGGCTGTTCCAAGCATACCGAGAGTTTTCTTGTTTTTTTCATCAAATACAGGGGCATTAACCCATAGGTAGATCTGCCGCACATTGGGATTATAATTAATATTAAAGTTATATTTTTCCGTATTGAAAAGAGTTAAGTTATACCAGTAAGATTCAGGATCATCAGGATCAATAACGTATGATTCACTGCCTGTGGAATGAAATATTTTATCAACATCATTAATCCAGAAAACTACTCCCTGTCCGAAATGCTTCTGATATAAATTAAATTCCCTTTCTGCTAAAAATTCCAGATTTTTTTCTGAAGGGTTTTTGAAATAATCCCGGATAAAAGGAGAATCCGCCATGCTAAGCACCAGCGACAATTCACTGTTTACCGCTGTAGCCAAACGAAGCCGTATTGTTTCTGATGCAAAGTTGAGCTGCTGTTCAATATATGTACGGTTGGTTTGACGCGCAGAAATTGTATATACAGTAATGGATGCCAAAGAAATAGCCAGAAAAAAGATACAGGAAAACAAAAGAAATGTTTTCTTTACAGGGTGTTTAGATATTATATCAGAAATGATTGCCATATTTTTTGCACCTTGCCGCGGAAGCCTGATTATACTTGTTAATAAATATAATAGACATTATAACATATTATGTCAATAGGTTTTGTATATGATATATAAAAACTAAAATCTCTAAGAAACGAAGTTTCTCAAACGCCCGCACGCTTCTTCCACATCCACCCTGTGTCCAAATGCCGAAAAACGTATAAAGCCCTGTCCGGCAGGTCCAAAGCCCGCGCCGGGAGTGGTGACTACATGGCACTTTTCAAGGATTTCGGCAAACACTTCCCAGCTGTCCCTGCCCGGAAAACGCGCCCAGATGTACGGAGAGTTATCGCCGCCGATACATTTTATTCCAAGTTTTACAAGCGCGTCCCTTATCAATTTGGCGTTGCCCAGATAAAAATCTGTTAATCCGCGAATTTCCTTCAGTCCTGTTTCGTCTAACGCGGCGAGCCCGCCGGCCTGCGCGATGTTGGACGCGCCGTTAAAAATTGTGCCTGCTATGCGGCTCCAGTCCGCGTTAACGCTGAATGCCTCTTCGCCGCTTCCGCTTCCGGCGTACTTAACCGCTTTTGGCACTACAGACCAGCCAAGACGCACTCCGGTAAAGCCGGCGGGTTTGGAGAACGAATTGACTTCGATGGCGCAGGTTTCCGCTTTTTCAATCTCATAAATCGTTTTGGGCAATAACGGGTCGCGGATAAATTCGCTGTATGCCGCGTCAAAAACAATGATGCACTGTTTATCAATTGCCGCTTTTACAAGCGATGCAAGCTGCGCGCGATCTGCCACTGCTCCTGTCGGGTTATTGGGTGAACAGAAATAGATCAGGCAGCTTCGCGGAACTAAATCAAGGTTCGGGAAAAAATTGTTTTCCGCCGTGCAGGGAAGATATGTAATGCCTGCGTAACCCCCGCCGCCTGACGCGCCGCTTTTCCAGCCCCCGGCGGCTCCTGTTAAAACAGAGCCGTCAACATACACAGGGTACGAAGGATCCTGCACCGCGATTTTTACGCCCGCGCCGAACAGTATCTGCAATCTGCCGATGTCGCACTTTGCGCCATCGGAAATAAAAATCTCGTCTATACCGAACTTCCCTTTGTAAAAGACCGAAGAAATTTTTTCCCTTAACACGGCCATTCCTTCATCCTGATAACCCGAGTAGCCTTCCGCCGTTCCAAGTCTGCGCGCTCCTTCTGTAAGACCTTCGCTTATATGCGGCAGAATCGGTTCTGTCGTGTTGCCTACGCCAAGGCTGATGATCTTCGCTTCCGGGTGAGACGCCGCGAATTCCCGCCGCCTCTTTGCGATTTCCGGGAATAAATATCCGGCTTTAAGATTTGCGATATAAGGGTTCCTGGTTATCATACATTCCTCAATATTTATTTAAAATCTTTCACGCCGGAAATATCCAGCGTTGTGAAATAATCATCAACTGTTTCGGCTCTGCGTATCTGCGCGACAGAACCGTTGGCGCGAAGGAGAAGCTCGCCGCAGCGCAGCTTGCCGTTGTAGTTAAAGCCCATCGCCCTTCCGTGAGCGCCCGCGTCATGGATAACGACGAAGTCGCCTTTTCCGTTTTCCGCGGCGGTAACAATTTTTGGAAGCTGTCTTTGGATGGCGAACTTGTCGTTGTTTTCGCACAGGCTGCCTACTACATCGTAAGTTTCGGTCAACGTCTGTCCCGCCGCGTTATCCTTGCCTGGAATTGTTATGTGATGATACGCGCCGTAAAGCGCGGGGCGCATAAGATCTGCCATGCAGGCGTCAAGCGCTATGTAGCTGCGGTAAATTTCTTTTTTGTGAACCGCGCGCGCGACAAGCCAGCCGTAAGGGCCGGTTACTACCCTGCCACACTCGGTGCGGATTTCCATAGGATCAAGTCCGGCAGGCGTAAGAATTTCGTCATACGCTTTTTTAATTCCCCCGGCAAGAACCTCGTAATCCACGGCGGTCTGTTCCGGTTTGTAGGGAATTCCCACGCCGCCGCCAAGGTTGATAAATTCCACGCGCACTCCCGTTTTGCTCAATATTTCCGCGGCAAGTTCAAAGAGCATCCGCGCAGTTTCAATATGGTAAGGAACAGAAAGTTCGTTACTCGCTACCATTGTGTGCAGAGCGAAACGTTTAACGCCTTTTTCCTTTAACAGCGAATAGCCTTTGATGAGCTGTTCGCGCGTAAAACCGTACTTCGCCTCTTCAGGCTTGCCTATAATTGCGTTCCCTTCTTTTAAAGGGCCTGGGTTGTAACGCATGGAAATTAAATCCGGCAGTCCGGCTTTTCTTTCCAGAAACTCAATGTGGGTAAAATCGTCCAGGTTAATTACCGCGCCCATGTTCTTCGCGGCAATATATTCCTTTGTGGGAGTTTCGTTGGAAGTAAGCATGATGTCTTCGCCCTTCATGCCAGAAATTTCAGCCAGCAAGAGTTCGGGAAGACTTGCGCAGTCAGCGCCGAAACCTTCGGCGGCCAGAAGTTTGAGGATGTATGGATTAGGCAGCGCCTTAACAGCGAAATGATTCTTGTATGCCGGAAAAACCGAAAACGCCGCCTTAATGCGCCTAACATTTTCGATTATCGCCTTTTCATCGTAAAGATAAAACGGCGTAGGATGCTTCAGCGTAATCTCATCAAGCGCGGCTTTATCCAGCGGGAAATATTTTTCACTCATCTTTAATTTATATACCCTTTATATTTTAACAGCTCGGCGTTTAAAATCCCGCCGCCTGCCGCGCCGCGCACTGTGTTATGCGAAAGCGCTGTAAAGCGGATATCAAACACATTGCAGGGACGAAGCCGCCCAATTACTACAGCCATCGCCTTGTCAGCGTCGCGATCCTTGCGCGGCTGCGGACGGTTATCCTCTTCGCGGTAAATGATAGGCTGCTTCGGCGCCATCGGAAGATCAGCTTCCTGCGGCAGCCCTTTGTACGCGGCCCAGATTTTTTTTATCTCTTCCAGAGACGGTTTTTTACCGGCGAATTCGAGCGAAACGCAAGCCGAATGTCCGTCTGTCACAGGCACCCTGTTACAGTGCGCGGAAATTTTCGGAGACTGGGCGTCTTTAAAAACGCCGTTGTCAATGGAGCCGAAAATTTTAAGCGGTTCTTTTTCCGATTTTTCCTCTTCGCCTCCGATGTACGGAACAATATTGTCGATCATATCCAGACTTGGAACGCCAGGGTAGCCCGCTCCCGAGACTGCCTGCATTGTGGTGACAATGAGCCTCTGCGCCGGAAAGCCCGCCTGCGCGAGAGCGTGCAGAGGTTTCATATAACTCTGTATTGAACAGTTTGGTTTAACGGCGATAAAACCGCGGTCCCATCCGCGCGCTTTTTTCTGCATGGGGATGATGTCAGTATGATCGGGATTTATCTCGGCGATTAAAACCGGCACATCGGGCGTCCAGCGGTGAGCGGACGCGTTGGAGATTACCGGGATTCCCGCCGCGGCGTACTGCTCCTCCAGAGCGCGGGTTTCGTCCTTGCCCATCTCAAGCGCGGAAAATACAAATGAACATTCGCCTTTTTTAAACGCCGCAGCGGCGCGGCTTACATCGTTTGCGTCTTCTACCATTATGCTGCCCACATGAGGAGCGTATGTTTTCGCGAGATGCCATCTTCCCGCGACTGCAGCTTCATACTTTTTACCGGCGCTGCGGGGCGAGGCTGCCGCGTAACGAACCTCGAACCACGGGTGATCATTGAGCAGTGAAATATACTGCTGCCCTACCATGCCCGTCGCGCCCAAAATACCGACCGGAATTTTTACCTGTGCCATAACTTGCTCCTTGTAAAAATAATAATAACATTTTAAGGGATCAAGGACTAGATACCGCCGCGTTTGCTCTTTACTTTTTCATGCGAGAAGGATTAACCTGTAACAATGAAGTTTGATGATCTCGATGTTCAAATGCGCGTTTACGAAACCGCCGATGATTACTGCGTCCTGCCCGGCATATATATCGCGGCAAGAATTGACGGGCGCAATTTTACAAGGTTAACAAAAGAAACCGGAAAATTTGAAGCGCCGTTCGATATTAAATTCCGGGATTTAATGGTTGAGACGACCAGGCATTTAATGAACTGCGGGTTTAAGGTCATATATGGATACACGCAGAGCGACGAAATATCGCTGTTATTTGATTTAGACATTGATTTGTTCGGAAGGAAAACCAGAAAATACAATTCAATTTTGGCGGGAGAAGCGTCAGCGAAGTTCAGTCTGCTTTTCAGCGAAATTTCAAACTCAGTCTGCGGTGTATTTGACTGCAGAGTATGCCAGCTTCCCAATGAAAAAACGGTTGTCGATTATTTCCGCTGGCGAAGCGAAGACGCGCACAGGAACGCCCTGAACGCGCATTGTTACTGGATGCTGAGAAAAAATGAAATGAACAAAAAGGAAGCGGCAAAATTTATAGAAAATAAAAGCGTAGCGGAAAAAAACGAACTATTATTTTCACATGGAATCAATTTTAATGACATTCCGAACTGGCAGAAAAGAGGCACTGGTCTTTATTGGGTTAAAGAAGAAAGAACCAGCTTTAATCCCAAAGACAACGCGGAAGTAAAAGCGGAAAGGAACGCGCTCAAAACTGATTACGATCTGCCTATGCGCGATGAATACAGCGATTTTATCGGCAGGATGCTGAAATAAAAAAACCGTCCCTTGCGGGACGGCTTAAAAATAATATTGTTTATTAATCCACTTTAAACCGCGTTACTTCTTTGATTAAAGTGCCGATTCCATCACGGTTCTTGCTGCTTATATCGTTGACATGACTTACGGCTACATTGATTTGATTCGCACCGCTGGCCATTTCGTTCATGCCCAGCTTGATCTCCTGCGTCGCTTTTTCAAGATTCTCGCTTTCCCGGATAACTTCATGCGCGTTCTGGAGCATTTCTACCGATCTGTTGCATACCTGACGGGTAATATCATTTACCTTACTGACGCCTTCCAGAATTTGCTTGCTGCCTACTCCCTGTTCTTCCATCGCGTGAAGGATGTTTTCCTCCTGCTCGGCTACGATTTTAACGCTGTCGTCGATAGCGGCGAATTTTGTCATAACGTTTTCTGTCGAACTTGTAATCTTGTCGATCGAACTTTTTATCTTTTTCAAAACCACGCTGATGGTTTTGGACTGCTCGCTGGAACTTTCGGCCAGCTTGCGGATTTCGTCCGCGACAACGGCAAAACCCCGTCCCGCTTCTCCGGCGTGCGCCGCCTCAATCGCGGCGTTCATCGACAGCAGATTGGTCTGGCTCGCTATGCTCTGCATAACCGAGTTAATTTCCATCAGGCCTTCCGAATCGCGCGATATTTCATTAATATCCGAAGAAACCTCATTCAGTCCATTGCGTCCGACTTCCGAAGCGTCTTTTAAAATCTTTACGTTATTGGCGTTGCTGATAACGGTATTTGTAACAGAATTTGTGTTAGCGACCATTTCCTCAATGGCAGACGAAGCCTGGGCTACATTCGCGCTTTGTTCCTGAACCAGCTTGTCCAGCTTGTTGATGTTGCCCACAACCTGTTCCATTGTGGCGTGGGTCTGGCTGACGCTCGCGCTCTGGTTTATCACCCGCCCTTTGATACTCTGGATATTTGCCGTTATCTGATTTACCGCAGCGGCGGTCTCGCTCATATTGCTTGCCAGATCCGTTCCTACGCCTGACAGTGTAACAGATTCATTTTTAATGGAGAAAACAAGATGCTTTATTTTTTCCAGTGTCTGATTGAAGTACCTGGCAAGATCGCCGATCTCGTCTGTTGATTTAGTGGAAATCAGGCGGGTTAAGTCTCCTTCGCCCTCAGAAATGTCTTTCAGCGTATCTGCTACGGAGACCAGCGGTTTGGTGACATAATTCAAAACAAAATAGGTAATCACTGCTCCAATAAGGATGGCGATTACCGCCAATATAATTGTAAATCTGGTTATGGCGCGGACATCTTTCAGCACATGCGCTTCAGTCGCTCCTACAAGTATCGACCAGGTATGATTTGAGTTACCGATAGAAAAAGATTCAAGCATAAAAATGACATTTGTGCCTAGCGTAGGGTCGTATGCTTTGGCGTTGAAATTCCCGCCATTTTTAATCGCTTCGAACATTGTCTTTTGGTTCTTGCCCACTTCCAGATCAACATCCAGCATATTCTGCCCTATTCTTTCAGGGATAAAATGTCCCAGAATGTCTCCGTTATTCGAATACATTACCATCATCGCGATATCGTCATTTTCCCTTAATGTCTGCGCTACTGTCGGCTGTATTACGGCGGCGTCAAGAACGCAGCCTACAGCGCCGATTACTTCTTCCGTGTCCGGATGTATGATGGGAACCTGTATTAACATAACGTAAGTGTCTTTTCCGTTTATTCTTCGCGCCACAGGATCATCAAACCGGTCCTTTCTGGCGTCAGGGCCGTTCAGGTGTTTCATGGTTTGCGCAATATCAGTGCTGGCGCGGGTGGTAATGCTGCCGGTCTCTCTGGTAACAGTCATGGCGTATTGCCCGTCAGGACCGGAGCCTGATCTGCCGATATATTCGGAATCCCTGCCATCGAGCGCATTGGGTTTCCAGATTGAATAAGTCATCACCCAGGCGTTATTTTCAAGCAGCGCGCCTTTTAACATACTGTCGAATTGATCTCTCCTTGTTTCCGCGGGAAGACTTTCAAAATCTTCCATAACGGCTCCAAGGGTACTCAGCGCCCGGATATGACTGTTTTCCCTGCCCTCCCAGTAGGTTATAACATTCTCAAGCGTGTGCCTGAGGCTTTTCATGCTCAGCCTGTTACTGATGTTGGAAGCTTCGCGCAAAAGCAGCGCCGCGATTCCTGTCACAATGACCGCGACAATGGCGATCACCATAAGACTAAGTTTGAGTTTCAGCTTTAGTTTCATTTCCCTGCTCCTTCTAATGATAATAAACACCTGAATATACTCATTAAACTTATTGATACCTAATTTGATTAATTAAAGGAAAAACAGATGGTATTCAAAATGGAAGATTTTAGACAGTAAATATGAATATTTTAAGATGAATACTAAAAACTGTCAGATTAACCAACAGCCTTTGATAATATAATCTAGTATTTTAAGTCCTAATCGTCAAGTTTACAGCCGGTCTCTTTTTTACTTCGATGTCATGTTATACACGCCGTCCCATTTGTCTTCGGGAGGGACTTTCAGGAATGTTTTGCAGCGCTCAAGGTAAATTTTTGACGGTTCGTCACCGTTGTTGACAGAAAAGGCTTCTTTAAAACCCTGCCCGGCGAATTTCCATTCGCGCTTTTCAAAATAATCCAGCGCCTGGTGAAAAACCGTGACAAGTTTTTTCTGCTGTTCGTCTGCTTGTCCGGCAATGTCAATAAGTTCGCACAGACGCACAGGTTCGCTGATGCCGACAACTCGCACGCGATCAAGTCTGCGGTATAAAAGCGCGTCTCCCGTTTCCTTTACGGTGTCATAGGAAGCGAGAATCCATGTACCGTACTGTTTGTTTACTCCCTCAAGGCGCGCCGCGAGATTTACGGCGTTTCCCATGATCGTGTAATTCATCTTGTTAGCGGTTCCCATGTTACCCGCTACCATGGAACCCGTATTAACGCCGATTCGCGTTAAAAGAGGAGTAGGCGAAAGCCGCTGCTCCATAATTTCATTATTAAGTTCAGTTTCAAGTTTTTTCATAGTAATCGCGGAAACGCAGGCGCGCAGAGCGTGATCGGGCAGTTCGAGCGGCGCGCCGAAAAACGCGATTATCGCGTCGCCTTCGTATTTGTCAATCGTGCCTTTTTCCGAAAGGACTACATCGCTCATCGCGCTTAAGTATTTATTCAGCAGACTGACCAGTTTGGCGGGATCGCCGAGCGCTTCGGAAATGGTAGAAAAACCTTTAACATCGGTGAAGATCGCCGTCATGTGGCGTTTGGTTCCGCCAAGCTGCAGACGCGAAGGATCGGAAATAATTTCCTTTACTACATCGCTGGAAACATAGGTGGAAAAAGCGGTTCGGATGAATTGTTTTTCCTTCTCTGAACCGGCGTAGGAAATGACTTCCCGGATTATAACGGCGCTGATCAGAGCCAAAACGGTTCCCAAAGGTCCAAAAAACAGTCCGGTAAAACGGAAAACAAGGACAGTAACCGCCAAAAAAACCAATGCCGCTCCGAAGCCTGTTATAGACCGCGTAACAGGAGCGAACCCCGCGCTGAAAACGAAGAAAACCGGAACAAAGAGAATCATGAGCAGCGCCATCCACACGAAACTGACGGGAGTTAAAAAAGATTCGGAAAGAATGGTATCCAGAACAACGCCGTGCGTGCCGACATTTATGTATTTTCCGTAGAAGGGATTCGACCCGTAGTCCGTTGTTCCCGTATCAACTCTTCCAAGAATGCAGAATTTATCATTAAACGCCGCTTTCGTTTTTTCGTTCAGCTCCTTATGGTAAGCCAAATTTGCGCCAAGAACTCCGGCAAGCTGAATAATATACCCGGCTTTATCTTCTATCGCTTCGGCATCGTCCGGGAATTTTTCGCATAACAGATCGCTTAAAGTTTTTATCATGTTTTCCGTATCAAGCTCGGCAATTCCGGCAATCAGTTCATAGGCCATGCCGCGGTAAGCGATATGCGCGTCAAAGGAATCACTGGAATTGTCTTCCATCGCGCGGTTTCTCGCCGCTATAGACGCGTCCAACAGCCCGCATATTCCGAAAAGGGTTCCTGGGAGATCCTCAAGCGCGGAATCAAACTGGGAGAAATATTCCAGTCCCGCGGACGCAAGAGCGCGGCTGTATAAATCCAAATCGGCTTCCATTTCGTCAAGCTGGGAAAAAACCGCGAAAGAAATATGCGTATAACTGTCAATATAATTTTCTTTCGGCCAGTCAAGCATCATTCTGCCTTTGGAATCCAGCGGAATGACTATGTCCCTTTTCCCGCCGTCCGGCATTTGCGCCTGTTTAATAATCATCTTTTTTTTGCCGAGGCTTATTTCCGGCCTTCCAAGAAAATCTGTTAAAGGCGCGAATGCCAGCTGCAAATACCAGTGATCGTGAATATTCTGCGTCAGATAGACGCGCCTTCTTACGCCGTCATTGTCAACTTCCACATTGGTAAATCCCGCGCCCAGAGATGATTCCGCGAACTTGGGAAGAGACGGCAGTATATCGACAAAACCGGCTCCTTTGTGCGCGTCATGCGCGGCGGCGACAGTGTACGAGAAACGCTCTTCAGCTGCCGGGCGGCGGCGCGACTGTTCGCCGTACAAGGGGAACGCCTGCAGGTTGAGCGTCGTCCAGCTTCGTCCGAAAAGGGCAAGCGCCTGGGCAAGATACTCGTCATTGTCACGCGCAATGCGCTGCGCTTTGGCAAATAAATTCTGACGCTCGCTGTTAATCATTTCCGAGAGCGAACCCGCGAAATCCGCCATGTCGTTTCTTCCGATTTTCCCGGTGCTTACCGCGGAAAGAAGATCTTTGACATTCGTGTCAATTTCGGAAAAACTCTGAAAAAAATCATTTTCAAGCCCGCGGTCAAGGTACACGATGTCCACCCCCTGCGGGCCTCGGTCAATGTACTCAATATCGAAAATCGCGGCTTTCGCGCCGTATTCCTTCAGACGCAAAAGGCCGTCCGCCGGAATGGAACGCGGCCAGGGATAAATGCCGTTATACGCAATCGCCTGATCGTCCACATCAAGAAAAACAACGCTGTCTATGCGCCGGCGATCCGGCCTGAAACGCAGATAAAAATCATAAATGCGGTCTTCAAGCGAAGACATCGCGCCTATGGCGTAAAGAAGCGAGAAAACGGCTGCGGCGCCAAACCCAAGAAGCGCGCTGGAGACCATGTTACGTGAAACTTCATTCAGCCTGGGAAACGCCATAAAAAATTTTATCCCGCTGAAGGATACGACAGGCTGATATTAACTCCGCCGGATAATCCGCGGATAATGCCGTTTTGGCCGAAAACTCCGCGTGCGGCCGTGAATAAAACAAAAACTGTTAAAACTGCCTTTCTCATCCTGCCCTTCCTTGTATTTCAGTATACCGGTAAAATAACGGTTAAATCAACCTTTCACCGTGTTTTTCCCCAGGAGCGGCGCTGCCCAATGGCAACAGAAAAGTTACGGCATTCAGACTCGGCTGACAAATTTCCCGTTCGCGGCAAAAAATAAAAGAAAATCAATAAATTTATTACAAAAAACGGAGAAAAAGCCTTAATATGTACCCTAAATATTACGGAATTATAGATAATGCTAAAAACCGGTGTCTATACTATCTTTCATTGACGATTTACCAATCTGGATATAAAATTAATCCCAATGGCCAACGCAAAAAATAACCCGGAAATTCTTGATTTGCACTGGAGGGATGAAGATCCAGACTTCGGCATACTGTCGGACGGTATTTGGTGCAAAAACATGGAAGAAATAGTAAATCGTATCGCGGATGTGAAAGATACTGTAAAAATTATCAATCTTAACAATCAAAATTCGCTGAAGGAAGTCCCGGTAATATTGGAACAGTGCAAAAAACTTGAAGAAATAGATCTGTCTTTTACGCCAATAAATGAAGTGCCGGATTTTTTATTCACCCTGCCAAACCTGCGCTCATTTACCTGCTGCTGCTGGGAGCTTTCCTGGTCTCCATTGGGACTTTCAAAAGCGCAAAAACTGGAAAAACTCCACATTAGAATACACCAGGACTGGGATTTCCCGAAAGAAATAACAGAGCTGCGCGGACTGGAAAACCTGACGCTGGATTTATACAGCGGAATAACCCTGCCGGAAGAACTGTCGGAACTGAAAAAACTCAAGGAACTGACCCTGTCCATTCATTACGACGAAGGCAATATTCCAAATCTGCCGGAAGGATTCAATGGGCATCAGGCGCTGAAAAAAATCAGTATATGCGATTTTTCCAGCAAAAAAAACAAGTTATGCGATCTTGACAAGATGACCCAAACCCTCTCTTCCTGCTCCGGCCTTGAGCTGGTAAAACTGTCTGGCTTTAATACCGGAGAAGGACACCGCGGACTTTCGGCGCTGAAAGGTTTAAAGGAACTGGAGCTGCGGCATTTGCAGGGAACGGGGAATCCTTTCAGCTCCATTTCCACTCTTGTAAATCTTGAAAAACTTGGAATATGGGGAAGCGATTTTAACATAACAGAACTGCCGGATATTTTTGATAATTTTCATGAGCTGCGCATTTTCCAGTTTACAGGCAACATCGTGCACTCTCTTCCTCCGTCATTTTACAACCTTGCGAATCTGGTAGATATTGAAATAGGCAGCGCGGGGCTTTCATCGCTTGACAGAAAAATCGGCAGCATGCAAAAACTGAAAAAGATTCACCTTCACAACAATCTGCTGGAATCTCTGCCGGATACAATTTTTTCCCTGCCGTGTCTTTCGGTTTTAAACATCGAAGACAACAATTTCAGGCCGGGCGACATCGCGCAAATCAGGGAAAAAATAACAGCCATCAATAAAAACAGTGGCGGCAGAAAAATTGAATTTACGGCTGAAGGGCAGGGCCGCGGCGTCAGGATAAAGAAACTGCGCGCTGTCAGGGAAGCCTCGGTAATTGATCCTCTGGTATATTACAGATTCTGCGTTGAAGCTGTCAATGAAGACGCGGCCGCGTTTAAATACATAGATAAAAACAGGCTGAAAACCGGACGTTATTACGACGGGGTTTGCAAAGCGGTAGTCAGAAAAAGCTGTTTCACGCTGGAAGAAATAGACACCAAAATGCTGGATAGAGGCTCGTACTTTATCATCTGTCAGGAAGCGGCGAAAAATTCCGGCATCGGCCACGCGTTCAAGTCGATAAAAGACGAACTTTTAACCGAGGATGAATACATCCGCATTTGCATTGAAGCGGCAATACACAACAACTCCACTCATTTCCTTACAAGAATAAACACAAAACGTTTCAGCCGCGATATTTACGAACGGATTTGCTGGGTTGCCGTAATGAATAATCCGCTGACAATAAAGCACATGATCGAACCAACTGAAGATCTGCGGCGGCTGTCGGAAGCGTTAAGGACAAAACGAAAAGTAAAATAAAGTCGTCTTGAAATATTTCCCCGGTTTTGTGTATGCTGAAACCATGAACACAAACCCTGTCGCGGCGTATCTTTCCGCCGTACCATCCGAGAAAATAGACAATAACCTTCTGGCGTATCTGTGCAGTTTAACCGAGATTTCAAAAGTCACGCCGGAAATCGCCTCTTATATAATTAAAGAGCTGGAAAGCCAGCGGGGGCGTATTAAACTGATCGCAAGCGAAAACTACTGTTCCTTTGCGGTGCAGCTGGCAATGGGCAACCTTTTGACCGACAAGTACGCGGAAGGCATCCCCTGGCACAGGTTTTACGCGGGCACGGAAAATGTGGATGCCATTGAAGAAATCGCGGCGAAGGAGGCATGCAGTCTGTTCGGAGCGCAGTACGCCAATGTTCAGCCGCACTGCGGCACGGACGCGAATCTGCTTGCCTACTGGGCGGTTTTAAACGCGCGGGTAGAGAATCCGGCGCTGGAAAAAATGAACGAAACAAATCTGTACAAACTTGACGATTCAAAATGGAAAGAACTGCGCGAGTCCTTCGGGAACCAGCGCCTTCTGGCTCTTGATTACTATTCAGGCGGGCATTTGACGCACGGATACCGCCACAACCTTACAGGGCGGATGTTCGATTCATACAGTTACTCGGTTTCCAAAGAAAACGGGCTGCTTGATTATGACGAAATTGAAAAACAGGCTTTAAAAGTCCGCCCGCTCATTCTGCTTGCCGGGTATTCAGCCTACCCGCGAAAAATCAACTTTAAAAGAATGAGGGAAATCGCGGACAAAGCGGAAGCGGTCTTAATGGTTGACATGGCTCATTTCGCGGGTCTTGTCGCGGGCAAGGTTTTTACAGGCGAGTACGATCCTGTGCCGTGGGCGCATTTAGTTACAAGCACCACTCATAAAACGCTGCGCGGCCCGCGGGCCGGGCTTGTGCTCTCAACGGGGGAATTCGCCGAATCGCTGGACAAAGGCTGCCCTCTTACAATGGGCGGCCCTCTTCCGCACGTGATCGCGGCGAAAGCTGTGGCTTTCCGCGAAGCCGCCGCGCCCGAATTCCGGCAGTACGCGCAGAAAGTGGTTGACAACTGCCAGGCGCTTGCCCGCGCCTGCATTGACAACGGCATGGAAGTGCTGACAGGCGGAACAGAAAATCACCTGATGCTCATCAATGTCCACAAAGCGGGTCTCACGGGCCGGCAGACGGAAAGCGCGATGCTGGACTGCCGCATAACGATTAACCGCAACAGCCTTCCCGACGATCCAAACGGCCCGTGGTACACGTCCGGCATCAGAATTGGGACCGCGGCGATTACAACGCTCGGCATGGCGGAAGCGGAAATGAAAGAAATCGGCTCGCTGATTGCGGCTGTTCTTAAAGGGACATCCCAGTCGCCTGACGCGAAAGACCCGTCCAAAAAAAGCAAAGCGAAGTACAGCATTAACGAAGCCGCGAAGAGCGAAATTCACGCGCGGGTTAAAGCCCTGATGGAGCGGTTTCCGGTGTACCCGCAGCTTGATTTGGACTTGCTGAAAAAATTCTTCCTAGAATAAACGCGGCTATTTTTTATCTTTTTTCGATACCTTCTCGCGGATATAATCCGTGAAAATATCGAAAAGAATGGGATCTATTTTCAGGTGCTTATTTATAAATTCCTTGCGCATCATTTCAAGGGCTTCTTCAGGAGCCATCGCCTTGCGGTAAACGCGGTGCGGATCGGTAACGCTGTCGTAAATGTCAATAATTTCAAGAACTTTCGCCGGAAAATAGGCAAGAACTTGAAAATCAACCATTGGTTCAATATCATAGGAAATGCAGTAATCCTGTTTAACGCCGGGGTTTGCCTTTCTGTACTGCTGAAGATACGCGCGGAAATAACCGTAACCGTCCTGCGCGCCGTAATACTCATGATGATAACCTGTGATAAGACTGGCTTCCTTCGGGTAATTAGTTTTTGTCATTATCGACTTAAAACCCAGCTTTACATGCTCAATCACAATATTGCGGTCATAAGCGGCTTCGCCCTCGTGATACTCAACCGCGGCGGCTTTGCCGATATCGTGAATTAAAAACCCTATCGCCCACTTTGACAATATTTCCGGCTGAATCGCCCTCATGCCGCCGAAAAATACGCGCTCAAGCGTGATTGCGTTTTCGCTCAAATGCGGAAGCAGACTGTGATAATATTCGCGGTATTTGGATCCGAATGTTACCCGCAATTTCTGGATTGCGCTGGATGTAGAAACAAGTTTGTTGTAAAAGGAAAGAAAAGAAATTCCGGTAAGATACACTCTGGTCATATGCTGAACAATAGTGCCGTTGGATTTTTCAACCAGATCGTTCATCAAATCGCTGCTGAACACATCTTCTGAAATAAGATGGGTAGATGACTTAACAAGCTCGTGGGTTGAATTCACCACATCCTGCATCAGAACTTTCGCCTCATTATCGCCAAGGCGCATAGCTTCCTCAAGCGCCGAGTGGTTTATCAGCGCGGCGTCTTTGGTGGTATCTACGAGAGCTTCTGTAACACCCTCAACGTCTTTGTTTTTTGAAACAATAAGATTGTTCAAACGCTGGTTGTTATTGCCAAGATATTCAACTTTCTCAACAATGGTCATATCGGCGAAAGTATTGTACTCACTGCCGTATCCGTCCGAAGCATTAAGTTCTTCCAGCTCCTCATCGTCAGCCGGTTTCGGTTTTACCGCTTCCTCTGTCTTTGGCTTTAACCGTTCTATCTCCCATATACCGGGTTTTGTTTCGGATTTTTGTCTTAAAATTTCCATCCCGTCCGCAGTCAAATAATATTCCCAGCTTCCAGGCTGTTTCCAGAATGATTCATGATTATCATGCAATACTTTAAAAGGCATCAGCCTTTTTTTCTTTGCGCTGCGGTTTATGCATAAAACCGGTATTTGTTCATTTGAAATAATTTCCAGGTACGTTCTGTTCACTCCCTTTCCGTCAGAGAGCATAAGAACTTTTGAAAGTAATGTGATATTTTCTTTATCCGGCATTAGAATTATTATACATTATTCGATGGTATAATCAAGGATACCAGGGGTACATGGGAAGATACAGCTTGTTTATTGCAACCAAATTCTTTAAAATGTGTCAAAAAAGTATCTTGACAAAACCAGGAAATTTGTAAATCTTAAGGAGAGGCGATAAATATAATTATTTATCAAAAGTAAGAACAATGGGAATTGAAATTATTGGAACAGGCAGAGCCGTTCCGCCAAAAAAGGTCAGCAATGAGGATTTATCTTCCGTGGCCGATACAAACGACGAATGGATCAGGTCTCACACAGGGATTGGAAACCGCCACATAGCGGAGGACAATATCGCGTGTAGCGACCTTGCCATTGAAGCGGCAAAAAACGCTCTTGCGATGGCCGCCGGTTATACCGGAGCGGACATAACTGAGCGGGATAAGGCGGCTTCGCAGATGGCCGGAAGCGTCGATATAATCATCCTGGCGACAGCCACGGCGGATTATTACGGAACTCCTTCCACGGCATGCATTGTGCAGGATAAAATCGGGGCGCGTAAAGCCGCCGCCATGGATATAACAGCCGGATGCACGGGATTTGTTTACGGTCTGGAAACCGCCGCCGGACTTATAAACATCAGCGCAGATCGCACCCGCGCGCTTGTCATAGGCTCGGAAGTTTTAAGCAAGATGGTTAATTGGGATGACAGAAGGACATGCGTCCTGTTCGGAGACGGCGCGGGAGCGGCTGTAATTGAAAAGACAGACAATAACGCATCCGGCGGAGGCGCGGGAAAGAGCGGTTTGCAGAAGACATTGCTGTACGCGGACGGTTCCGGCGCGGAAAGCCTTGTAATGAGACGCGGCGGAACGCGCAGTCCTTTTAAAAAAGGCGAGGTTGTTGACTTGTCTATCTGCGTCGAGATGAACGGACAGGAAGTTTACAATTTCGCGGTTGGAGCGATAACTGACACAATCAACGCGCTTTTAAAAGAAGGGAATGTCGGCATTGACGATATCGCGTGGATTGTGCCGCACCAGGCGAACGCGCGGATTGTACAAGCGGCAAGAAGAAGGCTGCGCATCCCGCCGGAGAAATTTTATATGAACATAGAAGAGTACGCGAACACTTCGTCGGCGACAATTCCAATCGCATTAGACGAAATGAACAGGGGCGGACTTTTAAAGAAAGGCGATATAGTTCTAACCGTGGGCTTCGGCGGAGGCCTTACCTACGGCGGAAATATAATAATTTGGTAACAGGGGAAAAAATGAGTAAAAAATTTGTTTATCTGTTTCCGGGGCAGGGAGCGCAGTATCCGGGAATGGCTCTGGATTTTCTTTCGTCAGACGCAGTAAAAAAACTGTTTGACACGGCATCGGAAATTTTCGGAAAGGACGCGAAAGAGCTTCTTCAGTCAGACGCCGACACCCTGAAAAGGACTGATGTTTCCCAGCCTGTAATAACGCTGGCAAACCTTGCGGCGGCGGCATTTTTGGGCGAACAGGGATACAGTCCCGCCGCCTGCGCCGGATTCAGCCTTGGCGAATACGCGGCTCTGGTATACAGCGGAATAATTGACGCGCCTGAATGCCTTCGCCTTGTAAAAGCGCGGGGAGAAGCAATGCAGAAAACATCTGACGCTTTAAGGAACGCGGCAGGCGGCGACGCCGGAGCGGCTCCGGGCATGGCGGCGGTTGTCGGAATGGAACCGCGGCAGGTTGAGGAACTGATAGCGAAATGGACCGCGGAAGGGCTGAAAGATCTGTACGCGGCGAACATCAACTCGCCGAAGCAGGTTGTAGTAAGCGGAACCGCCGCCGCGTTAACTGAAGCGGAAACCCGTTTCAAGGAAGCCGGCGCGAAACGCGTGTTATGGCTTCAGGTAGCGGGTCCTTTCCACTCGCCGTTAATGTCAGATTCTGCGGACGCATTCGCGCCGGCGCTGCAAGCGGCAGCATTCCGCGATCCGGTAATCCCGGTGTACTCGAATGTGACGGGCAAAGCGATAACGTCCGGCGAAGAGGCGAAAAGGCTCGCCCTGTTGCAGATAACAAACCCGGTCCGCTGGATCGAGGAAGAAGCGGCGATTTTCTGCGGCGGTTTCGATGCGTGTCTTGAGGCCGGTCCCGGCAAAGTGCTGCAGGGTCTGTGGCGGGATTCAGGACTTACCAGCGAAAGCGGAAACGGGATTCCGGCGTTTGCCGCCGGTACAGCCGAAGATATAGGAAAAATTGAAAAATAATTAAGGAGCAATCATGAGACTGGAAAACAAAAAAGCGCTGGTTACAGGCGCGTTACGGGGAATCGGAAAAACAATCGCGGATTTATTTATCGCCGAAGGCGCCGAAGTATGGGGTCTGGATTACAAAACGCCCGAAGATCTTTCAGAAAGAGCCGCGAAGGTAAACGGAAAGCTGCACTGGGTAGAGCTGGATCTTTCCCAGCTCGCGTCAATTGACGAAGTTATCGGAAACGCGATAAAAGAATCGGGCGGGTTTGACATAGTTGTCAACAACGCGGGCATTACAAGGGACAATCTGTCTTTCAGAATGTCTCTGGAAGAATGGCAGAAAGTTCTGGACATAAATCTTTCGGCCGCGTTTTTTGTATCACGCGCGGCAGCGAAGGATATGATAAAAAAACGATCCGGTTCCATCATTAACATGGCAAGCATTGTCGGCGTTCACGGAAACGGCGGCCAGGCCAATTACGCGGCAAGCAAAGCGGGACTCATCGCCGTTACAAAAAGTATCGCAAACGAAACGGCTTCCCGCGGAGTGCGCGTAAACGCGGTCGCTCCGGGTTTTATTGAAACTGACATGACAGCCGTGTTACCGCAGGAACTGAAACAAAAAATGATAGAAGGTATTCCGCTTAAGCGCTCCGGAAAGCCGGATGATGTCGCGCAGGCGGTATTGTTTTTCGCGTCTGACGATTCTTCATATATCACAGGACAGGTGCTGCCGGTAGACGGCGGAATGTATTTCTAGGAGTTTGAAACATGAAAAAGAAAGTTGTAGTTACAGGGATGGGTATTATATCACCTATCGGAAACAGCATCGAAGATTTTTGCGCGTCACTTAAAGCAGGTAAAAGCGGAATTGGCCCGATAACATCTTTTGATACAGCGGATTTTGACGTAAAAATAGCGGGAGAAGTAAAAGATTTTGATCCAACCAAGTGGATAGATAAAAAAGAGTCGCGCAAAATGTGCCGCTTTACGCAGTTCGCGTCGGCAGCTGCGGCGCAGGCTCTCGCTGACGCGGGATTAATCGGAGAGGCCGACGGGGAAGGCAAAAGACCTGTCAGCTGCGATCCGTACAGAACAGGCATTGTTCTTGGAAACGGTATCGGCGGATTTGAGGTTGTAAGCGAGTCGCATAAAAAACTTTTTAAGGACGGGCCGAAACGCATGCTTCCTTTGACCGTTCCAATGATGATCCCCAACGAAGCGGCAGGAAATGTCTCAATGCTGTTCGGCGCAAAAGGACCGGCGTACACCCAGGTTACAGCCTGCGCGGCCGGCACAGACGCGCTTGGACAGGCGCTCGATTTAATCCGCGCAGGCCGCTGCGATGTCGTCATCGCGGGAGGAACCGAAGCGACAATCGTTCCCTTTGCCGTCGGCGGTTTCCAGATGCTCAAAGCCCTTTCCACAAAACGCAGCGCTGAGCCGGAAAAGGCTTCGCGCCCCTTCGACGCCGACAGAGACGGATTTGTCATCGCCGAAGGTTCCGGCATTTTAATACTTGAAAGCGAAGAGCACGCCAAAGCGCGCGGCGCGAAAATACTCGCCGAATTCGCCGGATACGGCGCGACCGCCGACGCGTTTCACATAACATCCCCCGATCCGGAGGGCTTAAGCGGATCCGCCGCCGTAAAACTGGCTCTTGAAGACTCCGGCCTTAAACCCGAAGATATTCAGTACTACAACGCGCACGGTACATCGACGGAAATCAACGATCCTACCGAAACAAAAATGCTCAAGATCGCGTTCGGAGATCACGCGTACAAGATGAAAATTTCCAGCACAAAGAGCATGACAGGCCACTGTATCGCGGGCGGCGGCGGCATAGAAGCCATTGCCTGCATTCTGGCAATCCGCGACGGCTTTTATCCTCCGACCATCAATCTGGACAATCCTGATCCCGAATGTGATCTTGATTATGTGCCCAACAAAGCCCAGTACGGAGAAATTAAATACGCCATGTCAGGCTCGCTTGGTTTCGGCGGCCATAACGGAGTAGTGGTCTTTAAAAAATATGAATAATCAGGGAGCAGTGAACATGAACGAGATAGAAAAATTGCTGCCGCACAGGGAACCGTTCCTTTTTGTGGACGAGATTGTTGAGGCGTCCAAAGAAAAGATTGTGGCCAAAAGGCTGTTCACGGAAAAAGATTTTTTCTTTAAAGGGCATTTCCCCGAGTATCCGGTTGTGCCGGGAGTGGTACTGGTCGAAACAATGGCGCAGTCCGGCGGCGCGGGTCTGCGGAAGCTCGGCATAATAGAAGACGGAGGACTGTTTTTTCTCGCCTCCGTAGACAAGGTAAAATTCCGCCGCCAGGTGCGTCCCGGCGACGAAGTCCGCAGCGAAGTTGTAAATCTTCGCATCTCCGCGAGGATGATCAAACAGCAGGGCAAAGCGTATGTCGGAGACGAAATTGCCGCCGAAGCGGAATGGATGTGCCTCGTCAGCCCAAAGGAACAAAAATGACAATTAAACCAATGATACGCAGCAATATCTGCCTGAACGCCCATCCTGAAGGATGCACGAGAATTGTAAAAAAGCAGATTGAATTCGCAAAGAAAAATCTGGCTCCGGCGGACAATACTCCGAAACTTGCGCTGGTTGCCGGCTGTTCAAACGGCTACGGTCTGGCAAGCCGCATCTGCGCGGGCTTCGGGTACAGAGCCGCCACAGTCGGTTTATCATTTGAAAATGTGCC
>JGI24695J34938_10001179_pt1 | contig 23233 bp, 29 predicted proteins | sample TergutCo191P3_FD_34938 | JGI IMG/M metagenome (IMG submission 34938)
AGACGACCAAACTCTCAAACCAGCAGATTTGATTTGTGGAAGGAAACTGCCGCTTGGTGGTTCTTGGAAGGTGAGGCGTTCTGGTGGTTCGGCTCTGATTACCCTGCCTTGCCTTACTATCTAATTTATCGGCGGATATCTATCAAGACTAAATATCAATTTACTAATTATACTGTATACAAAAGTATACACTTTCAAGCATTTAACGTAACTCTATACTACATATAGACTTACATAATAAAAATCTCTCTTTTTAAGCCATTATAACTAACTCTTATATACGGTTTCAAGCCGTATTGCGTCCTTCTGGCTGTTGACGCGTCCAGTTGGACAGCTAGAAGGATGTTTTTTTATGAAAAACGAAAATTTAAATTCGCAATGTGTGAATTCAAAAAACGGAAATTCTGAATTTGAAAATAATTTTATTCAGAATTTAAATTACGGAAATTTTAAAAATGAAATTGATTTTTTAAAATCATTTTTGGGATATGTAAAATTAAAATTCCCGAAAGTTAATTTTACAAGCATAAATCCGAAAATATTTTCCCTATCAGAACAAATTGAACAATTAAATAATTCCATAAAAGTAAATCCCTTTTTATTAGATTCTGAAAAATCAGAAATAAATAATATATTTTCAAGAATGTATGACGCGTATTTTGAATTTTTGGAATTTAAAATATCAAAAATACAAAAAAATTATTTATTAACTGCGGATTTAAAAGAATTATTAAATAATTTATACAACATACCCCCGAAAAATTCAGATACAACTATCACTAAAATGCAAAAATCATGTTTAAAATACAAGTATATCCCCGAAATTAAAAGAAATGAAATTGAAAAAGTATTTTTCGTGTATTTAAAAAGAGAAAATTCAATTTTTGAATTTGGCGGCGAGAATATTACATTAAATGACATTGGATTTTATAAATATATGGAAAATGTAAAAAGAATCTATCACGAAATGAATATTAATGAATTAGTTTTTAATGTTTCCTCGATAAAAACAACATGTTTAACGTATTTGTGCGAAGAATTCAATGTGGCGTATTTCCCTATCTTAAATCGGGGCTGGAAAAAATTAAAAAAATTATTTTACAAAAGATTAATCCGCAATATCAGCCCCGTTGTTATTGATACTGTATTTTCAGAATTTAAAAAATTGTTTTTTGAATGTTTGGATAAAATGAAAAATATTCCGCTGGATGATTATTCGGAAGTGATTTTAACATTTTTGAAATCTAATTTTGATATTAACCAGTATACAATTTCAAAAATTCGCAATAATGTTTTTGAATGTTTAAAATGGCGTAAATTAGATGATGAAATGAGATATATATTAAGTGAATTTTGCGATTGTTATAATAGAAAATTAAAAAAACAAAAAACAGTTATGGAAAAATTGCAAAATGAATATGAGGATTCATTTAATTTTGATGATGTTTATAGTAGGAATTAAGAAATGAAAAAAAAATATTATGATACTTCTTGAAATTTCTGGAATTTGTAAATTAAAAAACCATTATCAGGTTTTAAAAATAGTGATAAAAAAATTAAAAAATAAGGAAGAAAAAATGAAAAATATTATTTTGGATGATGATTTTTATGAGGATTTGTATGAAGATTATACAATTATGTTTGAACATGAAATTAAAAATTCATCAACATCAGAAATTGTAAAAATTAAATTGGAAATATTGGAAAATTATATTTTAACAATGTTTAATGATAATTCTGAAAGAGAATTAGCGAAATTATTAAAAATTGTGGAAAAAGAACTTGAAAGCAGGGGAAGAATTTAAAATGAATTATAAACAAACAGAAATTTTTAACGAAAAGAAAATCATGTTTTTAATCACTATGGCGAGCTATAATTTGCACGGCGATGAGGAAGGCGTGCATTTACCAAAAATTCAGCTAAAAAAGTATTTTGGCATAAAAGGCGGTACTTATTATCGAATTTTGAAAAGTTTAGAAGCTGATAATTTAATAAAATTAAGTTATTCAGGGTATGAAACTGGTAAAAAAAGTCAAAGATGGCAAATTCAAAAATCAGCAGTATCAATTATTAATAATATAAATTATTTAATTAAATATAATAATATATTAAATAATAAATTAAATAAAGAAATGATTATTAATAATAAAAGAATTAATGAATATAAGTATAATGCCCCAATGTTACCACCTTCAATTACAACACAATGTTACCGCCTTCATTTATATGCTTATTCATTCGCGATTCCCGCTAAATTTTGCCATTTCAGCATCACTATGTTACCACTTATTGAACCTTTAACACCTCTAAATTTATGGTATCGGGATAATGAAAGTTTACATTATCATTTACTTGACATAATTAACGATATTTACGACCTAGTAATTGAAAATAATAAATACACAAATTTGAAAAATGTATCCTCGTTACGTTATGAAACAAATAATGAAAAAGTAAAAATCAGCGGTCGTGTATGCAATTATTTATGCAATACAAAGTCAAATAAGCATGGAAAAATATATAAAAACACAAATTTCCGCCCCGATAGAAAAACAGTGTTAGGAATTTACGGATATGAAAATTACAAAGAAATATTTGACATTAAATCACAAATTCCGCGATTAACTTATATCTTGCAAGGTGGCAATTATTCAGATATTGAAGATTTTTATCATATTGAAAATAAAAATATTGATAGAAAATATGTAAAAAAATGGTTTATGAATGTTTATTTTGATACTTCATTAAAAGCTGGCGCATGGCACGCTACCAGAACATGGCATTTTGAAAATGTTCCTAACCATAAGTTTACAGAAAAAAGTAAAAAATTATTTAGCGAATTATACGAAATAGTTTACAACCATTTTCACAATTTAATAAAACCGATTGGAACGGAAATATTTTTATGGAGCGCTTATTGGGAACAACTAATTATAAAAACAGCGCGCGAACAATTAGGGATAAATTTATTAAATGTTTATGACGGATTTTATTTTGAAAATGATAATTTTACAGAAAAAATAAAAAATATTGTTATTGAAACATCGGAAACAATAAAAACAATATATAAAAAAAGATTAGAGATAGAATTTCAAAAGGGGATTTAAAAATGTTAGAAAATGAAAAACAATTATCGGATATGAGCAAAGAAGATTTACTCATATTTATTGAAAAGAATTTGACAAAATTATTGTCAAATAATTCCGTTATAATAGATTTATACGGAAAGAAAAAAAGATATTTTGAAAGCCAAGATACGCGAGTAATGTTTAAACAATTTCAGGAATTGGAAAAACGCTTCCAGAATTACGCAAAATATTATGACGGCGAACTAGCGAAAAAGAAAGATAAGGAATAGAAAAAATGGAACAAATTAAAATGGAGAATTTAAAAACGGAAAATGAAAAAATTGAAGGTGATTTTTTTAATTTTAATGAAATGGAACTTATGAATGACAGAATAACAAGATTAGAAAAAATTGTGAATAGAGCTATTGAACACTTTATAAAAGATAATAAAGCTATGATTAAAAATTATGAAAAGAATTTAATAATGTTGAGTAAAAAAAATGGCGAATAGTATTTGTAAAGCGTTTAAAAAATTTAAAAGCGACGAACTATACACGCCGTCAATATTAGTGGAACCAATAATTAAATATTTGGAAATATTTAATATAGAATATTTAGAATTTGAAAATACAAAACACAATTTATTAAAAAAACGGAAACCGATTATTTTATGCCCTTTTGACACAGAAAATTCTGAATTTGTAATAGCGTTTTCAAAATTAAAAAACTTTGATTTAAAATACGGACATATTGATTCAGGGCAAAATTTTTTTAATTATGATTATGGCGAATATGATATAATAATTTCAAATCCGCCATTTTCAAAAAAGAAAATTATTTATGAAAAATTATTAAAAGAGGGTAAATCATTCGCTTTACTAGGAAACGCTATGCAAATTAATTATGAGGAAATCGGGCGGTTATTTTCAGATTATAAAATGCAAATTTTATCTTTTGACAGGCGAGTGTCATTTAATGGCGGTTATTCCAGTTTTATGAGTATTTACTTTTGCAATAATTTTTTACCGCGGGATTTAATATTTGAAAGATTGGAACATGGGAATAAAGGTAAGAATTTCACGCCTAGTAAAATGTATTTAAAAGCCGCGTAAATACATTTTTTAAAATAATAACTAATTATTAAGCGGTTGACATTTACCCGCGATATTCTCCTTATTTAAGCGTATAGATTCTGAATTGAATTTATACGCTTTTTTTATTTTTGAACTAATTATTTATGAATAATGGAAAAATAATTTTGGATTTATGCGGTGGAACAGGCTCATGGAGCAAGCCGTATAAAGATAACGGTTATGATGTTAGATTAATTACGCTACCTGAAAATGATGTTTTTAATTATGAACCGCCTGAAAATGTATATGGTATTTTGGCGGCTCCTACTTGCACAATGTTCAGCTTCGCGCGAACAAGAGCTAAAACGCCGCGGGATTTTAACGAGGCGATGCTACTTGTAAAAAGATGTTTGGACATAATATGGCAATGTAGGTTAAATAATAAATTAAAATTTTGGGCGCTGGAAAATCCAAAAGGGTATTTAAGACAATTTTTGGGTAAACCTTATTTAACATTTTGCGCTAATGAATACGGGGATTGTTATCAAAAGCCAACAGATATATGGGGATATTTTAATTTACCGAAAAAGAACTTTAAAGAATTAAAAAATAAAAACGAAAATTTTACACAATGTTATTTAAGAAAAAATAATAAATTACCCGCAGGTTATATTTTACCAAAAAACTGGAATAAAGAAGCGGCGTTAAAAAGCATGACAAGCCCTTTTTTCGCTAAAGCGTTTTATAACGCTAATAAATAAAAATACTAAATAAAATAATGCGTACAAAAGAAATTTATTGTTTAAAATTTGAAAGCCCGCAGAAAAAAGAAACAGGCGCTTTTTACACGCCATTTAAAATAGCGAAACAAATGGCTAGAAAAACAAAATGGAAAATCGGCGAAACCGTAATTGACCCATGTTGCGGAAATGGTAATTTATTAGCGGCTATGCTAGATGTTTACCCTGAATTGCAAGAAGAAAATATTTATGGAATTGATATTGATAGCGAAGCGATAAAAAAATGTAAAGAATTAATCCCAAACGGGCATTTTAAAGTCGGGAATTGTTTAATTGAAAAAATTGACAATGAGGAATTTTGGAAATGAAATTTGATATTTGTATAATGAATCCGCCTTATAAAAGAAATTGCTATATTGGATTTATAAAAAAAAACAGATTAATAAGTAATAGAATTGTTTTAATAATTCCCGATATTAATGGAAATATTGATTTAAAAGAATTTGACTGTAAACATAATAAATGTAAATTAAGTATATTTTCAATTAATAAAAATGAAAAAGTAAAAAAAGAAATGTTCTGTAATAAAATATTGACAGAATTCTATATTTGTTTACCTGATAATGCGTCAATGTTAAATAATTTTTATGAAACAGGGAGTTATAAGAATACAAATTTTGAAACATCAAAATATATGAATAATCATAAAACATTTAATTTTTTAAATAATAAAGACTTGCAAGAATTTAAAAATCGGCTTTATAAAAAAGATTGGTGTAAAATTAAGGGTATATTAATACCGAATTATCAGGATATTTTAAAAGGTTTAAACTACATAAAATCATATAGGGAAATTTAGACTTTTCACAAATTAGAACTAATTTTATGTGAAAAGAAAAAATATTGCTATAGTTGATGTTGACGGCTATAACACAAAAGCTAAATTTCCAAATTTGGCATTAATGAAAATAAGTGCGTATCATAAACAAAATAATGATAATGTAAAATTTTATAATCCTGAAAATAAATACAACATAATATATAAAAGTAAAATATTCACATTTTCAAAAGATGTCGATATAAAACACGATAATATAATTCAGGGCGGTACAGGTTACAATTTAACGACTAAACTACCCGAAAATATTGACAATATGTTTCCTGATTATTCACTCTATAATATTACAGATACGGCTTACGGCTATTTGACAAGGGGTTGTCCGCGCGGATGTGAATTTTGTATTGTTTGCGCTAAAGAGGGTAAAAAGACTAGACAATGTTATAATTTAAGCCAATTTTGGAACGTGCAAAAAGAAATAAAACTACTTGACCCGAACATAACAGCAGCGCCAAATTTTATTGATTTAATTAATGAGTTAGCGGAAACAAAAGCGTATATAGACTTTACGCAAGGTATTGATTTACGTTTGCTAACTGAAAAAAAGATAGAAGCGATTAATAAATTAAAAATTAAAATGGTTCATTTCGCGTGGGATAATATAAAAGATGAAAAAATCATAACTGAAAAATTAAAGTTATATATTGACAACGCGAAATATAATAATTATAGAAAAATTACAGTTTATATTTTATGCAATTTCAATTCTACTTTTGAGGAAGATTTATACAGAATATATAAAGTGAGGGATTTAGGCGTTACACCTTATGTAATGATATACGATAAGAAAAACGCCGAACAGAAATATAAAGATTTAGGTTATTGGGTAAATTGGTATCCAATATTTAAAACAGTTAGAAAATTTGAAGATTATAACCCTAAAAGAAAAGTTAAATAACAAATTAATCAAAACATTTTGCTTCTTTAAAAACTATATATTAAAGAGGCTTAAATGGAATTTAAACAATCACTTGAAATAGGAAAAACAGCGGAATCATTCGCGGAAAGTTATTTTAAAAAGAAAAATTTAGAATACAAAGATGTGAGAAACGATAGAAAATATCAGCGTTTTGACGTTGATTATGTTGTTGACGGATACAGATACGAAGTTAAAAAGAATTATCACAACGCCGTAAAAGGGCATAAAGGTTTTTATTTTTGGGTAGAGCTATCAATAGACGATAAATACGGCTGGTATTATATAAATAAAACAGATTATTTCTTTTTCACAAATTGTCATGTAGGGATAATAATTAAGAATGATGATAAGTTTAGAAATATAATTAATAACTTTATAGAAAATGGTAATCATTCAGAATATGGAAAAAACAGATTCGATTATATAAAAGATAAAAGATGTAATGGTTATGTAACGGCGAAATGTATGCGGGTATATATTGATGATTTATCTGATATTGAAATATTAAAAGTAGCGAAAAGAAAATGAAAGCTAAAATATGCGCGGAAGCGGGATGTAATTGTTTAATTGACAATAAAGAAAGATATTGTAATAAACATATAAGAGAAAAGAAAAAACCTTTTGAAAATGTAATAAGAATCAATGAAGGTTTATACAATACGCATAAATGGAAACAATTACGGAAAGAAATATTAAAAGAGATTAATTATTGTATTAAATGCGGAATTGATAAACAGCTAGAAATACATCATATAATCCCGCCTAGAGGGAATGAAGAAATGTTTTTTAATAAAGATAATTTGACAGTATTATGCAGGGCTTGTCATAGAATTGAAACGAATCGAGAAATAAAAAACAGAAAATAATTTTTTCGCTAGACCGGAGGGGAATATTTGTCAAAAATTTGTTTTAAACATAAATCAACAACCGGAGTTTTCAATTCTGTCTAATGACATTTTTCAAATTTTAAATACTAAATATTATGGCTAGAAGCGGAAAAACAAAGACAATAGACGAGCATTTTGAAGATGGCACATATAGACAAGACCGTCACGGGATTGTATTATCTGATTCTGATTATGAGAAATTAAATGTAATGAAACAAACTTTATATGATAATTTTATTGAAACATCGGCGGAATTAAAAAAAATTGATAAACAAAAAGAACCTGATAATTATAAAAAATTAAATAGCGTGATGATAGAGCAGATAAAATCATTTTTATCTATTTCAAAACATAAAATCACAACACAAGAAAATGATAAAAAAGACAACGGTAAAATCACAATTAAAATATAGCTCTATTCATTATGACGAGGTTTTAAGTTATTGCAAGTTAATAAAATCAAAAAAAATATTATCGGGTATATATACCCAAAAGTCTGTTGACAGATTTTTAAATGATTTAAAAAGGCAAAATGACGCTGATTTTCTATACGAATTTAAACCGGAATATGGCGACAAAATAATTGAATTCGCGGAAAGTCTTTTCATACCTGATTTAAATTCAAAATTAAAATTATTACCGTGGATGAAATTCATATACCATAATCTTTTTTCATGGGTTCATAAACTGGATAATAACCGCCGCCGATTCAGGACATCTTATTGTGAAGTGTCTCGCAAGAACAGTAAGACAACATCTTTATTATTCCCGATTATACTTTATGATTTTTTAAACACGCCTAGCGCCGAATCATTTTTCGTGAGTAAAGACGGGGCGCAATCAGCTAAAACATATTCTGAATTACGGCAAATATTTAATGAAACATTTAACACTGATAAAAACGTCTTTATTACTGATAATGGAATTAGAATAAAAAGCAAGTTTATACAATTCTTTTCAAGTGAAACAAGAGGCACGGATTCATATAAAAATTCATGCTCTGTAATTGACGAATTTTGGAGTTATGACAGTGATAAAATAATAACGGCGTTCAAATACGGCGGCAGGGCAAGAATAAATAATTTAGTTTTAATAATCACATCGGCGGGAACAAATATTAACACCCCCTGCTACGCCGAGAATGAGAAAGCGAGAAAAATATTAAATGGTTTATTAACAGATGATACTTATTTTACGATAATTTACGCTTATGATGAGGGCGATGATTGGAAAGATAAAAAGAATTTTATTAAAGCGAATCCTAGTTTGGGAACAATAATCAGACCTGAAATACTGGAAAATGATTTAAATGACGCTTTAATAACGCCGTCACATCAACCCGATTTTATTTCCAAAACTTGCGGAATATGGCAAACGTCAATTTCAAATTGGATTCCCTTGCATAAATGGGATACGCAAATTCGGAATTCCGAAATCAATATTTACGAATTTGAGAATCAATATTGTTACGCTGGTTTGGATTTATCCAGTATTAACGATTTTACGGCGTACACAAAATGTTTTTTTAAAGACGGTTTTTATTATTTATTTCATAAATATTATATCCCTAGTGAAACGATTATGGATAGATACAAACATGAGAATATAAATATTAATGACTGGATTAATCGCGGAATTGTTACGGCTATTCAGGGTAGCGTGATAGATTATGAGTATATCGAGCAGGATATAATTAACGATTGCGAGTTATTTAATATTTCCGAATTAAGCTACGACAAATGGCAAAGTAACAAATTAATAGACTCATTAAATGAAAAATTGCCGCATACGGTTTTTATTCAATATGAACAGTCATTAAAGCAAATGAGCAATCCTACAAAACAATTTGAAAAATTAATAATGGAGGACAAGATAATTGACAGTAACCCATGCGCGAAATGGATGATAACAAATTCGCAAATTAAACCTGATATTAATAATAATTACAAAGTTATTAAGCAATATAAAAGCAGCACACAGAGAGTAGATTCAGTAATAACAAGTATTATGGCGATAGACAGATGTATAAATAATGAAAATAATTTTGTAAATAAAGATTTTGATTCAATATTAAAATTATTTTAACAATATTAACTAAATAATACAATGGGAATATTCAATATATTTAAGAGAAAAGCGAATAATCATAATGTTTTAACATCGCAATTTGTAAGCAATTCGGACACAATAACGCAAAATGACGCTACATCATTTTCAGCTATAGACTTAATATGTTCGTCATTCGCTAATTTAGCGGGCGCTTTTTTTAATTCAAGTAATAAACAAAAAATAGAGAATTACAATCTTTATTCATTATTAAACAACCCGAATTATGACGAGACAAAATTCACATTTTTTTATAACAGCGCTAAAGATTATTTTAACGGCAATACATACTGGTATAAATACGATAATGACGACGGCGAAATAGTGGCGTTATTCAGGTTAAATCCGAATAAAGTAACTGTAAAAAGAGACACGGAAAATAGAAAAATATTCGTTCATAACGGATTGGAATATTACAGTAATAAAATATTACATATCCCTAGCCGCTATGGTTATGACGGCAATGTAGGAAAATCAATTTTTAAAGAATGTAACACAATATTTCAGAATACATCGGAATTGGATTCCTATGTAAACACATCATTTAATAATAATGTAGGGAACAGATTAATAATTGACATTTCAAAAGAAATTCAAAACGCTAGTGAGGAACAAATACAGATATTAAGAAATAAATATTTAAATAATTACACTGGTTTAAAAAACGCTGGAAAGCCGTTGATAAAATCAGGTAAATTGGAATATTCAAAAATTGAAACAGATTTTAAAGATAATAGAAGCAATCAATTACTGGAAAATCGCCAATTTCAAGAAAGAGAAATCGCTAAATTATTCGGCGTGCCGCTAGCGTTATTAACTCACGGTGACGAGGAAAAAAGCATTGAAGCTCTTTATATTTTATTTATAGAGAACGCAATCCGACCTTTAGCGACACAATTTGAGCAATCAATTAATAAATTAATCCCGATATTTGACAGAAACAAAATATTTTTTGAATATAGTTATAACTCATTATTAAAAACAAGCATACAAACAAGAATCACGACATACACGCAACAGCTAAATAACGGTATTTTATCGCCGAATGAAATTCGGAAAAAAGAGAATTTGCCGGAAATAGAAGCTGGTGACAATCATTTTATACCAGCTCATTTAATGCCACTAACCGAGGAAATCATAAAAGCGTATATGGCGAATTCAAAATTGTTAAATCAGAATATTGAAAGCCCTGATACAAACGGCAATCACTCTAATTTAGGCGATGATAAAATATAAAAAATAACTAATTACACATGAGCGTATTAATAAATGGTTGTCAAAATAATTTCCCATATCCAGAGATAAAAAACTTTGGCTGTTATTATTTAACATTGTGTAAATGGGCGGAATTAAACAAAGAATTTGTCTTTAATGAAAGCGAGATTATTAATAATTTTGAAAGATACAAAAAATTAGCGTGGATTGGCGTTAATAGCTGGATTAAAGAACCTGTTAAAATAATTAATGATTTAATGAAAGAAAATAAATTCACAACCGCCGAATTTAGCAAATTCATTCCAGATACAAATTATTTTCCAGTGTTTTATGACAGTAAAATAACGCATTTCGTTCTAGGTAAAAAAAATAATAATGAAGCGGAAATTGTATTTGACGGCTGGAATCCTAGCGCTAAAGATAGGGGTTTAACACCCGCTATTTTAAACCCTTACAGGAAATTTAAATAAAAAGGAATAATAGAAATGGTATTTGAATTTGTTCATTTAATGAGCATTATTGAACTAATAATTATCGGAATTTTGGTGTTTGTGTCAAGAAATAAAAAAGACATAAAAATATTAGACAGCATAATTAATAGACAAAATAGAAATTATTTACAGATATTAAAAAACACGATTTACAGTAATTCGCCGATATTGGAAAGATTAATTTCATTTAAAGAATATATTAGAAACGGCGGGAACGGTAATTGTAAAAATTTCGCTATCACGAATTTAATTTTACCGAATAAAGAATTGTGGTTATCAGTTTTAAATAATGAAAGTATTGACGAAATAGATAAAAGTAAAAACGCCTATTTAAAAACATTAAGCGAGATTGAAAGCAATTTATTATAAAAAACTAATTATAAAAGGATAATTATATGAAAAAAGAAAAACGAAAAATGCAATTTAAAAATATTGAGGTTAGAAGCGATAATGTTGACGGTAAAAAAACTATTGAGGGATTAATACCGTATGATAGCAAATCCGTTCCAATGTGGGGAATCACTGAAATTATAGACAGAACAGCTTTCAATAAAACATTAAAAGATAAAAGCGAAGTGAGGGCGCTATTAAATCATGATGATAGCAAAATATTAGGCAACACAATTTCAGATACATTAACACTTAAAAACACAAGTGAAGGTTTAATATGCCGTTGCGATTTACCGAACACGACATACGCTAATGATTTATATGAAGTTATTGAAAGAGGCGATGTAAAAACCATGTCATTCGGTTTCACGCCGATTAAATGGCTGGAAGATGATAAAGGTAAATTACGCACGTTAAAAGAGGTGCAATTGCATGAAGTGTCATTCGGCGTTACATTTCCCGCGTACCCCGAAACAAATACGCAGATATTAAGGGGATTGGAAAAAAATAATATTGACATTGACAAATTAAATGAAACACTTGAAAAAACAGAATTGAATGATGATGATAAATTAATTATTAATAACACGATAAATACGCTTTCAAATATTATTGGAATTAAAAACGATAATAAAGAAATTGAAAAACAAGAATTAATTGAAGTAAAAGAGGACACTACTAATTTACAATTACAAATTGAAGCGGAAATATTAAGTTAAATACAACTAATTATAAAAGCAGTTTTTATAGAGCAGATTTTTTCACTCTAATAACAAAGACACTTTAAAAATATTTAAAAAGGAAAAATTATGAATGACGAACTTGACAACGTAAAAATTGAATTACGTTCATTAAATGAGAAATTAAATGACGGCACTATAAAATCTGAGGACGCGAAGATTAAACTAGAGGAATTAAGAATTAAAAAGAGAGATATTGAACAACGCATAGCGCAGGCGAATTCTCCTGTTGATATTGATAACCGCGTAACTAACGTAGAGGATATCAGGAAAGCGTTAATTGAAAAACGCTCGATAACTTTAAATGGCACGGGCGCTATAAACCAAATTCGTGAGTTACAACATGAATTACAAAAGAATAGACATATTTTATCAAGAGTAAATTATTTTTTTGGCGCGAACGCCTCAACCAATATTCCAGTATGGACACCTTCGCTAGCTGTTCCAGCGAATTTCGCGGAAGGCGCTAATAATGTAGCGGTTGACACGCAAGCTACACTAGGCAGTAAATTTTTAACACCGTACGCTTATGTATCAATACTACCAGTTAGCGCGGAAACATTAACATTAGGTAGCGTGAATTTAGAATCTGAATTACCGAAAATATTCGCGGACGCTTTCGCTGACGGATTCGCTAGACAAGTAATAAATGGCGATGGCAATGGACGCAATTTTGACGGTATTTTTAATAGTACTGGTAAGGAAACCGTTATACAATGCGCCGCTACTGGAGCGCCTAAAATCATGGATTTAGTGAAATTAGCGCTAACAATGAAAGACCAAACAGAGAGTTCTTATATTGTAATGACACAAGCTATTTACGCTATGATTATGGCTGATAATACTACTGGTTTAGCGGAATTATATAAAGAGGAATTAATCAGAACTAAAACTATTGAAGGCGTATATGTTTTATTAACAGGTTACGCGCCTTCTGATATAACAGAAGGTTCGGCTGTAGCGGTAGCTTTACGTTCAAATGATTACGCTTTCGCTCTCGCTAGTGAAATCAGAATTGAACCGCTTAAAAGAGTAGGTGACACAAACACATATTTCCAAGCTATTGTATTCGGCAACGGCTCAAAAATAATTAATAAAAATGTTCACCGATTAGAAACAATATAATTTAATTTTCGCAATGGATAAATTCGCTTCTTCGCCTCTTTAGTGATTAAATATTTATTCATTGCGATTTTTTTAACTAAATATTATGATTGTTTCAATAGAAGAATTTGGTAAATACACAAACGTATTCACGGATAATGAAAGTTTACAATTATCTTTTATTTTCGCCGCGCAAAATATCGTTACTGATTATTTAGGCTATAAACCAGAATTTTTATTATTAAATCCGCGAACAGGAATATTAGAGGATATTACTGAAATCCCTGAAATAATTAAATTAACGGTTATGAGAATCGGCGCGATATTACAAACGGAAAGCGATAGTAACATAGGCGTAACATCAAAAAGTTTTGGTGAATCAGGCGCTCGCACGTTCATTAACACAACAAATTTTGACAAGTATTTAATACAAATTTCGCAATACAGAATAATAAGAATTTAATATGATAACAGCGCGATTAGATACAAATAGTTTTGAAAATAAATTAAGAATATTTTCCAGCGGTTTAGGGAATATATTTCAGGATTTACTTAAAACGGTCGGCGATAAAATGACAGGGGAAGCGAAGATAAAAGCTCCTGTTAATACTGGAAAATTAAAAAATAATATTAAATTTTTGTTAAATAAAAAAGATATAATTGAAAGCGTGTTTACTACAAGAAAGAGTATGAATAAATCAAATGTTTGGTATTCAAATATACGGGAGCATGGCGCTAATATAACAGCGAAAAAATCAGATTATTTAATGTTTAAAATTGACGGGGAATGGAAAAAAGTTAAATCCGTTAAAACACCCGCGCAACCATTTATGAAACCAGTTTTTAATGATTATTTTGGAAGTGATTCAAGTAAAGGATATCAGGAATTGGCTAGCGCTTTATTGCGGAAAATGAACGAGGATTTAAGTCAATGATTGATTATAAAAAACAACAAAATAAAATTATTGATTATATAAATAATAATTACCCGAATTATTTAAGCGCTCATAATATTAACGCGCCGTTTTTAACAACCGATTACATAGATTTTGACAGGTTCAAAAATGATTTTATTTGTTTTATTGAATTCGATTATTCCACATTCCCGAATTCAAAAGATGATTGCGGAATGAATGAAACATCATTTATAAATATATATTTAACGCATAGAAACAATAAACCGGATAATTTAAACAATTTAATGCTGGATTCAACATCGGCTTTTTATGAAATGTTTAGAGATAATTATATAAGCGGCGTATTTACGCAGAAAATAAATAGGGTTGATTTTTTCAAATATATAGAAGGTAGCAATAATATATTTTGCTCAAAAATCGTATTGGAATTAAACCTAGAGATTTAAAAAATAATAACTAAATAATATGAAATATAAAGGAATAGTGATTCACGCTACTTTGAACGCGAAAAAACATTATAAAGAAAAAAAATATAAAAAAGACAATTGCGTGAATTGTGAGATTAGAAAATTAAATAATAACACGGAAATTAAAGATAGCATTTTAAAAGAAAATGAATAGGAGTTAAAATGAAAATAACAGGCAGTAGAGCGCAAATATTTATTGACAGTTTAAACAATAGTTCAATAATTAATGGTGACGGAACAATTACAACAGAAGCAGGTCAGAAATATTTTGTAATTGGTAAAGCGGAAAATTCAAATATTCCAGTATATAAGGGCACATTTTTTATAGCGCCTAAAACCGCTGGTTCAAGTGAACAAATAATTTTAAATGAAGGCGATAGACTTTTTAAAATTAATGAGGAAAGATTTTGTAAAACATCGGCGAGTTTTGAATTTTCTCAAGGAAGCGTTGATGTTTCGGATGATTGCGACCCCGGAGCTACAATAAATGACGGAATTATAACTATATCAGGAAGTTTAGCTGGTTTATTCAGATATGATGACGAAACTTTTGAATTTGACAATGTTACTGATATAATCGTAAACAGATTTTTGGATATTGTAGAAGATGACGGTAACGGAAATTATGAGTTACACCCTAGAACAGATAATCAAATTTATTTACTCACATTATTAAATTCAGGCGCTGCTAAAGGACAAACAAATAATTATTTATTTACACCTATTAATATTAATTCAATGAGTATGTCGCTAGGTAACACTGACGCGCAAAGTAAAGATTTATCATTTACAAAAGGCGAAGGCAATCCGGTATTATACAAAGTTCCCGTTAATAATTAAAATATTTAAAGAGGCGAAAAATGAAATTATTAAGCATATACCAGAAAGACAAAAATTATATTTTTAAATCATTTAATAATGACAAAGACGAAAATCCCGCTAGCGTAATATTTAAAAGATTCCCGTACCCTGACGAGTTATTTCCAATTGGTAATCAGAAAAATATTATGGAATCAAAATTTGTGAAAGAATTTGAAAACACGAATAAAGCTAAAGAGAAATTAATCGAGCATATTATAAATAACATGATTGAAAATATTTCAAATAATCGGATTAATTACGAATTGTTTTTAAGTGAATGTGTTTCACATTTTGAAAATTTAATATTTGACAGTCAAGAAATTAAAACTGTAAAAGAATTTTTAAATTTACCGCAAGACGCTATTTATAAAATCGCGAGTGAGTTATATTTATACGCTAAAACAGAAGATAAATTTGATATTGAAACTAAAAAAAAATTAGACTAGGCAGAAAATTATGGAATATTGGATATAGGAAATATGAATCTGAAATTCCATTAAATCATAACGTAACAAATAATGATGACCCTTATCCAGTTTTTTTATATGGTGAGGAAAAACAAATAGCAGATAATCAAATATATAAATATCTTGATAATGAATTTAATTATTATAATCGAATATATGACAATATAAAAAATTTTGGCTTGCATTGTAAATGGGATTCCGCGCCTCTTTGGTTGTTAGACTTGTATTATATGTTTAATGATATTGATAGAGAGTATGAAGTTTATTTAATGGGTAAAAGGTAATTTTTCATATTAATATTTTGTAAATATAATTGAATTATTAAAAGATATAAAATAATCAAAATACCCATTATAAATAAATTCTAAATTATTGCTATTTATTTTGTATTCAACTTCTTTTTTATTATTAAGTAATAATAATTTATTGAATTCTTCATTTTTTTCTTCTTCTGATAGTGGAAATAATGTTAAATTGTTATTATATATTACGTTTCTCATATAAACAAAATATTCATTTAATGGAAACCAATTACTTATAAAATCATTATTTTGATAAAATATCAACCAAGCATAGGTAACTTGAAGATATATTTGATTATTAATAATTTCATAATTACCCTTATATATATTTTCATATCCCCTATTAACGTCAAATCTATATCTATATTCAAAAGTACCATTATTTAAAAATGAAATTCCATAACTGAAAAATATGCTATAATCATTACTTGTATAATCATAACGCCAATTTCCAATTATATCTTGCGAATAAATATTTAAACTGATAAAAAATAATAAAACAGAAAATATTTTTTTCATAAGTACCACCTCTCATATAGTATAATTGATAAATAAAAAATGTCAATAAATACAAGATAAAAAATAAACTAATTATATATGGACATTTCACTTCATATTAATGCAGATTTTCAAAAAGCGCAAGCGGCTTTCAATTCATTAGCGGATTCCAGCGAGGAAACACGAAAAAAGATAGAGAAATATGCGGAATCATTTGAACAAAAAACTATCGACAATTTTATTGACCGTCAAAAGCTATTAACAATCAGTATGACGGGAACCCGTGGTGAGACAGAAGCGTTAAAAATTTCCGTTAATAAGTATTCTTCAGAAATGGAACGCTTAATACGTCAAGGTTTAGAACCCGCGCATCCTGCAATTCAAAGATTAAAGGACGAACAAGAAAAATTAATAAATAAAATAAATGAAAATAATGAAGCTACAAAAAGATTAAAAGAGGAACAAGAAAAACATAACGAAGTAATAAAGAAAAATGAAGAGTTATTAAAAAACGCCGAAAAAGCAATGGCAGGAGCGTTTGCGATTATAGGCGCGGGAATTACATCGCTTGCTATGCTAACACAAGAAACAGCAAAAATGGCTGACGGTTTTGCGAAGGCAGGGCGGTCTATCGGAATTTCCGCGGAAAAATATCAAGAATTAAATTATTTATTTAAACAAAATGGAATTAAAGATACTGACTCATATTTGCAAAAATTAAATAAATCTTTAATAGATGTAAAAAATGGAACAGGAAATCTCACGAAATATTTACAAGAAAATAATAAAGAATTATTAAATCAATTAAAAAATATTGATAATACGGATGATGCTTTCATGTTATTAATGCAAGAAATAAATAATTGCGGTGATAGTTTTTCACAAGCGGAATTAAGTATGTTGGCATTTGGAAAATCATCACAAGAATTATTAAATATCGCTAGTAAGGGAACCGCAGGAATTCAAGCGTATAGAGATGAAATTAGAAATATAGGATTAATATCTAATGAAACAGCGGAAAATTCTGAAAACTTAATTGACGCGCAAACAAAATTTAAACAGTCATTACAGCAGGTTGGCGTTGAAATAACTGAAAAATTTATTCCTAGTGCTACAATTATTTTAAATAAAATTACAGAAATAATTTCAAGCGTTGATGATTGGGATAAAATTTTACGAATTGTAACAAGTACAATAGCGGGAGTGACATCTTCAATGGTAGCTTTCACATTAACTATGAAAATTGTTCCCGTGATACAAGGAGTTACAAAAGCGATTCAGGCGGCTGGTGGCGCATTTGAATTATTAAAATTAAAAATACTTTCTGTTAATGCTGCCCTTGCCGCTAATCCTATTGGATTGCTCGCTACTGGAATTGCGGCGGGAGTAGGAATAATAATAGGCGTTTTAACAAACGCAATTACTAAACAAAATGAACATACAAATTCTTTAAATAACAATACATCCGCAATGCGTAGGAACGCTAGCGCCGCCGCTGAATTAAGTTTACAAAACTCAAAAATATTACAATTTGAACATACAGCGTCATATAATAATATTAATGATTTATTAGTTGCTAGAACAAATAATTATAGAGAACTTATAAGGTTACAAGAAATTATTAGAGAAAGAAATTTAGACGCTGATTCGTCACAATCAATACAGGCAAGAGGGTATATTGAAAGAATTGATGTTATAGAAAATAGATTAAGGGCATTAGCAACATTGCAAGGTCAAGTTTTTAATCCAGAAACAAATAGAGTAGAAAATGCTGTTAATACAGATGTAACTACACAAAATTTACCTAATACAATTTCACAAAATACAATTACGCAAAATAATGAACAAAAAACTTTATTAGAAAAATTAAATAATGATATTATAAATTCGGATTATATTTTAAATAATGAGCGCATAGAAATAGCGAAAAACTTTTTAAATCAAAGAGCGGAATTGGAAAAATTAAGCGGCGATGATAGAATCGCTTTTCTTGAAAATGAAAGAGATAGATTATTAAATACCGAAAATTATAATAATGATGAAAGAATAGCTATAGAGCAAGCGGTTCAAGATTCGATATTTGAAATCAGGGAAAAAGCGAAATTATCTTTTGAAGAACAATTAAAATCAATTCCATTAACAGAGGAAATGGTAAATAATCAGCGAATTGAAATGGTAACTGATTTTTTACAACAGCGCCTAGAATTGGAAACACAAAACCTTGAAAATGAAGATGAGATTTTACAAACAAAATTAAATTATATTTTACAATACAGGGATGATATGCTTTCACTCTATGAGGAAGGTTCTATTGAAAGAATCGCTATAGAGGAAGCGTTAAATAATGAATTACAACGAATACAAAAAGAACAATATAATTTTGAGAAAAACTTAATTGAAAAAAAACAATCTATGTACCTTGAACTAGGAAGTAATATCGGGAAATTTTTTGACGCGGTAGGACAACACTCGCGCGGAGCGGCGTTATTTGGCAGAGCTATCGCCATAGCTGAGGCGGCGATTAATACTTCGTTAGCAGTCACAAAAGCGCTATCATCCGCAGCGCCGCCATTTAATTTTATTCAGGCTGGTATTGTAGCGACAGCCGGAGCCGCGCAAGTAGCGCAAATTGTATCTACAATGATACCTAGCAAGGAAACAGGCGGCAGATTTATAGTGCCGCAAAGCAGAAATGTTGACGATAAATTATTCAGATTTAACGGCGGTGAGGAAGTGGAAGTAAAAACTAGGGGAATGACTGGAATTAATAATGAAAGTTTCAATTTTAATTTCATGTTTAATGAAAATGTTTTCGCTAGTATAATAAATAAATTGGCGCGTTCAGGTTCTTTGTATACTCTACAATTATCAGGTTACTAATACTAATTATTTATGCGAATACTTTTTAACGATATAATTCAATATTCTGATTTACAGAATGAGTTAAAATCGCCCGCGTTATCGGATATTACTTATATAGAATACCCATTAATAATTAATTTGGATAAACCCCGAAACATAAATTCAATAGGAATTGGAAACGTTGATAATAAAGATTTTAACGTAATTTTTAACGATGTTAATAATACTGAATTCAATTTCACATACACGAATAATGGTTTATATGTAATGAGAAATACGGTTTTATGCGATAAAATAATTATTAATTCCAGCGCTTCATATATTGGCAGGATTGGCGCGGGAATTGGTTGTAATATTCCGACCGCTATTCCAAAAGAACCTACATTTAATTCCACTAATGAAAATAGAAACACGTTATCAGGGCAAGTAATCGCGGGAATCGGCGGATATAATTTTATATCTGTTTCACTGGATAGCCGTTATAAAATTGACGAATACATAATGAATGAAATTAAAAACGGTACTGTCACTATTGGAAAGGGATTCCCGTTTTTTATTGATTTAACAGTGGAAAGTTATAAATTGCCATTTAATAAATTATACGCTATAGACAGAAATCAATTTCAATTCAGTTTTGAATCAGGCGTTAAAAAATATTTATATTCCCGCAGATTTATATTTGAGGAAAAGTTTTAAATGATTCGGTATTTACTAGAAGTAATGGGTAATAGGGAATTTCAAATATTCCCGACCGCCGTGAATGAATACCCAAAAAATTATAATCTTTATTATATTGATTTAAGAGATTATCCGACTGAAAATAATTATTGGCTTGATTGGGGCGGTTATTTTGATAATTATATCGGCACGCAATTAGAATTATATTATAACGATAGATTATTAAGAAAAGTATATGAAATTGACGAAGTTAAAACTGTTCCATATACAATGTTCGTTCTACCCGATAAATGCTTATTAAATATCCCTAGTCACCCGTGGCATTATCCCGATAGCAAACAATACGGGAACACAATGTTATATTTTTTATCAACATCATTAAAAGAAAATAATCCGTCATACAGTGTTATTAGAAAAGGATTGGATATAGCGAAAATAAATTTAAACATACCGAATTTTTCAATAAAATTATCGGATAGCGTAAATGGAATAATGTTAAATCAGGGCTTAACAGTAAGTTTAAATAATAATGACGGTTTTTTTGATGACGAAACAAAATGGAATATGTATAATTACCCGATTTATTTGAAAAGGTCGAACGCTGATAATCCAGAATATTCGGATTTTAAAATAATCAGAAGCGGTTTAATTGAAAACACAACCACTACTATGGACACTTTTCATATTAATATTGCCGATAGATTCAAGGCTATGAACGAACCTATATGTAAAATAATTACGCGAGAATTATTCCCGTATGTTGAATTCGGCGTTGAAAATGATACCGGAAAAAATCTTCCAATTATTTATGGAACTAAAAAAGTAAAATTATTAAAATTGAATGAAACCACATTTACGGTAGCGGAATACGTTAATAATATAATAAGCGTAATTGATAGAGATAATAACGAATTACAATACAGTTTTAACGCTAATGAGAATATTATAACAACAAGCGAGAAAGCGGTCGAGGCTATAATAACAGGGTACACTGATAACAGAATAGGCGAAATTATTAAACATTTAATTGTAAGCAGGACAGATATTGAATATTTAAGCACGTATTTTGAAATTTCAGAAATGGAAAATTACACAATTAACTCACCTAGAATAAATATATTAATTGATAATGGTAATGTAAGAAACGCTATACAAAATGTTTTAAAATCGGATATGGCGTATTTTTTCCAAAAGATTAATGACAAATTCACTATAAGAAAATACGGTGAATTTTATAACTCTCACGACATAGAATCATGGTTATTGACTGATATTAAAAAACCAGAAAAGACTTTTGACAAAGCGAATGATAATTATTTTTCAAATTGCGTTATAAAATATAATTTCACGGATAACAACACATTTAATAGTTTTTTCTTTAATGAAAATGAGGCGGAATTGAAAAATAAATATAATAATAAAATTGTAAGCAGGACTTTTGAAACAGATTTAATTGATGTTGAAGACGCGCGGAAATTAGCGGTTTTATTAAGCAAAAGATATTCCACATTAAAACAAACAATAAAAATTTCAGTGGGAGCTAATACAAATAATTTTGAATTATTGGATTATATAAATATTGAATTAAAAATAAATGGCAGGGAATTCAGTAAAGTTAAAAATTATTTTATAAAAGAAATTAACCCTAGTCAAGATATATTAACACTTGAAGAAATATAAACTAATTAATGTAAAAGGAAAATTGAAATGTTACAACAAATACCAAATCCCACAAACGTGCCTGAAGCGGTTACTACGGGTTATCAGCGACAAAATATTTTAATAGCGATTCAGAATCAGGGAATTGACACTACCGAACCGTGGGATAACGGAAACGGCGTTATTACAATTCCCGTAGGCGGGATTATTGACGTGAACGGCGTATTATATAAAATAGTAGAGGAAATTGTATTACAGAAACCGAATCCAGATTTAATTTATTGGGCGGCTGTTAATACCGATGATAACGGAATTGGAAGTATAGAATTGGTAGATAGACCGGGGGCGTGGCATAGCGGCAAAAAAGGTTTTTATCGGAAAGACGGTCGGCGAATTTTAAACTGGTGTAGTCTAGGTGACGCTAGTTTAATTGACACTACGCCCTTAGATATTTTATTTTCAAAAAATGTAAAAGGGGAATTTGAAATTCAAGTTCCTAGCGGCTGGTTTCTTGTGAAATTAGCTAGCGGTTTAGGCGGTGGTAATGGCGGCAATGGAAGCGCTGGTAACAATGGCGGTAATACAAGTAGTACAACAGCGGGAACCGCGGGAGCTACACAATCAACATCGGGCGCTGGCGGTATAGCGAGTGTTAGTCATCAAATTGACGCGGTTTTTTTCAATAATAATTGGGATTATGAAACATTAAAAATAAAAAACAACAGAATCAGAATAAAAGTCGGCGGCAATGGCGGTAATGGAGGCGCTGGCGGTAATGGAGGCGCTGGTGGAAATGGAATTACGGCGGTTTCGGGCGCGGCTTCCACAGGCGGTTCGGCTGGCGGCGCGTCGGGTGGTTCAGGCGCTGGCGGTGGTAGCGGCGCTGGAGA
>JGI24695J34938_10001180_pt1 | contig 23232 bp, 15 predicted proteins | sample TergutCo191P3_FD_34938 | JGI IMG/M metagenome (IMG submission 34938)
CATTTAATTCCGGAACCCAGATATCGTCGGCAAAGTAGTACATGTGAACTCCGACAGACAATGGAATTCTAAGTTTATTATCGTTATAAACATAGAATGTCGGACCTAAAAATACATTGGCGCCAAAGAGCGAGATATAATCGGAAGTAGGAGCAGAGAACCCAGCCAGTTTACCTCCAAAGAAAAAATCTCCGTCAATACTTAAGCCAATAATTCTTGTAAAGTTAAAGGTAATCCCAACACCAAAAGATGTATTTGCAGTTACAGTTATGTCTTCGCCAAAGCCTTTTGTGTCATCAGGGTTTTTATAACCTGAATTAAAAATATAAAATGTATCGTTATGTATTCCTTTAGACCAGTGAACCGGGAAGCCAAGACCAAGTTCTACGTTTATTAATTCAATTTCTCGCTCCTCCTGAGCAAAAGACAAGCCTGCTGTCAGTACAAATACTATTAATAATACAGCGATTTTTTTCATTATTATCTCCTTTTTGTATTTCCTTGTTTGGAACTTACTGTTCTACTATCATTTTGTAGTCAAATTATCTGCCTGTCAAGCAAGAGTATATAATATATTTTCGGTATATTTAAAGTAATATTTAACAGTACCTTGGCATTCATACTGTTTGATTCAAACGGAGATATATTATTTGACCGGGGTTATTCTTTTTGGAACAAAAAGGATTAGGCTTTTTAGGAGGAGCGAACAGCCTTATTTTATTTGTATAAGTTCTTAGAATCTGATTCCCATGCCAATTACCGGTTTTACGTTCCAGATAAAAAGGGAATCTTATACAGATTTCTAAAAAGATATTTTTATATGTCGCTTAGCTGCGAAAGCGGTATCGGTTTTGGATTATTATTCTGCCCTTCTACTTTTGCAAGCTCTTCAAAAAGTTCCTTTCCTCTCTTTGAAAGTTTTTCCGGAATTTGCACTATTAGTTTTATATATAGGTTTCCTCTTTGGTTGTTTTGGGTTCCCATTGGAACTCCTTCGTTATGGATACGAAGCATTTTTCCGTTTTGAATGCCGGATGGAATTTTAACCTTGATTGTTTTACTGTCCAATGTCGTTACGTGAATATCTCCTCCAAGTGCCGCCTGGCTTACGGAAACCGGAACGGCGCAGTAAAGATCGTAACTTTGTCTTTCAAAATACTCGTGAGGTTTAACTCTTATAAAAACATATAAGTCGCCGGCAGGTCCGCCGCTGGGGCCGGCGTCGCCTTGTTTTGGAATTACAACGCGTTTGCCGTTTTCCACGCCTGCAGGAATTGTTACCATTATTTTTTGCCGTTTTTTCTGTGTTCCCGAACCGCCGCAATCATTGCATGGTTTTTCTACAACCGATCCTTCACCGTGGCATTGGTGACATGTTGTCGCAACCGAAAAAAATCCCTGACTGTGCCTTACCTGCCCTGAACCCCGGCACGTCGGACAGGTTTTTTTCCCTGATCCATCCGCGGTGCCGGCTCCTTTGCATGTTTTGCAAGATTCGTTGTGCGAATATTGAATTTCTACTTTTGTTCCAAAAACAGCGTCTTTGAATGGTATTTCGATGTCGTAACGGAGATTGGCGCCTTGTTTTACGCCGCCTGAGCTTCTTCCACCCCTGCTGCTGAACCCGCTTCCTCCAAAAAAACTTTCGAAAATGCTGCTAAAGCCGCCTTCTCCGAAAATATCTTCAAAACCGCGGAAATTACTGAAGTCGCTGCCGCCGCCCATACCTTCAACACCGGCAAAACCGAATTGATCGTATGCCGCTTTTTTCTGATCATCAGAAAGAACATCGTATGCTTCTGTCGCTTCTTTAAATTTTTCTTCCGCCTGCTTATCACCTGGGTTTTTATCCGGATGATATTGAAGGGCCAGCTTGCGGTATGATTTTTTTATTTCATCTTTAGAAGCGTTTTTTTGAACACCAAGAACTTCGTAATAATCGCGTTTTGCCATTTCTTACTTCTTGTCGTCGTCCACAACTTCATAATCCGCGTCTTCTGCGCTCTTTGTGTTATTGCCGCTGTTTTGGCTTGTTCCGGCATTGGGATCAAAACCCTGTCCGCCTGGTTTAAAATCGCCGCCCATATCGGGACCGCTCTGCTGCTGTCCTGCGGCTCCCTGCTGTTTGTAAATTTCTTCCGCTATCTTGTAGGATACCTGTTTAAGCGCTTCTGTCTTATCTTTAATTGTCTGAATATCGCCGCCTTCCAGCGCTCTGCGCAGTTCCGCTATGGCTTCCTCGGTTTTTGATTTATCTTCGGCGCTTACTTTGTCGCCAAGATCTTTAATATTTTTCTCGGTTCCGTAGATCATCGTATCGGCTTCGTTGCGTACTTCCGCCCTCTCGCGTTCTCTCTTATCTTCCTCCGCATGGAGTTCCGCTTCTTTTACCATGCGGTCAATGTCGCTGTCGCTTAAGCCGCTTGAGCTTTCGATACGGATTTTTTGCTCTTTTCCGGTTCCAAGGTCTTTTGCGCTGACATGCACAATGCCGTTAGCGTCAATATCGAATGTTACATCAATTTGAGGTATACCTCGCGGAGCCGGAGGAATTCCGACTAAATCGAAACGACCAAGCGTGCGGTTTTGTGAGGACATTTCACGCTCACCCTGAAGCACATGAATGGAGACCGCTGTCTGTCCGTCCGCCGCTGTTGAGAAGGTCTGGCTCTTGCGTGTTGGAATTGTTGTGTTGCGTGTTATAAGTTTTGTCATTACGCCGCCGAGTGTTTCAATACCGAGTGAAAGCGGTGTTACATCTAAAAGAAGCACGTCTTTTACATCCCCGCCAAGAATACCGCCTTGAATAGCCGCTCCTACCGCGACAGCTTCGTCCGGGTTAACGCCTTTATTGGGTTCTTTTTTAAACAGATCTTTTACAATTTGCTGTACAGCCGGGATTCTGGTTGATCCGCCGACAAGGATAACTTCGTCAATTTGATCCGCGTTATATCCTGCGTCCGAAAGCGCTTTTTTACATGGTTCCTTTGAACGTGAAAGAAGATCCTCGACCATTTGCTCAAACTTGGCTCTTGTTAAAGATTTTTGAAGATGCTTTGGGCCGCTCTGGTCTGCTGTGATAAACGGGAGATTAATTTCTGTGGTTTGCATTGATGATAATTCGATTTTTGCCTTTTCCGCCGCCTCACGAAGGCGCTGGAGAGCCATACGATCCTGCCCTAGATCAATGCCTGAGTCTCGTTTAAACTCAGCGATAAGCCATTCCATGATCCTGCGGTCGAAGTCATCGCCTCCAAGGTGTGTATCGCCGTTTGTCGCTTTTACTTCGAAAACACCGTCGCCGAGTTCAAGTATGGATACGTCGAAAGTGCCGCCGCCAAGATCGTATACGGCGATTATTTTATCTTTTTTTGAATCTTTATTAAAACCAAACGCTAATGAAGCGGCGGTCGGTTCGTTGATTATGCGTTTTACATCAAGACCCGCGATTTTTCCCGCGTCTTTTGTCGCCTGGCGCTGCGCGTCATTAAAATACGCCGGTACAGTGATAACTGCTTCTGTGACAGCTTCACCAAGGTAATCTTCTGCGGTCTTTTTCATTTTTTGCAGTACAAACGCGGATATCTCCTGAGGTGAATATCTTTTTCCGTCAATATCGACGCGGACATCGCTTCCCTGTTCTGTTACACGATATGGTACCAGCGTCATTTCGTTCGCGACTTCCGAATACTTTCGTCCCATAAATCTTTTTATTGAGTAAATAGTATTTTCCGGATTTGTGATCATCTGGTTTTTTGCGGGCGCGCCTACTATTCGCTCGCCTTTGTTTGTAAAACCGACAATAGACGGCGTAGTCCGCCCGCCTTCTGAACTTTGAATGACTATTGGCTCTCCGCCTTCAAGTACCGATACGCATGAGTTTGTTGTTCCTAAATCAATACCGATAATTTTTCCCATTTTATCCTCTCCTTAAGCGGCGATTTCGCCGTTGATTTTTATCGAACATTAACACTTGGTGTTAATGATATCTCCTTCCTTATACTATAATACTTTCAATTTTTATAAAATCATGGAATGGAACTTCTTTAATCCTTTTTCACCGCGTCATCAGGCATTAATACTTTTACTTTTGCGGCTCGTATTACCCTGTCTTTTAGAGAATAACCTTTAAAGAATACTTCCTGCACTGTAGCTTCTGTTACATCTTGAGATTTATCCATCATTAAAGCTTCATGCAGGTTAGGATCAAATAATTCGCCTTCGGAATTATATCTTTTTAAACCCCATTTTGCTTCCATCTGGCTTGTAAGGCGTTTTTCGATCATTTTTATGCCTTCCAATAAACTTGCGTATTCCGTAGAGTTTGATTGTATGCCCGCTTCGCCTGCTGTTATCGCGCGTTCAAAGTCGTCGATTATCGGAATTATATCCGAAAGCAGGTTTTGATTCGCGTATTCTATAGAACTTTGTTTTTCTTGATTCATGCGTTTACGGAAATTTTCAAATTCCGCCGCTTTTCTAAGGAGTTGATCGCGGGTTTCCGCTAATTGGTTTTCTAATTCCGTGATTTTCTGCTCAGGAGTAAGCGATGCAGTTTCTGGATTAATATTTTGTCCGCAGTTTTCGCTTTTTTCTCCTTCATTTTGTGTTTCCGGAGGCGTATCTGCGCTTTTTTCTGATTTTTCTTCTTTTAGACTATCTTTTTGTTCCGTTTGAGTTTCTTTTTTTGACATTTTATTTTCCCTAAAATAAAAAAATTAAATTTATGGGAATTTCCCTACCTTTAAAATTAAAATACTAAATATCCGCGCCGCCGTCAAGGAAATTCGTCATAAAATATTATAACATATTTTTCATGATTATATGAAAATTTAACCTTAATTGCCAATAATCTTATTAAGATTTTCTATTGTTTGTTCTAATTCAATAAGTTTTAATTGTGTTTCTATTCTTTTTTTTACGATTGACTTATTAAACGGCTTGAAAATAAAATCCGCTGCTCCCAGCGATAGACCCTTATCTTCATCTTCGTTACAGTTTAGTCCTGTTATAAATATTACGGGAATTTCTTTGGTAGAATTGGTTTCTTTCAATTTTATTATAACATCAAAACCGTTTATTTCCGGCATGATAATATCCAATAATATTATATCCGGTAAATGTTTTTCCGCGGCTTCAATTCCCGAAGCGCCGTCCGCGGCGACGATTATTTCAAAATCCGGTTTTAAAAAATGAGCAAGCGCAATAATGTTCATTTTTTCATCATCAACAATGAGTACTTTTTTTTCGTTGTTCACGTTCGTTCTCCCGATTATTGATCAATCTTATTTTGAATGTTCTGTTTTAAATTCGCAAGCGTTTCTCTGGCTTGTTTAAATTTCATATTTTCTACCTGAGATACCAATTCTTCCGATCCCGGAATCAAACTTATATCATTTATTGTTTTTAAGCTGTCAAAACTGTCTGACTCAAGGAGAGTATCCAGATTATCAAGAAGCTCAATGCATTTTTCCGCGCTATAAACTTTATTTTCATATTTGCTTTTTATTTTATTAACGTATTTTTCCATCATTGGCGTAAGATCATCCATAGCGCATTTTAATTCATTGTCGAGTTTTTTTATTTGATCATTCAACGATTCCATTTTTCTTGATGAAATTAAATGTTCAACAGTTTGGGCAGTTTCCATAAGCTCATGTAAACCGACAATGCCTGCGACGCCTTTCAGCGTATGAGTCAGCCTGTGAGCCAGTTTTAAATCGCCTGAGTCGACCGCGTTTTCAATTTCCTTGATAGTAGATTGATTGCCTCTGATAAATGCTGTTATCAGCTCCATCCGCTGTTCTTCTTCTTCCGCGTAATCCAGATCGTGGTTTATCGAAAGCATGTTGACCGGTTTTAAATACTTTAAAAGACATGCCCATAAATCATGAGTGACAAACGGTTTAGGCAGACATTCATACATTCCGGAATTTTTATACGTATCCCTGTCATTTGCCATTATGTTAGCTGTCAACGCGACAATCGGGATTTTACATTTCATTTCTAAAAGAATTTTTGCCGCTTCCAAGCCGTCCATTTCAGGCATGTGAATATCCATAAATATTAAATCAAACTGCTTTGAATTATTATTCATTCTTTCTTTAACTAAATCCACGCCGATTTTTCCGTTAGCTGCAATAACTGCTTTAATTCCGACTTTGGCAAGATGATCGCATATTACCATCTGATTCAGCGGATTGTCCTCGCACACAAGTATTTCGCCGTTAAATACCGGTTTTTCATCGACATTGATTGCCGCTTGCTGCTGTTTTACGCCTTCTTTTGAATCAATTGTGTCAAATGTAATATCAAAGCAGAACTTACTTCCAATTCCGTAAGTGCTTTCAACATCCAGCCGGCCTCCCATAAGCTCGATTAAATTTTTTGTAATTGTAAGACCAAGGCCGGTTCCTCCGAATTTCCGCGTAGTACTGCCGTCCGCCTGCATAAACGGCTGGAAGATTCTGCTTTTTTGCTCATCTGTCATTCCTATGCCGCTGTCTTTAACTTCAAAGTGCATTGAAATTGTATTCTCGGATTTATCGGTAATTGCAGATAACAATTTTACGATGCCGTTATTTGTAAATTTGATCGAATTTGAAAGCAGGTTAAGAAGCGCCTGCCTGAGTCTTGTAGGGTCGCCGAGCAGTATTCTGCCAGTCGATGGTTCGGCGTAACAGAATAATGTCAGTCCCTTTTCGCGGGCTTTTGGAGACGCGATTATGCGGCAAAGCCTGAAAATATCGCTTATATCAAACGGAATTTTCTCCAATTCCATTCTGCCGGCTTCAATTTTTGATACATCAAGAATGTCATTTATGATCATAAGAAGACTTTCCGCGCTTGTTTTTATTTTTGACAAATAATTTCTGGTTTTTACCGGGATATTGTCGTCCAGAGCAAGCTCGGAAAAACCAATGATTCCGTGCATTGGAGTTCTTATTTCGTGGCTCATGCTTGCAAGGAACACCGATTTTACCCTTGATGTTTCCTCAGCTTGATTTTTCTCACGGGCAAGCTCAGCGGCTTCGTTTTCGGCTTTTATTTTTTCTTTTGTTATTAATTTGATGTCTGTTGTATCAATCGCGTATTGAAGATGCACTTTCATGCCGCCCGGCCAATCGATATAACGATCCGAATGTCTTACATCGCGTCCAAATTCCTTTAAATGTTCTTCCCAAACAATAATTTTATCAGGATTTTTATCAAGCTCGTAACAAGGACAGAAATCGCAGACCTTATCAAGGTCCCTGAATTTTTTATAACAATATTTTCCGATACAGTCTTCTTCCTTAAAGTTAAAAAATTTTAGCATCTGTTCGTTTACAAACAACAGCTCGCCTGTCTGAGGATTGGTTACGTAAATGTTCGCGTCTATCCCGTGCAGAATATTTTCCAGCACATGAAGCGATTTTTTTGATTCCTCCATGTGTTCTTCGATGCGTTCTGCCATATCGTTGACAGTGTTTTTTAAAACAATAAACTCATCGGTATATTTACCGGTCATTCTGACGCTGTAATCGCCGTGCGCGATTTTATCCGCGGCATTGACGAATTCACCTAACGGCTTAGAAAGTTTATTAATTAAAAAATAAAGAATAAATGATATAAGTACCAGAATAATTACGCTGATTGCCGATATTCCAAACGCAAGCTTGATTTCATCTGCGTTTATCTCTGAAAGCGGAGCCACTATATTAAACATAAAAATAGTATTTAGATCGGGAATTAATATTGTATTTCTTGATAATAATGATTCTTCATCGGTGAAAGCTGACCTCATAAAAATAATTTCGGACTCTACAATCACTTGATCGTTTACGGTTCTGATACCCTGTGCGTAACTTGCCGGAACAGCGCGGTTAAGGCCTGCTTCTTCCCGTGTTTTACCTATGTCCTCAACTCTTGGACTGTAAAATATTATGCCTTTTTCATTTGTTATAACTATATATCCTGTCTCATAAATTTCTTCCGCTTGTAATTGCTTATAAAAATCTCTTAAATTAATATCTACCGTTATTGCTCCGATGAATTCGCCGTTATTCCCGCGAAGCGGATATACAATGAGAAACAAAAGCACGGATGCTCCGTCTATCTCATATCTTGTCGGGTTTGTATATATGGGAGCGTTTAATGTTTTTGCTTCTATATAGTACGGCAGTTGAAATTCAACATCATTTCCAATGGCCTCAGGAAGATATAATAAATTTTCGTTTTCACGATAAAAATAAAAACTGATTCTTCCTGAATTACTTGTGCCATAGTGTGTTCCCTTGTACTCTGAATCAAGCCCGTCATACATATTCGGCTCAAAATAAATGCTCGAACCGTCAATTTCTGGGTAATTATTAAATAATATATAAAGCAGCCTCTGCATTGATTCTCTGTCCGTATCGCCTTCTTTTATTTGAAATTCCAGAATGCTGGAAATGAGAGTAAGATAATTTATTGCGCTGTTTAATTTATTCTCAAAACTCGCCGAATGTCTTCTTGCGATATTTTTAAAGTTCGCTATTACTGTTTCCTGCTGTGAATTAAACAGCGAAATAAAGAGGATCGTAAAAATTATTACAAAACTGATTATTACCGGAGTTAATGTAAAAAGAACCGCTTTTGTTTTAGTGCCGTATAAAAATTTTAATTTCTTCATTTTCTTTTAATCCCTTTGATTATTCTGACTTTTTTATTACGGCATGATTTTATTTAATACTATTTATTATACCTTTGATTTATATTTTCTTCAATGAAAATGGCTATGCCGGAATATACTTATTGACCATATTATTAAATCCTGTTAATTTTTAACAATTCACTTTATGAGGTTATTATGCCAATTGATATAAAAAATATTGTTAAAAATCTGCATCCTCTGGAAATACGGATTCTTCTTGCTTATAAAAAAGGCGATGAGCTTACAATAGAAAAAGTTGAAAAAGAACTTGATTTTAAACCGGGAAACGGCAATCAGGCGCTTTCGTGGTTGACAGGTAAAGGATTAATTAGCGAAATTCGGCGGGAGTCCGCGGTTTTTTATGAAATTACCGCGCTGGGTCAGGAATGGAAGGACAAAGGCAGCCCCGAAGAGCGAATTCTTGAATTAATACGTCAAAGACTGTCGGATAATCTTGATAAACCGCGCCTTCCTGACATTGCTCAGGAATTAAGAATGGAGAGCAAAGATATCGGCAGCGCTTTTGGCAGTTTATCAAAGCTCGGCGTTTTATCGATGGACGGTGAAAAAAAAGTTGTAATTTCTCTGCCGTTTGAACATCTTAACGATCCTGAAAAAAATCCTCTGCTTGCGCATTTTAAGCTGATGCATGGATTGTTTAATAAAGTTCTGCAAGGAGGAGGCGTTCTTGCCGACGCTTCGTTAAATGACGCTGAGCGGAAAATCATGTCCGGCATTTCCAAGAAACGCGGCTCAGCGGACGCGCCATTCCGCCAGTTCGAAAAAGAAACAGTTTTCTTCAGCTTTGCTATCGCTGAAGACGGCTCTGTTCCGGCGGCCGATGCCGCGGAAGCTTTAAAGGCGGCAGGCATCACAGGCAATGAAACCGGCGCTTTAACTCAGGCGATGCTCGAAGACGGCAGCTGGAAAGGAAAGACATTTCGCTCTTACAATATTAAGACTCCGCCTGTTCGCCTTACTCCGGGAAGAACCAATCCTTACGTTAAATTTTTAGAAAATGTAAAAGATAAACTTACCTCTCTGGGTTTTGAGGAATTTGACGGTCCGTTAGTTGAAACGGAATTCTGGAATTCGGACGCTCTTTTTATGCCGCAGTTTCATTCGGCCCGGGATATTCATGACGCATACAGCATCGCGGAGCCCTGTGCAGACGGTAAAAACGGCACTGCTTCTGATGGCATTGCTCGCGCCAAATCAATAGAAGAGCCGTGGTTATCCAATGTAGCTTCGGCTCATGAAAACGGCGGCAAGACAGGAAGCAGAGGCTGGAATTACAGCTTTGACCGCGATTTTACAAAGAGGCTTATTTTGCGTTCTCAGGGGACTGTATTATCTGCGAAGCAGCTTCCGAAAGCGAAGATTCCCGGCAAGTACTTCGGCATTGCACGGTGTTTCCGCTACGATCGCGTAGACGCTACACATCTTCCCGATTTTTACCAGACAGAAGGCATCGTGTTAGGTGAAAACGTCAACCTGCGCACTCTTCTTGGAATGCTTGAAATGTTCGCCGTGGAAGTCGCCGGCGCTAAAAATGTAAAATATGTTCCCGGTTATTTTCCCTTCACTGAGCCTTCTGTTGAAGTGCATATAAAACATCCTGTCCTTGGCTGGTTTGAACTTGGCGGTTCCGGCATTTTCCGCCCCGAAGTAACCGCGAGCCTCGGCGTAGACGTACCAGTCGCCGCTTGGGGCATAGGCATTGATCGCATGGCATTGATGGCGCTTGGTTTAAATGATCTTCGGGAGCTTTTCAGTTATGACATAGAAAATGTCCGATTGAGACGTAATAAGGCAGGATGAAAACTAATAAAATACAGCCTCTTGAACGTCTCGGATATGATTTTATTCCTGCCGGGCATCTCCCGCAGGGAGCCGATGAATACTGGCTTCGTAATATACAGCAGGAAAAATATTTTAATAAAAAACCTGGTAGCTGGCGGAAAATTAACGCGAATGAAATCAAAATATTAATCAGTAACGGGAGTTACTGCTCAAACTGGGATAATTTTTTAATAAGCGATCCGTTTGATCCTGAACTTATACATGATTCAAATTTTTACGGTCTTGTGCGCATAGGCTCATTGCAGAAAGTGTTTTTAAAGCACAATGATTTTTGTATACCCGCGGGGATTCGCAATGCGACACTAATTTCCTGCGATGTCGGAGATAATACCGCTATCCAGAATTGTTCTTATATCTCAAATTATATAATCGGGAATAATGTGATTCTTTCGGAAGTTAATGAGCTGCAGACAACAAACCACGCAAAGTTCGGAAACGGCGTTATAAAAGACGGAGAAGATGAAGATGTGCGGGTCTGGATCGATGTAATGAATGAAGCAGGCGGGCGTTCTATTCTGCCGTTTAATGACATGATTGCCGCGGACGCTTATCTTTGGGCGGCTTATCGTGATGATACGGCGCTTGTTTCTAAATTGACAGAAATTACTCAGAATCAATATGGAACGGTTGTGTGTCCTGTAAACGGTAAGAAAAGCGCGTATCGCGGGAGTTACGGCATAATCGGAAACGGCGCCGTGATGAAAAGCTGCGCGATTATTAAAGATACAATGGTCGGCGAATACGCTTACGTTAAAGGCGCGAACAAACTCAAAAATATTACGATACTTTCGTCTGAGGCAGAGCCGACGCAAATCGGCGAAGGCGTGGAAATGGTTAACGGCATTGTCGGGTACGCTTGCAACGCATTTTACGGATCTAAGGCTGTGCGTTTTATCATGGGCAGAAACAGCAATTTAAAATACGGCGCGCGGCTTATTCACTCGGTGTTAGGTGACAATTCCACCGTCTCGTGCTGCGAGATACTAAACAATCTGATATTTCCCGTACATGAACAGCATCATAATAATTCATTTTTAATCGCAAGCCTGATTCAAGGAATGAGCAATATGGCCGCCGCGGCGACGATCGGCAGCAACCACAACAGCCGCGCAAATGACGGCGAGATACGCGCCAAGCGCGGTTTTTGGCCGGGGCTCGCTGTCAGCTTGAAACATTCCAGCACTTTCGCTTCGTTTGTAATTATAGCGAAAGGCGAATACCCGTCGGAGCTTAGTATCCAGCTGCCGTTCTCTCTTGTAAATAATAATGTTAATAAAAACCGGCTGGAAGTTATGCCGGCGTATTTCTGGATGCACAATCTTTACGCGCTTGAGCGTAACTCATGGAAAACGAAAAACCGCGATAAACGAAAAAATAAAGTTCAGCGGATAGAAGCTGATTATCTTGCTCCTGATACCGCGGAAGAAATTATTCACGCGCTTTCTTTTATCGAAGGATGGCTTTATGAATCCGGATATTCATCATCGGATACTGTAAACCTTGACCATTCAAAAATCCGTCTTATTCATTGCCGGCAGTTTGAAAACAGTAAACGCGGGCAGGTTATTGTAAAACCATACGAAGCTGTTACAGCGTACCGTCAGATGCTTCGTTATTACGCGGTTAAAACAATCGCGGCTTTTCTTGATGAACGCCCGGAGCTTAATTTTAACGGTTTAAAAAATTTATTTTATATTAATGATTCTTCTGACGGGAAAGAGTCCGGTTGTTCTATTTTAAATTGTTTCGAAAACCGGGTTAAAGAATGGGTTAATATCGGCGGACAAATTACACCGGCGTTTCGTGTTGACAAACTGAGAAAGGAAATCGGCGAGAANAAGTATACCAGATGGGAAGAGATTCACAATATTTATGATTTGTGGGATAAGGAATATGCTGAGGATAAATGCCGTCACGCATGGGCTGTTCTTTGTTTTCTGAGGAATTCAGAAATTAATGAATCTGTGTTTAATGAAGAATTGGACGCGGTTTTGGAAATTCGGCGCTGGATAGAGGCGCAGATTTTTGAAAGCAGGGCAAAAGATTATAAAAATCAATATAAGCTTCAGACTTACCGGAATAAAGCGGAAATGGAGCAGGTTTTGGGCAAAATTGACGAGAATCCTTTTATTCGTATAATCCGTAAAGAAACAGAAAATTTTTGTAAAATGATTAACAGAGTTCGTGTATGATTGGATTTTTTGTGTTATATTTTTACTAGGGATTTTTTTGTTTTTTGGAGGCATAAATTGAAGAAGTCATTTTTGTTTATTTTGCTGATTTTATTATTGTCATCTCCCGCTATGGCCCAGTACTTGAATCGTAATACATCTTTTAATTTTAATGCAGGTAATCTTGGGGTTGGCGCGAATCTGCCTATGAATGAAAATAATGATTTTGAAGTTTCACTGTCTCTTGCTAATTTTGGAATAGAAAATCAAAGGACAGGTATTGGAATCGAATTTAGTCCGTTTGCGACATACTTTTCTGACCTTGACATTGGTAAAAATGATTATAATGAGGAATCCTATATTGACGAAAAAACATCTGCTGAAATTTTTAAAGAATTCAGTTTTTTAAATGTAAGCATTTATTTAAATGTTGTGAATCTTTTTTCTTGGTGGGGCAGCAATTTTTTCTTTGGCCCCTTTATAACGGCGAATTATATGTTCATGAGCAAAGATATTTCATGGGATAAATATGTGATTACCGCAGGCATACAAATGGGTTTCAGAACTACAATCGGTAATTTTAATTATAAAACATTTTCGTTTGAATTCGGGTATCGCAATATTAACGGAACCCCTCACTATCATTTAGGCGGAAAAATCGATCTTATTACTTTATTCTTTGCTTATTTATTAACAGATTATTAAGATTTTAAGCCTCGTCTAGCGAGGCTTTTTTTACTATCAACCTAATCCTGATTTACGGCGATTGTATACATCATAAAAGACTGCTAATACCAAGACCAGCGCTTTAACAATATATTGATAATGCGCGCCAAGGTTCATAAGAATCATTCCATTATTGATTGATGCCATTACAAGACCTCCGACTATAACTCCGATTACAGTCCCTATACCGCCGCCTGCAGAAACGCCGCCGATGTAACAGGCAGCAATGGCATCTAACTCGAACAAATTCCCTGCTTGAGGCAGCGCAGTACCCATGTCACCGGTATGTGCTACCGAAGCCAAACCTGTTAAACCGCCCATGAAACAGAATACAATAAATGTAATCAGTTCCGAGTTTATACCGGATAATTTTGCCGAGCGGGGATTTCCGCCGACCGCGTAAATATGGCGGCCAAGAACGGTATTGTTAAGAAGGAAATGAAATGCGAAAATTGTTATGCCCAAAACAAGCGCGACAATTGGAAGACCCCGGTAACGCGCGAAGCGATCGGCAAGACCAAGAACCAACAGGCTTATAAGGACCAGTTTTGTAATAAATAACGGCAGCGGAGTTACTTCAAAATCATTTACGATTTTTCTTCTGCGTCCCGCGAATTCGGCAATAAAAAAGACAGCAAGTAAAAGAATCGCTACTACAAACGCCATCGGGTAATACGGGCCGATTCTGCTTTCTATTCCAATTACCTCATCCAAAATGCCTTTTGAAAAAAGAGAGTAATTTGTATCTTTAAGACTGACAGGGCTTACACCGCCTGTTCTTAATAATGAAAAACCATAAGTCAGACCGCGGAAAAGAAGCATGCCGGATAGGGTTACGATAAACGCGGGCATTTTCCCAAAAGCAACCCAAGCTCCCTGATAAGCGCCGATCAAGACGCCAATAATTATTGAAGCGAGGATCGTTGCCGGCATCCCAATGCCCGTATTATATATTGTCGCGCTTAACATACCTATAAACGCGCACGCTGAACCGACAGAAAGATCTATGTTTTGGGTGATAATGATCATTACCATACCGGTCGCAAGAATTAATACATAACTGTTCTGGAAGAAAATATTAGTAAAGTTCCGAGGGTTAAAATTTACTCCGTTTGTTATTACCGCGAAGATCAACATTATCAAAATCAGCATGATAAACATTGAATAGTTTCTGAGGTTGTTTTTCACAAGCGTTTTTACATCGGTAGTGTGAATTGCCTTGTTCATATTTTCTCCTTTAACATTGATGTTTATTTCACCAATGCCATATGCATTATTTTTTCCTGGGATGCTTCTTCCTTATTCAGCACACCTTTAATAATTCCTTCATTCATTACATAAATTCTGTCAGCCATTCCAAGCGCTTCCGGAAGTTCGGAACTTACCATAATAACGCTTTTTCCTGCCGCAATTATATTATTCATAATTCCGTAGATTTCTGTTTTAGCTCCGATATCAATACCTCTTGTCGGTTCATCAACAATAAAAATATCCGGGTTAGCCATTAAAGTTTTGCTTACCGCCACTTTCTGCTGATTTCCTCCCGAAAGATTGCGGACATACTGGTTTATGGATGGTGTTCTGATATTAAGCTCTTTTCGGAATCGTTCCGCTTCATTTATTTCCTTCCGGTTATTTATAATTCCGTATTTTGATATTTTCTCAAGACTTGAATGAGTTATATTGGTTTTTACATCTTGAATTAAAATTAAACCGAGATTTTTTCTGTCTTCAGAAATATAACCAAGCCCTGAGTTAATAGCTGTACGCGGGTTGTTTAAAACGTAATTTTTTCCTTTTATATTTAGTTCTCCTTCGCTTCGGTAACCGTACGATCTGCCAAAGAGACTCATCATCAGCTCTGTACGTCCTGCTCCCATAGGTCCGCAGAACGCGAGAATTTCACCTCTGCGCAGAAAAAATGAAGCGTTGTCAACAACTTTTATTGTATGATATTCCGGATGATATACAGTCCAGTTTTTTACTTCTAATATTACTTCGCCCGGCGACGAAATCCGTTCAGGGAAACGATGTGTCAAATCGCGGCCAACCATGTCTTTGATGATCATATTCTCTGTAAGATTATCCGCTTTAACATCATAAGTGCTGATGGATTTGCCGTCTCGCAGGATTGTAACAGTGTCCGCGACTTTTAAGACTTCATTTAATTTATGCGAAATCATTACAAGCGTTATTCCCTGGTTTTTTAATTCCAGCATCAAATTAAGAAGTTTTTCACTTTCATCATCATTTAGTGAAGATGTCGGTTCGTCCAGTATCAGCAGTTCTGTTTTTTTTGATAATGCGCGCGCAATTTCGACTAACTGTTGTTTTCCAACGCCCAGCTTGCTTACTTTCGTTTCCGGAGCTTCTTTTAAACCTACAATTTCTAAATATTTCTTTGATTCTTTTAAATACTTATCCCAATTTATTATTCCAAACCTGGTTTCCATGTGACCCAGGAAAATATTTTCATATATTGATAAATACGGACTTAAAGCAAGTTCCTGATGAATTATAGCAAGTCCTTCTTTTTCGCTGTCTTTTACATTATGATATTTTGTCGCATGTCCTTTATATGTTACTTTACCTTCATACGAACCGATAGGATAAACGCCGGAGATACAGCTCATAAGCGTGGATTTTCCCGCGCCGTTTTCACCGCAAAGGGAATGAATTTCTCCCTTTTTTACCTTTAAACAAACATTCTCCAGGGCTCTTACTCCGGGGAAATCTTTTGTAAGATTTTCTATTTCTAGAATGTATTCACTCATAAGCCCCTCCAAAAAAACCTGACCTTTTATCTAAAAGATAATTGGCCAGGTTTGTCATAAATCCTAATCCGATTATTTATTTTAATAACAGGGCTGTCCGGAAACTGAAGTTTCCGGACAATTTACCTTTAATATCCGGATATGCCGGATTATCTCCTTAACTGTGAAGCCTGTGCTTCAGGGTAGAAACCTGCTTGTACTGGTACTTGCAAGTTGTCTCTGGTAACAAGGATTGGATCCAAAAGATAAGTGGTTACATAGCCTGTACCGGTATATGCGATTTGTGTAAGATCGCCTGCGGCAAGTACTGCGCCCGGAATATTTACAGGCTGTCCTTTAAGCAATTGATCAGCCAGTAACATGGCGGCTTCGGCTAACTTTGCTGTGTCTTTAAATACTGTGCTGTACTGTTCGCCGTTTCTGATGGACACCATTGAGTCAAATTCCGCATCCTGACCGGATGTAACAGGAATTCTTCCTGCGTATTTCGCATCAGCTTTGCATGCTTCAATAACAGCGCGGGCTAATGTGTCATTAGGGGCAAGAATTGCGTCGAGAGTAACACTGGCTGCCGCTCCGATAAGGAGACCTTCCATACGCGCTTTGGCGACAGGAGCTTGCCAGTTTTCTGTAGCAATCTGCTGGAATGCAGGATCTGTATAATGTCTTGGGAATGGACCGACCACCCTTAATACGCCTCTGTCAATGTAAGGCAGAAGAACATCCATCGCACCTTGGAAGAAGAAGTTAGCGTTAGCATCTGTTGGTGAACCGGCGAATAATGTAATATACTTCGGCGCTGCTGATGTAGCTGAAGCGAGATTTAAACCGGCTACAATGCTTTCGCCCTGAAGCGTACCGACTTTGTAGTTATTAAAGGTGATGTAATAACCGTAGTCATGCGTACCTTGAATAATGCGGTCATAAGCGATAACAGTTACATTATCTCTTCTGGCGCTTCTTACTGCTGCACCAACGCCGTCATTAATGTTGCCAATGATCAGCGCTCTTGCTCCTTGTGTAAGGAAGCTTTCAATCTGTTGATTCTGTGTAGGCTGATCCGCATTTGCCCACTGAACCAATCCTGTATAGCCGCGTTTTTCAGCTTCTGCTTGAAGCTGGTTACCGTCTTTTACCCAGCGTTCAACGTGGGTTTCCGGCATCGCGATACCAATTACGGTTCTGCCGCTGGCGGCTTGCTGTCCGCTGCTGCCGCTCGCGAAGATTGCGCCTGCTACGAGCAGAATCATTAATGATACTGCAAATAGTTTTTTCATAATTTTCCTCCAAAAATAATGATTTTTTTACCCTTAGAAACACCGTTTGAAAATCATACATTTTTGCAATGACGACACCAAAGCCACATGCAGTTCCAAGACAGGTCAAGGGTACATACATTATATATAGTTATTATTTTTATTTCAAGCAATTAATATTGATAGTTTACACGCATAGACGATTATCTCAAAAATAAATATAATACCGTATGCCAAAAATTGAAGTAAACGAACAGGTTTTTTATTCTCTTGCGGGACGTTCCGGTTCGCATGGTGAACCTTACGGTTGGAAAAATAGGGATGAATTTGAAGAAGCTCTGACATGCGCTAAAGCTGAATTGGATTCGGACAATTGGTCCGCAGACTGCGATAAAAACCTTCCTGAAACAGAAAGAATCTTAAAAATCGAGTTAAATGACACAAACCGCCCCGATCTTTGGGGGACTGCAGGCTGCGCAAGGCAGCTTAAGATATACAATAACGGAAGAGTCCCAGAATATAGCTTTTTTTCACGATTAGGTGATATTAAAAATACAAGGTTTAAAATAAAAGCAGAAGCAAGCGTTAAGCAGGTACGCCCTTACATTACAGGCTTTATCGCGCGCCTTACAAACGGCAGGTCAATCTCGGATACAATGCTGCGTGATATGATTCAAACGCAGGAAAAACTCGCGTGGAACTACGGAAGGAAACGCCGCAGTTTATCAATGGGCATTTACCGTATTTCTGACAAAAACGGAAAGCCGCTGATTAACTGGCCGATCATTTACAAAGGCGCGGATCCCGACGCCGTTTCTTTTGTGCCTCTTGCCGCGGAAGAGCACGGAATATCCGGTCCTCTTACATTACGCGAAATCCTTAAGCAGCATCCTAAGGGAAAAGAATTTGCATTTATTCAGGAACATGAACCTGTTCATCCGTTGTTAACGGATTCTAAAGGACATATTTTATCCTATCCGCCGATTATCAACTCAAATGATCTTGGCGCGGTGCAGGTCGGCGACAGCGAGGTTTTTATTGAGCTTACGGGAACAGATATGCACTGTCTTGCTCTTGCCGCGTCTATTGTCGCGTGCGATCTTGCAGATAACGGTTTTGAAATTGAACCTGCGGAGGTTGAATACGAGTTTGATACTCCGTTCGGAAGAAGTATTGTTACGCCTTTTTATTTTCAGGAAACCGTTTTCTGTTCGCTCTCAAGAATTGAAAAATTTCTCGGCGAGAAGCTTAACGCCGGCGACTGTATAAAATCTCTTGCCCGTATGGGAGTGAAAGCGGAAGCGGTAACCGCCGCGGAAAAAGGCGGGGCGGAGAAAAAAGACGGCGTTCTTGTTTATCCTCCCGAATACCGCAATGATTTTTTACACGCGGCGGACGTTGTGGAAGATGTGATGATTGGACGTTCGCTCGGTTCATTTAAACCGGAACGGCCTTCCGATTCAACAATCGGGCGGCTTTTGCCAATCACGCATTTCAGCAGACAGGTTAAAGAACTTTTTACCGGTATGGGTTATCAGGAAATGATTTACAATTATCTTGGTTCCAAAAAAGATCTTGTCGAAAATATGCGCGCACAGAAAACATCGGGCGGCAGAATGCTTAGAATTTTTAATCCGATGACGGAAAATTACGAATATATCCGCGATTCTATCATCGCGTCTTTAATGATAAGCGAATCGATTTCCGGGAGATCGGTTTATCCTCATAAAATTTTTGAAGTCGGAAAAATCGCGTATCTTAATGACAGAGAAAATTACGGCTGCTCAACCTGTCAATACGCCGGTTTTCTTCACGCGGGAACTGACGCGAACTTTAACACAGCAGCGGCGGAAATGCAGACATTGTTTTACTATCTTTCCCGCGAGTACGATGTAGAAGAATCTTCCGACCCAAGGTTTATTCCAGGAAGAGCCGCTGTCATTATTTACAATGGACTGCCTGCCGGCGTTTTCGGCGAGCTTCATCCCGAAGTGCTGGACAATTGCGGCGTGACAGTTCCGTGTACTGCGGGTGAAATCGATCTGGACGCATTGATGGGCAAAGATTAAAGATGCGGATAAAAATTTGTTTTATATTCTCTTATCATCCTTTATTTTATTACATTGACAATAATCTATAATGATTTTATCATAAAAACATGGCTGGAAATGATCAACAGGGGGGAATGGATCCCGAACTTGCTTCGTTATTAGGGACAGGCGGCGGCGGAAACGGTCCGTTGCCGGATTTTAACGATATTTTTGGCGGAAAAAATAACGATGATTTTGCTGATATATCTAGTACGTCAGGCGGAGATGTTGATCTAACATCTTCCGGATTTCCTCAAGTAACAAAACGCCTTGAGGAGACGGGGCATAATTTTTTTAGTGATCCCAATTACTATAAAGTCGTCCTTTCCAATGAAGGAGATATCGCTCAGAGGGTTCATGGTATTTTGCAAAAATTTCTCACTTCCAAAGATCCTAAAGATCGAAGCGTTTTCCGCCAGCAGTTTATATCGCCGTATTGGGAATTCCTGACCAATGTCGCGCGAAAGTCCGCCGGCAAACTTCCTTCCCCTAAAAAATATCTTCTGCGTTTTGCGCTTATACACCCCGGTTTAATTCCCGCCGATGTAAAAGATTTTTTAAGTAAAATTGTTGATGATAACCCCTTAGATCAGCCGGTTTACTATCTTGATGAATGGTATAACGGAATTGGAACAGGAAAGATGCGCCCTTCAACCACAGATGAAGTTAAAGTTTCTAAAGGCAATAACGCTTCGAAGGTGCAGGCGCTTCTGGAAAAAGCGCAGGGAAAGCTAGACGGTTCTCGTTCTATTTTAAAAGCGAAAAATAAAGAACGTGATGATATAGAAAAAATAATGAGAGACAGAGTTAATTCGATATTTGAACGCACTCCTTTGCGTGAATTCGCCGATGTCAGCGATACGTATACCGAATCACAAAAAGCGTCAATAAACGAGATTCAAAATTTATTAAAATTATTAATTAAGAACGATCATGATCTGGAAGTGAGCATTAAGGATTATGTAAACGCAGAAGCCGATGTTCAGAATCTTGCCGAAAAACTCGCGAACGAAGGCGGATCCGTAACTGTTGACACCGGAGCTATTGAGACCGAATGTGATACAATTCGGCAGATGGCGAAAATGACCATCGGCAGGCAGGGAAATCACTTTCCTGTTTTAACCAGCGAATATTATCACAGCGTTCCAAACGAAGTCGCTACCCGTGAAAATATTATCACCATGCTCGCAAGAATCGAAAGCATTGACGCCGAGGCTTTTTGCCGTGTCTACAAAAATAAACTGAACCGTATCGCGCCGTATGTTCTTCTTTTGCCGACTTACGGCGATATGGGTTTTTGCTGGGAACCTTTTGATCGTCATAACCGCGCCACAAGCCGCGGACGTATTACCATTCCGATGTATCCAAGAAATCTTTACCTTGCTGTCCTTACCGCGGTTGCCGATCTCCGCTGGCAGGTCGCAAAAGAAAAAGCTTCTTTTTACTGGATGGAAGAAGGACTTACAGGTCATTATTATCAATGGTTCCAGTCTCAGAAATTAAAGGGTGACATTAAAGAATATTTTATCCGTGATTATATTTTGTGGATGACCAAAGAAGCCGAAGGTATACAAAAGCTTGACAAGGATGTCCGCGGCACTTTCTGGCGTCACATGCCGTTTACAAAAGAAGTAAAGGAAAAACTTAAAAACCGCAGCTTTGTCTATCAGGAACTTTATCAGCGCGATGTAAACAGATCGATGTCCGACGGTTATTAATAAGTGTGCGGCATTAAAACACCGTATACCTGTATGTTAGGTGAAAGTAGTATAAAATTTTATAAAAAAGTTTTAAACTACCTGTAAAACCTCTATAAAATTAATAAAATTATATTTAAAAATTGCATATTATTAAAAATTAGTTATATATTATGTATACACAGAAATAAACCGTATGGTTTTTTAAAAAAAGGAGGTTTTTTTAATGAAAAACAAGAAAAGGGCTTTTGCCCGCAATTTTGGGATTATCGCTTTAGCGGCGGTAATGGTTTTTTCAATAGTTTCCTGCGCGATGTTAGAAGGGTTTGCGCTGATGTCGGACGGACAGGATGAGCAGGATACGGGGCTGACAGATGAGGAGAAACTGCTTGTCGGTATGTGGAGAAGCAATACAGGACATCTATACACATTTAATGAAGACAGAACAGGCACTGTAAGGTTAAGCGGCAGTAACGCGGATAATAGCTTTACATGGACTATATTCTTTGGTTCTTTATCAATGACTATTGACGGCTCGCCAATGTATGCTTCCTATACCTTAAACGGCGATGAGCTTTCCTGGAGAAACATGGAAGATAATGTAGAAATAAGAACGACCCGCGAACTCCCCGGACTTGCTTTTACACACGCAAGAAACGGATGCGCGGTCTCACTTGGCACTGAAACTGGCAAAGTTATAGTAATACCCGCAACCTGCCCACAAGGGCATCCTGTAACTGCTATAGTTGCGCCTGTATTTAGTGACAACACTTATAGATATGAAGGCGGTTTCGCAGGAACGGCTATAACCAGTATAACAGTCCCCGGCAGTATTACTACTATAGGCGCATATGTGTTCTCTGACTGCGAAAACCTTGACAGCGTAATATTGGAAAACGGTGTTACAACTATCGGTGAAAACGCGTTTAATTCCAGTCATTTTAGAAGTATAACAATTCCGGCAAGTGTTACATCCATCGGCAGGTACGCGTTTTCACGCAGTTATGGCCTTACAAGCTTAACCATTCCCGCCAGCGTTACATCTATCGGTGACAGCGCGTTCACTCACAACAGCATTTCAAGCATTACCTTTTTAGGCGCTATACCTGCTGCTGCGTTCCATACTACCGCGTTTGGCAACAGCATGGTGGAAGGTTATACGGGCGACCTGCGCGAGAAGTATCTTGCAGGCGGACCCGGCACATATACGAGGTCCGGCAGTACATGGACGAAGCAGTAATAACGGATATTGAAATTTTTTAAGATAAAATAAAAAGCCTGACCTTGCGGTCAGGCTTTTGCTTTTAATAAATTAATTAAATTACGCCGTTAGTTCTATGCAAACCACGCGGTTATAATTTTATCCGCTGTAGCATTAATGATTCTGTCATTCAAATATGAAGGATCATTAATCTTCTGCCTGAGTTCAGCAATCCGGGCTTCATCCATGTCCGGGGCGGCTTTAATTAATTCCAAAACCTGATATTTTTCAGCCTGTTCTTTCGCTTGCGCAGAAAGGGTGATAGTATCAGCCTTGTCGTTCCCCCCCACTGGTTCACTCCGGCCCGGCTTTTTTCCGGTCGGAATGGGTTCTACATGACCTATCCTGTTTACCGTCATACTCTTATCCTACCTATACCTTATTATCGGCAAATCTATACTATAAGTTTATCAACTATTTAAAATAATTACCAGAGATAAACACGGAAAATTCGCCGATTTGTTCATTTTTTTCGCTTAATTTTTTCAATATTTCCGCCGCGCTTCCTCTTAAATATTCCTCGTGAAGCTTAGTCATTTCCCGTCCAAGGCAAATATACCGTTCACTGTCAATTTCGGCAATGTCCTCCATCAGCTTTAGTATCCTGAAAGGCGATTCGTAAAGAACACATGCAGCTTCCATCGCCATAAGTTCGCGCAGGCGGCTCCTTCTTCGGCCCGGTTTTGGGGATAAGAACCCTTCAAAAACAACGGTTTTGTC
>JGI24695J34938_10001184_pt1 | contig 23181 bp, 19 predicted proteins | sample TergutCo191P3_FD_34938 | JGI IMG/M metagenome (IMG submission 34938)
TTGACGGCTCGCTTTTAAAACTTTTAAAAGAAGATGACGGGCACGATCTATGGACAACCAACGGCAGCTTCGATATGAGCGTGGAAGTGCCGGAATTAATTCCTGCGGAAAACGACGAGAACCTTCCTCCGCCTTATACATTCGCGGGACTGCGCGATTACGCTCTGCGCGGATACATAGACGATATCAAACGCCTGCCTAAGGGCTGGACATTCATGTTTGAGCTCACTTCTCCCTACAACAGAATAATCGTTCCCTATCATGAGACTAAACTTTATCTGCTTGGCTGCCGCGATCCGCAGGGACAGGAACATACTCCCGAATGGGCTGTTAAAAATTACGGATTATCTCTTCCTACGCCGATGATTTATACCTTTAAAAATGTTGATGAGGTTATCGCTTACTGCCACGCTGTCGATAATGACTCCTGCGAAGGATTCGTTGTTCAGGACGCGAACTTTAACCGGATAAAACTTAAAACAGATCATTACCGGAGCCTTTTTTACCTGAAAGGCGAAGATCATTTTTCCGATGAACGGCTCTTTACCGCCATTAAACAGGGAAGTATTGATGACGCGATTGTCGCGTGGCCGGAAATCAAAACAAGAACCGATGAAATAACCTCTGAATGGATACGTTTCAGAAACACAGTTATCGCACTGTGTAAAAAAACCGCCGCTTATTATCAGGAATGTCTGAATGAGTCAGGCGATCCCAAAGACGCGAAAAAACGTTACGCGATTTATGTTCTTGAAAAATATAAAACATTTTCTACTTTCCTGTTTGACGCGATAAAAGAAAACGCCGATCCTGAGCATATCTTTAATAAGATTGATTACAAAGAGCTGAAAAATTTCTGGTTTCCAGCGTTAGATGCCATTTAATAAAACCGGAGTGGAAAATGGCTTCCGGCAAATATATTTACCTTTATACTGACGGCGGCCCTGAAAAATGGGCTTTTATCGCAGTGAAAGACGATAAAATTATTCATGAGGAATCCGGCGTTTTCGGACTGGGCGTTTCCACAAGTAATGACGACACAGAATCCGAAGGAATTTTCCGCGCGTTACAGTACGCTAAAGATCATCCCGGCAATTACATTCTTACAACTGATTCTCAGGCAATTATAGACAAGGTAAACGGGAATATTTTTAATGTAACCAGAAACCCGAACATACGCGGAATTCAAACGCTGTTAAATGAATTTAAAGATTCGCGTCTTCCTGTAAGTTTTTCGATAAAATGGAAAAAACGGCTTTCCAATGAGTTTATGAAAAAGGCGGACGCACTATGCAGATAGTAATAATCTTTGCAGATACTAATAAATCATACAGCCTTAAGATGATATTTCCGGTCAATGCCTTTAGAAATTATAGAAAAATAAATATAATCCAAAAAAACAATGGCAAGGAAGAATAAAACCGTTTCATTATTCCTAAGGAGTTCAGGTTTTTCCTATACGGATTTTAATTTTTGCCAGTCAAGGAAGATTAGTTGATCATTTCCAACAGCGTCCCAACATTCACGCGAGTATTCCGCGAATACGTGTTTTTTATCAGCGAGAACGGACAAACCTATCTTTGAAGGAAAAATGATATTTACGTCTAAATCATCAATTAAAACCGCGTGAATATCGCCGTAATCATTGTATTCACAATGTTGATTTTGATTTGTATTGACAATCATAACTGTCTGTCTCTCCTCGTAACGGCTTATGTATTGAAGATTGAATTTTTTGCCGCAGTCTATAACAGATATTTCATGTCCTCTTGGATTAAACGTTTTGCCTGTTAAGTCTTTTTTAAAGCCAAAATATATTTCTTTAATATTTAAAACATTTTCAACTAACGTGTTTCCGCCGATTGAGAATTTAAAGAACTGTATTAAGGTTAATACTGTATTTTTCACTGATCTCCTTAAAGGAAAAATCTTTATAGTAACGTTCATTGATTATCACCCGTTCAATCTGCTTTAAAGTCTGTAATGACTCAAAAATAAAAACAGTATCTTCAGCTTTCTCAATTTCTTCAGTGAAGCTGTCTTCATCAATAAGCGGAGAAGTTAAATCATAATAAACAGTAATTTTTTTATCAATATCGTTTCTATGAAATACTTTGTAAGCTGTTCGTAAACAAGCGGCGGACATATAACCAAAATTATACTGCGCGCTATTGAAACCGGCGGACTTCGCTACATCAAGAAAAGTCTGATTAACAATTTCATCTGCCATATCAACAACATTACGTCTTGAGTAAAATTTTTTCTTTATATATAAAACAAGGTTCCTCCTTAGTTCATCGATATCTTCCAATTTTAACTCCGTTTCTATAATATAAAGGCGCGCGGTATCTGTATTTATTGCAAAAATTATTATAGTTTTCTGATCCTTATATCAGGCGGTATCTTTATTTTTCAAGTAAATACAAATATTCTTTTACATGAATATCACGGTTTTTTAAATTTCTGCTTCCCCTGAAAACATTATATTTTATGTCCAGCACTTCAGGATTGCCGTATTTTCTTAACATCTCTTTCATTTGTTCCGCGCTGATAAAACCTTCTGAGTTAAACGAAATTAGAATATATTTCGCTTTTATATTTTCAACAAGATGTTTTAACGCGCTGAACGCTTTACTTCCTTTGTTATAATCGGACCGGCTCCAGTCTTCCGGTATGCCGGATACTTTGCTGATCCTTTCAGGATATTTATACTCTGTTATCAGATTCAACATGAAATAGTTTGAGCCGTAAGGATGCTGGTTATAAGGCGGATCGATGTACGCGAGATCAACAGCTTCTGCTGATTCAATAACTGTATTTGAATCGCCCTTATGGATTTTGTATTCACATTCAAAATTGCTGAATACCGGAAAAGGCAGAGTAATATCGCCTTTAATTCTTGAAAGCGCGTTTTTATTTTTACCGCCGAATTGCCCGATACCAGTTTCCCTGTTTTTGTAAAAGCCTTTAAATACGCCGGATGTATTCGCGTGTATTGAGGCTTCGGACAAAAGAGGCGCTAAAATAAATTTTCTGTACTCCAGAGGAAGAGTATCTGTTAAATGTCTTGCGGTATCAATGTACATCGCGTTCCTGCGGGTATAAAAAACTCGCTCGCCGTTTTTTATCTCATTATCATTTTCAGGAGCGTAAAGCTCAGTTATTATCCCGCTTTTTAACTTCTCATTTATCTTACAGGTCAATTCCAGATGATATTCACGTAACGTATTAATATTGATTTCGCCCGCGTTTGATAAATAACACTCATTAATTACTTTTGAGTATTTTTCAAGATCATTCGCTATCAATAACGAGGAGAACTGTTTAAAATATCTTGCCGCAATGCCGGAACCGCTGAACACATCGAACATTTTCAATTTATTTTTTTGTAGTTTTTTTTGTACCTTTCTTACGCCTTCGCCGATAAAATTCAACAAGGCGCGTTTATTCCCTATGTATGTGATAAGCTGCTGTGTCAGGTATTCGTTTTTTTCGGTTTTAATGTGTGTTGTCATGGAGTTCTGCGCCTTAGCGCAAAACTCCATAAATGAATAAAAAATCTTTTAGATTTTTTATTCATCAGCTTCCTGTACTTTGAACTCAGCGCGTGTTTTGATAACTTCATCGGCGATGCGGCCGGAAATTGGCGCGTAATGGCTGAAATCAACATTGAATGATCCTGTTCCCGAAGTAATTGAGCGCAGGTCTATCGAGTAACGCAGCAGTTCCGCCATAGGGACTTCGGCGCGTACTTCCGCGATTCCGCCTGTTGAATCCTGCCCAAGAATTTTTCCGCGTTTACTGGAAAGGTCGCTCATTACATCACCCAGATATTTTTCCTCGATAAAGACAGTCAGATTCATTATCGGTTCGAGCAGAGTGGGATTCGCCTGTTTCATAGCCTCACGGAACGCGTTACGCGCCGCAAGTTTAAACGAAAGCTCGTTTGAGTCTACCGGGTGGTATTTTCCGTCAACGACTTTTACTTCTACGTCAACTACAGGATAACTCGCCATGCTGCCGTATCCCATTCCTTCTATAATGCCTTTTTCTACGCCGGGGATGTAGTTCTTGGGAATCGCGCCGCCGAAAATCGCGTTGATAAATTGATAACCCTCGCCGCGCGGAAGAGGGGCGATTTCGAGGACAACCTTGCCGTATTGTCCGTGGCCGCCTGTTTGTTTTTTATGCGTGTAATCAGCCCCCGCTTTTCTGGTGATAGTTTCGCGGTAAGCGATTTTTGGAACGCGCGTTTCAACTTCAATTTTCTGGTTGGATTTGATTTTATCCAGTATGATGTTGAGCTGCAGCTCACCCATGCCGGAGATGACAGATTCCTTCGTTTCGCCGTTGTAATGGAAACGGAATGTTTTATCTTCCTCTGCGGCGCGCACAAGAAATTCACCCAGCTTGTCCTCGTCTTTTTTTGCGAGCGCGTTTACCGCAACCGAGTGTACAGGCTCAGGCAGGCGAAGCGGCATATAACACTGTCCGTCAGCGGCAGCCAATGTGTCGTTGGTTTTTAATGTCGCGGCTTTTGTAATAATACCGATATCGCCCGCGTAAAGTTCCCTGACTTCTTCCAGCTTTTTTCCCTGACATGTATAAAGTTTACTGATTCTCTCTTTTTTGTTTTCCGATATATTTATGCCCTCTGAATCGGCGGAAAGCTTCCCTGTAATTATTTTTAGCCACGAAAGTTTACCGGAAAATTGATCGTAATTTGTTCTGATAACAAGAGCTGACATGGGTTTATCAGGATCGATGGCCGCGGGGATTTCCCTGCCTTCGCTGTCCAGTACAGCGTCTTTCGCGGTACGCGGATTTGGCGCGACATCAATAATAAAATCAAGCAAGGGCAAAAGCCCTGAATTATTCAAAGGCGAACCCGCGAACGCCGGAACATATTTGTTTTCCGCTAATGCTGTTACAAGACCAGTTTTCATTTCGCTGATGGAAAGAGAGCCGCTCTCAAGGAATTTTTCCATCAGGTTATCATCGCCCTCTGCGGCGGCTTCCATCAATTTTTCACGCGCCGCGCCAAGTGAATCTTTAAATTCCGCCGGAATCGCTTCCTCTTTTTCAGCTAACTCACCCTGAATGACGTACGCTTTCTCATGAAGGACGTCAATAACGCCTTTAAAACCGCTGCCGCTTCCCATCGGTATGGTCATTGGTACAGGCTCTATCTTGAATTTTTCTTTGATGTCGTTCAGTGTCCTGCTAAAATCTGCCTGATCGTTATCCAGTTTGGTGATGAAAACCCCTCTTGGTTTTCCGCTCTGGTCAAGGTTCCGCCACAATTTTACGGTTTCGATTTGAACACCGGATTTTCCGTCTACTGTTAAAAGCGCGAACTCCGCCGCTCTGAAACTTAAAATTACCGCGCCGGCAAAATCTGATGAGCCGGGAGTATCAAAAATATTTATTTTTGTTCCGTTTCTTTCTACGTGACCCATTGCCGCGTTTATTGATATTTTTCGTTCTATCTCTTCCGGGCTGTAGTCACTGGTGGTCTTTCCTGATTCAAGGGTCTCCGCTTTTTGAATAGCGCCTCCTGTAAATAATAAATGCTCAAAAAGAGTGGATTTTCCGGTCTGACCATGACCGGCAATAACGATATTTCTGATTTTATCTGTTGAGTGACTCACAAGCGGCTCCTTTGGATATGAATTTCTTTATTATTATTGCCTTCTAAGAGGGTTATTGTCAATTCCTCAATTTGTGTTGTCAGTAGGTTTTTATGATGTTCGCGGAATACGTAATTTCGTTTGTTTTTGCGGATTGTTGCCAGATAACGCGGTTTTAGGTATACTTTAAGAAGCAGCCAGCGTGGCGGAATGGCAGACGCAGTAGACTCAAAATCTACCGCACGCGAGTGTGTAAGGGTTCAAGTCCCTTCGCTGGTATAAAAACGTTTTTGATTTTTTCTTCTTCTTTTTTTTATCACTCGCATGGAGAATAGCAGTTTCCTTACAGGAAAAAGCTGTTCTCCATTCAGAAAGGCATTAGCCCAGTTCGGCAAGTGTTGTGATTGCCTGTGCCCAGCGCACATACTTGAGGGTCGCAAGATCCTTGATCGTCTTTACGTTAAATGCTGCCTTCAACTTTTCAGCGTCGCCATCGCTTACGCCTTGAAGCGCTGAGACCGGCGCATCCGCGAGTTCTTTGAAGGACATTTTTTCAAACGCCTTGTCTAATGCTTTGTCAATTTCCATATTAACTCTCCTTGAAAAAATATAACCAGAGGATACACCTCATTGGTTTTGTTTTATTCGCCGATTTCATAATTAAAAATTATTTCCGGCAGTTCAGTTTAAAACAATTCATTATACCTGTGTTCCGCGAATTTTTCAATAACATATCCATTGTTAATAATTCTATTTTATGTTAATATGACGATATTTATATATATGTAAAACCATGAAAAACATACTTGTTTCTGGGCTTATAACAATAGAGACTACTGTTAGAATTGATCGTTTTCCTGTAAATTACTCGCCGGTAGATTATCAATTTAACGGAATTAACACCACTATCTCCGGTGTTGGCTTTAATATCGCCAAAGCGTTAAAAACACTTGGCGCGAGTCCTGTCTTTCTGTCAATAATCGGGAATGACATTTATTTGAATATCATTATGGATGAGGTGAACAGATTAAACCTTGATAATAAATTCATTCTGCCTATTATTGACAGCACAGCTCAATCGATCATTTTGTATAATGAGGAAAAAAGAAAAATAATTCTTGATTTAAAAAACATACAGGATATAAAGTATCCAGTAAAAAATATTGATACGGTTTTAAATGATATTGATATCGCAGCGCTTTGCAATATCAATTTTTCAAGGGGTTTACTAAAAATTTTTAAAGACGCCGGAAAGATAATCGCAAGTGATGTTCATGTAGTTTGTGATGTTAATGACGAATACAACATGGATTTTATGAGATATTCAGATATTTTATTTTTAAGTAATGAAAATATATTGGGAAGCGAATATGATTTTCTCAATCAATTGATCGGGAAGTACAATAATAAAATTATCGTAATTGGATTAGGCGGAAGCGGTTTATTATTATTTAACAGGGAAAACAATGAGATAAAACAGTATCCTGCTGTAAAAACAAGAAAAGTTGTAAATACAATAGGCGCGGGAGACGCGCTGTTTTCCTCTTTTATTTATTTTTTCGCCAAGACAAATTCTGTTCAATACTCTATTGAGAAAGCGCTTGTTTTCGCTTCTTATAAAATCGGCGGGAAAGGAGCCGCTGAAGGTTTTCTGCATGAGAAGGATTTGCTGGATATTTGTATTGCAAGTAATTTTTAATACATGTTATCATAACAGTTGAAGGAGAATGTAATGAGAAAGATACCGGTAGGTATATTGGGCGCGACCGGCATGGTTGGGCAGCAGTATATCTCCCTTTTAAAGGATCACCCCTGGTTTGAGGTATGTTACGCGGCTGCTTCGCCGCGCAGCGCCGGTAAAAAATATAAAGACGCGGCTGCCGGAAAATGGCAGCTTCCTGACACTTGCCCTCCGGGTACAGGTGAAATTATTGTCGAGGACGCGAATGATGTTAACCGCACCGCGGCGGCGTTTAAAGAAGGCAGATGCTCATTTGTTTTTTCTGCGCTTGAGATGAGCAAAGATGATACCCGTCTGCTTGAGGAAAAATACGCGGCGGCGGGAATCCCTGTTATCTCAAACGCGTCAGCTCACCGGTGGACGCACGATGTGCCTGTGTTAATCGCTGAAATTAATCCTGAACATACAGACATCATTCCGATACAGAAAAAATCGCGCGGATGGGACCGCGGCTTTATCGCCGTAAAGCCCAACTGTTCGATTCAAAGTTATATGAAACCTCTTCACGCTCTCGCCCGCGCCGGTTATCCGGCGCAGAAAGTTATTGTCAGCACATTGCAGGCTGTCTCGGGCGCTGGTTATCCCGGGGTGCCAAGTTTAGATATGATTGACAATATCGTTCCGTTTATCAGCGGCGAGGAGGAAAAGTCGGAGAAAGAACCGCTTAAGATTTTCGGCTCAATCGAAAACGGCATTTTTAAAAACACGGAGTTTCCAAAAATCTCCGCGCATTGTAACCGCGTGCCGGTTGTAGACGGTCATATCGCCTGTGTCAGCCTTGAGTTCGGCGGTAAAAAACCTTCTTCGCTGGAAGAAATAAAATCAATCTGGACCGCGTATAAAGCGCTGCCTCAGGAGGCGGATTTCCCGATGGCGCCGAAGCAGCCGATTATCTACCGTGAAGAGGAAAACCGGCCTCAGCCGCGCAAAGACCGCGGCACTGATAAAGCGATGGCTGTAGTTATCGGGCGGCTTAGACACTGCAATGTATTTGATATCCGCTTTACAGCGTTATCGCATAACACGGTGCGCGGCGCCGCTGGCGGCGGGATATTGAACGCGGAGCTTCTGAAATATAAAGGTTATTTGGGATAGAGCGGCGTACGTTATATGATAACAACTCCGGTATTCTGATGCCGCGAAAATATATAAGGAGCTATAAATCCTCATGAGCGAAAAATATTTTCCGCTGGATAAAAACGCGCTGGAAGACATGGCAAAACGTTATCCGACACCGTTTTATATTTATGACGAAAAGGCTATTATCCAAAATGTCCGCAGAATTAAAAGCGCTTTTTCTGTTTTTCCGTCATATAAAAATTATTTCGCGGTAAAAGCCCTGCCTAATCCTTACATTTTAAAACTTCTCGCGGCGGAAGGTTTTGGCGCTGACTGCTCAAGCCTTCCCGAACTGTTGTTAGCTGAAATGTCAGGCATTAAGGGCGAAGACATAATGTTTACTTCCAATGAAACTCCTGCCGGTGAATACAAGGCTGCCGTTAAAATAGGCGCTGTTATCAATCTGGACGATTTTTCGCACATTGAGTTTCTTGAAAAAACAGCCGGACTTCCAAACCTTATCTCAATGCGTTATAACCCCGGCCCTCTCAAGGAAGGCAATGCCATTATCGGAAAACCGGAAGAAGCAAAGTACGGCTTTACCCGCGATCAACTGATTCGGGGGTATTCGCTTCTTAAGCAGAAAAGCGCTGGTAGTTCGTTTCTAAAACGATTCGCGCTGCATACAATGGTTGCGAGTAACGAGCTTTCCATTCCTTATCATGTTGAGACGGCGCGTATGCTCTTTGAGCTTGCTGTTGAGATATTTAGTAAGACAGACATCCGTCTTGAGTTTATTAATCTTGGCGGCGGGATGGGAATCCCATACAGGACGGATCAGGTTCCCGTAGATTATCAGATTCTCGCTCAAGGAATAAAGAAAGCGTATGATGAGATTTTAGTTCCGGCAGGATTGGACCAGATGAGCATCCGCACGGAATGGGGCAGAGCGGTAACAGGACCGTATGGCTGGCTTGTCGCCCGCGCTGTACATAAAAAAGAGATTTACCGGAATTATATTGCTCTTGACGCGTGTATGGCGGATTTAATGCGTCCAGCTTTATACGGCGCGTATCATCACATAACGGTTCCCGGAAGGGAAAGTCCGGATGTGTCAGGTTCGTTTCCGTTATCTGAAACATACGACATAGTCGGCAGCCTGTGCGAGAATAACGACAAGTTCGCTGTTCAGAGGAAACTTCCAAAAATTACTACTTCCGCGGATGTTTTAATGAGCGGTAAAAACGCGGACAGCGCGTCTCAAAGCGAGAAGGGGGATTTTGTTGTTATTCATGACGCTGGAGCGCATGGAAGATCGATGGGATTTAATTACAACGGAAAACTGCGCTGCGGAGAACTGCTCCTGCGCTCAGACGGCTCTGTTACGCAGATACGCCGCGCGGAAACAATAGATGATTATTTCGCTACGCTTGATATTAATGGCGTAAAAGAATTTAAAATTATTTAATAGAGCTATTGGAAACTCCGGTTTCAGAACAGTTTCCATGCTGATAAAATAAACTTTCTTATATTGAGGAACTAAATGATAAAACGCAATCCAAACACTGCCAATTTAAAAGCAGGTTATCTTTTCCCGGAAATCGCAAGGCGAAGACGCGAGTATGCCGCTTCTCATCCAGATGTTAAGATCATCAGTCTGGGAGTCGGAAACACAACAGAGCCAATCCTGCCGCATATAAATTCCGGCCTTATAGAAGGCGCTAAAAAACTTGGCACCGCCGGCGGATACTCAGGTTATCAGGATGAGGGACTTCCGCTTCTTAGGGAAAAAATTTCCTCTGTGTTTTACGGCGGGAAATTTTCTATAGATGAAATCTTTATTTCTGACGGAGCGAAATGCGATATCGGGAGGCTGCAAATTCTTTTTGGCAGCCGCGTCAGAATTGCCGTTCAGGATCCTTCATATCCTGTATATGTTGACGGCTCGGTACTAGCGGGAGCCGCAGGAGGCTGGGAGGGGAATGGTTACGCGGGTATCACATATCTTCCATGCACGGAGGAGAACGGATTTTTCCCTGACCTTGATTTGATTCCGCGTGACAGCCTGATCTATTTTTGTTCGCCTAACAATCCGACAGGAGCTGCCGCCGGCCGGTCTCAACTGGCTGCGTTAGTTGAAACAGCGGTTTCTAAAGGATGTATCATCATCTTTGACGCTGCTTACAGCGAATTTATCAGAGACCCGCTGCTGCCTAAAACGATTTACGAAATTGACGGCGCTCGTAACCTGCGCAATTGAGGTGAACTCGTTTTCTAAACCCGCCGGTTTTACCGGCGTTCGTCTTGGCTGGTCAGTTGTTCCGAAAACCGTTATGTATTCAGACGCTGTAAGCGGCGCGGAGGCAAGCGTCAACGCGGACTGGAGCCGCATCGCCGGCACAATTTTCAACGGAGCGTCAAACATCGCTCAAACCGGCGGACTTGCCGCGTTAGATGACGAGGGACTTATTGAAATCCGCGAACTAACGGATTTTTATCTGGGGAACGCGGAATTGATCAGGGACGCGCTGCATAAAACCGGAATCAAGTGCATCGGCGGCGATAACTCGCCTTACATCTGGGCGCGGTTTCCCGGGAGAGACAGTTGGGAAGTATTCGCGGAAATACTTGATAAATGTCATGTTGTTACTACTCCCGGCGCCGGGTTCGGTCCGGCAGGACAGGGATATATCCGTTTTTCATCATTCGGCCACCGCGCTGATATCGAAGAAGCGTGCGGCCGGTTATCTAATATCGGATGTTAATGTGTGACAGGAAACGGCAAAACGCTTAACACCGCGAAATAAATAAAAAAACCTGTTTACATCTTGAATAAATTTCTTTTAACTGTTATCATTTAATTATGACAGAACCAGCGGAACGAAAAAAAAATTATCACAAACGCTTAAAAAGCGGTTTATGCCCCCGCTGCGGGGGAAAGGTTAAAAAATCCAGCCCTTATAAAACTTGTGACGAATGCAGGGAATTTTACAGAAATTATCAGAAAGCGAATTCTGATTCTGTTCAGGAAACCCGGAGAGAACGTTATGAGCAAAGGAAAAAGAAGAATCTCTGCCCCCGCTGCGGCGTGTTTGTAGGAAAGAAGTCAAAGACAACCTTGTGTCCAAAATGCCTTGATAAACAGTATTTATACAATAACGGCGTTAAAAGGCCGAAAAAACGGGCAAAATAGTTATAAGAACCGCATATCAAACGGCATAAGTCTGCTAACATCCGGTCTTTTTTACAGCGCGCTTACGGCGGGAACTGTTGTGTTTATGATCCTGATTGCTTAATTTTTATTTAGTTAATATCAATAAAATAAATATACATTATTAATCAGGAGTGCGTCATGAACAGAGAATCAAAGATTAAAGAATTAATTTCTCAAATGACACTGGAAGAAAAAGTCTCCCAGCTTGTTTACATAAGCCCCGCTATAGAACGGCTTGGCATTCCTGAGTATAACTGGTGGAACGAATGTCTGCACGGAGTCGCGAGGGCAGGGACTGCTACTGTATTTCCTCAGGCAATCGCGATGGCCGCGGCTTTTGACGAAGACCTTGTAAATCAAATCGCGCAAGCCATTTCCGATGAAGCGCGCGCTAAATACAACGAGGCTGTAAAACAGGGTAACCGCGGCCAGTACTGGGGGCTTACCTTCTGGACGCCGAACATAAATATTTTCCGCGATCCGCGCTGGGGACGCGGGCAGGAAACTTACGGAGAAGACCCTTATCTTACAAGCCGCATCGGGGCGGCGCTGGTAAGCGGTTTGCAGGGAGATGATCCTGATAATTTAAAAACAGCCGCCTGCGCCAAGCATTACGCTGTCCACTCCGGTCCTGAAAAAGACCGCCATACATTTAACGCTGTTGTCAGCTCAAAAGATCTTTTTGAAACATATCTTCCCGCGTTTAAGGCGCTTGTTGACGCGGGCGTTGAATCTGTTATGGGAGCGTACAACCGCACGCTTGATGAGCCGTGCTGCGCGAGTAATTTTCTTCTAAAGGATATTCTTCGCGGGCGCTGGGGTTTTAAAGGCCATGTTGTTTCTGACTGCTGGGCAATCCGCGATTTTCATCAGAATCATAAGGTGACTAAGACACCTGAAGAATCCGCGGCGCTTGCGCTTAACGCCGGCTGCGATTTAAACTGCGGCTGCACATACCCGATGCTGACTGTATCCTTTAAGCAGGGGCTTGTTACAGAAGAGGCAATCAACACCGCGCTTGAACGCCTGCTTCTTACGCGTTTCAAATTGGGAATGTTCGATCCTCCGGGCAGCGGTAAATACGATAAACTTGGACGGGAAGTTATTAATTGCGGCAAACACAGAGAGCTCGCGCTTAAAGCTGCGCGTAAATCCATCGTTCTTCTTAAAAATGACAATAACCTACTTCCTCTCGATTCAAGCCCGAAAAGAATTGGCGTAACGGGTCCCGGCGCAGCTAACGCGCATACACTGTTCGGCAACTACTACGGTTTAAGCTGCCGTTTTATCACCATACTTGAAGGGTTAGGTGAAAAGGTCAAAGATAAATTCGGCATCAATCTTGAGTACAAACAGGGGTGCCTGATGTACTGCGATAACAGAAAAGCTGTTAACTTCGCGGGAATGAATCCTGAAAATTTCCAGCAGCTTCAGAAAGACGCTCCTGATGTGACCATCGCGGTTATGGGGCTTGACGGTGCGCTGGAAGGTGAAGAGGGAGACGCGATCGCCTCTGATTCAAACGGCGACCGCGATACAATCGAACTGCCTAAGTGGCAGATGGACTATTTAAAGTTTATCCGCGCGTCCAGCAAAAAGGTTGTTCTTGTTCTTACCGGAGGCAGCGCGGTCGCTTTTCCTGAAGATATAGCCGACGCCGTTATTTTCGCGTGGTATCCCGGTGAATCGGGCGGACAAGCTGTTGCGGATATTATTTTCGGCGATGTTGTTCCCTCCGGGAAACTTCCGGTCACTTTTCCCGCGTCAACGGATCAGCTTCCCGGTTATTCTGATTATTCCATGAAAGGGCGCACATACCGTTATATGACAGAAAAGCCGCTGTACCCGTTCGGGTTCGGCTTATCTTTCACGAATTTTATATTTGATTCAATCGCTCTTTCTTCTTCTTCAATCTCCGCGGGCGGCACGGTGAAGGCGGCTGTTACCATAAGCAATACCGGAAAATATGACGCGGATGAAGTCGCGCAGGTTTACATCAGCAGGGACCGAAGAAACGAAGATGAGCCCATCGCGTCATTAAAAGCGTTCCGCCGTGTTTTTATTCCGGCAGGAAAGAGCGAAAAGGTTGAGTTTACGCTGGATTCTTCGGCGTTTGAAACAGTGAACCCGCAGGGCGAATACATACTGGTACCTGGTACCTATTCGGTTATCGCGGCGGATGCTGCGCCTCTCCCTGCCGCTGCGGAAAAAGGCGCGCCAAAGCCGGTCACCGCGAAAATTAATGTTTCTTAAACTTTGAATTTGATTAAATTAAACGATTTAGGCTCCAGTATAATTTCCGGTTTTTCGGATGCCTCTCCGCCGCGGTTTTTGAATACCGGTTTAACCCTGTCAGGGTTATCAAAGGTGTTTGTCGCCGATAAATCTCCTGAAAGAACCTGATGTTCAGCTAACGCTGCCCTGCCGAATGAGCGCATATCCAGTTCCAGGCACTGGCTTTCCGCGGAGATATTCGCGCAGATAATATTTACTTCGCGCTTTTCTTCGTTCCAGACAGCAGCGTTGGGAATCGCCGATACCTCGCCGTACGATTTGCTTTCCAGCAGAGGAGTCCTGCCTACGGTTTTTAAAACCGTACCAAGGCAGTTGTTAGCTGCCATTGCGAACGGATAATAAGTTGTCTGTCTGATCGCTTTGCCGCCTTTTTCCGTAAAGATCGGCGCGATAACATTAACCATCTGCGCAAGGCACGCGATGCGAACCCTGTCGGAATTATTTATCAGTGTGCATAAAAGACCTCCGAAAGATATAGCATCAAGAAGCGAGTAATTATCTTCCAGAATGTGAGGCGCGAATTCCCACTGTTTAAGCTGAGTTTTCGCCTGATACCAGATGTTCCATTCGTCAAAAGAAAGCATCATGGTTTTTTTAGATCGTTTGAGCGCTTTTACATAATCGGCGGTCGACGCGATTGTTCTGATAAAATCATTCATCTCGTGATACGACGAGAGAAAATCAAGTTCATTTCCCTGGTTTTCATAGTACCTGTGCAGCGATAAATAATCGACTTTATCATAAACATATTCAAGCACTAAACGATCCCACTCAGGATATGTCGGCAGAGTTGATGTCGCGCTGCCGCATACGCAAAGCTCAATGGACGGATCCGCCCACTTCATGATCTTCGCGGCTTCCAGCGCTTTTTTGCCGTAGTCATGCGCGTCAAGATGACATATCTGCCATGGGCCGTCCATCTCATTTCCCACACACCACAATTTTATATTATGAGGCTCTTTGTATCCGTTCTTTATACGCAAGTCGGAATAGTATGTGCCTCCCGGAAAGTTCGCGTATTCTACAATATAGCCTGCGTCCTGCGGGCTGCCTGTTCCCATGTTGACAGCGTACATTACTTCGCTGCCTACGGATTTCGCGTAACTGCAGAACTCATCAATGCCGATCTCGTTTGGTTCAATGGAACACCAAGCGTAATCCAGCCGTTTTGGACGCGATTCACGCGGCCCGATTCCGTCAAGCCAGTTATAGCCTGAGACAAAATTCCCGCCCGGATAACGCAATGCTCCAAAACCCAATCCGCGGACTAACGCGCGGACATCTTCGCGAAACCCGTTTTTATCGGCGGTTGGGTGCCCCGGCTCATAAATACCCTCATAAACACAGCGGCCCAGATGTTCAACAAATGTTGAATAAAGCCGTTTTCCCAGGGACGCGATGGCGTTATCCTTGTCCAATAACAATTTTGTTTTGTTCATTTTCTTCTCCTGTTATAGAATTCAATTTTTTTCGCGGCGCGTTATAAGGTTTGCGTGCGAATTATTTTTTAAGAATACCGGTATTATATCAAGCGGAGCGTTAGCTGTAATGACGCCGCTTTTATATTTTTCGCCTGAATGAAGATCCGTCCATTCAGCTCCTTCGGGAAGATATACCTGCCGTGTCAGCGCTTTAGGTTCCATTACGGGAGCGACAAGCATGTCCGCTCCGAACATATACTGATCTTTTATAAGCCATGAGCCTCTGTCATCAGGAAATTCGTAAAACATCGGGCGCATAACGGGCGCGCCGTTTTCATGAGCGTCGCGCATTAAATCCCTGATGTACGGTCTGAGCGCTTCCCTGAGCCTTATATACTTCACTAATATTTCATAAGCTTCAGGGCCGTAGCACCAGACTTCATTATCTGAGCCTGTAAAAAGCGATACGCTGCCGTCTTTGCGGTAAACAGGGATGCCTGTCGGTCTTCGATCTCCGTGAAGCCTCATGACGGGACAAAAGCATCCCCATTGAAACCATCTTATTAAGAGTTCCCTGAAATCAGGATCGCAGGGATCGCCGCCGTGGAAACCTCCTATATCTGTTGTCCACCAGGGAATACCTGCAATTCCCATATTAAGACCGGCGCATACTTGTCTCTTCAAAGTGTTAAAATCGCAGTGTATATCGCCTGACCATACAAGCGCTCCGTAACGCTGGCTCCCCGCCCATGCGCATCTTACAAGGTTAATAATGTTTTCCTGATTTTCTTCGCGCATTCCGTCATAAAAAGCGCGGGAATGCAGTTGAGGATAGATATTGCTCACCTCAAGAGCGCTTCCAAGAAAATAGCGGTAATTTTCAAAATCATATTCGCCGAATTCCGGTTCCGCTTCATCCAGCCAAAAGATTTTAATGCCGTGATTGTAATAATTTTTTTTGCATTTTTGCCACACATAATTTCTAGCGTCAGGGTTTGTGGCGTCATAAAAAACGCTTTTTCCGCCGAATAGCATTTGGATGTTTACGCCTCTTTCTGTGTGTACTAAAAATCCTTTTTCCCGCATTTCGTTAAAGTTTTCGCTTTCAAGATCAATTTGAGGCCATACTGATACCATCAGTTTAATGTTCATTTTTTCCAGCTCATCTGTCATTGCTTTAGGATCAGGGAAAAATTCCTCTTCAAAACGAAAATCACCCATATGAGGCCAATGGAAAAAATCGCAGACAATTACATCAACAGGAATGTCCCGTTTCTTATACTCTCTGGCTATATCAAGAAGTTGTTCCTGATTCCAGTAGCGGAGTTTGCATTGCCAGAATCCCATGCCGTATTCAGGCATCATTGGAACATGGCCTGTAGCGTCCGCATAAGATGATAAAATCTCTCTCGGTGTATCGCCGGCTGTTACCCAATAATCAAGCTGTTTTGAATTTTCTGAAAACCACTGCGTGTAATTCTCTCCGAATGAAACGCTGCCGATAGAAGGATTATGCCACAAAAATCCGTATCCTGAACTTGATAAAACAAAAGGAACGCTCGCCTGCGAATTTCTTTGCGCCAGCTCCAGATTACAGTGTTTAAGATCAAGAAATTCCTGCTGATATTGTCCCATTCCGTAAAGATGTTCTTCCGCGTTATTTTCAAAGCAGGCGTTAATCCTGTAGCCTGTTCCCGATAACGGAGTGAATTTTCTGGCGTTTAATCTTAACGCGCCTCCAGAATCCATTTCTTTGAACAGCAAACCGCTCTTCTGATTATAGAAAGACAGTTCCAGTCTGCAAGGCCATTCTTTTTTCCGGACAACAACCTTAATTTTACCGTTAATTAGTGACGCGCAATTTTCTTCTATACTAACGGACGGAGGCGGCTTATTTTCCTGATCTATAAGCGCCCAGCCGTTTAATACAGGAGCTGTCATAACGGCGGCAATAACGCGGACGCTGTTTGTTCCCCATGGAATTATCCATATAGCTTCTCCGTTCAGGCGGCATATAAGTACGCCGCTGTTCATTTCAAACATTTTCATTTGGTCTCTCTTAATTATTTCTTAAGGATTGATTATCCGGTTATACATATAGTACCATTCCTTTTCAGGAATGGAGTAATACGGCTTAAATCGCCGCTTTATTGTATCATAACCTCCCGCGTGTCCGGGCTCGGTTTCAAAGACGCAGTATCCGTCCGCCGCCGGATGAATCCACGAATCAGGATTTTTAATATCCCCTTTGAGCAAGGTCATTGATTCGGCGGCGAGCACGAACGGCCCGTAACGAAGCGCGGCAATATCGCTGTGCGCTTTATCTACAGGCTGAAATTTTAAGATGAACTCATAATTTATTTCTATTGTATCGCCGTCAGACCAGAGACGCTTTATCTCCATCCACCCTTTTTCATTCATCACGGGATTAATTTCTTCGTTATTTATTTTGAATGTGTTTTTTCCTTCCGCCCAGAACGGAACGCGAAAGCATAATGAAAAGTCTGCGGGAGACGCCGCGGAAATCCTGAAGCGCAGTATTTTTTCTTCCGGGAAGCATGAATAATTTTCCAGAGTTATATCCGTATTGCTGACGTTGAATTTTACCGCTGACGGCAGATATTGACTGACATATAAATGATTATCATCGCTGTAATATAAGAGATTGTTATATTCAGAAGTATCCTGAGGAAACGTGCCCGTGCAGCACTGCCATTCAAATGCGCCGCCGCTTTCTGTCAGACGCCTGTCTTCCGTTGTTTTAATAGCGCCGTTTACAAAGTAATTCGCATAATACATCACCCTGCCTTCGGGTGTCAGAGGAAGCTGCCCTCCCAAACCGTTATACAGAATATTCTCAACCCAGTGTCCGTATTTCGCGCTGCCTGTAAGTTTTATCATGTAATTGCAGAATTTAAAAATCGCCCAGGCGCAGCATGATACTTCGCAGCTTCCCCAAACATCGCTTCGGGCAACTTTGCCGCCTCCGAAGTTTGTGTACTCAATCTGGCATCCTTTGTCCCACGTATCTAAAAGTGAATTTCTAAGATAGCCGTCAATTTCCGCGTAAAGACATTCCGCCGGGCCGTATCCTCCCGTAGCGAACGTATGATTGGCGAGAATCTCTTCGTATGCTATTTCCATCGCGGTTAAGTATTTCATGCCGCCTGTTATCTGATACGCTCTCGCGGAACTTGAAAAGGCGTTTACATGGCTGTACGCGTGGCGCGGCCCGATACTAAAATCGCGGGCGTTCAATTTATCCCAATAATAATCGTAGTCCCATTCTTTCGCGAAATCGAAATATTTTTGATCTCCTGTAATTTTAAACGCCCGGTACAACTGCTCCGGAAGAGTATACCATTCGATCATGCTGTTCATAAATAAACCGGCGTCCTGTAAGCCGTCGCGTTTTATATCTTTTTTAAAGCGGCGGACCGCGCTGTCTGTTAAACGCGATATATACTCAAGCCCTTTGCGGTATTCAAGATATTCTGCCATATCAAGAAAACCGCCCATGAGTTTGTCGTAACAGTACGTATCGTTCACGTCTATTACTTTTTCCGATTTCGCGGCGCATTTTCCCCATTCATCGGCAAGGAACAGAGCTTTTTCTTTTAAACGGTAATCGCCTGTACCTTTATACCATTTCGCCATTGCTCCCAGTTTCTGGCCAAACGTTGACGCGCCGGCGCCGTACCATCCGTACAATCCTTTTGCGTTCGAGGGAAGCCCGGCTTTAGTCCTGAATATATGCAGCAGATCATCATTTGGAATATTTAAGTATAATTCTATTGTGTCCCTGCGCTGGCGCTCCCAAAGACTGTTCCTGAGAATAACATTCTCATAGTTAAAACCATTTATGACATCGTCAATCATTTTGCTCTCCTGATTGATAAAATGACAGGCCCCTACCCTTTAATCGCTCCGATCATTACGCCTTTTTCAAAGTATCTTTGGATAAACGGATACAGGCAAAGCACCGGAAGAACAGAGACAATGATAACGCCGTACTTTATTTGATCCGCGTATTGCTGCGCGTAACCTCCGACGCCCATCCCCGATCCGCTTCCCGCGCCCTGCATGAAGGCCTGGTTTGACAGTAATATATTCCTTAACACTACCTGAAGAGGCTGCATGTTATCCCTGCTTAAATACAACAGCGCGCTGAAAAAGTTATTCCAGTGGCCGACCAGATAGTATAACCCTATAACTGAAATTACCGCCTTGGATAGAGGAAGTATAACTCTGATAAAATACGTAAAATGCGAGCATCCGTCCATTATCGCCGCTTCATAGAGTTCTTCGGGAATGGATGTCTCCATAAATGTGCGCGTAATTATTAAGTTATAAACGTTTACACAAAACGGAATCACCATTACCCATATTGTATTTATCAACTTTAAATCGCGCATCAGCATGTAAGTAGGTATCATGCCGCCGTTAAAAAACATTGTGAAAATAAATAATGACATGATCACCCTTCGGGGAGCGAATCTTTTCCGCGAAAGCACATATGCCGCCGGCAATGTAAAAGCAAGATTAATAACGGTTCCAAGAAAGGTATAAAGAAGCGTATTTTTATATCCTGTCCATATGCGCGTATCTTCAAATATCTTGCCGTAACCATAGAAACTTGAGTTTACCGGCCATAAGAATACCCTGCCGGCGTTTACGTCAATTGCGCTGCTGAAGGAGGCTATTACAATAAAGTAAAGGGGATATGCGACTATTAAAAAAATTATTACGCATAACAGCGCGATTACGGAATCAACAACAATATCCGAAGGCTTTCTAATAAAATACCGTTTTCTCGGCATATTCATAAATGACTCCCTTTATAACAGGCTTATGCCGCTGACTTTTTTGCTGATGAAATTAAATATTGTTAGAAATACAAAATTGACAGCGGTATTAAAAAGGCCGATTGCTGACCCTAAGCTGAATTGATTTGATCTTAATCCTATTTTAAATGTATAGGTTGATATTACTTCGGATACGCTTATATTCAATGAATTCTGCATTAGAAATACTTTTTCAAATCCTACAGTGAGAATGCTTCCCATATTCAGGATCAGCAGGATAACAATAGTGGGAACCAGAGTCGCGATTTCTATATGCCAGATTATCCGCAGGCGGTTTGCTCCGTCAATTTTCGCCGCGTCGTAAAGCTGAGAATCGACAGTTGAGAGCGCCGCGAAATAAATTATGCTGTTCCATCCGCAAGCCTGCCAAATGCCGGAGATTACATAAAGAGGCACAAAGGTTTCCGCGTCTCCGACAAGGTTTGTATTCTGCGCTATAAATCCGGCGGCTTTAAGCGCGTGGCTTATAACACCGTTATTGGGAGAACAGAGAATGGAGATTATCGCTACCATTACTACGGTAGAAATAAAATAAGGTATGTAAACGACAGTTTGGAGAAAACGTTTGGTTGTCTGTCTGCGAATTTGATTAAACAGCAGAGCCATAAGAATCGGAGCCGGAAAACCAAATATAATCATGGAAAAAGCGATTATAAAAGTATTCTTGATTGTCGCGAAAAACATTGGGCTGTTAAAATACTGCCTGAAGTATTTTAAACCAGCCCAATCTCCGCCGAGGAATCCTTTTGAATAATCAAAGTCCCTGAATGCCAACTGTATGCCATACATGGGAATATAGTTAAAAATAAATATTACTACTATTGCAGGAAACAGCATAAGCCATAATTGATAATCTCTGAATATCGAGATTCCGGCTCTATGCAATAAAGGCGGTGATTTTTTTGCCATTGAGTTACTCCATCTGGAAATGGCGCCAGCCCCTTTTCAGGGGCTGGTTTGCGGTTAATTATAAACCTTGGCGGTATACGTCGTAGTATCTTTGAATTATTCTGTTGTTTTCCTCAATGCCGGAATTTACAAGATCCCTTACATACTGATCCCATTCCGCCTGTACGCCGCCCCGCGTTATCCATTGAGCCCACTTTGTTTCGACAATGTTTTTAAAGTTAACGCGGTTCAGTTCAAGGGTATTGTTATCAGCGGTTGAGAATTTCAGGAAGAATACCGGCAGTACGTCATTTTTTGGATCCAGAAGCGAGAAAGCGCGATCATATACGGATTTTTCCACGGTTACTTTCGCCATATCGGTTCCCAGCGTTACATTCATTGAGTCAGAAATAAATATCGGGCCGCCGTCCGCAAACGCGGTTGTCCATTTCCATGTGCCCGGATCGATTGACGGATCCAGAGGCGGGAGTATCGCATAGCTTCCATCGGAATTTTTCCTGATATTGCCGTCTGTAATGCCGCCGAAGAGAACCTGCAATGATTTTTCCGGATTATAGAAAGCGTCAATGAACTTCATTGCGGCTTCCTTGTTTTTGCACGCGGATGTCATGGAAACTCTGTTGCCTTCCATGTTAAGAGCGTAAAAATCGTACATCCAGCGCGGTTCGATATTGGTAGTCGCCGACATTCTTAAAGGCGCCATTGAAACGTATTGATCGGCCAGTTCATTACCGAAACGGTCGCCGGTTTCCCATCCCCATGTAAAGCCGATTTTCGCGGTTTTGCCCTGGCCTCTGGAAATTGACTGGAATGTCGAATAATCTTGCGTTAACGCTTCAGGATTTATTAACCCTGCCGAAAACAGCCTGTTTATAAAGACTATTAAATCCCTGTATCTTGTATCCATCCAGAAATTTTTAACCACACCGCCTTCAGCGAAATAACCGTTGGTATGATTGCCCCAATTGGTCAGTTGAATGCCTGTCGCGCCCAGCAGCATTATCGGGCTGTACGCGTCAAAGCCTATAAAGTCCATCGGAATTTCATCGTTTCTGTCGCCGTTTCCGTTAGGATCTCCGTCCCTGAAGGCGATAAGAACATTGTAAAGCTCATCCCATGTAGTGGGGATAGAAAGACCGAGATTATCAAGCCATGTTTTGTTAATAAACATTGTGCCGTTTGTCTTTGGCCAGTAACGCTGATACTTGGGTGTAGCGTAAATTGTGCCGTCCGGCTGTTTTGATAAAACCAGGGTTTCCGGTTTTTCGCTGAACATTCTCCTGATATTAGGCGCATACTGCTCGATTAATGGCGCGAGGTCTACAAACAACCCCTTATACATCGCGAAATCCGCGTCATGCACAGAACCGCCGAAGAAAAGATCAGGAACATCGCCTGAAGCCAGCAGAGGAACTTTCCTCTGATCCCAGTCCGCGGTAATCTGCTGCCATTCGACCTCTACTCCGACCTCATTCTCAATTTCTTTAAGCCATTTCATGTCATTGAAGTCTTTTGTCAGCGGGTGTTTGGTATAAAGCGCTGTTAACTTAACCTTTCCGCTTGATGTTGTGCCTCCCTGCCCCTGACAGCTTGTAAAGCATAAAGTCAGAACCATTAGCGGCAGAATTAACGGGAAAACCGTTTTTATTAAGGTTTTCATTTTTACCTCCATAAATTTTTGAATTACGAATACTTTTTGCTTAATTAGTAAGCATTGTCTAATCTTATTTTTGATAGTGTTATTTGTCAATAAAAAAAATATATATCAATAATATGGATATATAAAAGCAGGCATTTATATTGTAAAGTCCAATTTTAATTATTTTTCGCCCATTTATTCCCCTCTGGGTGGGGGCAATAGCTTTTTCCGGGGCGAGCCCGGAACATTATGAAACAGCCGCAATGAGAACATAAAACCTTTTCTTTGAGGGAATCGCACTTTTCACATTCTTCAAGGCGTTTTTTATATTCATCTTCACCCGCCGCGAGCGACGGCTCAATGTGTATCTCTTTAAGCCTCCGCGCTATTTCCTCCGGCTTAAAAAAA
>JGI24695J34938_10001192_pt1 | contig 23047 bp, 16 predicted proteins | sample TergutCo191P3_FD_34938 | JGI IMG/M metagenome (IMG submission 34938)
GTTTCAAGTTCAAAAAGACCTTTAGCCTCATACCTGCTTAATTCATTCTCAAAATGTATATCTGCAATTTCTTCATTGAATAACTCATCATTGCTTCCAACATAATCGTAATAATCTGATATTTGAGGCAATGCGCCTTTTTTAAATATTGGAATCTTTCCTCTTTTTTCTACCCAACTAAGAATGTTTTTTGTAGTATCNATCATACGTTTCANAGAGATTTCAAATGCCTTTTTGGAACTNTCAAAGCGTTGTACCAATAAACGCCGCATAAATTTTGAAAGGTTTATCTGCGAGCCTATAAAAAGATTATATTCAATGCCGGCTTCTTCAATTTTTTCTTTCAATTTCTCTTCAAATTNCGGTTTTATATATTTCACAGCATTATATCTTGCAGCTTTATAATGTGACTTTTCAATATCTGCTTCAAGGTCAGGTGATATTTTCTGTAAAGTAGAGAGATATAAATCTTTAATATCACCTAAATCATACTCAAGCGCTAACGGTTCTCCTGTTTCTGCAAACCCCATATTTTGTTTGTCAAGATCATTTTTATAAGCACTAATTTTCATTAAATCTAGTCGAGATCTGCGAATAACCAATGGATCTATAATACGACGTATTTGTGAAGCAATAAATTCTAATTCATGTTTAAGATTTATCTCATCAATTTCCTTATTACGTTGTTTTTTTATTAATTCTTTGTATTGTTTAATAAGTTCTTCAAAACGAAAACCTAAATTACCAACAGTTTTTATTGTGGATTTTAAAGGTATCTGGAATAGTTTAACCATAGAATAAATATCTGTAGGTCGGTTATTAAAAGGAGTTGCGGTTAGCAGCATAACTTTGTTAGCTCTACAAAGATTATGAAGAAGTAAATAATCTGTTGTTTGTTCATTACGATATTTATGCGCTTCATCAATAATTATAAGCCAAGGTTTGCCTATACTGGATTTTTCTTTAAAAAATTGCAAAGCATTTTCAATTTTTCCAGATGAAAATACTATCGCATGGTAACTAAAATCCATGCAATATTCCTTCCATTGGGGAACAAGGTGTGGCGGTGCAATGATAATTGTTCGTAAACCCAAATTATGAGCTACTACAGAACCAATAATACTTTTCCCTAAACCAACCACATCACTTACGATTACACCATTGTGCATCTCTATTGTTTTAAGAGCTAGTTTGATAGCATCAGTTTGATATTTAAAATCATAAAAGTTTTTATTTATTTCATTTGCGGTCTTGAATTCTTTATCGTAATTGACAGAAAAATATTCATCTAAAACTCTAAGAAAAAAGCAATAGGGTTTATATAATTTCTCATACCAAATCTTTTCAATTACTGAATTCTCAAATTCTTTAAGATGATCTTTATCAGCTAAAATTATAGCGGTTTCCCATAACTCGTCAAATATTTTCTTTCCTTCCTCATAGTCTGATTTATTTCGCAAAATTGCATTTAATTCCAAACGACCTTTTAAGCCAGAAAGAGTTAGATTACTAGAACCCGTTATTAAAGCACCTGGATATGTCCCGCCTTCATTTGCTTCTGTAACATTTTGGAATAAATACATTTTTGAATGGTTTGATTCTTTAGTTTTTCGTATTTCTAGGCTGCCATCCTTGATTTTTCCTAAAAAAAGTTTAAACGCTTCTTGTTTTTCTTCACTGTCAAAATAATCTGTTTCATTAAAAAGCTCAATAAGAGAATCATAGAATGTCGCCTTAAGTTCACCTCTTGTTTTTTTACTTTCTATATGATAATCCACTTCACGAACACGGTTAATCATATCTTGTTCGATTTCCAAACCTACCAGAACTCTTAGATTTTTATCTTTTAATCCTTGATAGATTTCTGTAAAGCCTGAAAAATAGAAATAGCCAACAAGAAAAGAAGCGTTTTGTGTTTTAGGAAGTATGCTATTTATTATTTCGGAGAGAAAATTACCATTCCTATTAGTAATGAAATCAGCCATGTGGGTAGTTTAATATGTTTTTTAATGATCAACAAGGTATAATTCAATAACCAGTTAAAAAAAAGGCTCGGAGGCGCTCCGATGCTACTCGTTAGAGTCCTCGAAACTTATGTCCAAAACGATCCCCCGCATGCCGTTAATTACAATATACCACATTCATCGTGGCAAATCAATAAAATTTCCCTATAATAACCCACTCCCAAAAACTTAATCTTTATAGTATTCTTTTCTTATGGAAACGAACCACCTTACCCCTCACCCGGAATTTCAAGCTCTCCTCTCTTCCATTCAATCGCTTGAGACAGAACTTTCTGAACTTGTTTATGAACGTGACAAACTTCTCTATCATACTTGTCCAAAAATTCAAATTGAATATATGTTAAAAATAGGAAAAATCGAATATACGATTTTTGAATATCAATGTAATATATTACGATTAAAACGAAAAATAGAAATAATTCAAGCTGCTCTTAATAGAGAGCAGCCTTACGATATTAATGAAATTGATAAACAGCTGGATGTTGAGTACAAGGAATATACAAAAAAGCTTTTAGAAAAACAAAAAGAAATAGATAGAGCGCGGTTAAAAAAAGATTCTTTTAAGAAAGTTTTAACTGAAGAAGAGTCCCTTGAATTAAAAAAACTATATACACAAATTGTAAAAAAGCTGCATCCTGATATCAATCATGATACTACAGAAGAACAACATAAACAATTTAATGATACTGTCAATGCATACAAAAGATCTGATTTATCAGAGATAAGAATTATTTATCTGTTGCTTGAAAAAACATCTGCGAAAGAAGCAGAAACAGAAAATTCTATGGATAAATTAAAGTCAAAAAAGGAAATGCTGCTTGATGAAAAGAATTATCTTCTATCTTCAATTCAACAAATAAAAGATACTTTTCCGTATTGTGTTCTGGATTTACTTCAAAACAATGAGAAACTGCAGAAGAAAATAGATGAATTATCATTATTGCTTACAGAAAACCGTGAACAATATGAAAACATTGAAAACCGGTTAAAAATTATGATAAAATAAATTATGAATGAAATTATACGTCTTGATGAAAAAAATATTGTAGCGTTTCTTAATTCAGGTACTGGTCTTTCTGAACTTGGAAAACCTTTTGCTAAGCAGATTTATCTTATTTCTGCTTCAATAGCGGGGGCGTATTATATTGAAAATATATACGATCTCTTAGAAGAAATTAAAGCAGGCGCAAAACTGCGATTTGTCCGTGAACCGGATAATAAACACGATGATTTGGCAATTCTTGTTAAAGATCAAAATAATAATAAACTTGGTTATGTCCCCAGACAGAAAAACCCAATTCTTGCAAGGTTAATGGATGCAGGAAAATTAATCTATGGAACAGTAAAGTCAGTTAAAAACGTCGAAAGTTACATCAATATTGAAATGGAAATTTATATGGATGATTGAATTATTTTATTAACAACATCAAACTCTCTCTAACATTTCCATCATCAAAATTCGGATGACATATTTTATACGATATTTCTTTTTTGATTTTTCAGAATCATGCTTAGGGGTTCTTAGGCGCTTCCAAATTATTAGGTCCAAACCCTTTAATCAACACAAGCGGTTCAACGGGACTCGTGTTTGTAATAACAATTCCCTTTTTTGCCGCGTCTTCAGATACAAAGAATTCATCCGCGCTCTGCTGACCAAAGCGAAGCATACCCGGCGCCTCACAATGGTGGGCGCCGAATTTACCGTGCCCTTGAATAAAAATTACGCTGTACGCGGCAGGCTCTTTTAAAGTTACGCTCTTTCCCGGATTAACAGAAAGTTCCTTCGCGCTGAAGTAACCTTCGTTCGCGTAGGAGATCCATTTTTCTTCGTAGTCTGCGTTTTTAACAATTGTGATTGGCGGTCTGCCGAAGCGTTTTTTATAATGCGGGTCTGTGTTTTTTTCCCAGTCAAGTAAACTAAAAATATAATCGATGTCGTCTTTTTTATCTGCGGGACATTCGCCGTTCATAAATTCGCGAGGGTATGTAACGCCTGACACAACATTTTCGTGAACCGAGTTAACGTCTCCGTTCCAATTTAATTCGTATGTCATAACAGAGCCGGGCGCGTGAATAACGCCTGCGGGCGAGTACCAGCCTGAACCCAGTTCGATCCTCCACGCGCGCGAAAGTTCTGTTATGCGCGTATCGCCTTTGTTGTAATCGCGAAGGCGCTGTTTTACTTCTTCCGGTTTTGTGTCGGGGTCGTATCCGAAATATGTCGCGTTTATTTCGCCTGTGTGGCTTGCGAATTGATGCGGGAAATAATAACATTCAGGCTTTCCAAGTTTACCGACTCTCGCGGCGGCTTCCATGTCTAAATGCAGATGATGAAAGAGAGGTGTTTTTAAATCGTAGAATTTTGAAAATACCGGAAAGCCTTTATACTTATCCATCAGCTCTTTTCCGATAATTTCAACGCCTAATATTTCGATTGCTTCTTTTAAACTGAATTTTTCATCGCTGCCGTAATCAACCGCGACAAAACTTAATCCCTCTGTTGGACCTGCGAGAGGACCGTTTTGAGCGATGTTCGTGGAAGCCATCCATCGCTCTTTTATCGAACCTCGTTCAAGACCGTAAGCAAAATAATCATCGGGATGAAGCCTAAGCCGTCTGCCTTCAACTCCGAAAGGACGCGGAATAAAATTCGGGTTTAAGCGAAAAACGCCTTCTCCCTTTTTCATCGTATTTTCGATTAAATCTCTGGCTGCCATAAACTCCTCCTGATTTTAGCTGTTAAAATAATTGTTGGGCACAAAAGTCAGTTTGTCAACATATTATGTATTAATGATTATAAAAGCGATATTTTTATTTCACAAACAATTTATAAAATAACAAAATAAATTCATATCCGATGTACGGGAAAATTCTGAATAGTCTGAAAGGATTTTGGAAACAATAGCCTACCCATTCCAGACCGGAATCAAACGCTCTGCGCGACGGATGTTTTTTCTTTTCCGCGAAGACATCGAAAATGTCGCTGCACCAGAGTCTCAGTCCGTTTCCAAGAGCGGCGTTGTTCTTGGCGATCCAGCGTTCGCTGCCGCGGATGCCTTTGCCGGCAAGAAGCAGAGAAGGCGATGCTTTTTTTATCGCTTTTATAATGGTAGGCTCTTCGTAGCGTTTAAAGTAGCCGGGGAAGCGGCCGACGATGCGAAGGCGGGGAAATGTCTGCCTCATGTTTTGTTCGGTTTTTAAAAGGACTTTTCTTTTACCGCCCAGAAGATAGCACGAGAACTCGCGGTTCTCAAGGGTTGTAAGGGTGCTGATTATAAAATCAAAGGGCATGTAGCGGTACGCTTTTTTTCCTGTCAGGAACTTGATGCCGCTGATTATGCTTTTGGAAATTGGAATGATAAGAGATGCTCTTGTTATATAGGCGCGGTATTCGTTGTTTCTTCGCGCGCGTAAAAGATCCCACAATGACAGAAGAACGATGTTGTGTTCTTTACCCTCTTTTAACATGTCGTAGATTACATTGCTGAGCTGATCGGGCGCGACAATATCAATCGGGACTTTTATAAGGGTTATGCGCTGCCGGGTTTCGCCGGGTTGTTCAGTCTCTGAAGTCAGACTTGTTTCAATTCCCACGTATTCTTCTCCAATAATAAAATGCGAATTGCCGCCGCGCAGTAAAGGGCGGCAGTTTCTGTCCGTAAAATCGTATCTCCGATGGTTAATGGCTTAAAACCATTCTCCAGAAAGAGAGTCACCTCTCTATCGGAAAAACCCCCTTCCGGTCCGATAACCAGAACTATTGTCTTGGGCTCACTATAAAGATACCTGTGAAGGCTTTCCTGTTCAAGTCCCTGATGATGAAACAACAACCCTAAAGCGCCCCCGTCCTTTTGCTCTTTCCAAAACTCAAATAATTCGGTTATCGTCAATGGCTTATGAAGATCGGTTGAAATCCGCGAGCCGCTTTGCTGTCTTGCCTCTTTTATAATTTTTTCCCAGCGCGTAAATTTTTGGCTTTCCGCGCTTAACTTCTTCGCAACCGAAAATTCCGACGTAAATGGGACAATTTCCGTTATGCCGCCTTCAGCCGCCTGACGCGCGATTAGATCCATCTTATCGCCTTTAGGCAAAGATTGAAACAAAATAATAGGCGGGATTATATTTCCGCAATTTGTATTGCACCGCCGTTCAACCTGCTGACTGCCGTCAGTATTAAGCAGACATTCCCCAATCAGCGTTCTGCTGTCAATGGATTTTATCCGCACCTGCGTTTCTTCGCCGCCCGGCAGCCGCGCGGTAAAAAATTCTCCCGCTGCAAGGCGCCGGACGCGGACAAGATAATGGTAATCGCTTCCGTCAATCCGAATGGCGCCGTCCTGATCCGGCTCTTTACTTAATAAAAACTGCTTCACCTTTCAAATACTCATTACGAAGCGATTGCGATGCTTTCCTGTTCCGCTTCTTCCTGCAGGGTTTTTAAAGACTTTGCGTTTTTTAACAGGTTGTTGTAATCGCCGCTTTTTAAAATGTTCATCGCTTCCTGCAATTGAATATCGTATTCAAGATCATAAACAGGAGCAATGACAGTTCTGTTCATTTCATTTCTGATGAGGCGTTTGAGCAATTGCATGTTAAGGTGGTATTCATTTTCCAGAGACTTCGCGAAAGCATCAATCTGCGCCGCTGTCGCTTTCGGATTTTTTTCCGCGAAATCAGGTATCCTGTTCGCGTTTATTAACTTGTTCAATTTTTCCGCGTCTTCTTCCGAATATTCGGGGAACTTGACTTCACGATCAGGAGGAATGCCGACTTTATCAATATTGACATCGCTCGGCGTGTAATACCGCGCCGTTGTAATTTTAAAACCTGTGCCGCTTAACGGATAAACCTGCTGCACGGAACCTTTTCCGAATGTATTTTCTCCGACCAGATAAGCTCTTCCCCTGTCCTTAAGCGCTCCGGCGACAATTTCCGAAGCAGACGCGGATCCCCTGTTTATCAGAACAATCACGGGAATCTCAAGCGGAACGAGCATCGATCTCCTTGCGTTAAAATCGCGGTTCTCCGACGGGATTCTGGATCGCGTGCGGACAACGAGTCCTCCGTCTAAAAATAAATTCGCGATATCAACGGCGGAATCCAACCGTCCGCCGTAATTATTGCGCAGATCCAGTATCAAACTTTTATAATTATTCGCGCGGAACTCGCCGATTGCTTCTCTCGATCTGTCCGCGGTAAACGGCGTAAACGTAATCAGTTTTAAATAACCGGTATTGCCGATCATCGCGTGTTTAACAGTCGGCACTTCGATTATCGCTCTTGTCAATGTAACAGGAAACTCCATTTTTTCTCCGCGCTTGATGATCAATTTTACGCTCTCACCCGGAGTGCCTCTTAACATTCCAAGAACTTCATCCATCGTGATTGTTTCTGTTGGAACGCCGTTTATATCGATAATAAAATCACCGGGACTTATTCCGGCGCGCCAGCCCGGAGTATCTTCAATCGGAGAAGCGACTTCAACCCACATTGGTTTTCCGTCAGGACGCGGCACAACCGCCTTGGTAATATTCAGCCCGACGCCGCCGAAACTTCCCTGTGTTGTGTCGGTCAAATCACTCATATCTGATTCCGTCAAAAATGTTGAATACGGATCTTCCAAAGAGTTGAACATTCCGTTCATCGCGCCTTCAAAAAGCACCTTTGGATCGACTTCGTCTACATAGCTGCGGCTGATAAAGTCAAACACATTTTGTATTAAATTTGTATAATTGCGTACCTGAGCCTGAGTATTTCCCGTTCCAGCCTGATTTCCCTGAGCGGCGGCTCCGGGAATTAAAGCAAAAGTGAATAATAAGCCGAATATCACGGTCGCTGTTATCCACACCCAGGCAAATGGCGGTTTTTTATACTTTATATCCATAATAACTCCTGTTATAATTATGATATATTTCAACTAAAAAGGGTAGTAATATGGCAAAGAAGAAACAAATAAAAAAACAGCTTATCGCGCTTATAATTACAGGTTTGGTTTTTATAGCGATCGCCGGTATGCATTTGCTCGGGGTTTTCAATTATCTGGAATATAAATCCTACGATATGAGAGTGCAGTTCTGGGCTGATTCATCGCTTAGCAGAGGTTCCGATGATATCATCCTGATCTATCTTGATCAGGACAGTATCGACTGGGCTCAGCAGGAGCGCGGGTGGGGCTGGCCGTGGCCAAGGCAGGCTTATGCCGAAATAGTTAATTACATGAATCTGAGCAATGCAAAGTCGATGGCATTCGATGTTATTTTTTCCGAACCTTCCGTTTATCGCAATGCCCGTCAGGATGAAATTATCGACAATGCGGTAAGGGAGCTGGAAGAAGCTGAATCGGAAAACGTAATTACTGCGCCTCCCTCCGTTTCCAGAACCGCTCAGTCTCCAAGGACCGGGAGGCAGATCAGCGACGGGCAGGCTCGTTCCGCAGGCGGGAGAAGCGCTTTCAGAACAGCGATTGAAGCGCTTCGCAGTTTGAGCGCCAGAGAGGACGACGGCTCTTTCATCAGCGCGTCAGAAAATTTCGGCCGTGTTGTGCAGACCATCATGTTCAGTTCCCAGTCAGGCAGTTTTTATTCATGGCCCGATGAACTTGATTCGCCGTTATTCGAACTTTCAAATTTTGATTCGATACTGGAACGGTTCAGCGTTGGAGACGATGAAAAAGCGATTTTTCCAATCGAAGGTTTAAGAGAATCCGCCGGCGCTCTTGGAAGCGTAACGGGCATACCGGATTCCGACGGCATTATCCGCAGGTTAAGACCTTTCACTTTATTTGACGGCAAAGCTGTTCCGGGGCTTTCTTCGGCTTCGCTTGTGGTTGCGGGAAAAGGCAATCATCTCCATTACGATGATAAAACAGGCATCATTGACTGGGAAGGAGTTTCGATTCCCGTTAACAAAAACGGTTTTGCGCTCCTTCGCTACAGAGGCGATCTGCAGGCAAAGTATTATCCGTACAGGGCGATGGATGTTTTGTTAAGCGCGCAGGCGCAGGCAGAAGGCAGGGGATATGAATTCGGACAGTACATGACAACGTCAGGCAGCTTGTGGACAATGTTAACTCCTGACAACTTTGAAGATAAATATGTTTTTATCGGTTATAACGCGCAGGGGTTATTTGATATTTTCTCCACTCCGATTTCTTCCGTGTATCCCGGAGTGGGCTGTCACATTACCATGCTGGACAATATGCTGAACAACGATTTTATTCACGCAAGCAGCCAGAGAATAAATCTGCTTGTTCTTTTTGCCGTTGTTACATTGATTGTCTGCCTGACAATTTTTTCGCATCGTATTTCATTATCAATCGCAGGCACAATAGCCGCTTTTATTTTGACCGTCGTGGGCAGTTTTTTCTTTTACCAGTTTGGCGGCGTTTGGGTGCCGATGGTTACATACCTTGCGGGAACGCTTGCCGCTTTCGTGACGGTAACTCTTTATAATTACGCGACAGAAGGCAGCCAGAAACGTTTTATTAAATCAGCTTTCTCGCAGTACCTGTCGCCCAAAGTCGTAGATCAGCTCATCCTCGATCCTTCTCAATTAAAACTCGGCGGCGAAAAAAGAGAGATGACTGCCATCTTCACCGACATCCGCGCGTTCTCAACATTCTCCGAAGCGTTAGGTGATCCTGCTAAACTTGTAGAACTTCTTAATTTCTATCTTACAAAAATGAGCAATATCGTTCTTGATAATCAGGGAACAATCGATAAATACGAAGGCGATGCAATTATCGCCTTCTTTGGCGCGCCGATCCATTTTAATAACCATGCTTCCCTCGCCTGCCGCGCGACCATTCAAATGAAAAAAGCGGAAGCCGAGATCAACCGTGAAGCGTTATCATTGGGACTTATTACTCCGGGCGTAATGCAGGCTATGACAAAGAAAGGCGTACTCAAAAGTATTGATGATCCAAGCCCGATATTTACGCGGCTTGGAATCAACACGGGAGACATGGTTGTAGGCAACATGGGCACGCCCAACAAGATGGACTATACAATCATGGGGAACGCGGTTAACCTTGCCGCCAGACTTGAAGGAGTAAACAAGCAGTACAACACAGGCGGCATTTTGATCAGCGAGTACACAAGAGCCCATATCGGCGATGAGTTTATTATAAGACCTTTAAGCAGGGTAAGGGTTGTCGGCATTAATACGCCGCTTCGCCTTTATGAGCTTTTGGACATCGCTGCAAACGCGCCGCCTGAGCTTCTTGATATGGTAAGAAACTGGGAACAGGCGTTTAAATTTTATGAAAACAGGGAATTCCTGGCAGCCCAGAACATTTTCCAGTCAATATGCAGGAAAAACGCCTCTGATATGGCGGCGAAAAAGTACCTTAACAGATGCGAAAAATTCCTCGCGTCGCCGCCGGATGATAATATTTGGGACGATGGTGTGGATAATTTGACTGAAAAGTGATATAAATAAAGTAAAGGGTGAGAGGTGACAAAATGAAGAGATTTTTAATCATTTTTTGTTTAACGTTGTTTGTAACAGGATTTGCGGCATCGCAGGTTCGGGTTGGCGGCACTCTGTATGTGTCCGTAAAAAGCGTGACGTTAAAAGCAGGCACCGGATTTTTCTCCGGCAGCAAGGGGACACTGGCTCTTGGAGATCAGGTTACTGTAGTTAAGATAGATGGTAAGAATATTGAAGTTCGAAGCGTCAAAAATTCAAGTCTTTCGGGCTGGACATCTTCCGGAAATTTTTCCACAAAACAGGTAATTTCCGGGACCAGCAGCACCGCTACAGCGAGGGAAGTAGCTCTTGCCGGAAAGGGATTAACTCAGGAAGTTGAGCGGGAATACAGAAGCCAGCAGCGGAATTTGAATTACGCCGACGTGGACAGGGTAGAAGCGATAACAGTCAACGAAACAGATCTTAAACGGTTTCTTGACGAAGGCCGCCTGAGGATCGGTGAATAAAATGAAAACTAAATTTTTACTTATCATTGCAATAGCTCTTACCTGCGTTATGTTTTCGTGTAAAAGCGTCGCCGTTGCCGCGAAGATTGCCGGCGCTGCCGGTCTTGTGGATCGAAACACCGCGAACGCGATCAGCCAGTCAGCCATAGCGATCGGCACAGCTGCGGAAGAGATCAATCCTGAACAGGAGTATTACATTGGAAGAGCGGTCGCCGCGAATATCCTTTCTTCATATAGACTTTGGACGGGAAACGCGGCGTTATCTGCATATTTAAATAATATTTGCGCGGCTATAACGATCAATTCGCCGCGCCCCGATGTTTTTAACGGCTATCATGTCGCGATACTGGACAGCAATGAAATTAACGCGTTCGCGACTTCCGGCGGGCACATTTTTGTAACGCGCGGGCTTATCGGCGCGGCAAAATCTGAAGATGCGCTCGCAAGCGTAATCGCGCACGAAGTCGCGCATATTCAATTGAAGCACGGCATCAAGGCGATTAAAAACAATAGAATTACGCAGGCAATTTTGATAACAGGCACCTCGGCAGCCGGAGCCGCTGCGGGAATGAACGTTAACCAGCTCACCGATGTAATGAAAGAATCAGTCGGTGAAATTGTTTCAACGCTTGTTAATAACGGCTATTCGCAGACTCAGGAATTTGAAGCCGACAATACCGCGATGGCGCTCATGGCAGGCGCGGGATACAATCCCGCAAGTTTAATAGAAATCCTCAGAGTTTTAAGCACGATTCAAACTTCCGGTTCGGGTTTTGGAAAAACGCACCCTACTCCCGCGGCGCGCATAACTAACGCGGAAAGAACAGTTAAAAATTACAGTGTGCCTAATACAAGTTCTACAAGACAGGCAAGATTTACAGCGGCGACAAGGGCTCTTTAGAATTAATTTATTAAAAGCAGAGGTTGTCCGGGAGGGCAGCCTTTTTTATTGAGTTTCTTTTCTTGATCTAATCGGACGCAGCTGTTCAGGTTTAACTTTTCTAGGATCGTTAACACCCTCCGGCAGCTGTCTTCCTTCTTCGGGCGGAACGTCCTCTTCTTCGAATTTCCCGTCCGCGTCCCACAATTCTGTTTGATGAGGGGAGCCTTCCGCAATGTCCAGCTCTCCGTTTTTAAAGCGCACAGTTATCAGCTTGGTAACGCCCGATTCCTGCATGGTAACGCCCAAAAGCGTTCCGGCTCCCGTGGTTGTTTTTTTGTTATGTGTAATGATGATAAACTGGCTTGTGTCGCTGAACTCCTGAAGGAGATGCACAAAGCGCCCTACATTTTGTTCGTCCAGGGCGGCGTCAATTTCGTCTAACAGGCAGAACGGGCTTGGTTTAACCATGTAGGTTGCGAACAGGAGCGCGACGGCTGTCATTGAACATTCGCCGCCAGAGAGCAGGCTTAAGTGTTCAAGTTTTTTTCCCGGCGGCTGCGCGAGAATTTCAATGCCCGATTCAAGCACATGGTTAGGGTCTGAAAGACGCAGTTCCGCTCTTCCGCCGCCAAAGAGACGCCTAAACATGTTGTGGAAATTTTTCTTTATGCGGTTGTACGTGTCAAGGAACAGCTGCGAAGATTCCTGTCTTATTTCCGCGGTTAGGTCTTCCAGATCTTTACGCGCTTTTTCAAGGTCTGCCATCTGCCCGCTTAAAAAATCGTAGCGCTGTTTTGTTTCAGCGTACTCTTCAGGCGCCATCAGGTTTACAGAGCCAAGTTCTTTCATCTTTGCCCGCGATGAAGCAAGTTTTTCCTTTAACACAGCCGGAGCCGTGGTAATGTTAAATATGCGCTCTTCAAACTCCATCAAATCCCTGGAATGGGTCTCCCTGAAATTCTCCTGAGTGTTTTTAATCTCCATTTCTGACTGCACAAGTTCAAGGTGGATTTTTTCCAGCGCTTCCTGCACCTTGCTGAGCTCCGTCATCCTCTTGTTGATAACGACTTTTTTACCGGCGACATTATCGTTTCTTTTGCGGATGTCTTTTTCCAGTTTTTCAAGTTCGGACGAAAACGCTTTTGTTTTTTCTTCGATGTCCGCGATAAGCGCTTGAACCGAGGCGATACGCCCGTCGATTTCTTCCAGCCTCTGCCTGTAAAGAGAAAGTTCGTCGCGGATATTTTTTAACAGCGATTCCTGCCCGGAAAGTTCGCGCCTTATTAATTTTGCCTGCTCTTCCGCGGACTGTGCGCGGGCGTTCATCTGCGCGCGGTTGACTTTCATGTTTTCCAAAGTTGCGCGGTATTCGTCGATTTTAGCCATCAGGTTTACATTGTCTTCGTGAAGAGTTTTAATCCGCAGCCGCCTCTCTTCTATGCCGCTTTTGGAAGCGCGTATCTGTTCATCCAATGCGCGCTTCTTTGTGATAATTCCCTGCGGAGCGAGGAACTCGTCAATGAAGACGGGAGACGCTTCGCGGTAGTTGTTAAACAATTCGATAGCTCTATCCGCTCCGGCGGCGGCTTCAACCAAACCCGCAAGCAGAGCGTCGGTAATGCGCCCGATTTCCGCGGCATCTACGCCGCCTGTCCTCTCTGCGGCTGCCACAAGATCGCGTATTAAAGCTTCCCTACCCGAAAGAAGAGTGCGCAGTTTGCCCAGAGTTTCGTGTAACGCCGTTTCCGCGCTTTTTCGTTCCGCGGCGGAATAACCCGCTTTTTTTAATCCGGCGTCAAGCTCGGCGACGATGTCGTCTGTTATTTTAGCAAGTTCTTTTTCATGTTCTAAAAGCTGTTTTTCGATACCAAGAATATCCGCCTCGGCTCTTTTCGATTCCTTCTCGTTCTCGCTGATACGTCCCGCCGAAAGCTGAATATTTTCTTCAAAAGAGCGGATATTTTCTTCTATGCTTTCGCACTGTTTTCTTAAATCCTGTACGATCGAATCCTGACCTGACGCGTCATTGTTCAACTCTGTTATTTTTTGTATCGCCTGTTTTTCGCGCTCTTCGTTCTGTCCGATTTTTATTTTGTTTTCATTGCGCTGTTCGTTGAAAAGGCGCACTTCATTTTCTTTCGCGTTTTTTTCAAGCGCAAGGCCGTAAATATTTTTTTGCAGTTCCACAAGACGCGCTTCCATGGAGTTTACTTCGTCCATGTTCGCTTCCAGCGCCTTGTTTTCCGCTTCCATTTCCGCGCGGATTCTGTCGCGGTCTTCGGATCTGCGCCTTAAAGTTTCGTTTTTTTCGTCTCTTTCGTATCTGAATTGTTTTAACCGCAGCAATTGAATATCAAGCTCGTAGTTAAAAATCTCATCACGCAGCGTGCGGTATTTAAGCGTTTTCTCGGATTGAATTTTTAAACTGTCGTGCGCCCGTTTTACTTCGTTTAAAATTAATTCCACCTGGCGCACGTTTTCTTCAGTCTTGGCAAGGTTACGCTCAGCTTCCGCTCCGCGTTCGCGGTAACGCGTAATACCGGCAGCTTCTTCAAAAAGATAACGCCTCTCTTCCGGCTTGGAAGAAAGTATCTGATCGATTTTTCCCTGCTCCATAACAGAGTAGGCAGCCTTACCGACGCCGGTATCCCAAAAAAGTTCACGCAGATCTTTAAGCCGCACCTGCGCGCCGTTAATAAAATATTCGCTTTCCCCGGACCTGTAGAGCCTTCGTTTAATTTCAATTTCCGGCATATCCATCGGCAAAAGACCGGATTCGTTCGCGATACTCAGCGCGACCTCAGCCACATTTAGCGGCTTTCGCGATTCCGTGCCGCTAAAAATAACATCTTCCATTTTTTCCGCGCGCAGGGATTTGATCGCGTGTTCACCCAAAACCCACTTAACCGCGTCCACAACATTGGACTTTCCGCAGCCATTTGGGCCTAAAAGGGCAGTGATCCCGTCATTAAATTCAATATCCGTCCGGTCCGCAAAAGATTTGAAGCCGAGAATGGAGAGCCGCTTAAGAAACATAATTTAAAACTGTCCTTCTCTCATGAAGCCTTGTGAGAGGCGTTCGATTAATGTATCCACCTGCTTCTGGCTGTTGAACCTGAAGTTTTCAAGAGGCGTCTGGTCAAACTGATCGTATGATACATTTTTGTTTTCGTATTCGCAGAACATGTTTGCAAGGTACACTGTGTCTACCAAATCTTTGCAGTCAAGCGGGGCGGATTCCGGGTCGTGGTGGAAACGAATTGCCGCGACAAGTTTGTCGGGGAAGTTCCATTTTTCCGCGATTAGAGCGCCGAGTTCCGCGTGGTTTAAGCCCGCCGAAAGATCTTCAAAGGTGGATGCCGGAAGATTCTTGTCGGAGCAGATGCCCTTTACTCTGGCTAACAGATCCGGATGCACATTGGAGAAAATAATTTTTCCCATGTCGTGTAACATTCCGCCGACATAAACATCGTCCAAAAGACTTTGATCGTTTTTGAAATTCTTGGCAAGGTTGAACGCGTAAAAAGCGGTTTTGTAAGAATGTTCCCAAAGTTTCTTTTTGTCGATTGTGTCGTCGCCGAGAATTTTCTGCGTTCCGTAGGAGTAAAGCAGATTTTTAATTCCCTTAATGCCGATCATTTTTACTGCCTCGGAAATATTATCAACTTTTTTTGACAGCATGTACTGCGCCGAGTTGACAATTTTTAAAAGATCCGCAGTAAGAGCGGGATCCATCGATATCTGTCTTGCGATCTTCGGCATATCGGAACCAGGATCGTTAATAAGTTTTTGAACCGTTAAAATATTTTCCGGGAATTGGGGCAGACTGTTAATGCTCTCCGCGATTTCTTCGGAGAGAACAGTCATGCCTTTTACTGTCGCCTGATCAAGTGGAATTTGAATGCTTGCGATCGTGCACTTGCTTGTCGTTTTCATTGTGAACGCGTCGTCATCAAGCCCCAGTTTTTTAAGCATCAACACAAGTATTACAAGCCCTAATCCCGCGCCTTCGGAATCATCAAGCACCTGGGCAAGAGCGTCTTCCAAACTGCCGTACTGCCGCGATCTTGCCATCTTGTCCTGAATGCGAAGGCGCTCTTTTTTTGTCGCCGTAACATTATTTCGTATCTCTACAAGAATCGTGTTTCTTTTAACCTGTAAAATAACTTTAATGTAATAACCTTTTTCTTTTTGAAGCTGAAGGTAATGCGCTATGTTGCTGATGGTATCTTCCTTGAAAGTTTTCATTCCGGTGTCGTAATCGGCGTCGTTATTTATATTTAAACCGCGTTCCGTAAAATAAACGCGTTTTGTGTTTGCTTTTTTCGCGTTAACGACAAGTTCCTGTATGCAGTAAATGATATAATCTTTTAGCTTGATTTGATTCATCTGCCTTAGAAAAACATCGGTTACCTGTTCAATGTATATTTCGATTTCTTTTGGGAGAGTATATGTCGTTATTGTCAGCGGAAGACCGGACTGTATGGCTTTTCGTATTTTTCCTTCATCCACAACCAGTTCGGGCGTAGAATTCATATTAACTAACCTGCCTTTCTAAATAAACAAATATCCTGAGCCATTTTCTATCTATGGTAATCATATTCAAATTTTTCACAATAATCAAGATCATATGCATACTGTGTCATAATGACACAGTATGTTGGTGTATTTTTGTCCTTGTGTCATTTTCCCCAAAACGATCAGAAAATAATCGCATAAATCTGCATAGAATACCCCAAAACCTCCAAAATTACTAAAAAAATTAACTTGGCACGGTTCTTGCTCTTAATAAGTTATAAAGGGTGTAAAAAATGACAGAAAAAGGAAAAAGTAAAGAATTAAAAGACAACCTCGCAATTTACCTGAGCGAAATTAATTGCATTCCCATGTTAACCAGGGAAGAAGAGGAAGTGACTGCCCGTATGGCGGCGGCTGGCAGCAAAAAAGCGAGAGAGAAGCTTGTAAATGCCAATCTTCGTTTTGTTGTTACAGTAGCGAAAAAATATCAGGGGCTTGGTTTACCCCTTGATGACCTTATAAGCGAAGGCAATATAGGACTTATCAATGCGGCGGATCGCTTTGATGTGAATAAAGGATACCATTTTATTTCGTATGCCGTTTGGTGGATTCGCCAGGCAATAATGAGCGCCTTGTGCGAAAAATCCAGAATGATCAGGCTTCCCGTAAACCGCGCCGCTGATCTTGTTAAAATAGAAAAAGCGGGAAAAATGATGGAAAGGCAAATGTCGCATGATGATGAAGTTAAAGAAATAGCGGCTCTTTTAAGCATGGAAAAGTCCCGCGTTTCGGATATTATCAATATCTCGCGTGAAATTTTATCGCTTGATAATCCTGTTAACGACAGGGATCTGCCGTTAAAAGAATTCATCGAAGACGAGATGTATGTAACTCCCGACAAATACGCCGAACACAGTTTGATGAAAACCGACATCGAAAATGTTCTTGATACTCTCGATGACGATGAAGCCGATATTATCCGCTGCCACTACGGACTTGGAAGACAGGCAATGTCACTGAATGAAATCGGCGTGCGTTACAACCTGAGCAAGGAGCGTATTCGCCAGATAGAAGAAAAGGCGCTGATGAGGCTTCGTAACCCGATAAGAGCGGAAAGATTGGAGTCATATGTCGCGTAAACGGTATTTTACGCTTTAAACATCAATATTCCGATATATTGTATTATATTACGAGGTGACTGACACTTTTTGTATGTTATTTATGCGTTTTGTAATAAATTTAGGGGAAATTGACACCTTTAATTTGACAGCTTCAATATACGGGTTTATTCTTAATATATATTTTTATTTAAGGATGGATATGGATTATGAAAAGAATTGTTGTCATTGCAATCGCAGTATTGATGATTGCAGCCGTTTTTTCGTCGTGCGTAAAGACGCAAAGCGGCTCGGAAATTACTTTAGTAAGTAATAAAATTGAAATTGACGCGGCGTTAAAAGCTTATGCGGCAATATATGAAAAACAAAGCGGCATTAAAGTTGTTGTAAGAAGCTTCGGCGGCGAGACGCCCTATGCTCCGAATATCACGGCGATGTTCAATTCAGGAACCGAACCTGAAATCTTTGTTATCGAAGGTAAGGCGGGATACGAAGATGCAAAACGCTCGGGAAGAATCGTAGATCTTTCAAATGAATCGTGGGTTAGAGATACCGATGTGGCTTATGTTGATCCTGCAGACGGTAAAATTATTGGTTTCCCGGTTGCAGTTGAAGGCTGGGGGCTTGGCTATAACAAAGCGCTTCTCGCGAAAGCCGGAGTCGATCCCAATTCTCTTACAAACGCCGCGGCGATGAAAGCCGCTTTTGAAAAAATTGATTCCATGAAAAGCCAGCTAGGTCTTGATGCCGTTGTTTCGATGGTTGCTGGTCCCGGAATGACATGGGTTACGGGGCTTCACGGCATAAATGCCTACCTTACTCTTGGTCTGCCGTACAACAATTCAACAAGAATCATCGACATGATGCTTAAAGGTCAGGTTGATAACTCACGCCTTACAAAATTCGCGGAATATTACAATATGCTCTTCAAATACGCGAACAGAAACACTCTGCTGACAGGCGGTTATGATCAACAGCTCGGCGATTATGCAATCGGAAAAACTATGTTTATCCATCAGGGCAACTGGACAGATCCTACTTTCCAGGACCTTGGTATAACATTTGAAATGGGTTATGTGCCTCACGCGTATCTGGATGAAACCACAGACGGTATCTTTGTCGGCGCTCCTTCATGGTACCTGATTAACGCCAAGTCAAAAAATATTGAAGAAGCGAAAAAATTCCTTATCGCGATGGCAAGCACTCCTGAAGGACACGACTACATGGTCAACAAAGCGGGAATGGTGCCGGCGTTTAAATCCGTTACTTACAAGCCGGCAGGACAGTTATCAAAAGCTGTTCAGGAGTGGGCAAGTAAAGGAAAGATTTACGCGTGGCAGCAGAATGAAATGCCGGATGGTTTTGGCATGAATACCCTTGGACCTATTTTCCATCAAATGGCATCGGGACAAATTAATGTCGCTGAATTTGTAAGATTGTTTACAAACGCAGTCGCCAGTATTAAGTAGGAAAGTTGTTAACTTATCATTTACCGGGGCAGCTCGGAAACCGCGGACATTAAGTTCATAAGACTTTAGTTCATAGAACTAAAGTTCTTAGGACTTAAAGTTCAGTGTTTCTGACGCTGCCCTTTAATTTTTATGGAGGTGTCATGCTTAAAGATATTTTAAAAGGCGAAAAGTTTAGAAGCAATCTTTTATTTTTTCTGTTTTTATTACCTTCGGTTTTCGCTTTTATAATGGTTATTATTATACCGTTTTTAATGGGGATTTATTATTCGTTCACAGACTGGAACGCAATTACCGGCACCGAAGTAAAATGGGTTGGTCTTAAAAATTATTTTGCCGTTTTTAAAGACATTACCTTTCTTCATTCATTTTTAGTGACTGTCGCCTATGCCGTAATGAGTATCTTCGTGCTTAATGTCTGCGCGTTTTTTATGGCTCTGCTTGTTACAAGTAAACTAAAATTCAACGGCATTTACCGCGCCGGTTTTTTTCTCCCAAACTTGATCGGCGGTCTTATACTCGGTTATATCTGGCAGTTCATTTTTAATAACGCGATTCCGTCGCTGGGCGAGGCGATTGGATTTACCTGGCTGAAAGATAATCTGTTCCTCGCAAACAGGTATCTGGCTCTTCTTGCGATCGTTATCGTTGGCACATGGCAGTACGCAGGTTATATAATGATGATCTATGTCGCCTCGATTCAGGGCATCCCCGATTCTCTGATTGAAGCCGCCGAGATTGACGGCGTAAATTACGGTCAGCGCCTTAAACACATTATATTCCCGCTTGTCGCGCCGGCATTCACCGTTTCAATGTTTTTAACCCTTGTTAATTCGTTCAAACAGTTCGACGTAAACTTCGCTCTTACAGCCGGAGGACCTTCCGGAATGTTCCTGGACAAAGCGATAATGACAAATGAATTTCTTGCGTTGAATATTTATCAAACTGCTTTCGCGTACCGTCAGCTTGCGCAGGGTCAGTCCAAAGCGATTCTTTTCTTCATTGTGCTTGCCGTAATTTCGCTTATACAGGTACGGGCTAATAAAAAGAGGGAGATAGAAATGTGATGAAAGTAAAAAAATATTATATTTTAGAAGCTGTTGCTATTTTATTATTTTTGATTTACATGCTGCCGTTCGCGCTTGTATTAATCAATTCGTCCAAACCGTCGCTTCAAATAATCATGAATCCGCTTGCGTTACCGGAAAGTTTTACACAGTTATTTACAAATATAAAAACGGTTATGGAAAGCCCCAATGTCCGCTACGGCTCTTCGTTTGTTTCTTCGTTTTTTATAACGGTAATTTCCGTAGGTTTGCTTGTTCTGTTTTCGTCGATGGCGGCATGGGTTCTGGTAAGGACAAAATCAATTTTATCCAGCGTGATCTTCATGGTATTTGTCGCGGCGATGGTAATTCCGTTTCAGGTAGTAATGTTCCCGTTAATTTCGTGGCTCCACCTGCTGGAAGTTAAACTCGGTCTTTTTCAAACATCGCTGCGCCTGCTGCAGAATTATCCCGGAATTATTTTAGCCTACATTGGTTTCGGATCGTCGCTCTCCATCTTTTTGTTCCACGGTTTTATAAAATCCGTTCCGCTGGAACTTGAAGAAGCCGCTACTATCGACGGCTGTACAAAGCCTGCCGTGTTCTTTAAAATTGTTTTTCCGATACTCACGCCCATTACCGTAACCATTGTGATTCTTAACAGCATTTGGATTTGGAATGACTATCTTCTTCCGATGATGGTTCTTGGTTCCGGCAACGCGGTGCAGACCTTGCCGCTTGCCGTCGCAAGCTTTGTCGGATCGTTTGTAAAAAAATGGGATTTGATTCTTACCGCGACTTTACTTACAATGCTGCCCGTCGTTGTTATGTTCCTGATTCTGCAAAAACACATTATTAAAGGAATTGTAGACGGAGCTGTTAAGGGGTAGAGCGTGAGGAGCGATTGGTGGAAAAAAACGCCGGTGTATCAGATTTATCCGCGCAGTTTTTGTGATTCAAACGGAGACGGAATCGGCGACATAAACGGGATTGCATCGAAGCTCGGCTATTTAAAAGAGCTGGGCATCGATGTAATCTGGATCTCTCCGATTTATAAAAGCCCCATGCGTGACAACGGTTATGACATCAGCGATTACAAAGAAATAAATCCTGAGTTCGGAACAATGCAGGATTTTGATCGTATGCTTGAAAAAGCGCACAGCATGGGATTAAAAATCGTGATGGATCTGGTTGTTAACCATTCATCGAATGAACACCCTTGGTTTTTAGAAAGCCGCTCAGGCAAAGACAATCCTAAAAGAGATTACTATTACTGGTGTGACGGAAAAAACGGCGGACCTCCCAATGACTGGATTGCGTGGTTCGGCGGATCGGCATGGACAAAAGATGAATCGACAAACCAATATTATTTAAATTGTTTTTCTCCGCATCAGCCTGATTTAAACTGGGAAAATCCAGTCCTTCGCAAAGAAATTTACAGCATGATGCGATGGTGGCTGGACAAAGGAATAGACGGCTTTCGTTTGGACGCAATCAGTTTTATTTCAAAGCCCGAAGATTTTCCTGACGGAAATATAAAAAAGATCATCCCCAACGGACCGCGCATACATGAATTTTTAAAAGAGATGCGAATCGAAGCGCTGTCAAAGTACGATGTGATGACAGTCGGCGAAACCGGCGGCGTAACGGTGGACGAAGCAATACAATACGCCAACGCTGACGGCAGCGAACTTGACATGGTATTTCAGTTTGAAACAGTTGAGCTGGACGGCGGAGAAACATTCAAATGGAATGACAGGAAAATTATATTAACAGAATTGAAAGAAGTCCTTACCCGCTGGCAGAACAAACTTTACAACCGCGCATGGAACAGCCTCTACTGGTGCAACCACGATCAACCCCGCATAACAACCCGTTTCGGCGATGACGCCGCGTTATGTGAAATATCCGCGCGGGAGAAGCTCGTGCGGGAGAAACTCGCAAAAATGCTGGCACTCTGTCTTCATTTCATGCAGGGCACGCCTTACATTTATCAAGGTGAAGAGCTTGGCATGACAAACTGTCCGTTTAAAAGTATCGATGATTACCGCGATTTGGAAAGCATCAACGCATACAACACCCTTGTGCTGGAAAAAAAACAAATTACAAAAGAAGACATGCTCCGCTACATGGGTCTTAAAAGCCGCGACAATTCACGCACCCCCATGCAGTGGAATACCGAACCCAATGCGGGCTTTTCGATGGGCAAACAATGCGAACCATGGATAATGATAAATCCCAATTACCGCGAAATTAACGCGGAAGAGCAGTTACACCGCGAAGATTCAGTTTTCAAGTTCTATCAAAAATTGATCCGGCTGCGCAAAACTTATGACATCATCACCACCGGAGATTTCACTTTATTATACCCCGACGACCCCGGCTTATTTATTTATTTGCGCGGAGAGGATTTGCTTGTGGCATGTAATTTCTCGCGTGAAGAAAGGGCAATCCCCCTGCCTGAACGTTTTACAAACGCCGGTGTGCTTATTACAAATGAAGAGACCGCATCGCTTTTGGTAAATGACAAACATGAACTGGTTTTAAACGCATATGGAGCAGCCGCCTGGTACACAAAAACCGCTGATTAGCGCGGATTTATATTGGCGTAATTTCCTTTAACTGCGTAAGCTAAATAGCTTATCGTACTTTAGGATTAGCGCGGATTTCTCGGGGAGAGGGTTCCCATACCCTTGTTGGCAAGAGAGGTTATCGTACTTCAGGATTTGGGAGGATTAAGGGGGAGGATGAAGATTCCAACCTAAAAAAATTATCTGCGTAATCCTGAACAAAAATAAAGCTGGTAGCTTGCACGCCGCCAGCTCACAACACGCCGAGTAATCCGCGTAATCCTGAACTAAGAAAAAGCTGGTAAGTTTATCGCCGCTAGCTGACAACACGCCGATAAATCCGCGCTGATCCGCGGTTCCTGTGTACCAAGCTCTTTTTTCCAAGTTTTTTTCAACTTTTTTTCAGTTTCGAGCAAGCTTTTTGGCACCTTCGCGCCATATATAGCTACAGCTTTTTATAAGTTGAATCTATTTTATGGAGGT
>JGI24695J34938_10001194_pt1 | contig 23018 bp, 21 predicted proteins | sample TergutCo191P3_FD_34938 | JGI IMG/M metagenome (IMG submission 34938)
ACCGGACGGTATGTCTGCCGCGCTTTTTATAAGCTCGCCTATGCCGCGCGGACGGTACAAGTGCATTGCCCTGCCGCCCGTTTCCCTGCAAAGGTATTCGATACCTGCAGAGATTTCTCCGTTGCCGATTATAATTGCGTTAAATACGATTGCGTTGTTTGTAAGGTATGCCGCCATTTCTGAAAGACTGTACTGCTCGAATGCCAAATCACCCATTTGACCCGAGCCGACATATACGACAGATCTTTTTGGCGCCGCTGTTAATAGGTCGGTTGCGCAAAGGCGAAGGGCATGATCAAAACGCCATCTTGCGCTGTTTCCCCCGGATCCGCGAAACGCGCTTTCCAAAGAGACTGAGTGCTGTTCCCTTCGCGGCTGATCGGATGCGGATATAACGGAGATTACTCTTGAGTTGCCCATTTCTGTAATTGCGCGGTTAATGTCACGGGAGACTTGAATAAAATCATCACGCATGGATGTCGTAAGATTTGATCTTTCCAAAAGGATGGAAAAATCCGCGCCCCTGTAACGGTAGCCCGGCGCCATAAACGCCTGATCTAAAACAGGTATGCCGTTTTCTGTTACAAGGAAATTATTGTTTACAAGACCCTGAATGGGACGGCGCAGTCTGTCCTCTACCGTGACTTCCATAGTTACCTGCGGGAACCTTTGAGCGTCAACGCTTCGTATCTGCACAAAGAAACCGGACGCTAAATCGTCAAAGCGCGTAAGAAGGTTAACCTCGCCTTCGTTAAAATTGGCGGCGACAATGCTTCCGTTCCTGTCCATATCTGCGCCTGTTATACGTGCTCCTCTTCCGCCGAAAACGCCAAGTTCCCGCGCTATTGCCGTGTGAACATCGATTTGTAAAACCCTGTTGCCGTCCACCAAAAGCAAAGTTCCGTCGGTAAGAAATCTCATGCTTTCAGGGCCAAGCAAATTATCGACAGCAAGTTCGCCAAGAAAGTTTCCGTTGGGATCAAACATATAGATAACTTTTGCGACGCTGTCTGCGACATAAATTTTTCCGTCAAATGCCGCGATTCCTGTCGGGGATCGAAGCCCTGCGAAGGTAAAACTTCTGCGGCCGAAAGACAAAATAAAATCTCCGTCGGGATCAAATTTAGAAATACGCCTGTTGCCAAAATCGACAACATAGAGATAGCCATCTTCATCGACAGTAAGATGCTGAGGGCCTACAAATTGTCCCTGACCCAAACCTCTCGAGCCGATATACGAAAGCCACTGACCTTCGCTTCCAAGAACGCTCACTCTGGATCCTCTGAACTCGGAAACATACATTCGTCCGTCCAAACCTTTCGCAATGCCGTAGGGACGATCAAAACCATTAAGAGGGCCTCTTCTTCTTTCTCTGATAATTCCGTTTACATCGATCATTACAATTTCGTTGCTGCCGTAAGCGACTACCCAAACTGTTCCGTCGTTATTTGCAAGAACGGAAACAGGCTGACGATAAAGAACAATCTGTTCAAATCTGCCCGGATACCTTCCGGCTCCTACATAACGCACTCCGTCATTTACGACAGGCATTAAAAAACGCCTGTTTGCGACAGTTTCGATTCTTGCGTTAAGGAGCATTCCAACTCCCGTGTTTCTGCCTGTAATGTCTAAAGCGGCTCTCCATTGACGAAGAGCGGTTTCTTCAAAGCCGGAGCGGTAATACGCCCTTCCAAGCCAGTCAAGTATTATGGACTCACCCTGCCTGAATGAAAGAGCGCGTTCAAAGGAAAGAATTGATTCGTTATACGAAAAACGGTTGTACGCCTGAACGCCAAGCCTGAAAGCTTCGGCGGCATTTATCGCGTCAACTCCCGTTCCGCCTGTCTGGGAAAAAAGATTTAAAGGGATTAAAAGAAAAAGAAAAATGAAAACTTTTCTCACCTTTGCGCTCCCGAAACTATTTTAAAATGTTTTTTAATAAGTTCTTCGTCGGGAGCAATATCAAGAGCGCGGTGCAGCCAAGTTCTTGCTTCTACCATTTCGCCTGATTTATAATAAGCCCAGCCAAGTGAATCCAAATAAGCTGCGCTCTGCGGTTTTGCGTCAACCGCTCTTCTGCAAAGGCGAAGAGCGCGCATTATGTCCATTCCGGTATCTGCCAAAATAAAGCCCATCGAATTCATCGCGGTTGCGTTTTCAGAATCGATTTCCAATGTTTTTTCGTATAAATCGATTGCGTTTTGATTTTGCTTCTGAAGCCATGCCGCGTAAGCGAGCGTATTGTATAAAAGCGGCGATTCCATTCCGCTTGCCTGAAGTCTTTTTAATTCGTACTCTGCCATTCTTACGCGTTTTGTAATAACATAAATATATGCAAGCGTCATTCTGCATTGATAAACGCGAAGTACATCACTTGAAGAAGTTACAACCTGTTCAAGAAAAGAAAGAGCTTCTTCGTAGTGTTCAAGTTTTGTGTAGCACAATCCAAGGTAATATGTAAGTTCCATTTTTTCATCGTAATTTAAAATGGCGGTATCTGTCGATTTAAATTTTGAAAGCGCGTTTTCCCAGTCTTTTTTGCGGTAAAGCTCGACGGCATCGATAAATTTTTCATCGTTACCTGATCCTTGAGGCTGTGATGAAAATTCGTTTTCTACGCTTTCCAAATCGTTTGCTTGCGCATTCATACAGGTTTATTCCCCCCTTAACCTGCCGCCACTGCCGGCTGAGACATTATCAGGCTAAACGCTGCGTTGCCCTTTATAACCTCTGCCCAATCAGAACCTTCCTCCGGAATATTTTCAACCTTGCCGGGTTTTGCAAAACAGTACTTGCCCCCGTCAGGCGGAGTATATGTAAGTATACGATCATTATAATAACGCATAGAAGGAAAAGAAGAAACAAGCTCTTTAGGTTTTTTTTCTATGTTAGGAAAGTTCACATTAACAAAGGAACCGGCTTTCCAGTAGCCCATTATCAATACAATTTTTTCTGTAATGTATGAAATAACCGATTCCCATTGCCAGGGGAGATCGCTGTCCACAAGAGACAGGGCAACCGAAGGAATGCCGAAAAAACTTCCCTGCCTTGCGGCTGCCGCAGTTCCTGAATATACGATATCTGTGCCGAGGTTTGCGCCTGCATTAATTCCTGAAAGGATTAAATCGGGAGCTCTTTCCATATTGAGGGCGGTTGTTTCTGTCGATATGCAGATTTCGCTGATGCCTCCCAAAAGAGCGGTTATCACGCAGTCTACGGGAGTTCCCGAGCATGACCAAGTGTCTTCCTCGATTTCTGAAAGCTTTAACGGCTCGTTTAAAAATCTGATTGAATGGGAAAAACCTGATTTGTTTGAATCGGGAGCGACAAGAAATACCCTGTGCCCTGCGCTTCTTAGCGATTTTGCAAGGAGCCTGATTCCTGCGGATGTGATGCCGTCGTCATTGGTGAGCAGAATCTTAAGCATACGCTCCCTTTCGCGCCGGAACGACCCTTGCCTTTGCCGCCAACTTAATTTCAAAAATTGAGGGGTGGAATCCGAAAATTCTTTCGTAGTCTTCTAAGCGTTTTTTATATTCATCGACAAGTTCTTTACGGATTATCGTATAGGTACAGCCGCCAAAACCAAGACCTGTCATTCTTGAACCTGCCGCCCCTTCGATTTCCTGCGCTCTTTTTACAAGCCAGTCAATTTCCGGGCAGCTAATTTCGTAAAGGTCTCTTAAACTTTCGTGGGAATGATAGATGATTTTTGCAAAATGCGCCAAATCGCTGCGTTCTAAGGCGTCTACGGCATCGTCTACCCTGCGGATTTCCTCGACAATGTGCATGCTTCTGCGCCTGATCTGTTCCGGGAAATCGCCTAATACCTCGATTAAGTCCGAAGACGCAAAATCTTTAAAGCTTGCCCCGTCTTTTTTCTCGGAAAGGAGCTTTAAACCCTTGGTAATATCGTGGCGGCGCGAATTTATTTCGCTTTCAGCGCCCATTCTGGGGACACGGGAGTCTACAAGGAGGATTCTAAAGCGCGATAAAGGCGATTTTATCAATCTAACATCGTCATTTGCCGAATCTACGACTAAAAAGTGATCTTTTTTTGCCATCAGGCAGACTAAATAGTCCGCAAAAGGCGTTGAAGTGCCAAAAATTGAAAAATGCGCTTCTTTCAGCTTGCGAGCGAGGTCCATATCGCTGATTTGAACGTGAAACAAGCTTCTAAGAGCAGCCGCCGTGGCGGTTTCTATCGCTGTTGACGATGCAAGAGCAATATGCTGCGGAATATCTCCGCAAAATGAGAAATTTAACCCTTTTACCGGGTGTCCAAGCTCTGCAAACAGGTGAATTGCAGGTTTTAAGTAGTTCGACCACCTGTCTTCGCGCCTGAATTTAAGGTTTGCGAGCGTACTTCGCTTGCGTTCCTTAAGATCAGCGGCAAAAAAGCGGAAAGAACTGTCTTTTCTATGGCTTACAGCAACATGAATGAAGCGATCTATTGCCGCAGAGAGGAAAAAACCTGTTTCTTCCTCGTTTCTATCGTCCGAACCGTCATCATTATTAGATTTTGGCGTCGGAGCGCCCAATAAATGTATCCTTCCGGGCGCTTCTGCGATTGCGACAGGGTTTGATCGGTCATCTTCTAGCTCATATTCTGTTCGATGGATTTGACCGATATCCAACATGAAAACCCTCACTTTGTATTTTAAGTTATTGTATCAGAGAATATTAGGTTTTTCAATGGATTTTTTTACAAAAATATGTCTATTTTTTAGGGATTATCGAAGGAATAATTAATGCCACCAAAGTACAAATATATGGGATCGCAAGGATAAAACCTGAGGGGATGCTCCAGAATCCTTGCGCATAATTTGAAAAACATTCGGCAAGCGCGAAAACAAAAGCTCCTGCAAGAACCCCGAAAGGACGGCGAGCGCCAAGGAAAATAACGGCAAGGGCAATCCATCCCTTTCCTGCCGACATCTCGGGAACATACGCTCCAAGATTCAAGCTTAAAAATGAGCCGCCAATCCCGCAGAAAACCCCGGATATTAAAATTGCCGCTGTTTGGTATATTTTTGGGTTTATTCCAAGAGAGACAAGCGCTTCCTGGTTTTTGTCGCAGGCGCGAAGCCTGTACCCAAAAGGCGTTTTATAAATTGCAATCCATGAAGCGGAAAGTAAAAAAAGAGCGATTAAAATATAAATAAAAGTGATAGAACCCGAATATTCGACAGCTATAACTCCTTTTGTTTTAAATATTTTATCGGAAAGGATAATGCAAAGCCCCGAAGAAAAAAGATTAATCGCCAACCCCGAAATAAACAAATTCGCTTTTAACTGAAATGCCGCATAGGAATGCAAGATTGAAAGAGCCAGCGCCGCAAAAACTGCGGAAATTACAGCAAGAAAAATATTTCCTGTAAAGTAAAAAACCGTCAACGAAGAAAACGCGCTGATTAAGATTAAGCCTTCAAGAGCTATGTTTAACGCGCCACAGATTGCAGGAAAAAGCCCTCCCAAAGAAGCAAAAAAAATCGGGAGCATGATTGTAACGGTTCCCTTTAAAAAGGAAAAAACATTTTCCATTAACGCTTCCCCTTTTTGTTGAAAATCGCGCGAATAGCAAGGCTTGTAGACAGAAGGAAAATAACAGCTTGCACGATGTATGCAATTTCAAAGGTTAGCCCCGTATTCTGCATTGCGATTCTTGCTCCCGTGTTTATCCATGCAAGAAAGAGCGCGCAGGGAATTACTGCGGCGGGAGAAAAACAGGCGATTAACGCGACAGTAAGTCCGCTCCATCCAAGCCCTGCGGAAAATTCTTTTATAACGGCATAGTGCGTTCCCAAAACGGCGATTCCTCCCGCAAGACCGTAAAGAGCGCCGCTTAACGCAAAGGAAATTACCGTATTTAATTTTGTGTTTATTCCTCCGTAACGCGCAAACATTTCATTGTGACCTGCCATTCTTAACTCGTAACCCAATCTTGTTTTTGAAAGAAAATATTGAACCAAAAATACAAACAAAAGCGCGATAAAAAATCCTATGTTTAAACTTGACGGCTTTAAAATTAAAGGAAGGCGCATGTTTTCCGCGATTTTTACGGTTGATATAAGCGATGTATGCGGATCTAAAAAAGGACCTTGGACAAGGTAATTTACAATCGGCAGAACTGCGCAGGAAAGAAGGAAAGAAGAAATAAGTTCGTTTACATTCCATTTTGCCTTGCAAATGCCGCTTATTGCGGAAAGTATTCCTGCGCAAGCTGCTCCTGCAATAGCCGCAATAATCGCCCCTGTAAAACCAATTCTTGAAAGCGTCAATGCCGTTATGGTTGTAATAAACGCGCCAAGATAGACCTGTCCCTCTCCGCCAAGATTTAGGTTTCCCGCCTTCATTGCGATTATTATTCCAAGTGCGCCTAATATTAACGGAACCGACATGTTAAGCATGTTTCCAAAACTAAAAATATTTCTAAATGGACCTATAAAGAAAAAATAAAACGCGTTTAAAGGCTCGTCGCTTAAAATGAGAATTAATAAAAATAATACGACAAGGGAAAAAAGAATTACAAAAATAATCCCCAACCTTTCATTTTTCATTATTTAATCCTTGCATATATTCTCCGACAATCCCCTTCACTTCTCTATCACCGTTATTATCAAGAGTACACGCGATTTTTCCCTTGTACATAACAACAATTCTGCCGCAAAGAGCAATAATGTCGTCAAGATTTGTAGAAATTAAAATAATCGCCTTGTCTTGTCTTCTTAAATTCTCTATTTCTTTAATTATAAATTGACTTGATGCCGCATCAAGCCCCCATGTCGGCTCTGAAAAAACGATATAATCTTTTATACTCGAAATTTCTCTTGCAAGAATCAATTTTTGCAAATTGCCGCCAGAAAGCGTCATTGCTTTTGCATTAAGCGACGGAACATCAATATTGTATTTTTCTAATAATGACAAAGATGCGCCTGTAATTTTCAGGTTTTCTTCGATTGTCGCGTCAACAGCGCTTCCAACGCGTTTTCTGTCGGCGGGAACATACGCTAACCCCTGATTTCTAAGCTTTCTTATGCTTAAATTGGAAATATCATTTCCGTTATGATAAATTTTTCCTGATGCAGGATGCAAAAAGCCGCCTAATACAGCTTCTATTACGCCAAGCCCGTTCCCGCCAACACCTGCAAACCCGAGGATTTCTCCTGCATGAACGGAAAATGAAACATTATCAAGTAACGGTCTTTTTTGCTCTTTTCTTAAAACGGTAACATTTTTAAATTCAATTACAGGTTTTTTATTTTCTGTGCTTTGCGAAAAATCGCGAGAATAAAAATTTATTCCTTCTCCTATCATCATGCGAGAAATTTCGTGCAAGTCGATTTCTTCGGTATTTTTAACGCCGACAAGTTCGCCTTTTCTTAAAACCGCGACACGATCTGATATTTCTTTTATTTCGTGCAATTTGTGCGTAATTAGAATAATCGATTTTCCGCTTTTGGAAAGTTTTTTTAATGTTTTAAATAGCGATTGGCTTTCGTTTTCTGTTAATATAGACGTAGGCTCGTCCATTATAATAATGTCGGCATTATGATACAGGATACGGCAGATTTCAACTTGCTGCATTTCTCCAAGAGTTAAATCTTTTACAGGCGTATTTGCATTAATAGAAAAATTATTTTCCTTTATTATCTCATTTGCAAGATTGAACGCTTTTTTATTGTCAAAAAAAATGCCGTATTTTTTTGGTTCAATTCCCATTACGATATTTTCTGCGGCGGAAAATTCGGGGAAAAGCATAAAATGCTGGTGTACCATTCCTAAATGTCCGTTTTTTTTTACAGTGCCGGAATCCTGTTTTTCAAGACCCATAAGAATCTTCATTAGCGTAGTTTTACCTGCGCCGTTTTCGCCTGCGATGCAAAGAATTTCCCCTTTGCGTAAATCAAGGGAAATGTTATCGTTTGCTTTTTTTAATCTTCCGGGAAATTGTTTGCTTATATTATTGAGCTCTGCTGCATTCATTCATTAATTTACCATTGAATGCATGAAAGTTTCAAATTTGGCGCGGATATCCTGCGGAAGATTTTGATATGAAGGATTGTCAAAAATAAAATTGATATAACCTTCCCTTACTCCAAGCACTTCACAAATGCCGTATTGCATTTCCCCTGCTTTTAAATTTTCCAAAATTTCTTTTACAAGTTTTTTTTGTTCAAGCATTCCGCAGCCTACAATTGCGCCGGGCGCGGAATTATACGCGTCAATGTTATACCACACAACATACGCATTTCTTTCGGCTGCGGTTCTTAATAACCCTTGAGCCGCGCCTCCTGCAATCGCCGTAAAAACATCAACGCCTGCGCTCATCATTGCGTTTGCAAGTTCTGCCGCCTTGTTAGCATCCCTCCAGTTGCCGATTACCCTAAAATCAAGTTCGATTCCGGGGTCTGCAAGCCTTGCGCCTTCTAAAAATGCCGGAACCATTTGATTCGTTAAAAGCGGATATTCCTGCGCGGCAATAAAGCCGATTTTCTTTTGCGCATTTGCGTAAGGCATATTGCTTGTAGTGACCAACCCTGCCAAATAACCCAAAAAGAGCGATTGCTCGTCCTGCGCAAAATGATACGTTTTAATCTGCGCATTGCCTTCGTATTGCGCGTCTGTTATGATAAATTTTACATCGGGAAAAAGGTTCGCTAATCCTGAACAAATTTCCGGGAGAGACGGATTTGAACTTATAACAAAATCGAATACGCCTTCCGAAAGCATTTGAGCTAACTGCTGTTCCCATTCAGCCTGATTCATTCCAGCTTCATAAATTTTAATGTTTACGTTAGGATTTTCTTCTTTAAATTCATTTGCGCCTTCTACCATTTGTTCGTATGTCGGACTTCCTGCGATAAACCCGGTTACAAAAACCAAAACGGAGATATCGTCCCTGTTTACATTGTTTTTTCTGCTGCATCCAATTGCAAAAATCAATGATAAACTTAAAAATATTATTAATAACCGCTTCATTATATTCCTCTACTTACTTTTATACACATTGAAAAGATTATTGTAAAGGGTATTATTTTGATTGTTTGGCGAATATTCCTTTTCAATTTTTACCATCTTATCACAAGCCTCTTTATATGAAGAATATTTCCCTAAAAATACGCTTGCGATTATTGCAAGACCTAAAAGTTCCGCCTCTTTATAAACGCCCTCTTTAACACAAACTCCTGTGATATCAGCTTTTATTTGATTTAGATGCGCGCACTTTGAAAGCCCTCCTGTGACATGAAGCGCATTTAATTTTTCGCCCGATTCTTCCATCGCAAGAATTATATCTTTTATCGCAAAACCGATTCCTTCAAGAACCGAGGACGCAATTTCGCCGCGTCCTGCAGAAAGACTAAGCCCCTGAAAACAGCCTTTAATCGAAGGATCCCAATGGGGAGCATGAGCGCCTGCAAGATACGGTTTAAAAACAATTCCTTTTGAACCCGGTTCACTTTTTTTTGCAAGAGAGATAAATTCTTCGAATGTTTTTATATTAAGAATATCAGATGCCCATTCTATTGCCTTGCCTGTCGTATTAATGGTTCCCGATAAATTCCAAAACGGTTTTACAGGGTGGCTGTATGACATAAGCCTTTTATCGTTAACGTAATTATTAGAGCAAAGATTGATCCCTTCTGATGAGCCTGTTCTGCAGCACGCCATCCCTGCCTGTGTAACGCCGCTTCCTAAAATTGCGGCAAAAAAGTCAGGTCCGCCTGATATAACAGGAATATTTTTAGAAAAGCCTAATTTTTTTGCAATTTTATTATTTAATTCACCAAAAGTGTCTGCGGGACGGATAAAGGGCGGAAATTTTTCATTGTCTAAATCAAGTTTTTTTAAAAGGTCATCATTCCAAAACCAAAAATCAAATCCGTCGCAAGGAAAAACTGTTTTTGCCTGCCCTGTCAATAAAAATGCAAGATACTCTGGGCATCCTAAAAAATATTTAGTGTTTTTATAAATTTCGTTTTCTTCTTTTTTAATATAGTAAATCTTTGGAATAAAAAATTTCGCGTCGGCGCAGCTTCCTGCTAATTTCGTAATTTCTTCCGTGTATTTAGAAGCTCTTCTGTCAAGCCAAAGACGTGCGTTTTCATACCTGCCGTCTTTATATACAGGAACAAGACTTGGTCCGTTTCCGCTTATAACGATTGCTTCCACTTTGGAAAGTTTCTCGATTTTTTTGCAGCATTCATAAAAAGCGTCTTCCCAGCTTTTGGGATCGGCTTCATGTTTTATTCCGTCATTTTTTATAACCGAAAGCTGTTTTTCATTATACGACAAACGCTTTCCGTTAAAATCCCAAAGAGCGGCTTTAAATGTTGAAGTTCCGATGTCAATCGTAAAAAGCATTTTGTCTCCGCTTTTATTTTATCATATTTTCCTAAAAAATAACTCTCTTATAATATGCTCTTTTGCAATTCCTTTTTGTTCAAACCTTGTATTTGGACGCCAATTTTGCGGCGGAGAAAATCCTTCGTATACATTTTTTAATCCTTCTGTTGCCGAAAGTTCTTCCAATGCAAAAAGAGCGTATTCTTCCCAATCGGTAACAAAATAAATGTATCCGTCTTTTTTTAAGCATTTACAAAGCATATCTGTAAACGGACGCTGTATAAGACGGCGTTTATGATGCCTTTTTTTCGGCCATGGGTCAGGGAAAAAAATATGCACGGCTTCCAATGAACAATTTTGTATCATTTTTTCAAAAACTAAAAATGCGTCGTATTCAATTATATTAATATTATTAAGATTTCTTTTTTCCATTTCCCATAAAAGACGCCCGATACCAGGGCGGTGAACTTCTATTCCAAGATAATTTTTATCGGGGTTTGCCTGTGCAATTTCTGCCGTGGCAAAACCGGAACCAAAACCGATTTCCACGGTTAGTTTATCAATTTCAATTTTTACTTCATCAGAAAAAGGAATTAAAATATTTTGCGAAAGATTTGCATACGCGTTTTTTTGAGCTTGAGTATAGCGTCCCTGACGCAGAACGTAACTTTTTAACATTAATTTATCGGAACCACATCTGTAAATGCGCTGACAAAATTTTCTTCGTCTTCTGTCCATAGCGCAACTGTATTAACCGACGAGGGAATACGCAAAGATGAAAGAGGGCCTGTAAGCGATTCTATATTTACTGTAGTTATATAATTTCCGGAAGCGTCATAACAAATAAAACGGTTTACAGGCCAATTTGATTTTAACGTAAATTCGCCGTTTATAATTTCTAATTCAGGAAATTGGAAGCGTACATTGCCGTCAAAAGTAAAGGTACGCTCACTGCTTTCTCCGCTTTTATTCACTAAAACGGCGCGAAAAACTCCCCGAGGTAGATTTCCTTCGCTTGCGGCAATGCCTCGTGTGCCTATCCATTCTTTTCCATCATGCGTAGAACGAAGCCATTCTTCGTCGTTTATTTTCCAGCGAAGCTGCTCCTTGTCGTGAAAAAGGTATAACTCATCAAGATTATCGATTCCATCTTCATCTGCCGGAAGAATAAAAAATGAATATTGCTCCTTGTAACCGTCTTCTGCCTGGTATAAAATCAGCTTAATAAAACCAAAAGTAATTTCCGGCTTGGAGTTGGAACATGAGACAGAAAAACACATCAAAATAAAAAGGCAGATTGAGAAGTATAGTGATTTCTTAAAAATATTTAACATAAGGTTACACTAAGTATAGAATGATTATAAAAAATTGTCTACAATGTTTTGCATGAATATTTGGTTTGCCACAAACAATGTCCATAAAAAAGAGGAGCTTGAAGCTATTTTGGGCGTCCCTCTTATTATCCCTTCTCAAAACGGCATTTCCTTTAACCCTGAGGAAACAGGCGCGACTTTTTATGAAAATACACTAATAAAAGCGCGGGAATTATTTAATTTGATTGGAAATAATGCTCCAGTCATCGCGGACGACTCAGGTCTTTGCGTAGACGGTCTTGACGGAAGACCTGGCGTACTTTCCGCTCGCTACGGAATGACAGGTTCAAATGAAGGCAAGAAACTGACAAGCGGCGAACAGAATCTTCTGCTTCTTGATGAACTTGGAGACAACCCAATAAGGAGCGCGCGTTTTGTATGCTCTATGACGCTTCTTTTTAACAGTGATCGTTTTTACATTTTTCAGGAAACAATAGAAGGCGAAATAGTAAAAAAAAGCGAAATGCGCGGAGAAGGCGGCTTTGGTTACGACCCGATTTTTCTTGTACTGCAATACGGTAAAACCCTTGCCGAATTAACAGCAGAGCAAAAAAACGCAATAAGCCACCGCGGAAAAGCCGGCAAACGGATAGGAGAAATAATTAAAAGCAAATTTTAACCACGAACCACACTAATTAGAACCTTTAGTTCTAACACGAACTTACTGTCCGAATCCTTTTCTTTAAACTTAAGAAATAAAAGACAGCGGTAAGATATTTCTTAATTATAAGAAAAATAAATCTAAGCTCAGGTTCGTTGGGTTCGTGTGGTTAGTGGTAAAAAAAGGAAGAAATGGCAAAACTTTATTTTGATACGGAGCTTAATGAATATCAGCAAAAGGCTGTGCGCACCATCGAAGGACCCGTGCTTATAATCGCAGGCGCAGGCTCGGGGAAAACACGCGTTATTACATATAGAATCGCACATATGCTTGATAAAGGCATACCGCAGTCTGCGATACTTGCGCTTACTTTTACTAACAAGGCGGCGCGCGAAATGGAAACACGCGTTAAAGAAATTACAAGAAAAAAAATTCAATCATTAAATGTAAGCACTTTTCATGCGTTCGGATTAAAAATAATAAGAGAAGAATGCGAAGCAATAGGTTACAGAAAAAACTTTTCCATTTATGATGAGACTGATAAAATGTCTCTTATAAAAGAATCATTAAGAGAATGCAAATTATTTAATCCAAAAATTGATTTGTATTCTCTTAGCCAGTTCTTTTCTAAAATTAAAACAGGTCTTGCAAATTGGACAATTGGCGCACAGGGAAGTTTCGGCATCGACATGAAACCTGTTTATGAAGAATATCAATCTGGTTTAAGAATTTTTAACGCTGTGGATTTTGACGACCTTTTAACAATTCCGCTTTTACTGCTTGAAAGCCGCGCCGACATTCTGCAAAAATACAGGCAAAAATACCGTTATATTCTGGTTGACGAGTTTCAGGATACAAGCCTTATCCAGTACAGATTTTTAAGGCTTCTTGCCGAAGACAAAAACGCAAATATCTGCGTCGTGGGCGACGATGACCAGTCGATTTATTCATGGAGAGGCGCGAATTACGAAAATTTATTAATGTTCGAAAGTGATTTTCCAAATAGGGCAGAAATTAAACTTGAGCAAAATTACCGTTCCACGTCTACTATTTTAGACGCAGCAAACGGCGTTATTTCGCATAACACAGGAAGAAAAGTAAAAAATCTTTGGTCCAATAACACAAGCGCACAGCCTGTTGAATTTTATTTCCCCGAAAACGAAACTGCAGAAGCCAATTTTATCGCGGGGCAAATAAGGGTTTTAATGATAAGAGAAGATTTTAAATACCATGATTTTGGAGTTCTTACAAGAACAAACAGTCTTGCGCGTAACATAGAAGAAGCGTTTTTATCAGAAAATATCCCGTATCGTGTCTCTGGAGGCACAAGTTTTTTTCAGAGGAAAGAAATAAAAGATATTACCTCCTATTTAAGGGTTATTGCAAATCCCGATGACGACGTAAGTTTTCTGCGTATAATAAATATACCAAGGCGCGGCATCGGAAAAAACACAATTGCTTCATTAAGCGAAATTGCAAAGAAAAACAAAATCAGCATGTGGGCAAGTCTTTCACGTTTAAACTACAGCCGCACCCAAGGACAGCAGGGTCTTTTTCAATCGACAAACCCTGATAGCTCACTTGCAGGTTTATCTTATGCAAGCGGCGCTGCGACTGAACTTGAAGATTTTGCATTATTAATAGAAAACTTTCGTTCGCTTTTTTTGGAACGCAAAAGCGAAGAAAGTGACCAAGGTTCAAAAAGTAAACCCTGGAAATTATCGGTCTGCGTAAGAAAACTTGTTGAGCATATTGATTATTGGAGTTACCTTGTTTTGGAACACGGAAAAAACGACAAGGGAGAAAAAAAAGCAAGGTGGAAATTCAGCAACATTGAATATTTTATAAGGATGATAGAAAACTGGGAGGAAGACCCTGACAATCTTGACGCAGGTCTCTATCCTTGGCTTAACAGAATCAGTTTAATTACACGCGATGACGGCGAAAACGACAATGAAGGCAAAGTAAACCTTATGACGATTCATTCGGCGAAAGGTCTTGAGTTTCCTGTTGTTTTTATCGCAGGCGCGGAAAAGGGTTTGATTCCCCATGACAAAAGTATAGAAGAATCGCAAGATGAATCAGGAGGCAGTCTGACTGCAGGCAGCCTTGAGGAAGAGCGCCGTCTTTTTTATGTCGCAATTACAAGGGCACGGGAAAAACTTTATATATCAAGCTGTCAAAAAAGACGGCATCTTTCTAACACCATCGAATGCTCCCCTTCTCCGTTTCTTGACGAAATACCAAAAGAACTTGTAAAAATTCATGTTAAGGAAAAAGAAGAAGAAACGGACGAAAAGCAGGCTGACAAATTCATGGAACAGATGAAAGCATTTTTTGATTAATTAAACCCGAATGCCAATCGCTTCTCTGATTGCTTCCACAAGTGTTTTTCTGTCGGGGAGTCTTCCTGAAATACCAGGAATTTCTACAAGTAACGGATAATTGCCTGAAAGCTGCCATTCTATCATATAATCGCCAAGCCAGTCTGCGGTTTCTTCTGTTAATAATAAAACATGGCAATGCGGTTCATCTTTTGTTTTTTCTGTAATGCCTTTAAAAACATCGACAGCATGCTGCTGATCTTTAACTGCGATTCCGTCAATGCCTATAAAACGAAAAGCTGTTACAAGTTCTTCGTCTCCAAGAAAAAAATAATCCATTTAATTTATTAAAGGAATAAAATTAAAAACGCTACGATTAATCCCCAAAGACAGATTCCTTCCGCAAGACCTACAAGCGGAAGCGCTTTTCCAAAAAGGTCAGGGTTTTCGCTCATAGCTCCCATTGCAGCGGAGCCTATGCGTCCTACCGCAATGCCGCCTGCGATACAGGAAATGCCAACCGCCAAAGCTGCCGCAATGTATTTTAATGAAGAAGCTATCGATTCGCTCTCTTCGCCTGCGCTATGCTCCTGCGCCAATACATTAAAACTAAAAAAACATCCGATAAGAGCCGCGCACAAAAAAATTACAATCTTTTTCATATTCTCTCCTTATAATTTATGCGAAATGGAGCAAACTCCACGCCGGTTTCCAATAAAAATTTATTAAAAAATTCATAATATTGCAAGCGTATTACCTGTATGGTTACGATTAATCCTTCAAGCGCTATAATAATTGCGTTTCCAAAAACAAATATAAAAGCTGCCAAAAATGAAGCGCCTATGCCGTACCCTGAAATTTTATCGGTAAAATAAAAAACGATAAATGAAAAAACAGCGTGCGCAAGCGCAAACGCCCCAACGCGCACAAAGCTAATCGTATTGGAAAAATATCCGGAAACCGTTTCCAATATTTCTACAAACCCCTGCATAACAAACGCAAATGCGCCTTCTTTCTGTGAAGGTTTCTCGCCGGTAACAATTCCAAAAACTGCAGGTCCAAAAAGAATAAAGAAAAGAGGGACCAAAAGCCCAAAAAAATCATAGGTTTCAAATTGACCGTTTAAAAAAAGTATTTTTATAACGATAAATAAGGCATACCAGAATAATAAAAGCCCGCAAAGTCCTGTTCTGGAAAAAAACGCAGTCTTGTATTTCTTTAAAATTATACGGTTATATATATTTATTATTAACCCCAAAGAATTTATAACAACTCCGATTGCGATTGTAAAACCAAAAAAATACAGCAATTTTGTAATGCTTCCGCCTTCTTCTGCAAGCGGAAGAATGTGCAGGATTCTGTCTTTTGGATACCCAAAAAGCGCTTCTGTCACGGCTCTTGTAGGACCAATAAGAATTTTTTCGTTTGTAAAAACAGATCCTGCAAGAAACCCCATTATCATGGAAGATATTCCAACAGAAACCAGCACAGTTGAATATTTTTTAAGTTTGGAAAGTTTTGAACCGCCTGTTTTAATTATTATTCCCAGTAAAAGCAGGACAAACCCCTGCCCTGCGTCTCCAAACATTATTCCAAACATGAGCGTAAAGAAAAACGCGACAAGCACTGTAGGATCAACCGTTCCGTATAAAGGAGCGCCGTAAGAAAAAACTATGCCTTCAAATCCCCTTACAAACGCATTGTGCTTCATTGAAACCGGCACTTTTTCCTTTCCGCTTTGAATTGCCGGAACTTCATCCGGCAAAAACGATCGAACCGCGATTCTTCCGTTTGTTATTTCGTTTAATCCCCTGATAAGCAAAGATGACGAATCGGCGGGAGTCCATCCCGAAAAATGATAAAGATTAGTTGTCGTTGTAAACCTTGCCTTTATTTCTTCTATAAGCATTGCAATTCGCCATGAAGCGATATGTTTCTTTAATTCAAGCGCGCATCTTTTTGCCAATTGAACTTTTTCTTCTTTTATACTTTCAATTTCTTTTTCCATCTTAAAAAACTGATCGATTAATCTTTTTAGTATTTCTGCAGGGATGCCAAGATATTTTTGCGGCAGCTCAACAGGTTCAAACAGCGCTTTTTTTAATTGGGTGTCAAGCGCAAAGCGTCCTTTTTTTGAGCTTGCGGCAAGTATTCTGTCATCGTCGTCCAATGAAATGATGACCGCTCTGTTTCCCATGTTTTCGCGTAACTGCGAAATGCCGTTTGGATCCAAACGCCCGACCCGCAGCGTAAGATACGAAAGATGTTCAAAATCGGAAAACGGCACATTCATTTTAGAAAAAGCTTTAACTTCGTTGATTGTTTCTTTTATGCGCTGTTTTTCATTGGAAGCCTTGTATTCCCTGTCTTTTATCGATTCTATAATAGAACAAAGGGATATTGCCCCGGCTTCTCCTTCTTTTCCCGGAATGGAAACTTCATCGTTGTATTTTGAAATATCTGTGTTTTTATTTACAATGCCAAGATAATCTCCCGCAGAGTATAATCTTTCGATTAAATCCCTTATATGCAAAACATCTTGTCCTTCGTAAACTATATCGTTTCCGGGAAATTGAATTGACGCTTTTCGCCCAAGAAAATTTAAAACTGCGTCCATGTCTTCTTTAAAGACGGTTAACTCCATAAATAACATTTTTCGCGGAAGGAACATTTAAGACACCTCCAGCAAATCGAAAACTTTAGAGCTGCTGATTCCAAGAGACAAACCTTCGGCAACGCTTGTTAAAAGATCTTCTTCGTACAATTTTAATTTAATAAAACAATAAAACGCGCTTACAGACATCGGCGAACTGTGAAAATGCCTTAAATAAAGATGATGCAAATACTTGGAAGCAGCATTTTGAAAATGGCGCGGATCGATTTTCCAATGAGCGGCAGTTCCTTCTTCATTTAAAAATTTTTCCCATCTCCAGCCGCGCCAGTCTTCTCTTACATCAAGAGAAAAATGCAAAGAAGACCTTGCCTCTGCGCAAAGAGTTGCGCGTTTTTGACTGACTTTTCCAAACATATTAATATTCATGATATATTTCGCAGTCTCAGCTTCGCTTTTATTGTAATAAGTGCGGATTCGAATTACCCAAAGACAGTTTCTGATTGAAATTTCATCCGCGATTAAACGCGCGGCGATTTCCCTGTCTTCTGCTTCAAGCTGGGATAAACTGTCAATTAAACCCTGATAATATCTGTGATCCAATTTTGTTTCGATATCAACAAGTTCCATTCCTTTTTTTACAGATCTTAACTCTTGCGAAAGCAGATGTTCAAAATCGGTTTTTCTTAACATTGCGCCGACATCGGGAAACGCGTCAAAACGAATTGTGCCAAAGCGCCCGATATTGCTGATAATGGGCAATTCAGTTTTTCCGCCTGCAATAGAACCCAAACATTCGACAAAGCCTGAATATTCGATTCCTTTAAGGAGACGCACCAAAAGTTTCGGCGGCTGCAAAAATGAATTTACAATCGATAAAATATGGCGCACAGATCTTTTTACAATGCGTCTTTCAAGATCAGGGAGTAATTCCCTTCCGGGAAGTTCTCTGTACAAATCGGGAAAAATGTTTCTGTCAAGCTCATTTAAAGTATGGATGCCTTTAAGAGAAGACATTCTTTTCCCCATGAAGGATTTTCCAATGAGCCAACTTGCTTTTGCATACGCATAACCCGAGTCAGTCCACATTTTTTAACCTTTAAGATAATTATTTAAAAGGTCACAAAACCCCTTTTCATCAATTTTTATGCCGGAAACTATATTTTTATATTCATCAAGCGATTCTTGATACTGCGTTATAATTTTTTCTTTTTCTTCTTTAAGCGATTCTTCGCGTTTATTTATTTCTTCTCTTAAACGTTCTTCGTAAACCGCATGATTTCTTTCTTCGTTCTCTCGAATTCGTTTTTGCGCTTCTTCTTGTGCGTCATTAACCAAAGCCGAAGCCTCGGACTCTACTTCCAGTAAATGTTCAAGCGTATTAAGCATAGGTTATACGGAATCCGAAGAAAGCATTTCTTCGAATTTGCGGATAATTTTAAACGCGCTTTGCGGATCACGCTGTGCCTGAAGCTCAAGCTGAAACTGCGGGATTTCCATAAGCTCTGCCAAGTGTTTAAGTAAACGAAGATATTTTTCGGAATCCTCAAGCGGAGAAATAATCATAAATAAAAGATAGACAGGCTCTCCGTCCAATGCGTCATATTCAATGCCCTTCCTTGAAATTCCCAAAACGCCGCGAAGAGTTTTTACAGCGTTTGTTTTTCCATGAGGAACTGCGATGCCTTTGTGAATGCCTGTAGACATTTTTTCTTCGCGTCTTACAATCGCGTTTAAAATATCATCATGAGAAGGAGAATTATCGGCTTGGCAATAATGGGCTACAAGTTCTTCGAAAGCTTCTTCTTTGTCCTCAGCTTCCATTTCAACCTTGATGAATTCCGGCAACAACACGTCTTGCAGAATCATAAATAACCCCTCAAATTATCTGCCCTTACTCCACAGGTGGCGCATCCTCAATTACATTGAAGATACTCTCGTCAAAGAAAAAATCCTCATTTGACGGGGGATTAATTTCATCCTCGACCCAGTTGGTTCTTTGTTCTTCTGTGGAAATTTCCCATGCCGCCTCTTCAACACCGGTTCCGCCCGGAGTGCGGCTAAGAAGAGCCAAGCCAAAACTAATAACAAGAAACATTGATCCAAGGACAGTGGTAGCTCTTGTAAGGACATTGCCCGAACGCGAACCGAATGCCGAACCCGAACCGCCGCCAAAAATACCGCCAAGTCCGCCTGAATCGTCGTTCTGAATTAAAACCAGAAGAACCAGAAGGACTGCATTGATTATAAAAGCTACCAATAATACTACACTTAAAACACCCATCTTTACAAAGCTCCGTTTCTAAATATGGCTACATTATATAGAATAAGGAAAGTTTGTGCAATAGCGCAGAGGAAGGGAACAAGGGTTGGGATCAGAGATTAGTGTTGAAATTTGTGTAAAAAGGCTGTATCATTAGAATATGCTGTCAAATTCTAAATATGTTTTCTTTTTATCGATATTTATTCTTACCGCCTCGCTTGGTTTTAGTCAGGGCAGGGGCGCGATATTTGACGAACAGTATGATAATCTTCCGCGCAGAGCCGAGCTTTCCGCCCGCGCTTATGAAGGTCTTCCAAGCTCCTTTTCCCTGCGTCAGTATGCCCCGCTTCCAGGCGATCAGGAGCATTACGGCACATGCGTTGCCTGGGCTGCAAGTTATGCGGCGCGCACTATTTCTGAATCTGTGGCGTTAAACCGTACAAACCAGACGGAAACGACCCAAAATGCATTTTCTGTCGCCCAGATTTATCGGCATATAAGACCTGATGACCCCGAAGGTCTTTACGGAGCGCAAATTTATTCCGCTCTCGATTTTATGAGGGATACGGGCGCGTCCCGAATGCTTGATATCGAGCGTTCTGCTTCTTTTTCAAGGGTCGATCTTGCCTATTACAGAACCACGCGCAATTTTCCGATTGCCGATTATGTCACGCTTTTTTCCAGAGAAGACAGACGCAAACAGTCGCTCATTACAAGAATCGTAAAAAAAAGCATTTCAGAGGGAAGACCTGTGATTATCGGCATGAATACCCCCGACTCTTTTAATTCTGCAAGAGACGTTTGGCGTCCCAGGGAAAACCCGCAGCGTTTTTATTATGGTCATGCTCTTTGCGTTGTCGGCTATGACGACACAAGGCATGGCGGCGCTTTTGAGGTTTTAAACAGCTGGGGCAGAAAATGGGGAAGCGGCGGATATATCTGGATACCCTACAATGTGTTTGTCGATTTTGTAATGGAAGCATACGAGATAATCGAAAATATCGCCGCTTTCAGCGACGAAATAAGATTTGACGGTTTTGTGCGAATGGACGTTGTAAATCAAACGGCGACAAGAACCGCAGGCGTTGCTCTTTCTGAAAATAATTTTTATACGGCGACAGAAACATTCACAGAGGGCACAGAGGTCAGCTTTGTAATAGGAGCGCGTGAAAGCGCGTATGTTTATTCATTCACCGTTTCTCAAGCCGCCGATTCAAGCGCATTCTTTGCTCCTGTTTTAATGTTTCCACAGACAGGCGTTTCTGCTTTATTAAATTACAGCGATAACACAATAGAGCTTCCCGGCGAAAACAGAGCAATTCAAATAGATACCGCAGGCACCAAATACATTGTAACGCTTTATGCAAAACACGCGCTTGATATTCAAAGCATTATGCGCACATTTGTTTCTACAGAAGGTTCAATAAACAAAAGGCTTGCCGCGGCGGTAGGCGACGGCTACACAACCGATTTATCGTTTAACGAAAACGAAGCGGCCTTTACAGCAACGCCTGAAAATCCGCGTACTGTGGCCGCCATCGTTCTGGAAATTAAAACTGCGCCAAATCCTTAATTTGTTGTACTCGTGATACTTAATGTATAAGGCTGATTCGGCTCATCATCAAGACACCATATCTTTAAGTAATATGTTCCGTTATTCAAATTAAGCGAAAGACGCGAGCTTAGCGAATCGCCGCCGTCATCGTCTTCTGCAATCAGGTTCAGGTTTGAATCGTACAATTCGATATATGTGTCAAGGCGGTTATTATTTACGCCTCTTGTATTTATCGTGTAACGTCCTGCGCGTGTTATCTGAAACCTTACCCAGTCGATATCATCGCTTGAATGGAAAGTGCGCGTTTGCACAGCCCCTATTTCAATTGCTTTTGCCTGGCTTGGTTCGTTATCAGGTTCAAATTCATCGGGCGCCGAGTTTGTGCCGTCCGGGAAGAAAGCTCTAAAGCCGTAGCTTCCGGAAACATTCTGGCTAAAACCGCGAACCAAAACGATATATCTTGTTCCTGCAGTTACGCTGTGACGAATACGCGCATTATAGCTGTTTCCGCCGTCATCGTTTTCATCTAGCACTTCCCTGTCGGCATCGAGCAATTCCATGTAGGTATCGATTCTTCCCGTTGTTTCTATTGTAAGCCGACCGCTTCGCGCAGGCACTAAAAGGAAATAATCTTCATCACCCTGCTGCAAAGTGCGGTTAACGGTAATAATATTTGTATCGCCATCTCCGATCTCATAAGTAATCGGGTTTTCAAAACTGCTCATTCCATCTCTTACGACAATAAATGCGCGAAACCCGTAAGCGCCTGTGGTGCTTCCGCCAAAACCGCGCACAACAGCAAGGTATCTTGTGCCCGCCCTTACGCTCTGAACAATTCTTGCGTTTAAATTCTGTCCGCCGTCATCGTTAGTTGCAATTTCATCGCCTGTATCATAATTATAAAAATGCATGAATGTGTCGATGCTGCCTGTAGTCTCCATTGTAAGCCGTCCGTCCCTGTCCGGGACCAAGAGAAAAAAATCTTCATCGCCCTCCGTTATTGTGCGGTTCATTACGGGTGCGGTTGGACTTGTTCCAATTGTATAAGTGACAGGCGAATCCCAGCTGTCAGGCTCGCGCGCATCGCGTCCGCCTGCTGCGCCTGAGTTTGAGCTTCCACCGCCTCCTGCGCCTGCTATCATATCGTTAATATGATCGTTACGCTCAAAGCTCGAGCTAAAACTGCCTTCGATTGCCCTGTCTGACAGGCGGATTAAACGCGAGTAAACCCTGATAACATCCGCTACCTGAACTATTTCACCTACTATTGTCCACCCTGCATCCTGAGCGCTGCCTGTTAAAATTATATAATTCCTTGTGCGTATATTGGTTAATTCGCCGACAAGCTGATTTACCCAATACGAGCTGAACGGCGGAACGCCATCCTGAAATGTAAACTGGCCGATAAGAACTTTCTCGGCTCTTTTTTCCAATAATTTTGCATGTATTTCATTTGCCAGGTTTTTGACAGCTTCGTCCATTTGACCAACCGGGCTTGCGCCGGCGCCGGTTTGAGCAAAAGTCAGACTTGCGGCAAGAAAGAAGATCAAAATCAATAAAAAGACTCTTTTCATAAATCCTCCATAAGATTATTTATCGTAACACGATTATATATTAAAGGCTAGATACCGTGTTTAACGGTTTGCATTGTAAATTTTGCTTGAGGGCGGCACCGACTGAACGATCCAAACGTTACCGCCGATAATGCTGTCGTGTCCAATAACAGTTTCGCCGCCCAAAATTGTCGCGTTGGCATAAATTGTTACATTGTCTTCGATTGTGGGATGGCGTTTTTTTCCGCTTTCGCCTTTTCTAACAGAAAGCGCGCCCAAAGTTACGCCCTGATAAATTTTTACGTTTTTTCCGATTATCGTTGTTTCGCCGAATACGATGCCTGTGCCGTGATCGATAAAAAATGATTCGCCAATTTGAGCGCCGGGGTGT
>JGI24695J34938_10001196_pt1 | contig 23009 bp, 12 predicted proteins | sample TergutCo191P3_FD_34938 | JGI IMG/M metagenome (IMG submission 34938)
GTTGAAATATTATGCAATTTAAATGATGAAGAAGGCAGATTAATTCCAATTTTAAATGAATTATTTTTATCATTCCAGAGAATTAATGTGTTAACATTTGANTTTTCTTTTGTAAAACAAAAAGAAAAAATATTNGAAGGAATGTTTTCTCTTAAGGGAAGAGCTGGATTATACCTTGAACCTGGAAGATANTTTGAGCATAATTGATATGAGTAAGACCCGTTTTTTCTTGTCCTGTTGGGATATGTGAGNCCAAAAAACATTTCTGAATCATGATTATTAGGTTCCTCACCGGGATTATGACTATCCACAAATTCATACCACAATAACGCTCTTGGATTCCTTATTGCAGCGCCGACAATTGTTTTTATAACATAAGAAGGTAATTTTTCCAGAGAAACCTTATGAGGATACCAGCCGTCCGTAGGATATCCCATTTCTGTTATCCATATTTCTCCTTTAAAGCCAAAATCNTTATTTATTTTTATAAAATCATCATGAAGACGCATGGCTCCTCCGGGAGACANGGCATAAGGATGAAAAGAAATAGCGTCTGTATTTTTAAAACATCCGGCTTTTTGCATACCTCTGATAAAACTTTTTGGAACACGGCTGTAACCTCCGCCTATTATATAAGCATCAGGGTCTGCCTCCCTAATTCTTTGAGCCGCTTGTATTGATAATTCGTAAAATTCTTTTTTTGTGCCCTTCCAAAATTTAAAATTGGGTTCATTCCATATCTGCCATACATCAACTCTTCCCTTAAAATGTTTAACTGTAGCTTCAAGATAATTTAGAAAATGAGGAATGTTCTCTGGAGAAATATAATTTTCTTTTTTTTCTTTTATCCAATCTGTTTCGTATGCCATAACGGCGACAACTTTTTTATTGTTAAGTTTAGCCGCATCCACAAATCTGTCATACCAGTCAAAATTGAATTTATCTTTTTCTTTTTCTATACTGCTCCAATAAAATGTTTGAAGAAGCCATACAGCGCCCATTTCATTAATAAGTTGATATTCGTCAAGCCTTCTTGGATTTCCGGCATGTACAAGACCTAAAAAATCTTCTGGTATATCAATATTTCCGCTTACAGGAACTTTTGTTGAAGTACACGAGGAAAAAGGCATAAACAATATAATAATTAAAAAAAAGGTGGTAATTTTTTTCATAACATCTCCTGTAATATTATTGACGCAGTTTTATAGAAATTATACTTGTTTTTTAATTTTTCTTCAAGATTAATTGTTTTAATTGCATTGTTTTTCAGGAGTTTCAGCAGTTTTTCTTTTAAATCATCAGAATTTCCGGCTTCAAAGAAATTAACAGGATAGTTATCGTATATTTCATGCAAAACAGGGATATCTGAAATTAAAACCTGCGTACCAAGAACCATAGCTTCCAGAGGAGGCAGGCAGAAACCCTCATATAACGACGGCTGCACAAGTAATGCAGCAGAAGAAAGGCATTCCATTAATTCTTCATCGCTTAAATAACCTGAAAATATAATTGAATCATCTTCGGTATTATTAATTTTTTCCAGAATTGTATTATCAGAACTGCGAAAGTTTTCTTTTGTTCCTATGATGATTAATTTATAAGTTAAACCTTCTTTTTTTGCCTGAATAAAAGCATCAAGGAGAAGAAGAAGCCCCTTATGTTTTTTTATATTTCCCAAAAAAATTATTGTTTCTTTTTTCTTAACATTATTATTTGTTGTTTTATAATCAAGAAATNTTGACTGGACAGCAGAATGAGTAACAATTACAGGTTTATTTGTTCCAAGATGATGCTGAATTCTGGAACTTGAAAACANAGAGACAGTAAATATTTTTTTTGATATTTTATAAGCTCTGCGGAAAAACCACATTCTGGCAATAAGCCCAATTTTAGATGATAATTNAGGCATATCAGGGAAAATAATATCGTGGATTGTTGTATAAACAGGAATTTTTATTCCGCCGGGAATGTTAAAAAAAGGAGAATAATAAANATCTGTCTTGTTAATTTTTTTTAATATTTTTAANGGNAAAAAAAATAATTCTTTTAATGAAAAAGTTTTTACGCCGCAGTTAATTATTTCTGCATTATTANAGGAGGAAAANGCGTTTAATTGATTTGAATTANCAATTAATAAAAATTTATTATCAGACTGCAAAAAAAAAGGCAGGCACCCGCGAAGGTACACGCCTATTCCGCTTGCATCGTACATACGGCAATCAATTGAAATAATCATAGTTTGTTTAAATAATCCGCAAAATCATTTAAAGAAGGGAATATCTTAACATCCGGNAANGCAATATCTTCTGTTTTACCTTCGCCTCCTGAAATAAATACAGGTTTGCAGCCCGCATTTACAGCGCANTNNATGTCGCGATTATGATCTCCTGCCATAAAAGAAGCGAAAAGGTCGATATTATATTTTTTTGCAGCTTCCAGTATCATGCCCGGTTTTGGTTTTCTGCATTCGCAGATAATTTTATATTCCGGTCTTTCGCCTTGAAAGCCTTTATCAGGATGATGAGGACAATAAAATAAATCGTCTATATATGCGCCTTGTTTTCCAAGATCGGTTTCCATTTTCATATGGATTAAATCAAGTGTTTCAAAATCAACTTCACCGCGCGCAATAACAGGCTGATTTGTAATAATGATTACAAGGTAGCCCAAAGAATTCATTTTTTTAATCGCTTGTTCAGTACCGTCCATTAATTTAAAATCTTCAGGTTTTCTTACAAAATCATTGTAGATATTAACTGTTCCGTCTCTGTCCAGAAATACGCATTTTTGCTTTTCTGTTAAATTTTTGCCGTGTACTATGCCTTTTTGAATATCATTTGTAACCTGAGAAAANCGCTCAGGTGTTCCCATATCTTTTATATATTCGGGAGTAGAGTATGCGAATATNCTGCNGCTGGAAATACAGGGTTTTAACATATCACGGTCAAGATCGATTTTTTCTTTTGATTGAGGGCAATTTTTAAGAAAGTCTAAAGAAAGTATNTGTACGCCNGCATTAACNTGATTTTTATACCATGTTCTTTCATCTTCTTTGTTTATCCAGCGCGTTACCTGATTTTCATTNTTTGTAACAATCAGAGCGCTGTCAAAGGGGTGGCTGTTAGGATGAACAGCAAGAGTTGCATAAGCAGCATGCGCCGAGTCAGACTTTTTTTCTTTATGAAAAGCAATCATGCGCCTGAAATCCATATCAAATATAATATCGCCGTTTAACAATAAAAAATCATCAGATAAGTTATCCATCTTATATAGAGCGCCTGCAGTTCCTAAAGGATCAGTTTCANTAAAATATGATATATTGCAGCCGAAAGAAGACCCGTCGCCGAAATAATTTTTNATATGATCTCCGAGATATCCGATAACAAGCGTAATATCATTAAGCTCATTGCGTTTTAAGCAGTCAATTTGATATTCAAGTATCGGCTTTCCGCAGATAGGTATCATTGGTTTGGGAATATCGTTTGCTATAGAGGCTGCGCGGGTTCCTTTACCGCCTGCCATAATAATTGTCTTCAATTAGCTGCCTTTAAAAGAAAAAATCTTCAAGCATCATGCAGATTACATGATAAACAGGAAGATGCAATTCNTGAATTTTATATGTTTCTGTTTCCGGNACACAAATGCAAATATCTGCAAATTGTTTTATTTTTCCGCCGCCTTCTCCGGTAAGCGCGATTATTTTTAATTTTTTTGCTTTTGCTGCAACGCATGCATACAATATGTTNTTTGAATTACCNGATGTTGTAATACCTAAAAGAATATCATCTTCTTTTCCGTAACCGTANACCTGCTGTGCGAATGTAATATTACCGTCTATATCATTTATACAAGCAGTATTAAGCGAAGCATGACCGGAAAGAGCTATTGCAGGTAAACCCGGCTGCATTTTTGGAAGGAGATATTCAGAAATTTCAGTATCAATCTTTTTTACTTCTGAAACAAANGAGTCAGGAAGAGTTCTTTTTTTTGCAAATGTTTTCATTAATTCNCCTGCGATATGTTCAGCATCAGAAGCGCTTCCGCCGTTGCCTGCTATTAAAAGTTTGCCGCCCTTTATGTATGATTCTTTTATAATTTCGAAAGCGGAAATAATTTCNTTTTTTACAGTATCTAACTGCGGATAACGTTTGATTAATTGCTGTATATGATCAATACTGGATTCCATTTTATACGCTCCAACCNTGGGTACCTGTTTCTGTAAAACTCGGTGTAAGTACCATTCCTTCCTTTTTCTTTAGCGCGCGGATAAGTGAATTTTTTTTGCAAGGATCGCAGTAGATCATCATAAAACCGCCGCCTCCAGCTCCTGATATTTTAGCTGATTGCGCTCCATTGTCAAGCGCATATTGGTAAAGTTCATCAAGAATAGAATTGGTAATGGAAGAAGCGGCATTTTTCTTTGCAAGCCATCCTTGCAAAAGACAGTCTGAAAAACCTTTAAAGTCGCCTTTTAAAACAGCTTCCTTCATTAATACGGCTTGTCTTTTCATTTCGTGCATACTTTCTATGTTTTTATTGCTGCCTTCTTTTGCATGTTGAATCTGCTCTTTAATAATATTAGCACTTTCCCGTGAAATGCCTGTATAAAATAAAACGAGAGAAGCTTCAAGTTCATTTCTAATCCAGCGTTTAAGACGAAGCGGATTTACAATTACGCGNTCATTTTCATAAAATTCCATAAAGTTAAATCCGCCGAATGTTGCGGCGTATTGATCCTGCTTACCGCCTGCAAGACCGATATCTTCTCTTTCTATTTTATACGCAAGAGCGGCAATATCATATTCGCCGAAAGGAAGATTGAGCCATTCTTCATAAGCTTTAATTATTGCAACAACCATGGTAGAAGAAGAACCAAGCCCTGAACCGGCGGGCGCGTCTGAATAGGTTGTCATTTTAAATGAAAGCGGTTTTTTTGCATAATCGGAAACAATTCTATTGTAAATACCAACATGGAGCGGCAGAGCATAGGAGGGTGAAAGTATTTCACTTGATTGATATTCTTCATGCTTTTCCAAATCTGCTGCATAGAATTCCGTTTTTCCCGAATCATTGGGTTCGATTGTACAGTGAGCGTACATATCAACTGTAGCGTTTAGAACATAACCGCCGAAGCGATTGTAATAATCGGAAATGTCAGTTCCTCCGCCTGCTAAACCAAGGCGTAAAGGCGCTTTAGATCTTATTATCTTTTTCATTCATCTGCCCTTTTCCAGTTACTTTCTATAAATATATTTTCTTTTACATAATAATCCTTAGCCGGATTAAACATAATCAAAGTAGAATTAGGATCTCCAAGATGAACACCGCCTGAAAAAGCAATATAGAGAGGATTATCTTTTTCATTATTTGATATTAGTTTTCCTGTCCACGGATTAACCGCATTATCAATTTGGTTTTGAACCGCGAGAAATGGAACATCAGCATTAGACATAAAAGTCATATCAGTTTTTAATGATCCGCTTGAATTAAAGTCTTTAACGAGTAAAAGAGGATTTACATTATCCAAATTAAACGGTAATTTTATATTTAATACATAATTCAATTGAGCGCCGTGATCTGATACGATTATTATCCTGGTATTGTCATATACATTCTCGTGCTTTAAAAAGTTTATCCAATCGCCGATACGTTTTAAAGCGCCTATATTTGTATGATATTCATTTTCTTTACCATAAGGGCTGGTACCATAATTACTAACATACATATTAGGGCGGAAATCAGGAGCTTGATAATGTAAAGCATCATGGGTAGTCTCATTAGCCAAGAAAAGAAATGTATTTTCTTTTTTATTATTAAAACCTGTTAGACGAGGGAGATAATCAAGAACAGAATAAGAATTTAAATTAGTAACATATTTATAATTTGAATAAGGAGCAAACCAATCTCCATGCTGATAAATTCCTGCGCGAAATGCATAAGGCATGACTCTAAAAAAACTGTATAAAAATATATTTCTTTTTAAGATATCACTAATTGAAGGCAAATTCCAATTATTTTCTTTTAACCAATATTCGGTGTATAAACCTTTTGTATTATAGGCTTTAATACCGGGATATTCATCAAATATTCTAAAGTCATCTCTATAACTGTAATTCGGATACGGAGGATCTGTAATTACAGCTTCATAGCCAGCTTCTGAGAATATTCTCGGCAATAAAAGCAATGCTTCATTATGTTTTTGACGCATTGGTATTTCATTACGCAGATTAAACCCTTTAGGCGTATATTCATAACCTCCAAAAAGAGGAGGAGCTCCAAGTCTTGTATATCCATTAAATGAAACAGTATTTGGATAATATGTAAAACCGCTGTAAATATTATTTAGATCGGGACTTTCTTCAAAAATAAAAGGTAAAAATCCGCTTGTAGCGCGATCCAGCATTATAATTACAGTATTTTTTCCTGTTTTTGAAAGATTAAATAATGGTTCAATTTTTTCAATAGACTGCTTCTTACTATAAAATGCCTGTGTTTTTTTATATTCATAATTAATTTTATTTATATTAATAAAAGAAACACTTAATAATGCTATTAATGGCAGTATAATTAACGGCAGAATTACTTTTGTGTTTGTTTTTAAAAATAATAAAGCGATAATAATAAATATTATTAACAATATAGAAATATTAATAATAATTTCTTTAAAATTATGATCTACGCTTCCATCAAAAATAAGTTCAATAGAAATTAGACCGTAATTTCCTGAAAATATAAAAATATTACATATGATTATAAAACACAATGTTATACCGAATAAAGAGAATATATATTTAACTTTAGAAGAAAACAAGAAATATAAACAAAGAGGCCAAAAAATAAAAAATCCCAATGTTTGAATAAAAGTATTATAAATAAAATAAAGAGGATTTTTATAAGTGTCAATATTGGAAAATTCCTGAGAAGAAGAAATTAACATTCCTGGAATAAGAATACCGCACATAATACATATTGAAAGCATTGAAATTATAAATATTAAAAATGCATTTTTATTTGAATATTCAATATGCTTAATTTTTTCTGCCGTTTTTATTACAAACGGTAAAAGCCATGGAATAACTGAAACAATAAGAAATACAAAAGATAAAACAATTTTTAAATTTATATCTCTGCGAAGTATAAATAAAATATAATAAATAAATACAGCGCAAAAAAATGAAATTATTGAATAAATAATGTACTTTTTTGATTTTAATGGTATTTTAAAATAAATATTCTTAATTAATGAAAATATATTATTCAACGTCCAGTATAATACAAGCCCTGACGGAGAATTGTATAATAAAACAAGAAAAAGCAAAGAAATAAAATACAATTGTAATTTATCTTTTAACAAAAATTTATGAGAATAAATTACACCTGAAGATAAATTTATAAATGTCATTATTAACGGTAAAAGATTAATACCGCTTGCTATTGGAATTAATGAATCAGGGGCGCCTAAATTTTTAATAAAAAGAAATGATGCTCCATTTAAAGTTCCTAAATGAGAAAGATATGAATAAGCAGCAATAAAGAAAGGTATTTGGATTAATAATCCAAAACTGCTTCTAAGCGCATAAATGGGATGATAATTATTTTGACGATAAAATGTTGATAGAATCATATATTGCTCATCGCCATTAAAAGATTTTTTGAATTTTTCAACTTTTGGCTTTAATTTTTTTACTATTTCCCTTTCAATTTCCTGCCATTTTTCTGCAACCATATAAAGAGGAAGACATAAAACACTAACGACAGCAGAAACGCAAATAATTGATAATCCCGTTTCTTTAAACATTTTCTGAGTAAAAACGAATACTAATTCAATTATTAAAACTAGAGGATATATTATAATTGTATATAAAAATTCTAACATAAAATCCTTAAATATTTTTATTTATTTCAATTAAAGCATTTATTAATTTGTTGTTATCTTCCTGCGACCTTATTGCTATACGGACAAATTCCTTATCCTTGAATCCAAGTTTGGAACCGCAGTCTTTTATTAAAATGTTATACTTTTCAAGTAATTTAAATGTTAATTCTTTTGAAGTAAAAGGTTTTAATACTTCACAAAGAATATAATTTGCTTTTGATGGAATTACACGTAAATAATTAATTTTAGAAATATCCTGAATAAATATTTCTCTTACAGAAATAATCTTTCTGCAGGCAGCATTATAATCTTTCTCATATTTATTGAATATTTGCATAAAATATTCAGCAAAAGAATTAATATTCCAAATAGGAAGTTTCTTTTTTATAGATGTAATTAACTCTGAGTTACTTGAAGCTAAAATACCAAGCCTAAGACCCGGAACGCCGAATGATTTTGATATACTTTTAATAATTATCATATTAGGATAATTTAACAATATTTCATTTTTTAGCAGAGTATTATCAGCGCTGCTGTCAGCAAAATCCACAAAAGATTCATCAAGAATAAAAGTTATATTTTTTTTATTTGTCCATGAAGCAATTTCCAATACATTATTTATAGATATAAAATTACCGGAAGGATTATCAGGATTAATTAATAACAGAGAATTAATATCTTTATCAGAAAAATACTCCATTATATCTTTTGAATCATATTGATATGTATCATTATTAATTAAAAATGGGATAAAATTATCGGCGTCTTTTCTTGCATAATATTCTTCAAATGTCGGGAGTATTATGCCTGTTTTCCCTTTTAAACAAGGAATTAATTCTTTAATTAATTCAGCAGCTCCGTTGCCAACAGCTATATATTTATGATTTATTCCGAAAAATTTTGATGCTAAAAGGCAATTTATATTTAAACTGGAAGGGTATTCTGAAAGAAGAGTATCAAAATGAGATTTTAATTCATCTTTTAATTTTTTATTTGGAAAGTAAGGATTAACTAAATAGCAGAAATCCAATAGTTTGGGAAACCGCCAATAACCGCCATATCGTTTTTGATAATTATTAAGGATATTTTTATTGTCAGCAAATAAAGTTTCTGCAATATCAACATCCTGTATATCGTCAATCTCATACCATTTTTGCAAAGGATTAACAACATGCGCTTTTAAAGTAGAATGATTTAAAAACGCAATAACCCTTAGCACATCTTCATAATATTCATTTTTTCCCATTGTACGTGAATATGCTTCAAGAAAAGGAATATAATTATTTTCAGAAAATGATGAACTGAATTTATATATATTAACTGTTTTATAATAATTATCTGTATCAGAGAATAAAAAATCCTTCTTTGGTATAAAACTTAATATATTGTTTTCTTCATCAATAGTAACAACTGTTCCATCCATCCAGTTTTCGAACTTGGCTACAGTAGAAAGATTTGGATAAGGATTATTTATTAAATCTTTTAAAAGAGAATCCTCAATCATTAAATCGCTTTCAAAGAGAATTGTATCATCTTTTAATAAATAGTCCTTTGCAAGATATAATGAATAAATATTATTGGTTGTTTTAAAATCAGGATTTTCCACATATTTTACCGGTATTCCTTTATAATCAGTACCAATAAAATCTTTTAATTTTTCGNCGAAATAACCAATTACAAAAACAATTTGATTAAAATTATGCTGAGAAATTTGATCAAGCATTCTCTCTATTAAAGTTTTACCGCAGACATTAACCATACATTTTGTGTTTTCGTTTGTTAAATCTCCTAAACGTCTGCCCATACCGGCAGCCAATATTATTGCTTGCATTATTTTTCTCCTATTTTATTTTCAACTGTATTAATAATAAAATCAACTGCACGTTTTCCGGCTTCTCCCTGAAATTGCCACATTATATTTTTTTCATTTTCGCGGTATTCCTGCATTCTAATATCTTTAGATAGATTTGATATAGTTTCTTTTAAATTATCCAAATTATTTTCATCAATTTGCATTCCAATATTTTTTATCGTTTTAAAGAAATAAGGTTCATCTTGCAAGTCTTGAGCATCTAATTGATCAAAATTATATTCTTTAGTATTAATAATTACAGGTTTGTTAAATAAAAATGAAAAATCATATATTATTGCAGAGAAATCTGATAACATTACATCTGATTTAAAAAGAGAATAAATATTTTCATGATTATAATCCCATTCAATATTTAAATTGTCTTTATATTTTTCTTTTAATGAATCAATCATTGGTTTTTCATTAATTATTGACTGCGGATGCGGTCTAACAATTATTCGCCAGTCTGTTTTAGATAAAGGATCAAGAAGTTTTTCTCCAAAGACGTTAAGCAATGAAGATTTTCCCCATGAAGGAGAAACAAGAACAGTGAATTTGTGGTCTTCTTCTTTTGGAATTTGTTTTATTTTTTCTGCACATCTGTCAAAGAAAGTATTGCCAATTGTTACTATTTGTTTTTTATTGGTATTTCTTACTTTCTCTAAATATTTTAACTCTGAAATTTCTATATCATTCGGAACAAGAACAGAATCAAAATAATCAAATGAATAAATACGGTATGAAAGCGCTCCTCCCGCGCCGTGTACCATATGACAATAATGTTTTACATTTTTTGAACGTTTCCATTGGAAAACATCAATTTGGGGAGTAGTTGTTAATACAAAATCAGCAGAAAGAAAATTTAAAAAGGCATAAGCTTTATTGCCTTTTCCTATATACTTTCCTTTTATAAAATTATAATTGGAATTAAAAATTGGATCATCTTCAGAAGTAGTAAAATAATGAACTTCTGTTTTTCGAGCTTCAAATTCATCTAGAACAGATTCAAAAAAAGGATAATATCGTTTATCTTCCGCATAAATTACATATTTATATTGAGCTTCATTTAATTTTTTATTACGAAATAATATTACTCCAAGTTTAAGAAAAATACCGCGAGCTAAAAAATAAATAGTTGTAGCAATACCAATAGCAATAGTGAAGATTGCGCTTCCTGTCCCGGGATCAATGTATANGGGATATATNAACATATTATTTATCAGCTTTTATCCAATTTTCTTTTATAAAAATNTTATCATGTACATAATAATCAATACNTGAATCNAAAGNATATTGTGTTGAATTAACTGAGATATGAATTGAACCGGAAATAGCAATATACAATGNACTATTCTTATTTTCATTGGTAATTATATTTCCAGTATACGGGTTTATTGGATTTNTAATAATATCTTTTAATGCAAGATAAGGTACNTCAGCATTGGACATAAATGAATAATCTGTTTNTAATTCACCTGTTTTATTAAAATCNTTAATTAATAAAAGCGGATTAAATTGATCAACATTAAAAGGAAGTCCTATANTTGTAAAAAAATTNGGTTCCGGACCATGATCCGCAACTATNATAATTCTTGTATTATNGTAAACATCATTTTCTTTTAAAAANTTTATATATTCTGCAAAGCGTTTTAATGCACCGATATTTACATGGTACGCATGNTCTTTATTATAAGGAGAAGAACCGTAGTTCGTAACCGGAATTGCAGGAATATATTGAGGCGCTTGTAAATATGAACCTTCATGCGTTGTGTTATTTGTCATTATCAATACATTATTTTTACTATCTGATGTTATATTTGTTAAAAGAGGAAGATAATCAAGAACTGAATAACCATCTAGAGTTAGACGTAATCTATCTCCAGAAACAGGAGAACACCATGTTCCATCCATATAAATTGGATTACGTAAAAAATAAGGAATACCTTTTAATAAACTATACCATAGTAAATTGCGTTTTATTAATTCGCTTGTAAATTGAAGATGAATATTATTTTCATTCAGCCAATAATCAGTATAAACAGCATTTGTAACGTATGCATTTATATCAGGAAAATCATTAAAAATACTAAGGTCGCATTTTTGATTATAATTTGCGTAAGGAGGATCTGTTACAGTAACATTAAAACCATTATCATTGAATATCCGGGGAAGCATTAATAAAGATTGATTATGTTTCTCCACAAGAGGGATTGAATCTCTTTTATTGATTTCTAATGGAGTGTATTCGTAACCCCCGAAAACAGGAGGTGAACCTATCGATGTATAGCCATTAAACGAAACAGTATTCGGATAATAAATAAAACCGGAATATATATTTTTTAATTCAGGAGCCTCATCCAGAATGAAAGGCAAAAAACCGCTTATAGAACGGTCCAGCATTATTAAAATAACATTATTACTGTTTTTAGAAAGCGAATATATAGGAGTAATTTGTTCCAAAATAATATTTTCTTTTATATAAGAACGGTTTAATTCATTATATGACTTATTTATAATAATAATATTAAATACAGAAATACTTAATAGAGACGCTATGCAAAAAGAAACAAGAGCAGGTATATATTTTTTTAATTTTGATACATAGAAAATAAAAGAGAATGTACATAATAATATAATAATTAAAATATTAATTAAACTTTCTTTTGAAGAATGCCAGGGAGTTTTTTCGAATATAAAGTTAATTGATAATAAACCGTAATTTCCAGGAAATAAAAATACATTAAAAATTGAACAAAAAGATATAATAAAAAAAGCAACACAAAATATGTTTTTTATATTTTCTGAGAATAAATAGAAAAGGCAGATTGGAAGAAATATAAACAAACCAAAAACTTGTAAAGATGTAATGAAAATAAAATATAGAGGATTTGTATAATTATCTATAAANGAAAANTCCTGAGGTGAAGAAGAAATTAATTGTGAAGGTAAAAACAAACCAAAGAGAATCCAAATTGAAATAATAGATAAGANAAATATTAAAGTAGATTTTTCCGGCTTTAAATTTATTGTAATTCCAGAAATATATTTTTTAAAAATAAAAAATAACCATGGAATCATCGCAGAAATAATTAAAACAAAAGAAAGTAATCTTGCTTTAGAAATATATCCAAAAATTATATAACTATAAATTGATAATAAAATACATATAATAGAAAAAATTAAAATTAAAATATATTGTTTGTTATTTATTGGTATTTTATAATAAATATTTTTAAATAATGAAAATATAATATTCATAGTCCAATAAAGAACAAGTGCAGACGGTGAATTATATAATAGTATTAAAAATACAGCAGCCATNCCGTATAACTGAAATTTATCTTTTGTGTTTAAACCTATAGTATAAATATAACTGGATATACATGTTATAAGAGTCATAATTATCGGAAGAATATTTATAGTAAATCTATTAATATTGAATAATGCGTCAGGAGAACCTAAATCGCTTATAAACGCAAAAGAGACGCCCTTTAATAGTTCCAGATGAGAAAGGTAATAATATGCTGCAATAAAAAACGGTATTTGAATTAAAAGACCAAAGCTGCTTCTCAACGCATATATCGGATGATAATTATTTTGCTTATAATAAGCAGATAAAATCATATATTGTTCATCGCCTTTTAAAACGCTTTTAATTCTATCAACTTTTGTTTTTAATTTTTTAATTTTATCACGTTCAATTTGCTGCCATCTTTCTGCAACAGCATATAAAGGCAAACAAAGTACGCTTATTACTATACTGATAAATAAAACTGAAATACCTGTTTCTCTGAATAGTTTTTGAGAAAATGTGAAAGAGAACTCTAATACCTGTATAATTGGGTAAATAATAATATTGAAAAGTATTTCAAACATTGTTAACCGTATTTATCATAAAATTATAAATATTTTTTCCTGCTTCTTCTTTATATTGCCATGCAGTGGTGCAAGCGTCGTTTCTTGCTTTCTTTAATATTTCATTATCAGAAGCATTTTTAATTATATTTGATATATTATTAAAATCTTCTTCTTTTAGTTCAATACCTGCTTCCTTTAAAACTTTGAACTGCCATAATTCATGTTCAATATCATCGGCATCATAGGCGCGGGGATCAAAATTATTTTTTACATAAATAACAGGTTTATCGCATAAAAACATATAATCGTAAATAATACCGGAAAAATCTGATATCATTATATCTGCTTTTGCAAGAGAATAAATATTTTCCTTGTCAAAATCCCAAAGAATATTTTTATTTTCTTTGTATTTTTTTTCCAAACTTTCAAGCATTTCATTTTCTGACTTTTTTGACTGAGGATGAGGGCGAATGATTATTCTAAAACCGGAATTACTGAGAGGATCAAGAAGTTTTTCTCCGTACTTTGATAAAAGAGCGGAATCGCCCCAAGACGGAGAAACAAGAACGGTAAAAGGATGGTCGTTNTCAGGCGGTATTTGTTTTATTTTACATGAATAAACATCTAAATAAGAGCAGCCTACAGTTGCAAGTTTCTTTTCGGGAAGATTTCTTAATTTTTCAAGAGCCCTAATATCTTCCGATTGATAATCGCCTGTTAATAAAATAGAATCAAAATAATCAAAACTGAATAACCTGTAAGTTGTTGTATCAGCAGGTGAATGAAGCACATGAGAATAATGTTTAACAGTCTTTGAGCGCTTTAATTGATAAATATCAAGTCCTGGTGTAGTCATTAAAACAATTTCAGCAGATAAAAAATTTAAAAAAGCATACGCTTTATTTCCTTCTCCTATGTATTCAGGTTTTACATATTCCCATGAATTATTAAAGATAGGATCGTCTGTTGATGATGTTAAATAATGCAATTCTGTTTTATTATTTTCAAATTCTTCCACAGTTGTTTTAAAAACATTCCAATATTGTTTGCCTTCACAGTAAATTACATATTTATAAGTAAAATCAGTCTTGGTTTTATTTTTTCCAAAAGCTCCGTATTTTATTTTCAATAATAAAGCACGGAACAAAAAGTAAAATGTAGCAGCTGCTCCCATTAAAATAGAAAATAATGCGCTTCCAGTGCCTGGGTCAATGTACAGCGAATAAAAATTCATTTTATTATAACTCCTTAAAAAATAATTGAATATTTATTCAAAAATTACTTTATTCCAATTTTTTGGTTCAAAAATGGAAGTATGAACATGAAGCCAATCTTTTTTATCAATATTATAATGATAATTAAACTGGCTGCTTTTTTTCTGAGAAGAAGTAATTGTTACTCCGTTATCTTTATCAGAAATTATTCTGTTTCCTGTAAAAGGATTTTCTGGGTTATTTATGATATCTTTTAGGGCAAATATTGATGTGTCAGCAATTGTCATAAATTGATTATCAGTTATAACTGAAGAAGCGGAATTAAAATCCTTAAAAAGCAATAAAGCTGAATAATGCAAAAGACTTTCTCCTGTCGGAAGAGCAAAACAATTTTCTATAGATAAAAAATCATTAAAACCATGATCTGAAACTATAATGATTCTTGTATTATCATAAACATCATTTTCCTTTAGATAATCAAACCATTTTCCCAAAAGTAAAATTGATGCCATGGTTACATGATAATTATTAACAAGCGCAAAAGGACCGTTGCCTTTATTTGTAGATGAAACAGAAGGAATGGTATAATCAGGAGCTTGCAGAAATGCAGGTTCATGCGGAAGATTATTTACCATCATTATTAAATTATTTCCTGCATCAGAAATATGCGTTATTTCAGGAAGAACGTCCAGCATAGAATAACTTTCTATTGTAGTAACAGGAGTATTTCCAATTTCTGCAGCTAGCCATCGTCCATCATCATAAATATAATGTCTGAATAANAAAGAAGCAGATTTTAAAAACGAAAAATATATTAACCTGTTATATAAAATATTTTTAATTGAAATTGGCTGCACCTCCGGATGNTGACTCAGCCAATTTTCTGCAAACATGTTCATAATATTAAGCGCCTTAATGTTTTGATATGATGAAAAAACATTCTGAATAGAATCATTGTATAAAGGTAAATTTGTAACGGTAACATTATAACCATTATTTATAAATATTTCAGGTAATACCTTAAAAGCTTCATTATGTTTATCTGACAACAGGATTTCTTCACCGTTATTTTTACGGGTATTTATTTTATAAGGCGTATAATCATAACCGCCGAAAATAGAAGGAGCGCTGAATATTGTATGAGCGCTGAAAGAAATTGTGTTTGGATAATATATAAAACCGGATAAACTATTATGTAATTGCGGTTTTTCAGAAAGAATATANGGAATAAANGCAGATATACCTCTGTCAAGCATAATTATTAAAACATTTTTTCCGGTTTTGGAAAAATTATATATACTGGAGTGGTGCGGGGTAATAATATCAAGGTTATTATTAGAGCCGGATAATGATAAAAAGGCTTCATTATCTGTTTTTCTCTGTTCAACTGCTGTTTTATAGCTATACGATATATTAAGAATATTTACGGCAGAAAAAATAATAAGGCAGAGGATAGAGATTATTTGCATTGAATGAATTATTATCTTTTTGCTTTTAAATAATAAAATAAAAATAATAATAAATATTAAAATATTAGAAAATATATTTGTTAAAAGCATAAAGAAGGAAGGTATAAGAACTTCTCTTGATGAAAATATTAATTCAATAGTAATGTAACCATAATTCCCGGCAAATAAATAATTATTTAATAAACAGCAAAAAGTAAATCCGGTAACTAAATAAGTTAAAAAACACTTTTTTTTATCTGATAATAAAAAGTATATACCAATAAATAAAATAAAAAAGAATCCAATTGACTGAAGCATTGTTTTATAAATAAAAGGGAAAGGCGTTTTGTATTCTTCTATAAATGAGAACTCAGAAACAGATGAAGATATAAGAGATGAAGGTATAACTAAACCGAATAACAATATAAGTATTAAACATGAAAAGAAAACGGTTTGTTTTTTTGTTCCTGCAATATTCTGATTATTAAGAAAATTAATAAATAATTCTTTTATATATTTTGCCGGTTTAACAAGAAATGGAATAAAAAATACAGAAAGAAAAACTAAAGAAACAATTAAACGTTTAAATAAAGCTCCATGGTGAAAGAAAAATAAATATATTGTCAATAACACTGCGAATATACATGCAGTAAAATAAATAATTTTAAACTTGTTTTTATTATTAATAAGAAAGTTTTTTAAAAGAGAAAAAACATTATTAAAAGTCCAATATAAAACAAGACCAGCAGGCGAATTGTACAAAAGAACAAAGAAAATTAAAGCCATTCCAATTAATTGGATGTTTTCTTTTAATAAACCATAAGTAGATGAACCTTTAGGATATATATTTTTTATATAAACAAAAGAGGCAAGTAAATTTATAATTGTCATTAAGATTGGAAGTAAATTTATTTTATTTGCAATAAAACTGTCAGGAATACCGAGATTTTTAATACTAAAACCAAGAAATGTAAAAGGCGTTCCTAAAAGCGTATCCAGATTGGATAAATAAGAAAAAGCAGCTATAAAAAAAGGAATTTGCAATAATAAGCCTATAGAACTTCGAAGTGAATAAATCGGATGATAATTATTTTGTTTATAATATACCGATAATAACAAGAAGCGTTCATCACCTTTAAAAACTTCTTTAATATTTTTTATCTTTAATGAAAGTTTTTTTCTGATATCACGCTCAATTTGCTGCCATTTCTCTGCTTCTATAAAAAGAGGAAGAGTAAGAATACTTACAGTAAAACTTACACTGATAATGGAAATTCCATGATTGTTAAATATTCTAAAAAAGAATAAATAACAAAGATTAAGAATTTGAACAAGAGGATAAATAAAAATATCNTATAAAAAAGTCATTATTGTAAATTATAAACCTTTAAAATAATCTTCCATAATTTCTGTAAACCTTTTCATTTCTTCAGGTTTAATATCGCCGATATTTGCAATTCTAAAAGTATTTGCATTTGATAGTTTGCCCGGATATATAGTAAAACCATATGAAAGAGCAAGATCATGAAAAATTTCAAAGTTGTATTTAGATGACGAAGGTTCTATAATAGCCGTTATAAGTTTAGACTGATGCTCTAAAGGAACAAGCATTTCAAGATTTAGTTTCTTAACGGATTTTATAAGTTCATCCCAGCATGATGAATAACGAGTAAAACGGCCTTCTATTGTTTCAATCTTTGCTTCAATAATTGCCTGCCTTAATGAATAAAAAGTTTGAACAGGAGGCGTAAAACGGGTTTGTTTTGTTTTTTTAAAATACTCATACTGATCCCAAATATTTAAATAATAATTTCTCATTGGATATGATTTAATATTTTCCAATGCTTCCTTACGGCAGAAAACAAGAGCAATTCCTGCCATACCTTGAATATTTTTATTGGAAGTAGAAGCCATAAAATCAATCCCGTCTCTGTCCATATCAATTGGAATTGCTGCATAAGCGCTTACTGCATCAACTATTGTAATAATGCCATGCTCATGACAAAACCTGCCAAGTTCAGAAACAGGATTTAAAAGCCCTGTTGTTGTTTCATGGTATACAACAGCAAGATGAGTAAACTTGCCGCTTATAAGTTTTTGTTTTACTTTTTCTGTATCTAAAGGCAGAAAACCGCTGCTTTCATAAACTTCATAATTAAGACGATAAACGCCCGCCATTTTTGCCATTCGCGCTCCGTAAGCGCCATTGTCTATAATTAACAATTTTCCAGAGTCTGGTACACAGGAAGAAATCATTGCTTCATCTGCTGCAGTTCCTGAACCGCCGAAAAATACAGTTTCTACAGATCCTTTTTTCCCGGCAAATAAAGATAATTCTTCGGCAACCCATGTCATCAACTCTCCAAATTCTTTTTCTCTTGGGCAAATATCCGCGCATATTTGAGCATATTTTACACTGTCAGTTGTTGTTGCAGGACCGGGATTAAGCAATACTTCGCGGCGGATATTATGCAAACTTTCCGATTCTGTTATTTTTGGAAAAATATTGCTTTTTGCATTTTCAAGATGAGTATCATCATCAATTTCGCACCAAAGATAATTATTTATTTTTTTTATATATATTTTGGAATTAATCTCTGAGGAGGATGAAACAAAAGACATTGCGGTTTCGTATTCCATCTTCGGTTGTGAATCAATATTTTCCTGCATATAAGACACCATTTTATTTAAAGTATCTTTTGTAAGACGGTTGATCCCTGTTAATTCACCTGCAAGTTGAGCAATTGTTTCTATTTTTTTTGAATGTTTAACCAGAAAACCTTTTGTATCAGATTCCAGATATACCTCATCTCCTGAATGTGTTTCTCCTGATGCCAGAATTACATTTTTTGCTGTTTCATTAATTAATACTTTTAACCCGCAGATATCGTATACTAAATCCGATTCCAAAAGAAGAAAATCATCCTTTACAAGGGGAGCGCAGCAGGCAAGAGTACCCATACTGCCTGTTTGTGAATAATTGGAATTATGTGCAAGTTTTATAACAGGAATACGTCTTGATAATTTTTCATACCATTCGCTGCAATGACCTGTACCAATAATTATTTCTTCTATGCCGCATGAAATTAATTTTTTAATTGATCTTTCTATAATGGGCAAATTACCCAATTCAATGAAACCCTTAGGCATGGAAACCGTTTTATCTTTTAAACGAGAACCTAAACCGCCTGCCATTATAACTGCCTGTTTTATCATAATTACTCCGTTTTATTTAAAAATTTCATAAAAGAATCTTTATTTTGTATCGGTGTTTTATCAGGTCTGCCCAAGTCCTTGCGATTTCCTTTACAGACAAGGACTTCTATAAATAAAGGTTTTTCTTCTTCGCCTAACGCAATTCTCAGTTCTTCTTTTGTTTTAACTGAATAAACCTGCTTATAACCGCAAGAGCGTGCAATGCCGCATAAGTCTAATTTCCCGGCAATTGTAGGCTGACCTCCGACAGAATCATGGGCGCAGTTATTTAGAACAATATGGCGCAGATTAGATGGTTTTCGTTCGCCGATTGCAGCAAGAATTCCCATGTGCATAAGCACAGCGCCGTCTCCGTCAATACAGGTAACTGATTGTTTTGGTTTATTAAGAGCGATTGCAAGAGCAAGAGAAGAAGCGTGTCCCATACTTCCAACCGTAAGAAAATCTTTTTCGTGTTCCATATTATGTTTTTTGCGAAGTTCAAAAAGTTCACGGGAAGCCATACCTGTAGTAGATACAAATACTTCCTGCTGCGAAGAAGAAAAAAGTATTTCTTCTATGGCGCTTTCACGCGTCATTAATGACTTGTCCTCTTTTTGCAAAGAAGAGAGAGTGTACGGCGCAAAAGTATTCTTTTTAACAATTAATACAAAAGGAGAATTATTTTTATTAATATGCGCATAACATTCTTCAAGTTGAATATTTGCTTCATCTTCATTGTTGGAAAGTATCAAGTACGGAAATCCCATTGCATCAAATAGAGAACATGTTACTTTTCCCTGTTTTATATGTTGAGGTTCGTCATGTACATCAGGTTCTCCGCGCCAGCCGACAAGTAAAACCATTGGTATTTTATACACATCGCTGTCTGCAAGAGAGAGCAGGGGATTGACAGCATTCCCTATACCGGAATTCTGCATATAAACAAGAGGTATTTTTCCTGTAGCAAGATGATAACCTGCAGCAAGTCCTATAGCTGCGCCTTCATTTACTGAAATAATATGACTATTTTCTTTTTTCTGTGAAATATCAGTAACAAATGCGCAGAAATCCTTTAAAAGAGAATCAGGAACACCTGTAAAGAACTCAGTGCCATGATGCGTAAGTTTTGATAAAAAATATTCAGGTTCTATCATTTATTTTCCTTCCGGTTTAAATTCGCTCCAGTTGGCAGGATCAAAGATATTAGTATGAACATGAAGCCATTCATTATCATTAATAGCATATTTATATTTATCCATAAGATTTGGATTGTGGCTCATTGATGATGTTATGATATAGCCATTATCTTTATTTNTATATAATTCATTACCATTAAATGGATTGATAAGATTACTAATTAAACCATCTGCGGCTATATGAGGTACATCTGCATTTGTCATAAATGTATAATCTGTTTTTAATTCTTCTTCACTATTAAAATCTTTTACTAGAAGTAATGCATTATAGTAACGAAGCCATCTGTCATGAGGTAATTGTATGTCATTCGGCAGAGGTTCTGTAAGATTATTACCATGATCTGATACAATAATAATTCTTGTATTGTTATAAACATCATTTTCTTTTAAAAAATCAAACCATTTTGCAAGAAGCAGAAAAGAAGCCATATTTACATAATAATGACTTTCATTTGAAAACAATCCTTCTTTTTTATTAATTATATTATTAGAAGGAATATAATCAGGAAGTTCCAAAAAGGCAGGTGAATGAGGTAAAGCATTATATAATATTAATGCATGGTTACTATAATCGTTAATGATATCAGTAATCATTGAAAGGTTAAACAAGTAAGAATAATTATCTATTGTGTTTTTTGAAAGAAAATTTTCTGAATTATTTATAGAAAGATATTCCCCATGATCATAAAATAATTTATGAAAAAATACAGGAGAGGTCTTTAATATAGAGAACCTAATAAAATTATGATGTAATATTTTAAAATGCTTTAATTTAATATTGAAATCATTTAAAAAATCATTTCTGAATAAATCATTATTATTAGTTGCTGTAATATTATTTATATTATCAAATATTGAGTTTTCTATATAAGGTAAATTTTCTACGTTTACATTAAAATTATTATTTGCAAATATTCTCGGCAATACCTGGACAGATTCCAGGATTTTTTCATTTTGTAATTCATTTTGGCGTTTATGTATTTCATATGCAGAATAATAGTAACCTCCAAAAGCACCTGGTAAACCATGTATGGTATAACGTCCGGCAGCGACTGTATTTGGATAAAAAACAAAACCATTATATGAATCTTTTAATTCAGGTTTTTCTTCCATGGCATAAGGAAAATATCCGGAAGTAGCTCTGTCAAGAAGAATGACAATAACATTTTTACCGGTTTTTGATAAAGAAAAAACATCAGCAGCATTTGGTTTTGCATTAAGAATATTTTTAAAATCTTTTGATATATTTATCAGGTTATATATTCCTAAAGAAGAAAAAGCAATAATTAAAATAATTTGTATTGAGAAAAGTAATATTTTCTTATTAAATTTCATTATAATAAAAACGATTAAAATAGTTAGAAGTATTATTAGTAAATTAAATATTTTTAATTTAAAGGTTATAAATTCTGGAAATATTTCAAAATGCAAATCAGAGGTCATAATTCCGTATTCTTTTGGAAAAGTTAAGGAATTTACAAAAAATATAATTAGTAAAAAGGTAATAATTAAAGTTAAAATATATTTTATTTTTTTATCAAATAACATATNAATTAAAATTGCTAATAAAGAAAAACCAAAACATTGAAGAAGAGTAAAACCTATATAAGGTAAAGGTGAAACATAAGGATCAAGATACGAAAAATCTACAACGCTTGTAACGATTAAACTGGATGGTATAACTAAACCAAGTAATAAAAACATACCAGCCAATGATAAAAAGAAAGTGCTTTTAATTACATTAATTGAAGATAGCGCTTTCTGAGGGAGGGGGGGATGAATATATTTTTTAATTAAAGGTATTAAAATTACGAAAAAAGCGGTAAAAAATACAATTAAACGTTTAGATAAGATACCATCATGAAAAAATAAAACATAAATACATACTGGAGATAATAAAATAACTGTAATTATATATATAATTTTTTTTGAATATTTAGATTCCTGAATAATATTCTTTGAAAGAGAAAAAAGATTATTACATGTCCAGTAAAGTACAAGACCGGACGGAGAGTTATACAATAAAATTAAAAAAATAACGGCAATGCCATATAATTGTATTTTTTCTCTTATTTCTAATCCCTTGGTATATACATATGTTGATGCGCAATTTATTAATGTCATTAAAAACGGTAAAATATTTAATGAATTATTGCCCATTACAAGCAATGAATCGGGTTTACCAAGATCAGATATCGGTCCTAAAGAAAACCCTCTTATTATTTCCAGATAAGAAAGAAAATGATAAGCTGCAATAAAGAAAGGTATTAAAATAACAAGTGAAATACTTGTACGAAGCGAATAAAGAGGATGATAATTATTTTGACGATAATAAGCAGAAAGAAGCATAAAACGTTTATCACCTGA
>JGI24695J34938_10001205_pt1 | contig 22922 bp, 22 predicted proteins | sample TergutCo191P3_FD_34938 | JGI IMG/M metagenome (IMG submission 34938)
TGATTTCTTACCCTCAATTTTACGATTTCGGGGAGGAACGGCTTGTTGATAAAATCAACCGCTCCGGCTTCAAGCAGTTCGCTTTCAGATTCGTTTTCTACGGTTATAAAGATTACCGGGATGCGTTTAAAATTATCATCGGCTCTGAGAACCTCGAAAAATTCGCGCCCGTTCATTTGAGGCATATTAACATCGCAAAGAATAATCTTAGGGTGCGAAGACGCCGTCTGAAGTTTTTCGAGCGCTTCTTTGCCGTTAAACGCGGTTTCAACTTTATAATCCATCTTTAAAATTTCTTCTAGGATCATAACGTTGGTGTCAACGTCATCAACTACCAATACCGTGGGTTTTATTTTATGCATTTTGAGCTATCACCTTATCTACTTCTATCAAGGTTTGATCATAAACAGTTTTAACAATCTCCAGCTGCCCGGGATTTACAGACCTCGCCTTTATCTGCGTTTCAAGTTCGACGCATTGTTTGTACAATTCCGTAAGCGACAAATTCGCGGTAAGACCTTTGAGCGTATGCACCGAAATCTGCGCCTTCTCCATATCTCCTTCCGCTAAAAAAGCGCTGATGCTGTTAAAATTCGTATCATCCTTGAATTTTGTAAGCAATTTAACAAATAATTTTAAATTATTCATTACCCTTCTGGAGCCTTCTTCCACATTAATATAAACAATATTATCTGCCATTTGAAACCTCTTTAACGTTCACGATAAATAATCCGACCCCTGCTTAAGTCGTACGGGGAAAGGGCAATTCTGACCCTATCGCCGGGAACAATACGGATATAGTGTTTACGCATCTTTCCGGAGAGGTGTGCCAGTATAAGATGCCCGTTCTGATTATCCAGTTCCACCCGGAACATGGTATTCGGAAGAGCCTCTTTTACTATACCTTCCACCTCTATCGCTTCTTCTTTTGCCACTTTTACTCCTTATAACCGAATAATATAGCTAAAACCCCTTTATGTCAATTATCCCTGTATGCTAGTATATTGTATGCGTTACTACAGTACCAGAAATAAAAATGAAGCCGTAAATTTCGCGGACGCGGCTCTTGGAGGGCTTGCTCCTGACGGAGGGCTTTTTGTGCCCGAACACATACCGCAATATCCTGCCGGCGTAAAATCCTCGCTTGGTTCGATGAATTTTAATGACATTGCTTTGGAAACAATAAAACCGTATGTACAGGGTGAAATCCCTGACAATTCGTTATCCGACATTGTACAATCCGCTTTTACTTTTTCGGCTCCTTTTGTCGCCGTTAAAGACCGTTTTACATGCGAGCTTTTTCACGGACCTACGGCGGCCTTTAAAGATTTCGGCGCGCGTTTTATGGCGCGTTCTTTTTCGTATCTTCGCCGGGGTGAGGATCGGCCTTTAAGAATTCTTGTAGCTACTTCAGGCGATACGGGAGGCGCTGTCGCGGATGGTTTTTTTGAAGTTCCCGGCATTTTTGTTACTGTTTTGTATCCCAAGGGAAGGGTTACGCCTCTTCAGGAAAGGCAGATTGCCGGTCTTGGAAAAAATATCAGCGCGCTTGCGGTGGAAGGCAGCTTTGACGACTGTCAGCGTTTAGTGAAAGCCGCTCTTGCCGATGAAGGCATAAAAAAACGCATGGCTTTATCATCTGCGAACTCAATTAATATAAGCAGATTGATTCCTCAGGCGGTTTACTACTCTGCGGCAGCGGGAAGAGCTTCTGCGGGTTTAACAGATCCCGACGGAGAAGCAACACCCAGAGTTTCAGGCGCTCTCACGCCGGCTGCGCAAACTCGTGGAAGCGGATTACCTGTTACGCTTTGCGTTCCGTCCGGTAATTTCGGAAATCTGACTGCCGGGTTATACGCAATGCAGATGGGCGCGCCTGTAAACCAATTTATCGCGGCGACCAATATCAATAAAACAGTTCCCGATTATCTTGATTCAGGCGAATATCTTGCGCGCGTATCGCAGGCGACAATTTCCAACGCGATGGATGTCGGCGCGCCGAGCAACTTCGAGCGGATGTCCGCTCATTTTTCGTGGGATACAATGCGAAACATTATACTGGGCGTTTCAGTCGCAGACGATGAGACACGCGAAACAATTACGCGGATACATGAACAGGCGGGTTACTTTTTAGATCCTCACAGCGCGGTCGGCTGGAAAGGCGTAGATAAACTCTCTGCTGCGGGTAAAATCAATGACGGCGCTGTAGGAATTCTCTGCACCGCCCACCCGGCAAAATTTTCAGAAACTGTAGAACCTCTTGCAGGCGCTGTGCCTGTTCCAAAAACTCTGGCTCGCGCCATGGAGAGGACTGTCGACTCTAAAACAATCTCGGCGGATGTCTCGGCGCTAATTGAATATTTAAATGAAATTAATTAATTGCCTGTTCTTTATATTTTTCTCAATAAACGCTTTCGCGTGTGACATGGAAGGACATTTTGATTTTGATGTTTCTAACACTGAAGAGGTTTTGTACCAAGGTTGTTATGACGCTGTTAATATGGGACCCCATATAGTTGAATATATTTTAACAAAAGAAAGAGCCGAAGCTACCGGAATACAAAGACCGTCAGCCTCGTTTACGCAGAACAGGGATTCAGGCGTTCTTCAGCAATGGCTTGAAGAAAACGGTTATTCGCTTCCTCATCACAGAGATTATACCAACTCAGGTTATGACAGAGGGCATATGGCGCCTAACGCCGATTTCAACGACACTTATGAAAACGCTTTAAAAACCTTTTTTATCGCGAACATCTGGCCGCAGACGCCTAATGTTAACAGGGTTGAATGGCTAAAAACAGAAATTGAAACAAGAAAACTGGCTTCGCAGTATCAGCTTGTAAAAGTTATTATAATTGTAGATGAGTTTTCACAGGAAAAAGTCGGGAAAATCAGCATTCCTTCCTGTTTTAAAAGGCGCGTCTACGATTTATATTCCGGTGACCTGGTTTATGAAATTAACATTTATCAGGGATTCCTGCTGGGAGAGGACAAATAAATAATCGGATAATCTGTTCAAATACGCGCACGCATCCTGGCAAAGCGGCTGTTTTTCATTGACGGCAAAAAACATTCGTTCCGTTCTTCTTGCGACTGTTCTGCAAATTTGAATCTGCGCTTCGATAATATTTTTACCGGGAATAATTATGCTGTTCAAACGCGGTTTGTTAGCCATTAGTTTATCTATTTCTTTTTCAATTTCAATAACATCATCTTTATTAATAAAATAATTGCTGTTTTTTACATCAGAAACATGCGACATTATTTTCATCATATTCTTTTGAATTTTTTCCAGAACTCTGCATGATGAATGCCATGACAGCTGCCACGCATCCTCGTTGGAAATCATGGCTTTTATAAGCCCGATATGACAGTTAAGTTCGTCTGCCGTACCCGCGAAATGTATAGTCATACTATTCTTAGAAACTCTGGCTCCGTTTAACTCTGATGTTTCGCCTGTATCGCCTTGTCTTGTATAAATACCCATAACTACTCCTATTCAACAATAAAGGCGCTTTCCGCCTGATTACCTCTCCTGTCAATCGCGCCGCCGCGGCCTTTTATAATTGCTTCCACCTGCCAGATAAATGTTCCGCGCGAAAGAACATTCAAATTTTCAAGCGCCCATCCTGTGCGGTATTCAACTGTTGTCCGCGTTATAAGCCGTCTTCCGGAAACTGTCTGCTGATAAAGGCTGAATATATACGCATTTGCCGCGGGAACCTCAGACCAATTAAATCTTAAGTTTTTTTGATTTCTAAGACCTTCTATATCAAAACGATAACCTTTATACGGAAGCATATTTTCCGGAGCAGACAGCGGCGGTTCAATTATGGGAGCTACATAAACAGCTGACAGCAAAGCGGTTTCAGGCATTGCGGCAAGAGCTGGCTGAATGAAATTTTCCTGCAACAGCGCGGCATCCAGCATAACTGTTTCCGCCGGCAGATGTTTTTCCTCATGTTCAGCTTCAGTAATATTATTTACTTCTTCTTCTGTTTTAGCAGCGAGAAAAGCCGGCAATTCCTGTTCAATATTTATATCTTCAACAGGATCAATTTTATGTTCAAATAAACCGGCGGTTTTTGGAAGGCTGAGCCTGAACAGACTGAAGAATGCGATAATTCCTACAATGCATAATAATATTACAAGCAGATCCCTGGTGCGAATATTTGCGTTAACAGGCTCAATTTGATTCGCGACATCTGCCAAAACTTTCTGCTGAAGAAAAATACTTCTGACAAAAAACCAGATTAATATTATAGAAAAACACAGAACAGCTCCGGTTAGAAATAAAAAGCGCGCTGATATGCCGGTATTTACTTTCAGAATTTTATCATATTCAATGCTTGTTATTACTATACATTCACTGTCGGACAATTTTGTATAAGCCACATACTGACTGACAGAAGGCGGCGCGCTTTGCGAAGGTTCTTTGACTCTGATTGATTCTGTAATAATTACCTGTCTTGGCGCCTTCCTTTCTTTTTTTAACAATTTAAAAACAGCGTCCGCGCAAATATTGTATACAGATTCTATAAATTGCAGCGTTTTTGAAAACGCAAAAGCCGATTTCTCTTTTACCAAATTGAAGAATAAACCGATTGCGGGTGAATATTTATTTTCTTTGCTTTCCGCGAAAATGCCGAAATCGGTTTTAATCAGAGACTGCTTATAAATTTCAGGTCTTTCCATTATTTCGCGCACAAAACTATAATCCGCGGCATTAAAACCGGAGCGGACAAGTTCATAATCTTCATGAATAAGAATATCGCCTGAATAGTTCAGCATATAAGTCTGATGCATTCCAAAACCAAATGAACTATTTAAATCATCCGCGGAAAACAACGCCATTTGAGCGCCTGTTTTACCGGGGAAAAATACAGCAAGAAGATTAACGGCAAAATTGGGAGCGGCATTTACGACAGTTGTCTCGCCGAAATCCGCAAGCTCAAGGGTGTTATGATGATCGTTTAGAAAAATATTAACAAGCGATGAATCAACCGCGCGCGAATGAAAAAAGCGTTCGTTTATAAATAGTTCATCAGGAGAAAAATACAACGCCGCTGTACGCGGATTCTGCTCAAAGAAAAAGTTTATTATCTCTCTTGTATAATTTGAGTTTGCTCCCGAGGAACTTATCATCTGAGCGATAAGCATGGCGTCGCTGCGCGTTTGTAAAAACACCTCCCGCGCTTTCTCGGCAAAAAGCCGGTTAGTTTCAAAGTTCTTATGCTGCGCGGAAAAAAGCAAATCCTGCTGCATAAGCCAGAACTCAAGAGCGGTAATAGCGCTTAAGGACACAAGCACGATGAGTATAATGATTGAAACAAGCTTAAAGCCTATTGACGATATATTCATTAATTTACAGAGTATCGGGCGAATCAAGCCAGACAGGAAGCTGCATGGTGGTTTCTAAATATCCCATCCTGCGTTTTTTAACGGAGATTTCCATCACCGCGTAACCTTCATCTTCCACTATATTCAGCCTGGAAATTGACACCGGATCATCTTCAGATATTCCAACCTCATCGGCAATTGAACCGCGAATAACGCGGTTTACCCTGAAACTAGAAGAGAAAAGAGTCGATTGCAGCGGAGTAAGAACCATGCCGAAAAGGGGCGTGGCAATCCTATCGCGCCTGTCAATTTTTGCCGCATCCAGAAGAGGAAGATCGGAACGAGCTACTGTCATCATGATCTTTTTACTCACCTCATCTTCATTATCGGCAATTTCCAGCGCAATAAGCTCACCAGGACCGTATCTGAAGATTTCATTTTGAAGCGCGGAAATAAGCCCGCCCTGAGGAGAAGTAACGGTTTTTCCGTTAATTTTCTTAATAAATACGCCTTCGCCGACCTTATGCATAGAAGCGGGCGTATTCGGCGCCGTGTAGATAATCTCCGCTCCTTTATCCGTTTCGCACAATGTAATGCCAAGCCATGGCCGCTGCGCCCTGCCTCCCTTTATCATCGCGGGAAGAGCGGCATTTAAAGTCTGCGCGGGAACCGCAAAATTAAGCCCCTGATGCTGTTCAATACCGGCAAAAATGACCCCTACAAGCCGTCCTTCATTATCTACCAGAGGGCCGCCTGAATTGCCGTGATTTACAGCTGCGTCAATTTGATAAACATCCCCAATCTGCAGAAAGCGCCTTCCAAGAGCCGATACAATCCCCGAAGTAACGGTTTTCTGTAAACCCACAGGGGAGCCTATCGCGAGCACAGTATCTCCTACTTTGGGGATAACCTGATCGACAAGCGAAAAGACATATTCGGTTTCTAATTCGGTCTTTATAAGCGCAAGATCCAGCGCTTTGTCCCAGCCGATTACACGAGCCGGTACGCGCGGACTGGATGAATCTCCCATGCGGATATACATCCGCGAATAACCTTTATGCTTGGGATCAACCTCGCTTTCAATAACATGGTAATTAGTGATTAAAAGACCGCTTGCGTCAACAAAAAAAGCAGAACCTAAAACCCTGTCGGGTATTCCATACCCTCTTTCTATGCGGTAACCTCTGTCAACAAGAACAGTAGCTACGCCCTTTATCATATCTGAAACGGTATCTCTGCCTGTCGCGTATTCGCGAAGATTTGCGGGAATATTCCTTGCGCCCGCATTTTGCGCCGCGGTAAAAAAATACGCGGAAGATCTGCGCTGTCTTCCTTCTACCGCTTTTTCAAGAAATAAAAGAGCGCTTGCGGAATCCAGCGGCTGCATTTCATGAGACCTTACGGCATCTAAAAAACCGCCCAGATTATTTCCGTCTGCGATTTTTTTCTTTGCGCCCGCAAGAACAAAAACAGCTTCCTTGCCGGTATGCTCATTTTTTATTCCAATGCTTGCGATTGATCTGTTCAGCGATACAGCGTCATCCCATCTTTCTTCTTCGATTGCCTTGTTCTGCATTGCGCATAATTCTTCTGCCGCTTTATTTTCATATTGATTGAGAATCTGCCTGTCTTCATTTTCTTCATCAAGCGCCGCGGAATAGATTTCCTTGTACATAAATATCAAATTTAAAGCCGCAATCGGATTTTCCTTAAGCTGTTTTTCAATATCTCCAAGTCTGACTGAACTTGTAGTGCGCGAAAGAAAATCATTATCGCTGTTTCTCAGACTTTCGCAGGAGAAAATTAATAAAACTGCAAAAATAAATATTACGGTTTTTTTCATCGGTTTCCTGTTTCAGATTTCTTCATTTCACCTGTGCCGTCCATATCAAAATAGTAAACAACTGAACCGTCCGGAGAATACACTTCTTTTGTCATATAACGGCCGTTTCCATGCCAGTCGCTTTCCGAAGAAGCCACTAAACGGCGGTAATCGATCAAGTCTTCCCAAACATAATCCTGCGGCGGCCTTCGAAACCGGCGTATTGTCTCCATCCTGCCGTCCTGATCCATGTCGATGTGCTGAATTACAGGCAATCCTCTTTGAAACTCGGTAACAGAAACCCGCTTCCCGTCTATTTCCTCTACAACCTGCTGCACCTGTCCCCTTGTCATATAAATTGTTTCCCGCGCTCCGTCTATTTCAAAACTAGGGCGCGTAACGCTCGAACAAAATGATAAAATAGCGCGGCGCGTAATAACATTCTGCTCTGTAAGCTCAGGATAAATAAGTCCTTCCATGTTATTGCTTCCGCCGATTTGAGTAAATCTTAAAGGTGCGTACTGAAGAAAGAGCGGACCGAATAAAAATACTTCCGTTTCTGTTTCAATTTTCATTACAGACGGATACCGCTCCCAAAATATTTTCATTACACCATTACACGTAACAGGCGAATTATTAAGATCAAAATTAATGCTGTAATCGCAATAATTATATAAATTACTGTTATATTGAAATTTTTCTATTGAGCCTGATTTGTAAGTTACATAAGTATCTGTATACCAGTCGCAGTCAGCGTCGGATTCAATAACGCCTGTAAATGAATTTAACTTTTGCGTAAAAGAAACCCTGCCTTCTTCGCTTCTGAGCAAATTATAAGTATCAACTGTAATTTCCCTGTTTAATATTTTTGCTTTGCCTTCCTCAGCGCCGGCGAAAAGTTCATTTATTGCAGTATCATCGTCTATAAGCCCCAGATTGAGCGCTATTGGAATTGAAGACGGATGCGGATATCTGATTGCGCGGTATGCGCCTGTAAGGCGGCGCGCTTCATCTAAGTCCCATATTAAAGCGGACGCCATCCAAGCAAGATCCGGGTATGATTCAAGCAAAAACGGAAGTCTTCTTAAGGCAAGTTCAAGGAGGTAAATATCACCGGGCTCGGACATCTCGTTAAGAGAGGGCATTCTGTTACGCGCATATTCAAAAAAAATGCGCAAGGGCCGCCCGTCGCGCGGAAACCTGTCCATGGCGCTTAACACATGGCTTCTGAATTGCGCCAAGGCCAGAATATAATCATAACCCTCATTGTAGCCGCAAGCCATCGCGCGCAAAGTTAAAAGACGAAGCATCGCCGCGTCCGCTCTCATATTATCCGTAAGTTCTCCGCGCTCGGCAATTCTGCCGAGGCTGTTAAGCGCGCCCTGATAATCCTGCGTAATAATTTGCTGTTCGGCTTTAAAAAGCAGAGCATGATTTTCATTGTAAATTTCCCAATGCTTTGCATCGATTGCGTTATCTAAATTGCTTATTACCTCAAGTCTGCTTGCAGGACCTATTTTAAGCTGTAAAACAGCGGTTAAATAGGGAATATCAGAAATAATATCTTTAAAATCAAAAGCGCGGATAATTGCGGCATACGCGTCATTCCATTGCTCTTTATCTATTAAATCCTGCGCATACCGCAGATATTTAACGGCAACCTCAACATCACTCCCGTTATAAGTTTCTTGAGCATAAAGATTCACAGAAAGAAGAAGAATCAGAAGAATCAACCACCTATTCATCCTTACTTTCCCCTTTCAGCGGAAGTCCAAGAATCCCGCGCACTTCGTCGTCTATAAGAGTTTCGCGCTCAAGAAGAGCGTCGGCTATTCTTTCAAGCCCGTCTTTATGAGTTTTAATAATCTGCTCGGCGTTACCTCTTGCGCGATCTAATATATCTTTAATCGCCTTATCTATGCGCTGAGCGGTATCCTCGGAATAATCCTTGTGACGCGCAATTTCCTTGCCGAGAAAAATCGGTTCATCTTCCTGACCATAGGCGACAGGGCCCAGATCGTCCGCCATACCCCATTCGCATACCATGTTACGCGCCATTTCTGTAGCGTGCTGAATGTCATTTTTAGTTCCCGTTGTTGTTTCGTCATAAAAGATTTTTTCCGCGAGCCAGCCGCCGTAGCAGATTGAAATTCTATCCTCAAGCCAGCCTTTCGAGCGGCTGTAGCTGTCTTCCTCGGGAAGCGAAACCGCCATCGCAAGCGCTCTGCCGCGCGGAATAATCGTAACCTTATGAAGCGGATCTGAATTTTTAAGGTAATAATGAAGTATGGCGTGCCCCGCTTCATGAAGAGCTGTCATGCGTCTTTCTTTGTCTGAAATTACAAGGGTGCTTCTCGCGACGCCCATAAGAACTTTATCTCTTGCTTCTTCAAAGTCGGACATTAAAACTTCAGCGCGATCTTTACGGGCGGCGAAAAGAGCCGCTTCGTTTACAAGGTTCGCGATATCGGCTCCGCTCATTCCCGGCGTGGCTCTTGCGATGCGGGCAAGATCAACATCCTTCAGCGGAATCTTTGCCGAGTGAATTTGTAAAATCGCCTCGCGCTCTTTTATATCCGGCATCGCGACAACAACCTGCCGGTCGAATCTGCCGGGACGCAGGAGCGCCGGATCTAAAACATCGGGGCGGTTTGTGGCTGCGAGAATTATAACGCCGTCCTTTGAATCAAAACCGTCCATTTCAACTAACAGCTGGTTCAATGTCTGCTCGCGCTCATCATGTCCGCCGCCGTAACCCGCGCCGCGCGTGCGCCCTACGGCGTCAAGCTCATCTATAAAAATAATGCAGGGAGCGCTTTTTCGCCCCTGTTCAAAAAGATCTCTTACACGGCTCGCGCCGACGCCGACAAACATCTCAACAAAGTCAGATCCTGACATATGAAAGAAAGCGACGCCCGCTTCGCCTGCGACTGAACGCGCCATCAAAGTTTTCCCCGTACCCGGCATCCCGACAAGAAGCACGCCTTTTGGAATACGCGCGCCCATTTTGGTAAACTTTTGCGGGTTCTTTAAAAATTCAACAACCTCTTCAAGTTCATACTTGGCATCTTTCTGCCCGGCGACATCGGCAAAACTGACCTTCTTTCCTTCGTCATGGTATCTCTTTGCCTTGCTCTTTCCGAAATTAAAACCTCTCATTCCGGCGCCCTGCATATTTCTAAGTATTAAAATAATGATGGCAAAACCGATAATCCACGGGAGCATATCCATGAGAATACGTGAAAACGTAACCTTTGCCGCTGAACTTGTAATATTGATTCCCCTACCCTGCAGATTGGCAATAAGATTAGGATCCTGCATATGAGGAACGCGCGTTTTAAGCTGAGGCGAACTGCCTGAAGCGGAACCCTTCAGGTAAACATCGATAACCCTGTCGTCATAAATGGTGACAGATTCCACCTGATTTTCGTCGACAAAGCGGTTAAATTCAGAATATGTTATATTCATTACAGGAGCGCTATTCCCGCGCAAGAAAAAAGCGATAAAAATACCAGCCATTACAAGAAAAAAAATAAACGCAAAGCCGCCGGGGCGCTTTGGCTGCTGGGGAGGACCGCGATCAGGCGGTAAATTATCATTAGGGTTAAACATTTATACTCCGAAATATTAATTTACTATATTATAGGGTATTTTGGAGCGATATTCCATATGTAAATACTATATACCGGCTACGCTTCGCTCTGCCTAAGCCCCACAATTTTTTCCACAGGCATCATATAACACAAGCCGCGAACTTCGGTCTTCCATCCCGCTTTTTCTTTAATGTCAGCCATAATACGCTCGGCAGTTTTTAAATCGGCAAGACAAATAATAATCTCCTGCTCGTTATCAAGAGTGATGCCAAGAAAGGCGCGGTGCTGGGAGCCTTCGCCGCGCGCGTGAATAATCGTGCCGCCGGAGCCGCCGGCTTCGCGTATAATGTCCATAATTTCGTCGGTGTGGCCCGCGTTTACCACAACGTGCAGCACTTTCATGTCAGATCCGGTATCCATATCCTGCTCCTTAGGTTAGTATAACAATTTTTCTACAGGTATCGTATACGCGATGCCTGTGTTCGGTTTATTAAATTCAAATTCCGAAACCAGCATATCTAAAATCACTTCCGCCTTGTTATTTAAAATAAGACAGGTGATTAATATTTTATTCTCTTCATGCACAAGCCCTAGAGCGTCTTTAACAAAGTCCGAGTCTGCGCAGCCCACGCCGTACAATACATTGATAACATGACAGCCTTTTTCCGACATCGCGCTAAGTATCGCTTCTTTTTGATTACGGCCGGCAATCACAACCATGTTCATTAGTTTCGGTTTTTCGTCAGACATTATTCTGCTCCTCATTTTCATCTTCAAAGAAATGCATAATTTCGTCCAGCTCTTCCAGTTCTTTCATTTCCATCTGCTTCTTTAAGCGGTTAGACTTCATTTCATAAACAACGCCGAGAGTTTGTACGGCAATCAGCGGCATTACAGACATAAAAGCTATTATGCCGAAGCCGTTTGTTAAAATCGACTGAGGCACCCCGCCAGCCGCTTCAACGCCGTTTCTAACTGCCTGCGCGATCCCCAGGGCGAACGGCGTAAGGAATGCCGACGACAAACCGCCAGCCGTAACGCCGCCCGAATCAAAAGCCAAACCTACAAACATTTTGGACGAAAATTTCATCATGATCAATGCTATGATATAAAGCGGTATTAAAAACCAGAGAATATTTATCTGGGTGATAATTTTAATAACAGATATAACAGACGCTACGCCAAGACCGACAGCAAGCGTTAAACGGATTGTCATTTGTTTTATGTGGCCTCTTGTGATTTCTTCTATCTGGCTTCCAAGCACCGTAACGGCAGGCTCCGACAGAGTGATGGCTCCTCCCAGAATAAAACCGACAAGCAGCAGCATCCATTTAAACCATTCCGGGCGGCTATCGGCGAAAAACGAGCTGCCTATATGCTGTCCGGCAAAAGCGAAACCGAAATCGACGCATGTAAGGAAAATTAAAAGCCCTGCGAAAACGGGAATAATGCCCAAAAGTATTCTTAAAAATTCTTTTTTCTTTAACTTGATAAGGAAAATATGAAAAAGTAAAAACACAATGATAATCGGAACGAGAGCGAGAGTAACGCCGCGAAGATTGAAAAACGCGGTGTGAAGAAAACTTTCAGCGTCTCCGGGAGCGTAATCGGCATTCGGAGCCGGTATGGTTCCGCCGTGCGTCACTTTAAAAATAATTCCGTAAACAAACACGGTTAGAATCGGCCCAACCGAAGCAAGCCCGATAATGCCGAAAATATCGTCGTCCGATTTACGCCTTGACATTGTTGCTGCAACGCCGATGCCGAGGGCAAGCATAAACGGCACCGAAATGTCTCCCGTAGTAGCGCCGCTTCCGTCAAACGCAACGCCGATAAACTCAGGAGGAGTAAAAACCGCCAGTATAAAAACAATGATATAAAGAACAGCGAACACTACTTTAATGCTGATATCTTTTAAAATGCGGTACAGCCCGAAACCTACAAACATCCCTATTCCCGAAGCCATAACGATGATAAGAACGCGCTCGTTAATATAATCCATCGCGAGGTGCACCTGATGCGCAAACACCATTAAAGCGGGTTCGGCAGACTCGGCGAGAAAGCCGAATAAAAATCCGAAGAAAAGGATGAAGATAACTTTTTTAAATTTAACCAAAGATTCGCCGACAGATTTTCCGATAGGCAGAATGCTGACATCAAGACCGATAAGAAAGATTGACTGCCCTACGACAACACCTGAATAACCGATGAACAGCTTTATATAGTCAAACATATTTCTCATAGGCGCGACAAAGCAGCATACAATTATAGTTATAACGGCAAGCGGAAGAGAGGCTATAAAAGTTTCTTTTAAAACCCGCAGTAATTTCATATAGACTTATTATAATAATCTAATATATGTTATTTTAGCAACCTTGAAATTCCGCATTCAAAGAAATCTTTTTTTGCCGTAGAAATCGTAATATTCTCCCTTTCACGTCTAATCTTCACAGGTCCTAAGTCTGCGGCATTTACGGAACCTTCGCAAAAATGTCTTACGACAGATCTTTTAATAGATAAATTAAGAAGAATTTCTCGCGGAGGCGCAGAGGACGCGGAGGGAAGAAGGGTGTTAATTGCTTGAAAAACAGCCTCCTCGCGAACTATCTGCGGTTGAGCGAAAAAATTCGCATCTTCGGTTGACAGTGAAAATTCCTTCTCTATCCATTTAATATACTTGTCAGCCTCTTTGCTAATAAACTCCGCTGTAAGGGATTGAGTCTGCGCGAGCGCGTGAAGGTTGGTTTTCCATGAGGGAAAGGCGTCGTTAAGAAGCGGGACAAGCCTGCGGCGGATGCGGTTACGCAGAAACTTTTCATCAGTGTTTGTGGAATCTTCGCGCCATGTTATATTTTTGGCTTTTAAATAGCGGATAACATCTTCGCGCGATGCGCCGAGTATGGGGCGTAAAATTTGTCCGCGTTTTTCCGGCATCGCCGCTAAACCGGAGGGGCCGCTGCCGCGCAGAATGCGCATTAGAACTGTTTCAAGAAGATCGTCTTTTGTGTGTGCCAGTAAAATTAAAGTGTTTTTTCCAAGCTGCCCTGCTTCGTAACGAAGCGCTCTGTGACGGTAAAAACGGGCGGCGGCTTCAATGCCGATACCTTTGCGCTGAGCGAAGGCGGCTATTTTGCCCTGCGGAATGTGTTTAACCTTACATTCAATTTCATTGGTTTTACAAAAATTGCGGACAAAATCAGCGTCGCCGCGGCTCTCTTCCGCAGGGCGAAGACCATGTTCAACATGCATACAGACAAGGCGTTCGCGCAGACCAGCCGCGCACAAGGCAGCCAGCATCGCCATAGAATCCGCGCCGCCTGAGACACCGGCAAGTAAGAGTGAGTCTTTTGGGTAATTGTTTAATACAGAGAGAAGATCTTCTTCAAATTGAATAATAGTATCCATAATCTAGAAGAAAAATATCTTAACCACGAACCGTAAAACTCTTATTTCTTGTCTGCACCGGGTTTCTTGTCGCCTGCGGCTGGGGCGGCTGCGCCGGCAGCGCCTGCTGCTGGAGCTGCGCCCGGAGCGCCGGGTGCGCCAGGAGCCGCCGGAGCGCCTGCAGCTGCAGCGGCATCGGCAACTGGAGCCGCGACCACTTCAACTTTGGCAAATTTGACAAGAGCGAAAACCTGATCCGGATTGGAAAGAAGTTTAATTCCGGGCGCAAGGGCGATGTCGCGCACATGCATGGACTGGTTCGCCTTAAGACCGGAAATATCGATATCGATCCTCTCGGGAAGATCCTTGGGCAGACATTCGATTTCAATTTCGTGCACAGGCGTTTCAAGCATACCGCCTTCGCGAACGCCAACCGGGTTTCCGCTGAAAATAAGGGAAACCTTGGCGCGCAGAGCGACGCCGCTTTCAACTTCATAAAAATCAATATGAAGAACATTCCCGTCTATTATATTTCTTTGAGTGTCTTTAACAAACGCCTCGTATGATTTGCCGTCTACGTCAACTTTTACAATGGTACTTTCGGAAATACCTTTTGTGCCTTTCTCAAACTCGGAAGCGTCAAGATCTATGGAAACCGCTTTTCCCGATCTTCCGTAAATAACGGCGGGAATCCTGCCGCCTCTCCTAAGTCTGCGTGATTCAGCCGAACCCTGACCCTGCCGATTCTTTGCCTGTAAAACAACCTTGCTCATATAACTAACCTCTAAAATAAATTACCGGGATGTAACCCTATCTGGGACGACAGGATTCGAACCTGTGAATACCGGCTCCAAAGACCGGTGGCTTACCACTTGCCGACATCCCAATCCTGTTTACGAGGTTACCATAAATACAGAGAATTAAGCAAGAGGAAATGGGTAAAAACCAGACTTAATTAGTCTTGATCGTCCGTTCCGTCTGAAGCTACATCAACATCGCCTGAATCATATTTTTCAAGAATACGCTTTTGCAATTCGGCCCTGAATTCAGGTTGAATTGGATGGGCTACATCCTTGTACTCTCCCGCTCTGGTTTTACGGCTGGGCATTGCAATAAAAACTCCGGTCTTACCCTCAATGATCTTTATATTGTGAACTACAAAGCAATCGTCAAAAGTCACTGTAACATAGGCTTTAGGCTTACCGCCGCCAGTCACCTTGCGGACCCTAATATCTGTAATTTGCATGGCGCCTCCTCTCCTCTGGTCCTATCTCATGATAAAGCTTAATACTACCCCATCAGGGTGCTTTTAATGTACCAAGCTTGACTTCTTTTACATTGTAATACGGTTTTACCATGAAAGCAAGCAAAATATTTACTTTTCTCTCTAAGTTTAGAGCTGATATCTGCTAAAAAGGGGCTTTTATATAAGTTAATTACTCACAATGAGAGAATATTTTACAAATCCAATAATCGCTGAATAAGCCGGTATTGAATGTGATTGCCTTCAAACACAGCCGATAGATCATAAATCCCGCTTTGCAAATCCTGCGAATATTCATAAACAGAGTCCGCCGGAGACAGAGGTGTTCTGCCTCTTCCTGTCTGAAGGCTGGAATCATACTTTACATTTATCAGGTAAGAACCGGGCGCTAGAAAAATATCCTTTTTATCATCAGGCGGCGGAATAACCTGTCTGGTGACTTCTGTAGCGCCGTCCAAAGCAAGATATGTTCCTTCTACCCTGGTGATAGTAAGTCCTATACCGGCAACAAGCTGCACGGGTTCCGGAATTAATCGTCCGCTGCAATGCCAGCGATCTCCTCTCAATTCATAAATACCGCTTATGTATTCAAACGCGTTTAAAACCGCGTAAAACTTTTCGTTAAAACCTTCGTTTTCAATAAACCTGTACGAAAAATTAAATGGAACCGATATGCTCGTTAAATTATTGTTAATGGCAAACGCGTTTTCTTCGATGGTTTGGATATTTTCGCTGAAAACCACGCTCGTTAATTGATTATTTCTGAACGCAAAACGCTCAATATTCGTAACGCTGGACGGAATGTTCACGGCTGTCAGCCTGTTATCACCGAACGCGTTTTCTCCGATATGAAATACGGTGTCGGGAATAGTAATGCCTGTAAGTCTGTTGTTGTTAAAAGCTCCCTCTTCGATACTTATAATACCGCTTTGAATAGTAACGCTTATAAGCTGATTGTTCCTGAATGATGAATGTTTAATAACAACAACGCTGGACGGAATAACCACTGTAGAAATTTGATTATTCCTGAATGCCGAACGCCCGATATCTTTCACGCTCAATGGAATATTTAAACTGGTAAGATGATTATCCATGAACGCGCTTTCACCGATATCCTCCACGCCTTCCCGAAGGGTCAATTGGGCAATTCTGTTATTGATGAAAGCATTATCCCCTATTCTTCTTACGCTGCCGGGAATTGTCAAACTGGGTAGATTATTATCGGCGAACGCCGTATTCCCGATTGTTGTAACGCTGTCGGGAATAGATACGCTGATTAATTGATTTTCGGCAAACGCGCTTTCTCCGATAGTTGTAACGCTGGGCGGAATGGCGACATTTGTGAGCCTGTTTTTATAAAACGAAAAGCGCCCGATGCCGGTTACTCCGTCTGAAATGTTCAAATTGACAAGCTGATTGTTTCTGAAAGCGGAGCGTCCGATGGTTATTATACTGTGCGGAATTGTCACGCTGGACAGCGCATTGTCCATAAACGAGTTATCTCCGATACTCCTTACGCCTTCCTGAATGGTAACCGCGGTTAATTGGTTATTGGCAAAAAGACCTGCCGCTATGGAAATAACATTTGAAGGCACAATCACGCTGATAAGCTGATTGTTCATAAAAGCTTCATCCCCAATCATTGTTACGCTGGAAGGGATTGTCAAACTTGTAAGGTTATTATCCTTAAACGCGGTTTTACCAATCGTTGTAGTACCTTCAGAAATAACCGCTGTTATTAATTTATTACCGGCAAAGGCGTTCTCACCGATTATTGTAACGGTCGGAGGTATATTAACCGTTGTAAGGCTGTTAGTATTAAAAGCGTTTGCCTCGATTAATGTGATACTGCCGGGAATTATTACGCTGGTTATGTCTTTTCTTCTGAAGGCGTTCGCGCCGATAACGGTTACCGGGTACTTTTTAATACGAGGGGGTATATTAACCTCAGGGCTCCTGCCCTTGTAATTTGTAATGGTAATTGTCCGGGTATCTCCGTATCCGACAAGGTTGTATGAAAAATCAGAAGGTTTTGAATAATTACGGCTGTCGAAATCGCCGTCAACAGTCGCGCAGCCAAAAGCTGCCAGAGATAATATAAACAAAACCAGTATAATAACGCTCTTTTTCATCCTACACCAACTCCGCTTCCGGCCGAATTTATAGCCATATATGTTAAGTATAATATAAACATGTCAAAAAACCAATAGAAACAGATTTTTGTTATTGTTTTGTACTGCAAAACGCCGAAAATTCCCATGAATCATGCATGGCTTCGGCTGCTTTTTGAGCCTGTCCGCCGTCTTCAAAAACTCCAAAGCATGTAGACCCTGCCCCGGAAAGGTTTGCGTTCGCTGCACCCAGTTCCTTAAGCCTTGAAATGATCTCGTTGTATACACTTTTCTCTTTTTCCGGGAAAATTGAGAGGAAATCGTTGGCATAATCTTTCTCTCTCTCCCTATAGTCATCAAGCAGCCGGAAGGCGGCGGCGGTGTCGCTTGGAAAACCGGGGTTTACCAGGACAAGATGCATAGGAGGCGTTTCAATTGGCTGGATATGCTCTCCTCTGCCGGTTACGATGGCTGCCGTGATTTCATGGATGAAAAAGGGGACATCGCTTCCAAGCGAAGATGCCATCTCAAGAAGGGTATCTTTGCCGCAAGGGGAGCCGGCTAGTTTATTAAGTGCAAGAAGGGTTGAGGCCGCGTCTGAAGAGCCGCCGCCAAGACCGCCGCCGAGGGGAATACGCTTTTCCACAGTTATTTTTAACCCTTGGGAAAAGCCGGTTTTTTGCCTGAAAAGGGACACGGCTTTAAAAATAATGTTTTTTTCCGTTGGGATAGGCGAATTTATGCCTTGCATATCGATTTCTATCGAATTTTCAGGTTCAATCGGTTCAAAATACAGGGTATCGGCAAGATTTACAGCCAAAAAGACGCTTTCCAGGTTGTGAAAACCGTCCGGGCGCTTGTCTAAGACCGTCAAATGAAGATTCACTTTGGCAGGCGCTGAAACAGCCAGTTTTCCCTGTACTTCGTTCATATTTACAGAATAACATATTTTAAAAGTTTTTCAATTTTTTTAAAAACCTGTTGACAATTTAATATATCATCTCTTATGTTTCTAGAGAGAAGGTTTTTTAACCGCCACTACTCAGTTTGGATTCAATAGAATTCTATTTTCAAAAGGGAGAACATTATGGTTCTGGACGGAGCGTTTGAACAAGAAGAATTGCTGCTGGTACCGGCTATTACAGGCAGCGGTGTAGACAGCCAAGATGCTGTTTACGGAACAAAAAGCCAATTACCGGCTTACGTCTTCAGTGATGATGATGACATCGAAGATGACGATGATTTTGAAGATGACGATGACTACGAAGACGATGACGATTACGAAGATGAAGATGACGACATGGACGATGACGATGACGACGATGACGACGAAGATGACGACTACGAAGATGAAGATGACGACTACGACGATGACGAAGATGACTGGGAAGATGAAGAATAATCGGTATTAAATATCGTCAGGTTTAATCCGGCGTTTCAGTGTGAGACGCCGGCATTGGACGCCAAAGCCTTTCAAGTTCATAAAAATCCCGTACAGCAGCAGTCATTAAATGAATGATTATCGATCCTAGATCTATCAAACGCCATTCATCATCGGTATTCTTGCGGGAACTGCCGAGCATTTCAATTTTTTTCTCATAGCAAAATTCCTTGATATGCCGTTCGAGGCCTTCCATGTGGGTTTTGCTTGTAGCGGTAGCGATAATAAAAAAATCGGTCCAGTTATTAATGCCCCGCAAATCCAAAACAGAAACATCCTGTCCGTTATGTTCCTGCAAAAGAGCACTGATATTTTTAGTTTCCTGTAACATATCTGCCATTAAAGTTCCTTCCAATCAGCAATGTTATATCGGCTTTGTATTCAAGGTTTTGGTTTACAGAATCATTTTCATGTTCCGGATTAATCAGCGCTTCGCGGCGGATATTTGAACATCGTATAACATCCGCGAAAGATTTCACTAATGTGTCATCTCCGGAACGATGCACAATAACCGTATTATCATAATTGCTGCGATCCGCGTTTGCAATCGCTATTACATCATAGCCGAAACTGCGAAGCATTTCCGCCGTTCTTCCGGCTAACCCGTTTATAGCGGTGCCGTTTAAAACTTCTACAGTAAGGGTGCGTTCCAATAAATGGTCTTCAATATCGCGGGTCAGCGTTCCCAATGTCTGGCGGACAACTTCTTTAACCAGATTTCCGTCCCAGTGAGGTATAATCAGCATCTGCCCAGAAACCTCTCGTAAATTTCCCGTAACAGATTGAATATTGGTTCTGTCGGTATCGATATTATTAAACTCGTTAAATAAAAGCGATAAGGTGCGCTGGCTTATATTTGTTTTAAATAACGAATGGTACATCTTACTTGCGGAAGGGTTTTGCAGTTCTTCGCTCATTTGAATCTGACGGTTTAAAAAGCCGAGAAAGAAACGCTGCCTGCGGAATACTTCCATTTCGCTGTCTTCGTGAGGCAGACTGTAGACGGCATAAAGACTTGCTTTGTCGCCGTCAAGAACTGTAATTCCCGAAGGAAAGAGGATAATCTCATTATCATCTCTGTACGACACAGCCGATGGAATAAAAATCTCTACCCCTTCAAGAAGATCGACAATTGAGACAAGGTTTTCCTTTGTAATAATAATATTAAAATTTATTTCTATTCCCAAAAGTTTTTCAATTTCATTTTCATAACTGCTTATTCTTGAAGAATCATAAACCCTGTCGATACGGTCAACGCGGTTGATTCTTGCGATTAAAAGACCGAGGTCGCCCGGAATATCGAAAATCGCGGCGCGCTTTGTTATAGGATAATACATCAGCACGTATGTACTGAGAGGCATTTTATTATCTTCAATAATAAAAAGCACATTTATAACGCGGTTAGTCGAGAGAGCGTCGTCTACAGGATTGCTGCGGAATGTAATTACCGAAAAAACAATCCCGAACACGAAAAGAATAATAATAAGTCCAAGCAGAATAATCGAAGCATCGCCTTTAATTGCTCTCAATTTAATCTTTCCTTTACCTTCTTTAAAAGTTTCAAAGTATCCTTTGATACGATCTGCTCTTTTGACTTTAGTTTGATCATTGTTTTTTCGATTACAGCCAAAAGAATTCGATCCAACTCTTCTTCGCTTGACGCGGTTGAACACATCTTTCTGAGCGCAGGCTCGATGTTTCTGGTAACTTCGGTTTTGTCGGCAATGTATATAATTTTTGCCAAAGTCCCCATATCTTCGCAGCCCGATGTATGAACCGCCACCGCGTCTATCACTTCTTTATTATTAATATTAAAACGCTCTCTTAGCAATACCGCCGCAGCCATTCCGTGAAGAAGATTAGGCCTTTCTTTTTCCAAATCGGAAATTTTTTGCCCGTCATCCTTAACTATTTTTAAAAGAAGTTTATTATCTGTCTGTTTTGCAAGGTCGTGGGCGATTCCGGCAAGGTAGCCGTCCATCGGATCAAGATTAAATCGGCGGCAAAAATCATAAGCCATAAGCGCTGTATGCCTTGAATGAAGGAAACGCTCAGTGCTTAGGGTAACAAGTGCGGCCTCTTCAATTTGTTGAATTATATTTTGAGTCTTTTTTTCACAGGTTTTTTTATTAACTTTACCATTGTATCCGTAAAGCTCTCTGTCTTCGATGATAGCTCTCGCCCCGCAAGAGACAATATCCTGCCAGCCTGTTTTTTCGCCCTGCGCGCTAGCGGCGATTTTAAAACGTATTTCATTCGATGAAATAACCATTACCTCGTTTTTAATTATAATGTGCGGGAAAGGATATTTAACCGCTTTAGCGTTTATCCTGCACGCGACAGCAACATCGGCGAGCTGTAAAATTTTTTCGCTTTCGCGCCATTTTAAAAAATCATTCGCGCAGTCATCGCCGATTATCAGCACAGGTTTTCCGTCAGGAAGATATCTTTCGATAATATCTTCAATTGTGTTAATAGTATAGGAAACCCCTTCCCTTCTTATTTCGCAGGCGTCAATCGCAAAGCGGGGATCACTAAGGATTGAAGACGCGAGCATATCGATTCTGTCTTTCGCTGTTGCTTCAGCTTTTGCGTCCTGCTTGAAAGGCGAACAATACGCGGGCACAAAAACAACCCTGTCAAGTTTCAATTCTGAAAGCGCTTTTTCAGCAAGATACAGATGCCCCGGATGAAAAGGATTAAAACTGCCGCCGAGGATTCCTATCTTCACTCGTCTTCTCCCAGAAACTCTTTATCAATTTCTTCGCCGTAATTGTCTTCGTTAATATCACCGCTGTTGTCTTCTTCCGTCTCTTTTGCAGCAGTTTCTGTTAGGCGCAAAAACGCGAAGGAGAGTTCTTTAATTCCGTCACCGGAAAAAACCGAAATGCTCATAACTTCTTCGTTCGGGTATTTAACCGCAAGTTCTGAAAGTCTCCCCTCTGTTTCTTTTAAATCGGTTTTTGTCCCAACAAGCAGGCGTTTCTTTTTTGTAAGCTCTTGCGAAAAAGCGTCAAGCTCTTTTAACAAAATGTCAAACGCGTCAAGATAATTGTCATCTGAAAGATCGATAAGAAAGGCGAGCGCCGCGGTACGCGAAATATGTTTTAAAAAACGAATGCCAAGCCCCGCGCCTTGCGACGCTCCTTCGATGAGCCCTGGAATGTCGGCGATTATAATATCTTTTTCTCCGATATTTAGAACTCCAAGATTCGGAATTTTTGTCGTAAACGGGTACGCCGCGATTTTTGGTCTTGCGTTTGTAAACTTGTCAAGAAGGCTGGACTTTCCGGCATTCGGAAAACCCACAAGCCCGATGTCCGCCATTATCTGCAGCTCAACTTTTAATTTAACAGTTACGCCGGGTTTTCCCGGATGCGCTTTTCGCGGCGCCTGATTAATCGACGACTTAAAATGAATATTACCCCAGCCGCCGTTACCGCCTTTTAAATAAACAAAATCTTCCTGATTTTTGGTAAAGTCTTTTATCAACTCTCCTGTATCCGAGTCGCGTAATAAAGATCCCGGCGGCAGCGGTATAACCATATCTTCGCCGTTAGAGCCATACCGCCCCCAATTTTCCCCGTCATGCCCGTTCTCAGCTTTAAATGTATGTTTATAACGCAGGTGAGCGAGTGTGCGCAAATTGCGGCGGATGGTAAAAACAATAGCTCCGCCCCTGCCGCCATCGCCGCCCGAAGGTCCGCCCATGGGGATATATTTTTCCCGGCGAAACGCCACGCAGCCATTGCCGCCTGAGCCTGAGGTTACTTCGATTACCGCTTCGTCTGCGAATTTTTCCATGTGGTTGTACTATAGCATATTGAGGGAAAGAAATGTATGCCTGAGGATTGGTTAACAAGGCGTGTGCGAAAAACCACATCGGCTCCGGACGAGCGTGGCTTGATTGACACTCGCTCCGCGTATAGCCTAGTACGACACACGTCGTATGTCACCGATGTGTCTT
>JGI24695J34938_10001206_pt1 | contig 22903 bp, 19 predicted proteins | sample TergutCo191P3_FD_34938 | JGI IMG/M metagenome (IMG submission 34938)
TTGCCGTGATCGACGTGACCGATAGTTCCAACATTCATGTGGATCTTTTCTCTGATAAATTTATCCTTCGCCATTTGTGTCCTCCTTAATGAACACTATTTATTTTCTCCGTATGTACCTGCTGAACTTACAGCGCAGCTTCCTGTACACAAATATAAAAATTTCTAAACCTGAGTTTAGAATAATGCAAAGTGAAGGGAAACGAATTATACAAGCTTTGCTTGTCGCGGAAAATCAGCGGTAACGCTTTTTACAGCGTAGCTTCCAGCAATATCCACATCGTCCCACCTGTCACATGCCGCAATAAAATCCGCGGCACGAACGGTTTGGAAACAACCAAACTTTTATATATAAAGCCCGAACCTGACCACTCTTTAAAACGATCAAGCTCTGAAGTTTTGCAAAGCAAAACTTCTAAAGAACAAAACCCTACGGGTTTTGTTCTCACCAGCGATAATGTGCAAACGCCTTGTTTGCCTCTGCCATTTTATGGGTATCTTCTTTCTTTTTGAAAGCAGTACCTGTATTATTATACGCATCGAGCAGTTCCGCCGCAAGACGGTCTCCCATGCCTTTTCCCGAACGCGCACGCGCCGCGGCGATTATCCACCTCATGCAAAGGGCTTCGCGCCTTGTCTCTCGAATCTCGACGGGAACCTGATAAGTCGCACCGCCTACGCGCCGGGACTTAACTTCGATTACCGGTTTTACATTATCTAAAGCTTTTAAAAAAACTTCAAGTGGTTCTTTATCGGTTTTTGTTTTTAAAACATCAAGGGCTTCATGAACGATGCGAAGACCAAGAGAGCGTTTGCCTTCCCACATCATCCTGTTTACAAATTTTGAAATTACAACGCTGTTGTATTTTGGATCCGGTAAAATACCGCGGTCGATTGTTTTTTTCTTTCTTCCCATATTCCTTATCCTGACTTAAGCCTTGGGTCTTTTTGCGCCGTATTTGGAGCGTCCGCGTTTACGGTCTGTAACGCCTAATGTATCTTTCGCGCCGCGGATTATATGATAACGCACACCGGGGAGGTCTTTAACGCGTCCGCCCCTGACTAAAACTACCGAGTGTTCCTGTAAATTGTGCCCGATTCCTGGAATATAAGCCGTAACTTCTGTACCGTGAGACAGGCGCACACGAGCTACCTTCCGTAAAGCCGAATTGGGCTTTTTTGGGGTTACTGTCATTACACGGGTACAAACTCCCCTCCTCTGCGGGCATGACTTTAAAGCCGGGGATTTTGTCTTGGAAGTAACCTTTTGCCGTCCAAAACGAACCAATTGGTTAATAGTAGGCATTCGTCAAAAACTCCTTAAAAGTTATGGACACAGAAATATACAGCGTCCTTGACCCCATAAGAAATGAGGCTGAAACCAAAATCTATATAAAATGAAAAAAAATGTCAAGTAGATTTGGAAAAATTTTGAAAAAATTTTGGCTAACAACAAACACCGGTTTCCAGGGATTATCAAGCGGAAAATATCCAGCCATAACGATATTAAGAAGACATCAAAATCAATAACAGCTTTTGGCAGAACCAATTAGTTGAATTATATTACAATGTATTCTAGTATTTTTTTATATGCAGTATGTATCTTCGGTTTTAAAAGTTATGTCAGTTGATTATAAACAAATAGAATTTGCTTTGCACGAGGCTCTGGTGCAGATTGATAACGCGTACAGGCTATTGGAATATGACACGGATATGCTGGATAAAATTCAGGAATGTATGGATCTTGTAAAGACAAAGCGATACTCCGTAGCTGTAATGGGCGAGTTTAAACGCGGAAAGAGTTCTCTAATAAACGCCCTTTTGGGCTCTAAAATACTTCCTGCCGACGCTACGCCGACAACAGCTACAATTAACAGGATAACTTTTGCCTCGACTCCGAATGTTACCATTTCATATAAAGACGGCAGCAATGAAAGCATAGGAATAAATGATTTAACCGATTATGTCACGAAATTAACGGCAAGCGGCGAGCACCGCGCGATGAAAATAAAAGAAGCCACAATATATTATCCGACGCAAATCTGCCAGAATTATGTTGATATCATTGACACGCCCGGATTAAATGATGAAGAACGCATGACAAAAATTACCATCGATATGCTGGAAAATGTGGATGCCGTCATCGTTCCCATACATGCGCGCTCACCTTTCAGCGCAACGGAAAAGGGATTTGTATGCCAGATGATGCAAAGCGACAATATTAATAACATTGTCTTTGTCATCACATTCATGGATCAGCTAGATGAAGATGATTATGAATACAATTCATTTATGGATTCAATAAAAAAAAGGATTCAAAACGAAGTATTCACCGAGCTGGAAAAACGCTCTGCAGGAGAAGCCTGCATGAACAAGGCGCACATGATACTGGACAACATAAATTTGTTTGCGGTTTCATCATCATTGGCGCTGAAAGCTTTTATTACAAATAACCGAACAGATCTTAAAAAAAGCGGATTTGAAGAGTTAAACGCAGGTCTTCTGCGCATTGTTACGGCAAAACAGGTAGAAAACGCGGTCAGGAAAAGCACAGAACAAATTAATTTTCTGATATCCGCAATGGACGGGCAAAATGAAAAAAAAGTTAACTGTATAAAATCCGAAATTGAAAAAATTGAAAATAAATATGAAACAATCTCATCTTATGAGCTTTCCGCAAAAAAAACTCTTAACAAATTGCTGTCTGACAGTTATGATAATCTGGAAAAATGCGCAGATACGTTAAACGAAATAAAAAAAGACGCTGTTTCTGTTTTTATTAAGTGCCTTTGTGAAACAAAGGCGGATACGCATGAATCAATAAAAGCAGCCCTGATAAAAGCCGTCTCTCTATGCGAAGCAATGATAAATGAAAAGGGATTAACTGCCGTTAAAAAAAATCTCCTGCAGCGTTTAAATGCGGATATTGACGAGTTGAAAAATTACAGGGAATCATCGATGCTTTCAGCTTTGTCTTCGTTTGAAGTTTCTTCCCCTGATACTCTTTGCGGGGACATGCTTTCAAACGCACAGGGAGAATTTAACAAAATAAATTTCAACTGGATACAGTCTGCAATTCCGCAGACAGAAAACCTTGCGGAATATAATGTTATAGAAACGGCGATAGAAGCTGTAGACATCTCTTTAAATGCCTGTGTAAAAACATTAAAAGACGCCCTTACGGAAATCAGAAAAAACTGGTTTATAATGCTGGAAGATGACGCTGGAAATTCAATGAATATTTATCATAAAAATCATGAAATTAAAGATAACAAGCTAAATATGCAGATAAATAACTATCGGGTTTTAAAGGAAAAATCGCAAGCTATTCTAACCCGCTGCATTATACCAGATTGACACATTCGCTATAATTTTTTATACTAGGAAAAAGGGCATAAATTCCATGGCATATTGCAATAAATGCAGACATATAATAACCGGTAAAAACGGTTTTTGCGAAAAATGCGGAACACCGTATTCCCTTTCAGGTGATGTTCAGAAATCCCAAAACCAGTCAGAAAAAAAGATATGCCCAAAATGCCAGAACGAGATGGCGGATGATTTAATCTTCTGCGATAAATGCGGAACAAAATACAATGCTTCCGCTTCGAAGCCTCCTCAGGTTTCGGCAAAACAGCCGTCAGATGAGCAGAAACCTGCAGAACAGCCAACTGCTACAGCTTCCGGCGATCAGGTTAAATTACAGCCGAAAAAACAAAAATCTTCATCAAGTTTAATTAAAAAGATTGTATTAATAGCCCTTATTTGTATCGCAGTTTATATTGTAATTGGCACTATTTACTTGTTAGCTACCAACTCTTCCGGAGATGATACGCACGGCGAACTTTGCATTAACATATATAATAATACTAATGTTTTTATTAAAGAAATATATTTAAAACAGTCTGTTGTTGCGTATTGGAGCCATAACGCAATTGCAGGACATGTGTTAAATCCCGGATTTTTTACGCATCTTCATAATACGGTAGATAAAGACGATTTATGGGATATTCTAATTGTTGATGAAAACGGACGCCGTGGAACATTTGAGCGGATTGAAATGAAGAAAACAGAAAACCTTTATATAAAAGAAAATTTTAACAGTGAATTAATTCTATCGATTTATCCATAAATAATTTAGGAAGTTCTAATGGAAAATTGCAAAAAATGCGGACATCCTGTTACAGAAAACAGCGGTTTTTGTGAAAAATGCGGAACCTTAATTATTCAGCCTCAAATTGATACATACCGGCAGCCGCAAGTTAATGAAATTCCGCGGAAGAAACATGTTCCGGCATTAAAAAACAAAAAGATTATAACATTAGCGGCTGTTGTTCTTGTCTTTATCGGGCTTTCAGTCTTCCTGCCCATGATGTTCAGCGGAAACAAAAAGCCGTCTTCTAATGATAAATGGCTTAACGGAATCTGGGTTAAAAATGAAAATGGAGCCGAAATTGTATATAAATTTAAGAATGGCAAAGCAGAATTATTTTTGAATAAAATTCAGTTTTTTAAATGTACTTATACTGTACAAGACAAAAATTTAAGAATAGAAGCAACCCATATGCATGGAAGCATGGCCGCTGTTATGGGTTTTAACGGATTTGAATCTAAATGGTACTCTATGAATGAAGTAAGAACTAAAATGAGAACTGATCTTACTGCGTTAGGAGCGTCAAATGCAGAAATTAATGAATTCATTTCATCTTTAGAAGTTAAAGAATCATATACATATAACGTAAGTTCCAAAAATTTAAACCTGACGCAAATTAAAAACGGTCAAATAAATCATATGCACTTCGATAAAAAATAAGGGAGTTACTATGTCTACAAAAACAGAATTCAGCGGATTTGCGTCTTACAAGCAATTAATTATTGAGCTTACCAATAATCTAAAGCAGCTTAAAACATACAGCCAGAAAATGAAGCTGGATGAAAACACCAAGGCTATAGACGATGTTTTGAACAGAATAATGGCAGATTCATTTAACGTTGCGATTGTAGGAGAATTCAAGCGCGGAAAAAGCACGGTCATAAATGCGTTAATAGGAAAAGATGTTTTACCGACTGATGTCCTGCCTACGACAGCGACGCTTAATAAAATTACATACGGAATAACTCCTTTTGTTACAGTTGAATACAAAGACGGACGCATGGAAGAAGTCGCCATAGACAAGCTCAACGATTATGTAACAAAGCTTACAGAAGAAAGCGAAGAACGCGCGAAAACCGTGAAGGAAGCGGTTGTTCATTATCCTGTAAATTACTGCAGGAACGGAGTTACAATAATTGATACCCCGGGACTGAATGACGATGACGCAATGACAGAAGTTACTATGTCTGTCTTGCCGCAGGCTGACGCCGCTCTTATGGTAATAATGGCGCAGTCTCCGTTTTCAGAATCGGAGCGCAGTTTTCTGGAAAGCAGAATAATAACCAGCGATATCGGACGTGTATTATTTGTTGTAACAGGCATTGATCTTTTAAACGAGGAAGATGTTGATAAGGTTCTGGAAAATATAAGAAGCCGCATTCAGGAACATATCATGAAAAAGGCGGAAACCACATTCGGGATTAATTCCAAGGAATTTGAAACGTACAAGCGAAAAATAGGGCAAGTGCGGGTTTACGGACTTTCGGCGAAAAAGGCGCTTAAAGCAAAAATAAAAGGCGATGAAAACCTGCTCGCTCAAAGCGGTTTCCCGGATTTTGAAACCGCGCTGGAACGTTTTTTAACAGAAGAAAGAGGAGCGATTACCCTAAGTGTGCCTGTAAACAGGGTAAAGACTTCGTGCATGGAAATTGCAAAATCCGTTCAGCTTAAAGAAAACGCTCTTGTTATGAAAAAAGATGATTTTGAATCAAAATTTGATGAAGCGATGAAAGAAATAGAAACAATCCGCAGGGACAGGCTTGCCGAATATAATATGATAGATGAAAACGCAAAAAATATTTTTTATGAATTGCAGCCTTCTATCCGCGAATTCTGGAATGAGCTTGAAAGGGCTGCGTTTACAGCAATTGATGAATTCCCAATGAGCGATGATGACTTTAAGGAAGGAAACCGCATTGATACCGAGCACAGATTATCAAGGGTTGTGAGTAACGCAATTACCAAAGCCGGGCAGATTGAAGTTGAACGCATTCAGGAAAAAATCACCCAGGCCCTTGGCAAAGAATCTGCGCGGGTTGCGGGTTTTGAACAGCATTTCTGCCTGTCCGCGGATAAAATTCAATCCATGTTTATAAGCGAGCCTGTATCTTCCGCGGCTACAGTTACGGAAATGACGACAACTGCGATTCTTAATGTACATTCCATCGGTCTTGGAAGTATTTTCGCAGGTTATAAACATGCCGGCATGAAAGGAGCATTAATTACAGGAGCTGCAGGTCTTGCCGGGATTTCATTTTTCTTAGCACTTCCCATTACAGGTCCCGCCGCGTTTCTTATCAGTGTAGTAGTCGGCGGAATAGCAGGAACTTTCGGAGGCAAAACTCTTGTTGAATTATTGTTTCCCAAAAAAAATGCAGTAACGGGAAAATCATTTGATGTAAGAGAATCCGCAAAAATCCATGTAAAAAAAGAACTCGAAAAAATGAGAGCGCGTAATGATTTCTGCGAAAAAGTACGGGAGCAGATAGAAAGAACATATTCGGGAATAAAAACGCAGATAGAAGCCGAAACAAACCGCGTAATAACGGATACCGAAAGCCAGCTAACGCAGCTTAAAATTGATAAAGCGGCTAATACGCTTTTTGGAGAAAAAGAAAAGGAAGAGATTTCTGACATGTTAAATGAGATTGACTCTATCTGTGTAAACGCGGAAAAAATAGAAAAGCAGCTTTCCGCCGTATTGTCTAAAACTGAAAAATAAGGAAATAGAAATGAATGAAGTAACAATAAGCAATTCGTCAGAATTAAGAACAAACAGGATAAATCCGTCTAATGAAATCGATGTAAGTTTTTCATCATACCTGCATAAAAGAAAAAAATTAACAGAATCTCATCTTGTTGGAGGTATACCGGATTACGCTTATAATTCGGACTATATTTTAAGGCAGAAAATACATGCGATACCGGGCGTGTTTAAATTTTTTAAGGCGCTGGAATCATTTTTTATACCGCGTAAAATACAGGAACTAAATATGAGTGCGTTAAAAGTTGGTCCTTCGCAGTTTCCTGATGTATATGAGATGACAGTCGATTGCGCCAGAATACTTGGTATTGCGATACCAACAGTATTCATTCTTCCCAAACAGGAATTAAATGCAATAACATATCCTCTGGATGACAATGCTCCGCTCATTGTAATCTACACGAGCTTGCTGGAAAGGTTAAAACCAGGTGAATTAAAAGCCGTTATTGGGCATGAGTGCGGACATATTCAGAACAATCACGTTATTTATAATCAAGCTGTCGATTTTTTAATTAGGAATACTCTTGGCAGGAAAGTAGAATCTTTAGCAGATAATACAATCCCGGGCATGGGTAATTTAGGTTCTATTCTTGATCTTATTATTCTTCCTCTTAATTACGCGCTTATGGCGTGGGGCAGAGCTGCGGAAGTAACCAGCGACCGTGCCGGAATGATATGCTGCGATGATCCTATGGATGAGGTTTCCAGTCATGCAAAATGCTTATCCGGAGCAGTTCTGAATCGTGATGACTATAATATAGACGCAATATTAAAACAATATGATACGCTTAGTTCATCACCTATTCACTTTAATGAGATATTATATTCACATCCTCAAGCCACACGCAGGATTCTTGCAAGCAAGGCGTTTATGGACAGTGAAATCCTTTATTCGTGGAGACCTGAATGGAGGGTTCCGGGAAAAAGACTTCTTGGCAAGCAGGAACTGGACGCAAGATGCGAAAGGTTTATCAGTGTAGCTAAAAGCGAAAAAAGAGGACAAAACTAATGGATAATATAAACGACAGGTTTACGCTGGATTATGAAAGCGCAGCCGATGATATCATAGCCATATTAGGTGAAATTCAGGTTTTAAGAAGCGAAAGAATTTTCGCAAAATCCATAGGAGCGGAAGCTGCAGGCAGGATTAAGGAAAACGAGAGCGCCGTAAAAAAAAGATTAAATGACAAATTTAACCTTGTTGTGATAGGCGACTTTAAAAGAGGAAAATCGACTCTGATTAACGCTATCCTGGGCGATGAAATTCTTCCATCGGCTGTAACGCCGGAAACCGTTACAATAAATAAGGTTTCGTATTCGCAGGTTCCAAAAGCCGAAGCTGTTCTGGAAAACGGTAAAAGAGCCGCTCTTGATTACGCGGAACTAAAGCGCGACATACTGGAACGTCTTCTGCCTCAGCTTCCCTCCCCTGTCGATTATATTGATATAAGGGCAAATAACGAGATGCTCAGGGAAATAACCGTAGTTGACACGCCCGGCATAGGCGACATGATGAATGTTTTTGACGGAAAAATAGCAGATTATCTTGTAAACGCAGACGCTGTTGTTTATGTTGTATCCGCAAGAGCTCCTTTTTCCGCTTCCGAGCAGGCGTTTTTATCTACTGCCGTTATCCCTCAAAATTTTTCCCAAATGATGGTTGTAGTTAATATGACAGACATGCTGGAAACAAAAGAAAATATAGAAAAAATAAGAAAACTTACAATAGACCGCGCGCGCTGCGCTGGGGAAAATATTCAGGTTTACATGGTAAGCGCTCTTGATGAATTAAACCGGAAAAAAGCGAAGAATCGTCCGGAAAAAGAACTTGCGAATATACTGGAAATGAATTTTCTGGAATTTGAAAACGCGCTCAAAAACGATATTATTATGCAGAAGGATTTAATAAAAACAATGCGCGCCGTTTCTTTAACAGAAATACTTTTAAAATATATTTTCGCAAAAATTGAGCTTGTAAAAAACACAATAAATATGGGGGTGGAAAATCTAAACGCTAATTATGATGATATTCAAAATCAGGATTCCGCTCTAAGAAAAACCATCGACCGTCATAAAACTTCCGTTTCGGCGGATATCGACAATTTAAAATCGGAAGCGAAAAAATGGATTATCGAATTTTTCGCAAGATTAAAAACCGAATTGCAGGCAATTCAGGCTCAGGCTGTCATGCAGGATGTGCAGAGGCATTTTCAGTTTTACATGATGGATATAATAAAAGAAGCGGTTTTGGCATGCGTACGTTTTCATCATGAGGAAATCCAGGAAAAGGCGGCGAAAACGATAAAGGAGATGGCGGAGGAAACGACAAAGGAGATTTTTGGCACGTTAAATACCGGTGTGTCCGAATGTATAAAAGACATAAGCTGGACAGGTTATGATACCGCAAGCTTTGTTTTAGACTCTCTTGGCGCAGGTGTTTCAGTTCTAACCAAAAATGGTCCTGTTGGTATGACAATAAAAAATTATCTCGGAGTTTTAGGAGGCGGTATTTTTAGAATTGGTTTTGATGCGGCAATGCTTGCAGGACAGGCTGTTATGGGTTTTCTCCGGCAGAAAAAAATAGCGGAACGGAAAACGGATTTTATAGCCCCTGTACTTCAGGAACTTGATACAATCTTAACGGATGTATTAAACAATATCTCCAAAATCTACGACCAGATTAAATTCCAGATTTCGGATAAGATAGATGAAATTTACCGGCAGCAGGCGGAAACATCTGTCTCCGCGATTAAACAGGCGCAGGAAATGATGCAGGATGAAAGCGAAAAAAAGGAAGATATACTTTCCTACCTTGATTCCGTACTGGAAAGGATTAACGGCTTTAATGAAACCCTGCAAAAATACAGGTAAGATCGAGGCGGAAAAATAACCGGAACATATTGAAATTATGTTTGTAGAACAACTAATATAAGCAAGGAACAACAAATGAAAATTGATTTAGAACATATCCGCAATCATTTTAAGAACGACCGTTTTGCAACGGGAGTAGGAATCGTAATTGATTCTGTAACAGAAACGCATGTGGTTTGCAGTTTNGAATTGAACGANGGGCACAAAAACTCCGTAGGAAATGTTCAAGGCGGCGCTATTTTTACATTGGCGGATTTGACATTTGCGGTTCACTGCAATCTGGCAATGGTCTGCGGCGAGAATATCGGTGTTACGGTGGGGCAATCATGCAGTATTTCATTTTTAAAAAGCACCAGAGGAAGCCGGCTGACCGCTGAATCAAGCTGCCTTTCAAAAGGCCGCAGAATGTCTGTGTACAGGATCAGCGTCAAAGATGATCTTGGCGTATTAATTGCTGAAATGCTGGCAAACGCATTCACATCTTCGCAATCATAAAAAGGTGACTGACACCTTTTTCGTTATCAGCTTGTATGATACAATTATTAAATGAGAAAATATGTTATAATAATTTTTCTTGCGTTTACAGCTATGCAGCTTGGCGCACAGAGCAGAAATGTTAACGATTATTCTTTAAAAAGTCTGCAGACTTATCCCTACAAAGCAAGTCCTGTCTATATAAATAAATTGGCTTTTAAAAATTCGCTTCAGTATGCGTATGATGTTTCGTTTTCTTCAATGAATCTGACAGTGAGCGCGAGGCTGAGTGTTCCTGCCATAAGACCTGAAAACATAAAGGGAATTGTNATCATGCTNAGGGGGCATCAGAACGCAAGAAATTATTATACGGGAAANGGCACGGAAAATCCTGCCAAGGTGTATCTGGAAAAAGGATGGGCAATTATTGCGCCGGATTTCCTTGGATACGGCTCTTCTTCGCCTGCGCCCGAGCCCTNACACCTTCATCAATTTTATTCGACGATAAACGCGGTTGAATTGTATAAAAGCCTTGAGCGGATTGATCTGCGTTACAACTCTGAGATTCCTCAGACAGACAGGTTTTCATTTCCCGCGCAATTTAAAAAAATTGTTTTGTGGGGGCACAGCAACGGAGGGCAGGCGGCGCTGCACTTTCTGACAGTTATACAAAAACCTGTTACAACGGTTCTCTGGGCTCCTGTGAGTCTTGCATTTCCGGACAGCGCGGGGCATTTCGGACGCGGCGCTTCATGGGCGGAGCAGTTTAAAAAAGATTATAAGGCTGATGATTTTTCTTTTTTGGCTCATCTTGATAAAATTGCAGATAACACTCCCATTCTTCTTGAACAGGGAGACAGGGACAATGCTGTTCCAAAATCATGGAATGACGATCTTGAAAAAGCCATCGAAGCTGAAAATAACCGCCGCGCGGCAAACGGCAGTGGAAAAATCAATCTGCGTTATGAAATTTATACAGGCGCAGATCATAATCTCAATCCATACTGGAAAACAGTTCTTCCACGCGATGCTGAATTCTGGAATCAATAATTTTATTTACAGCTGTTAATCAAAAAAATTATTGCGTTATTATAAATGAAAGAAACGCAACGATTAAAATTAAAGCGATAAAACCTATGACATACATCCAGAATGGTATCGACGGCGGCGGATTATAATCATAAGCGCGGGGCTGTTTGATGATGCGCGATTTTGTTTTCGGCGGAGGCGGCGCGGAATAACCGCACATTGGGCAGCCGTTTTGAAACATTCTGTCTGGACCTGAGTAATCACACGCCGGGCAGCGGATTGATGCGAAAATTCGCGCGCAATACGGACACGCTTTTACTTCGCTGCCGACCTCGTAGCCGCAGTTATCGCAGAAAAAGCGCGGTTTCTTTTTCATCTACACTAAGCTGGGCACGAGGCGGAAGCGCCTTTATTGGGACATTCGCTGCAAGGCGAAGCCGCGGATGATGCCGCAGCAGAACCTGAACCGGTATCCGGTTTGGTTTTTGTATTGCCGGATTTGGTTTCGGTCTTTGAAGACTTGCCTTTATCGGTGACATAAAAACCGGAGCCTTTAAAAATGACGCCGGTTCCGCCGAAAATAACACGGCGGACTTCCCTGCCGCATTCCGGGCAGTCTTTTAACGGCTGCTCGCTCATTGACTGGAATGTTTCAAATCCATGTCCGCAGCTCGTACATTCGTATTCATAAGTAGGCATAATTACTTTTAATATAATGAAATTTTTTTTTTATGTAAAGTAAATGAAAGAAAATTATTTACCGCCAAGAAGAAAATTCAGGATAAAAGCCAATTCATCCCTGCTTAGCGCAGATGAAATAAATTCGATATTGCTGCCTTCCTGAATCATCGGATTGGAAAAAAAAAGAGAGTTGACAAATTCAGGAGCGCCTGACAAAAAGCCGCCTGCAAGAGCAAAGACAGCTGCCGCGCCGCGAGCCTGAGAAGCGTTTCCAAACTGAAACAGCATTCTTGCCGTATACTGATTTTCCGCCGGAAGATCAGTGTAGATATTGACAAAAAGTTTTTGAAAAGGTATTCGGATTGGTATTCCCGCATCATTCAATAATCGCGCGAATACCTGAGCGGGATCATCCAGCCAGCAGGAAAGAGGCGCTTTGGGGAAGACTCTCCCCCCTTGAGCAATTTTTTTTTCTTTCCGGTATTCGTTAAAACCAACAGGAATTTGTAAACCTGACGCTTCTGCGAACGGGCTTGAAGAAGAGTTGTCTAACCATGCGCCCGCAAAGGCATTTTTGGAATTGAGCGCTAATGAAAGTTTACCGGCTGACGAGTACCAGTAATCCTGTCCTTCTTTTGAACGTAGTTTCTGCCAGTTTTTATCTGCCGAAAAAACAACATTAGCTCCGGCAGGATATTTGCCACGCGCTGTTAGCTGAAACTTCCGCCCGCTGTCTTCGGGAAACAACGCGGCGGCTATAAAATCCGTTCTGTCCAGCAGCTGCCTTACCTGCCTGTCTTTTAACTCATCAACCGGAAGGAGATCGATAATGGAACGCGCTTCCTTTACATCAGCAAAAAGATAGATTAAAGCGCCGCTGTCAAGAGGAGCGTAGGCTGCGTCTTCAAGATAGACATCAGAGGTATTTGGCATTGTTTGGCAGGAGATAATAAGAATGACAAATAACAAATGACTAATGACTAGAAGGGAGTGGGGAATGTAAATTTGTCTATCGATATGACCTGCAATATTTCTAACAACTCTCATTTTGCTCCCACTACTTTAAATTTCACTCCTCTTCCCTGCTCCCTTTATCTTCACAAACCATGTATCGTCTCCGGCTTCCAGCGGAATTTGCCCTTCTGCTTTTTTCCATTCGGTTTTTGCCGCAAGTGTCTCCTCTGCGGCAGTTGCGCCGAAGCGATCCCAAGCTTCTTTTAGGGAATCAGAGCCGTGAATTGTCAGTTGAATGCGATCTGTGACGGAAAGTCCGGTTTCTTTTCGTGTATTTTGAATGCCGCGGATTAAATCACGGATGTCGCCTTCCATGCTTAAATCGCGCGTGATTTCCGTGTCCAGACCGACAGTGAGAGTGCCTTCGTTGAGGACTCGAAGATTTGCTTTTTCGTTGCGGCGTATGTCGAGTTTTTCGGCGGTTATCTCGATTGTTCGCGTACCGTCTTTAGACGCGCCTTCACTTTGAATGTCTATGGAAAGAGAGGCGCCTTCGATTACGCTTTGGATTTCTTTATGACTCAGCGCCTCAATTTTGGCGGCGGCGGCTTTCATGTCCTTGCCAAGCTCCTTGCCGAGCACGCGGAAGTTCGCCTTTACTTCGTATTCAACAAGGTCTTCTTCGTTATCCGAAAATATTATCTCTTTTACATTTAACTCTTCGCGGATTATATCGGTCATTTCCATAAGCGATTTTTTTTCATCCTGATTGCGCGTAACAAGTTCCGCCCTGCGGAGAGGCTGCCTCATTTTTAAATTGTACTGGGAGCGAAGGGATCTTCCGATAGAAACCGCGGACATAACGGATGCCATCCGCTTCTCAAGATTTTTATTCCGGCGCTTTTCGATCGGCACAGGGTAACCGGCAAGATGCACAGACTCAGGATCGCATGGCTTCCGCAGATTTTGCCAGATTGCGTCTGTTGTAAAGGGCATGAAGGGAGCGGCGATCGTGACGAGAGTTTTTAATGCTTCGTATAACGTACCGTAAGCCTCAATCTTATCGCTGTCATTTTCGCTGCGCCAGAAACGCCGGCGCGAGCGGCGGATGTACCAGTTATTTAAAAGATCGATAAAGTTAAGGATTGGATCGACAGCGCGGCTGAAATCGTATGCGTCTAACGCACCAGCGGCTTTTTCCACAAGAGTTTGGGTTTCCGAAAGTATCCATTGATCCAGCGGATTGACAGGTTTTTCAGGCGCGCCGTCAGGCGTGATTTTATCAATATTGGCGTATGTGATAAAAAAACTGTACGCGTTCCACAGCGGAATGATGATGCTCTTCATCACATCGCGCACTCCTTCGTCGCTGTAACGGAGGTCATCCGCTCTTACAACGGCGGAGTGCACCAAAAAGAGGCGAAGCGCGTCCGCGCCGAAAGAATTGATAACTTCGTTTGGATCTGTATAGTTGCGAAGACTCTTGCTCATTTTTTTTCCGTCCAGCGCGAGCACTAAACCGCTGACTACGCAGTTTTTAAAAGCTGGCTTTTTAAACAGAGCCGCAGCTAAAACGGTGAGGGTGTAAAACCATCCTCGCGTTTGATCGAGCCCCTCGCTGATAAAATCCGATGGAAAATGTTTTTCAAAAAATTCCTTGTTTTCAAACGGATAATGGCTTTGCGCGTACGGCATCGCTCCGGATTCAAACCAGCAGTCGAGGACTTCGGGAACGCGCTTCATTACAGAGCCGCATTCGCATGGAATTGTTATTTTATCGACAAAATGCTTGTGCAAGTCTTCCGGGTAAACACCGGAGAGTTCCTTTAATTCATCGCGGCTGCCGACACAGATCGTTTTACCGCACGATGCTTTAGCATCGTTATCTTCACACCGCCAGATTGGAAGCGGATTACCCCAGAAGCGGCTGCGGCTGATTGCCCAGTCGCGCGCTCCTTCCAGCCATTTGCCAAAACGCCCTTCCTTTATGTGATCCGGCATCCAGTAGATTTGGCTGTTTGCAGCTAACAAGTCCTGCTTAATTTTTTCGACGTTTACAAACCATGAGCCGACTGCGCGGTAGATCAGAGGACTTGAACAGCGCCAGCAATGCGGATACGAGTGAAGAATTTGATCGCGCTTTAAAAGTTTTTCTTCTAACTTTAATTTTTCGATAATTGCCTTGTCCGCGTCTTTTACAAAAACTCCAGCGAAATCGGTAACTTCGGAAGTAAATCTGCATTCACCGTCTACCGGGCATATTACAGGTATGCCTGTTCCTTTAAGCACTCTGGCGTCATCTTCACCGAATCCTGGCGCTGTGTGCACAATGCCTGTGCCGTCCTCTGTGGTAACAAAATCGCCGAGGAATGTGCGGAAGGCGTTAGGCGCATCTTTAAAATAGGGAAAGAGCGGCTCGTATTGGAGACCTGCAAGAGCGGAACCTTTTTTTGTCCAGATGATTTTGTAATCGGTTTCATTTTTAAAATACGCGGGTAAGCGAGCTTGAGCGAGGATGTAGTGTTCGGGAGCGGAGAGAGTTTCTATTAGTACGTAGTCGATGTCCGTGCCAAGAGTGAGCGCAAGATTCGATGGCAGCGTCCACGGTGTCGTTGTCCATGCCAAAAGGCATGTGTTACCGGGAATATCATTCTTAACTTTTAAGTCCCTACTCGCTACCTTAAACTTTACAGTTATCGCAGGATCGTGCACATCTTTATATCCGCCCAAATTTAATTCATGATTCGACAACACTGTGGCGCATCGCGGGCAGTACGGCAGTATGTAATGACCTTCGTATAGAAGTCCTTTTTCCCAGAGCGATTTCATGACCCACCAGATTGATTCCATGTAACCGCTTTCCATGGTTTTATAGTCATTGTCAAAATCGACCCATCGCCCCAGGCGCGTGATTGTGGCGCGCCACTCTTTCACATAACGCAGTACGGAGGCGCGGCAGGCTTCGTTGAATTCGGCGACACCGTATTCCTCGATTGCGGATTTTGAGGCAAGACCGAGTTCTTTTTCGATAAGGTTTTCGACAGGCAGTCCGTGGCAGTCCCAGCCGAATCGGCGCTCAACTTTTTTGCCTTTCATGGACTGGTAGCGCGGAATGATGTCTTTGATGGTGCTCGGGACAAAGTGCCCGAAGTGCGGAAGACCGGTTGCGAAAGGAGGTCCGTCGTAGAAAACGAACTCTGGCGCACCATCACGCTGCCTGACTGATTTTTCGAAAATTTTATTTTGTTCCCAGAATTTAAGAATTTCTTCTTCGAGTTTGGGGAAATTTACTTTAGCATCAACAGGTTTGTACATATACCGCTCCTGCGAATACTATACAAAAAAGAGAAGATTCTTTCTATACGGAATCGCCGCACGGTAGTATGACCGCGAAAGACACAAAAAATTCTCAGCTGACAGGAAGCGTAAAAACTCCATAAGGCATTGTTTTGCCTGACATGTTTAAAGCGGCAGAGGCGGCGTGTTCCAGTCCTGCGCAGCAGGGCACTTCCATTTTTGTTACTGTCACCGATTTTATATTGTTGTTTTTTATAATCGCCGCGAGTTTTTCGGTGTATTCAGCATTATCAAGTTTCGGACAGCCGATGATTGTGATTTTATCTTTCATGTATTGATGATGAAAAGAGCCGCATGAATAGGCGCAGCAATCCGCGCAGATAAGCAGATGCGCGTCATTAAAATAATGCGCGTTTACAGGAACAAGTTTGATCTGTACAGGCCACTGACGAAGTTCAGATTTTTGACCGGCAGGATTTGATTCCGACGGACAGAGCTGCGCTTCTTCTGGGCAGCAGTCGAGCGAACGCGACATTGTGCCGGGGCAGCAGAATGAAAGCGGCTTTGCCTTGACAGCTTCTTCGTTAAAAGCCGCGGCTTCTCTTTCTTCAAAACTGATCGCTTTAACAGGACAGACAGGAAGACAATTTCCCAGCCCGTCGCAGAAATCATCGCGTGTTAATTTAGCTTTTCCGTCAATTATTTTAATTGCGCCCTCGTGACAGGCATCCGCACAAAGACCGCATCCGTCGCATTTTGTTTCGTCTATTTTTATTATTCTACGAATCATATCTATAATATATCAATTTTCGCGTAACAAGTACAGCAGTTTTTTAATATTGTTACGCGCAATTTACCAGAATTTTCACCGCTTCCACAGCCGTTTTTATCGCATCTTGCGTGTCGTGGCAGTGAGGGTTTGACATTCCCTCTTTTTCGCGTTCCTGATTCCACACAACATTAAGGACGCATCCCGCCCGTGCGCCGAGTACTTGGCTTACTATAAAGAGAGCCGCGCTTTCCATTTCCGACGCGAGGCATCCTGCCTTTTTCCATGCGTTCCATTTTTCCTTCAATTCATAGCCAGAGGGCATACGATCGGGGCTGTGCTGACCGTAAAAAGAGTCCTTGCATTGAACAATACCCGCATGCCATTTTAAACCGAGGTTTTTAGCTCCCTGCACAAGAGCGTTTGTAATTTCAAGATTAGCGACAGCAGGAAATTCCACTGGCACATACTCTAACGTTGTTCCTTCCTGACGGACAGCTCCAGTAGCGATTACGATGTCTCCGCCTGTAACAGGAAGAGCGATTCCGCCGCAGGTTCCGACTCTGATAAAATTACGCACGCCTGTAACAAAAAGCTCCTCCGCGGCGATTGCGGTCGAAGGACCTCCCATTCCGGTAGAAATTACCAAAACAGTCCTGCCGGAGATTTCACCTAACCACGTTGTATATTCGCGGTTTTGGCAGAAAAACCGGGGATTATCAAGATACGCCGCTATTTTTTCCACACGACCTGGATCGCCCGGCAGGATTGCGTATAACGCACCGTGGCTGTCATCAAATCCAATGTGGTATTGTTTTTCCATTTTACTACTCCCAATTATGCTAATTATTTAGCGGCGTCCCTTATCATAAGGTAAACCCTCGGCTTTCGGAGCCTGCGATAATTTTGAACTGAATGCCAGCACTATAAGGGTTGCGATGTATGGTATCATTTTGTAAACATAACTTGGAATTGGAAACGCGTTCATAAAACTGATGCCTGAATAAGCTGATGAAATTGCCTTCATTAAACCGAAGAAAAACGCGGCGGCAAGTATGCGTCCCGGTTTCCATTGACCGAAGATTAAAACAGCAAGCGCCAAAAAGCCGTAACCTGAAACATCGGCGTTAAACTGGGTTGATGTCGGAATAACAAAAACAAGTCCGCCAAGACCTGCAAGAGCTCCGGAGAGCATTACTCCTGCGTAGCGCATCGCGTAAACATTGATGCCGGCAGAATCTGCTGCCTGCGGATTTTCGCCGCATGAACGCATACGAAGACCAAAACGCGTCTTGTAAAGAAGGAACGCTGAAACAATGAGAATTAAAAATCCAAGATATGTAGTGATATATCCGTTGGTAAAAAACATCGATCCTAAAACAGGGATGTCACCTAACAACGGAACTTTTTCGATGCGGAACTGGTTCGCGAAAGGAACCTGCTGCACAGTGCGGACTGTTCTTGCGATGTAAATCACCACTGCAGGAGCCAGCATGTTTATCGCTGTTCCGCTGATTATCTGATTTGCCTTTAAATTAATAGAAGCATAAGCGTGAAGAAGCGAAACCGCGGCGCCGGCAAAAGCAGCAATCAGCATTGCGGCGAAAAGAATATCATGCCTGTTTATTATTATATTTTTACCTAATTCATCCATTTGATAAACAGGAATAATTTGCTGCATAATATTGATAAAAAAAACGCCAAAAAACGCGCCCAATACCATTAAACCTTCAAGAGCGATATTTATTACGCCCGATCTCTCGGAAAACATTCCGCCCAGAGCGACGATTAAAAGAGGAATCGAAAAAAACATCGTCTGCTGAATAAGGAAGTATAAAATGCTCATAACGCGCTTCCGCGGGAATCTTCGGCGGAAATTCCCTGTTTATTTATTTTGCTGAAAAAGTTTTTAACAAGAAGAGCGAACGCGCTGAAATAAATAATTACAGCGATAATAATTTCGATAACCTGCGGAGAAAAATTATATAACTGCATATTATTTCCGCCAACTTTCAGGTAGGCAATTAAAAGACCGGAAAAAATAATTCCTATCGGATTGTTTAATCCCAAAAGCGCGACAGGAATTCCGTTAAAACCCTCCTGCGCGAGTATATCCACGACGGTGATTCCTTTGCCTGCTCCTGCGAGAAACATGAGAGCGCCGCCAAGACCGGCAAGAGCGCCTGCTATCATCATCGAAAAAATGATGCTGCGTTTTTGCTTTATACCAGCGTAACGCGCGGCATCACTGTTAAAACCGCAGGCTTTTAACTCGTAACCGAATGAAGTTTTTTCCAAAATAAAAAACATTAATACCGCGAATATTACCGCGATAAAAATCCCTGAGTTCGCGCTTGATACGATAAAACCGTCGCGGAAAATTTCGTCCATTCCCATCTTCGGAAGATTCGCGTTAGCTGCAACAGGCAGACTTTGATTGCGGAGAGAATCATAAACTGTTTTTGTAACAAGAAAATTAACTAAATACATGCCGATATAATTTGTCATTATACATGATATGACTTCGTGAACATTAAACAGGGCTTTGAATATTCCGGGAATCGCTCCCCACAGGGCGCCTGCGAGCATTGCCGCGATTAGAGCCGTTATCCATAAAAGATGACCGGGTAAAAAAACGCACTTTACTCCCACTATAACAGCGGTAAAAGCGCCTGCCATAAACTGACCGGATGCGCCGATATTAAAAAGTCCTGTCTTCGCGGCAAAACCGACAGAAAGACCTGTCATTATAATCGGGGTTGCAAAGTATAAAACCTGCCCTAGATTATTTAAATTGGAAAATCCGCTTGAAAGAATTGTGGCGAAGCCGTAACCAGCCTCGGATGCGTTAGTCAATAAAAGAATGATAAAACCCGCAAACAGTCCGACAAAAATCGCTGTAACTGACGAGTACACATCAACTGCCGGATCGGATAATAACCGTCTATAGTCGAATTTTATTTCCATGTGTTTTTCCATTTTCTGGCGCCTGACATATAAAGCCCAAGCTCATGATAAGTTACTTCATTGGGTTTAACATCAGCGACGATCTTTCCTTCAAAAACAACGAGGATTCTGTCGCTGACATCCATCACTTCGTCAAGTTCCAGCGAAACAAGCAATACTCCCCTTCCCATGTCACGCTGTTCAATAAGCTGTTTGTGAATGTATTCGCAGGCTCCGACATCGAGCCCTCTTGTCGGCTGCACCGCGGCAAGAAGGCGGCAGCCGCGGGAAATTTCCCGCGCTATGATTGCCTTCTGCTGATTGCCGCCTGACATGCTGCGCGTAATTGTGTGCGCTCCGTTTCCGCTGCGAATGTCATAAGTATTTATTAATTCATCAGCGAATTTATAAATTTCGTTAAAATTTAACAAACCGTTTTTTTGGAAACGCGGTTTAAAATAATTCTGAAGCACAAGGTTGTAGGCAAGATTGTAATCCAGCACCAGCCCGTGTTTGTGCCTGTCCTCGGGGATATGCGCAAATCCCCTGGACCTGATATCTTTATGCGAAATTTCCATGCCGTCAAGAAAAATATTACCGCTTTCCGCTTCGAGCATTCCGGCAAGGGTGAGAATCAACTCCTGCTGTCCGTTGCCGTCAATCCCCGCGATGCAGACAATCTCTCCTGAGCGCACTTCAAAGCTCGCGCCGTTAACAAGCGCCTTTCCGTATTCTTTGCTTCTTACCGTAAGATTTTCTACTTTTAAAATTGTATAACCCGGTTTACTCTCGGTTTTTTCAACGGAAAGATTAACCTTCCTGCCGACCATCATTTTAGATAACATTTCTTTTGTAACACGGGCGACTTCGACAGTGCCGACCGATTTACCATTTCTAAGAACAGTGCATCTGTCGGCGATGCTTTTTATTTCATCAAGTTTATGAGTGATAAAAATAATCGACTTGCCTTCCGCGACAAGATTTTTCATTATATGCATTAACTCTTCAATTTCCTGAGGAGTAAGAACAGCGGTCGGCTCGTCAAATATCAATATTTCATTTTCGCGGTAAAGCATTTTTAAAATTTCAACGCGCTGCTGCATCCCGACAGTTATATCGCTTATAAGCGCGTCGGGTTTAATTTCAAGTTTATAATGTTTGGAAAGTTCTGTTACCTGTTTTCGGGCGCTGTCAAGTTTTAAAACTCCGTACTTGACAGTCTCCGCGCCCAGAATAATATTTTCCAAAACTGTAAAATTGTGGACAAGTTTAAAATGCTGATGAACCATTCCAATCCCAAGTTTTTTTGCGTCATTGGGACCGTTGATCCGCACTTCTTCTCCGTTTTTTTTAATTACGCCCTTTTCGCTCTGATAAAGACCGAAAAGGATGCTCATAAGAGTTGACTTGCCTGCTCCGTTTTCACCTAACAGCGCATGGATCTCGCCTTTTTTAAGCTTAAGCGTAATATCATCGTTAGCCACAATGCCGGGAAATACTTTCGTAATCCCGTCCATTTCAATTAAATAATCATCCATGTGTATTTATTTAATTAACTTCTGTCACCCTGACTATTCTAACAGGAACCACGCTCGGACTTCCGTTCGCGCTTGGAACATCCATCATTCTGGGGATAGTGCCGTTAGCCAGTAAATGATAAATACCGTTGTAATCATCATCGTTAAAATTGATAAATCTTGATGTTGACATCGGGAGACCGACGCCGCTGTTGACAGCTTCGAAAACCTGCGTCTGCCCTCCGGGGAATCTGCCGGAATAATAAGTGGATATACACGCAAAGACCGAAGCCTGCAGACCTTTCATCGCGGATGTAATGACAGTATGGGACTCGCTTGACTGATCAACATCAACGCCGATTACTTTTTTTCCTGCCTGTTCAGCAGCCGCCATAACCGAGTTGCCGACCGCGCCGCCGCAGCCAAAGATAACATCGACCCCTGCGTTATACCATGATGCCGCCATTGTCTGAACTTCCGGCGAAGCGTTAAAGTGACCGGTATAATGGTATTGAATTGAGATAGAGCCGACGCTTAGTCCAAGCTCCGAAGCCGCGTATTCCGCTCCCTGAACAAAACCATATCCGAAACGGACAACCGCAGGAACCGCCATACCGCCCATAAAACCAAGACTTGTGTTGCCGTCTTTAACAGCCGCATAACCGGCAAGGAATCCAGCCTGATCTTCGGCATAAAGAACGCCGACTACATTTTTTCCTGTTCTATATACAGGAGCGCCCTTGCTCCAGTCACCGTCATTTGGCTGACCGTCAACAAGAATGAAATTGACATCTGGATATCGATCCTGCGCGACAAAAACAGGAGTTTCAAAAAGGAATCCGGGCGTTACTATTAATTTAGCGCCGCCGCGGACAGCAAGGTCGATAGTTGAAAGATATGAATCATTGCTCTGCTCGGACGGTTGATAATATTTATGAGTGATATTGTTTGCGCTGGCATATTCAACCAGCCCTTCCCAGGAACCCTGATTAAACGATTTATCGTCAATTGTTCCAAGATCGGTTACAAGCGCAAGTTCAAAAACTTCAGTACTTCTCCCTGCTCCTGACTGCTGTCTTGAACAGGCGGAAGAAAACAATACTAAAACCGCCAGTAAAATTAAACTAACTTTTTTCATTTTTTTTACCTCTCTTTTTATATATAATTACAATTTACAGAATATTATACCTGTAAATTGTTGTCAAGACAGGCAATTGCTCCAATTACGCCAAATAATGCTTCTGTGTCGTTCTCTTCAAGAGCTGCTTCTAAATATGCGTAGACTTCTTCTTTAGTGTTAATACCGCGCCTGAAATTAAGCCTATACACTCTTGACAGCAATATATAATATTGTTAATTATGTATAAATGGCGTGTGTACGAAAATTATTGAACAATATTATCTCTTTCTGTAACCGCGCCGGTTCAAATGTTTTGATCTACCCCCCCC
>JGI24695J34938_10001208_pt1 | contig 22898 bp, 20 predicted proteins | sample TergutCo191P3_FD_34938 | JGI IMG/M metagenome (IMG submission 34938)
CGCTTCATGCAATCGCCGAATCTCAAAAGCTTGGCGGAAACGCGGCTTTCATCGACGCAGAGCATGCACTAGACCCTGTTTACGCTAAAAATCTTGGGGTTAACATCGATGAATTGTGGGTCAGCCAGCCTGACAACGGCGAACAGGCAATGGAAATCACAGAAAGCCTTGTACGATCAGGAGCGGTTGATGTAATTGTCGTAGACTCTGTCGCGGCTCTTACCCCCCAATCAGAAATTGAAGGCGAGATGGGCGACGCTCAGATGGGCGCGCAGGCGCGGCTTATGAGTCAAGCTCTTCGCAAACTCACGGCGACCATCGGAAAATCAAGAACAATTTTGATTTTTATCAATCAAATCAGAATGAAGATCGGTGTTTTCTTCGGAAACCCCGAAACAACTACAGGCGGAAACGCGCTTAAGTTTTATTCATCGCTGAGGCTCGAAGTCCGTAAAACAGAAACAATCGAAGTGAGCAAGGATGCGGACGCAATCGGTAACCGGGTCAGGGTTAAAGTTGTAAAAAATAAAGTCGCCCCACCTTTTAGAAAAACTGAAATTGAACTGATGTTCGGTAAAGGAATATCCGCGACAGGCAGCATTTTAGACTGCGCTTTAAAATATGAAATCATTAAAAAAAGCGGCGCGTGGTATTCATATAACGAGGAGAAAATAGGGCAGGGCAGAGAAAATACCCGCGATTATCTTGAACAGCATCCTGACTTTTTACGGGAACTCGAGAAAAAACTACGCTCTCAAATTTTCCCCGGAAGAGAACCGCCCCAGTCAAAAGCAGCAAAAGCTGACGCTTCCGCAGAGCCTCCGGCGAAGTCTTCAGCGGAACATTCAACGAAGTCTCCAATAGAGCAAAAGCCCGTTAAAGCCGCAAAGACTAAGGACGATTCTAAAACAGATTTGTAAGATTTAAGAAGAACACAATTACCACGAAGGCGCGAATATCGCACAAAGGAATAGAATATCAAAATATTATAAATTTATTTTTTCCTTAGTGCGCTTTCTTCGCCTTTGTGGTAAAAAATATTATTTAGTGAATACTCAATTAAATTATTTTTCGTTATCGCTGACAAATTTTGCGACTTTTCTGATTGGAAGACCCGGAATGGAAATAATCATAGAATTGTCATGGAACTTTCTGTCTTTTCGAATAACGGAATAACAGCCGATGACGCTTTTTTTTCCGATTTCGGCTCCGGGCATCACATAACTTCGGAATCCTATCAAAGTATTATCGCCGATAATAATTTTATTTAAAATTAAATGCCTTCCTTCAAAAATGTGGCAAGTGATATCAACTTCGCCGCCTATAATAACATCGTCCCCAAGTTCAAGAAGATACGCGTCCTGAAGCCCTTTGGAGTTAAGAAAAACATTTTTTCCCATTTTACAGCCAAGAAGCCTGAAATAGAGTTTTATCCATCCGGAGCCAACCATAAACGGAAGCACTAAAAACATGGCGGTTGTATGAAGACCTCCGTTTATAAGCCATCTTATAAAAGTCGCCGATCCGATTTCGTATCTTCCGGGTTTAATCCCCAAAGTTAATAATCTTCCTGTTATTCCAAGAAAGATAAGAGCGGATATAAAGAATATATAAATCGAAAAAGCCGTGATAAGACAGAAAATAATAATGTTAAGAATATCAAAATCCTGTAAAAGCCATTTTGACGAAAGCCAAAGAATTGACGCTGACGGAACAAATGAAAGACCTATCGGAATACTGTAAAGCGCGTATACTAATAACGAAACAAAGCCGTATATCGGCGGTAAAGATAAAAATTTCTCAAGGAGATTTTTCATAGCAACCTCGTTATAATAGAATTAGAACCAGCTTAGTAATTATAACTTTAAAAAACTTAAATTGCCATGAAATAATTATTCCAGTGTAAACGATCCTATTGTCCCGATACCTGTGCCTTTGTAAATAAAATAAATCGCGTGTATTCCGTCAGGAATTTTTATATCCGCGGAATAATTTTTCCAGATATTGCTTGATACTACATCGATTTTTCCAAGCGGCTGTGAATCCCAATTTGTTCTTACTTCGTAATAACCCCTGCAGTAACCCCGGCTTTTTATTTTTACAATGCTTACGCTCTTGCAATCAAAATATTTAAACCCAATACCGCAGCCGTCAAGGATGTTTGTTACAAAACCAGACTGCGGAAATGATTCTTCCGCGGATTTATCACCTTGCGATACATCACATGGAGATACATCTCCCGGAGATACATCTCCGCCGTCCTGAGTGACATAGGGCATTTCGGGCGTTCTGTTAGGCCAGTACTGTTTTACAGGCGGCTCTTTATCTTCGAGTGAGAAAATGTTACACGCAATGTAAGCAGGGTATTCGCCTTTTCCCGGAAGCGCAGAGCCGTTAGGTCCGCAGGAGGTCATTTCAACCTGCTTAATCGAACCGTCTTCGTTTATTTTAATTGGTTCAAGGCACGCCTGACGGCTGAACTCATTTCCGTTTGTGTGCCTATGATAAAAAACATACCAATTGCCGTTAATTTTTTCGATGCCTCCGTGGTTATTATTGCCGTGGAACATCATTTTCGCGGCAGGTTTATATGAAGCAATTCCGACATCGGCATTGGAGACAATAACGCCTCCGTATTTAAAATCTTTTACAGGGCTACCGCTTGTCGCGTAACACAGCTCATTCAATACAAAAGATGAATAAACAAAATAATAAGTATCGCTGATTTTCCGGATTGATGATCCTTCAAAAAACTCATGACCTTCGAATCCTGTGCCATCGCTTACCTTAGCGCCTGGAATTAAAGGATACGGCCCTTCCTCGATTGTCAGCATATCCTTTTTTAACACTACTGCAATGGAGCGGGTTCTGTAATCTTCCACGGTTTTTACTTTGCCCCAGCACTGTCCCGAATATAAATAAGTTTTATCTCCTTCTGTTAAAACTGCCGGATCAAATTGCGGAACATCGCCTTCTTTTTTTCCAAGCAGCGTTCCGTCTGGGTAATGAACATAGCCTAAGTATTTATATCTTCCTGCGGGGGTTTCGCAGACAGCGACTCCAATAGTTTCAAACTTGTCAAGAACATAGTATAAATAGAATCTGCCGTCAGGTCCCTTTGTTACATCAGGCGCGTAAAGGTTCATAGCTCCGTCGGCGTTATTGGGATCATCGGTTTTTTTGTAAATTACTCCTTCATAGCGCCAGTCGCTAAGATCACCGCAGGGAGCTGACCATGTGACATAGTCGTTAAGGCAGTACGCATAACCTGAAAATCTGTCGTGTGAGCCGTATACATAAACCCTGTCGTTAAATACATGAGGTTCTCCGTCGGGAATATATTCCCAAGACGGAAGAAACGGATTAAAACCCTGCTTTTTCATTTTCTCTCCGTAAATGATTATTTCATTGTAAATAATAGTAATATGTATTATTATTGTTTTATATTCAAGATGGAGTAATTTATTAAAATAGAACTATATACATTCTGCGATTTCGCGCAGGAAAACGGCGGCAAGCTGACTATTGTTGGGACATTTGACACAATAATTTCGCGTAATTTTCCGTGCGTTCACCCTCAGCTTTCTGTTGTGATCCGCCTGCGCTTTGATCTTTGGGAGTTCGGTCCGCATGTTTTCAGGATAGAAACGCGCGATCTTGACGGCGAGATGAGCATGGAAACAATCAACGGTAACATTGATGTTAAGGGAGTAGGAAACGCTTCCGCTGTTTCTCATCTTGTTTTCAGCATTACAAATCTGCATATTAAAAATCCGGGGTTAGTTAATTTTGTTTTATTTATTGATGATAAGGAACTGGATTCTATACCTTTATATGTCAGAAAGGGATGATACATTAGACGAATCTGACAGCAGATTAAATTTTCGAACCTTTTGACAAAGGTAATAAATTCGCAAGGACAAGCGCAGCCAGATTATTTAAATAATCTTAAAGATATCTTCTTGACTCTTCGTCTTTTACGTTTGCGTATAACTCAATGTGTTGTTTAATAGTGCTCGAAGCTATTTTATGCATTAATACTTCCTCAATTTGAAAAAGTCCGACCTGCCTTGACATGTCAACATCAATTCTGATTGGTTTTTCACCGCCTGTCGCGATTGTCACTTTTTCGATTGAGTTAGCTGAAAACTGATGAATGTTTCCTACGCGCGGAGTAAAACCCAGCGATATGGGAATACGCGCTCTTCCCTTGGTCATATCACAGCCGTCGGCTGTCTGGACAACACCAGCTTCAAGCGATGATGTGCTGATTGTGCCCATATGTCCGGCAATTGCTTCAAGGGAAACCGCCCGCACCATTACCCTTTTATAAACGCTGTCTTCGTATAAATCTTTTAATATTCTGTCAATCATAGGACAGGCTAAAACCGTTGAATGATGCTCATGATTCTGCCTTCCCATTCCCATTCCAATATCGTGAAACATTGAGCCTATCATGACAGCTAACATGCTGTCTTCATAATCTCCGCAGCCGTCAGTTTCAATCGTTGTTTTAATGCCTGCCTTTTTTAAAAGATCAAGCATTAAAAGAGCGTTGTATGTAACAGTTCGCATATGCACAGGTCCATGATCGTTATATCCAAGTCTGGTGATAGAAACCGTATTCGCGAATTCCTGCGAATGAAGAATCTCATCATCGGATAAAAGGGATTTAAGCCCTTTCATCGCTCTTCCTGAAAGGTTAAACGATTCAAGCAAGTCAATCAGTGTAATGTCAATGCTCAACGCTCTTGATGATTTCATATTTTTTCTCCTTAAATTATGTTTCTGAACAGCCTCTAAAATAACTGTAAAATTAAACTATGATTCGAGTCCCTGTTTTAAATCATCGATTATATCGTCAATATGTTCTGTGCCGATCGAAAGGCGCACTGTTGAAGGTTTTATTCCGCTTGCCAGAAGCTCTTCTTCATTCATTTGTGAATGTGTGGTAGAAGCTGGGTGTATAACAAGCGACTTGACGTCGGCAACATTCGCAAGATGGGAGAAAAGGTTTAATTTCTCTGTGAATTTTAAAGCATCCTTCGCGCCGCCTTTTAACTCTATAGTAAAAATCGAGCCTGCGCCGTTTTTAAAATATCTTTGGTAAAGTTTATGATCGCGGTGTTCCGGGAGAGCAGGGTGATTTACCTTTTCAACCTTAGGATGATTTTTTAAATAGTCCACAACTTTAAGCGCGTTTTCCACATGGCGTTCAACGCGAAGCGAGAGAGTTTCAAGCCCCTGTAAAAATAAAAACGCGTTAAACGGAGAAAGGCACGCGCCTGTGTCGCGCAAAAGCGTAACTCTTGCTTTTATAATATAAGCGAGATTTTTTACAGCCTCGGTAAAGACAACGCCGTGATAACTTGAGTTTGGCTTTGAAAGACCGGGAAACTTGTCATTCTGCGCCCAGTCAAATTTCCCTCCGTCAATTATAACTCCTCCTATTGATGTTCCGTGGCCTCCGATAAATTTTGTCGCGGAATGGACAACAATGTCCGCGCCGTGCTCTAGCGGCCTTAAAAGGTAAGGAGTCGCGAAAGTATTATCTACGATAACAGGGATTCCTTTGTTATGCGCAATTTTTGAAACTGCTTCAATATCGATTAATCCTGAATTCGGGTTTCCGAGCGCCTCAAAGAAAAAAGCCTTAGTATTTGGTTTAACCGCTTTTTCAAGATTAGAAGGATCGCTTGCGTCGATAAAAGTCGCTTCAACCCCCATGTCGCTGAATGTGTGAGCGAACAAATTGTATGTGCCGCCGTAAACCTGAGTGTCAACAACGATATGATCTCCTGCGCGTGTGATATTCTGGATTGAAAGAGCCGATGCCGCCTGGCCTGACGCTACAGCTAACGCCGCGACTCCGCCTTCGAGCGCTGCTATGCGCTGTTCAAAAATATCCCATGTAGGATTCATAATACGAGTATAAATATTTCCCGGCTCAGTCAGGGCAAAACGATCGGCGGCTGATTTCGCGCTTGGAAAAACATAGGATGTAGTTTGATATATCGGAACAGCGCGCGAGTCTGTCGCAGGATCCGGTTTTTCCTGTCCTGCGTGGATTTGAATAGTTTCGAATTTGTAATTTTTAATTGGCATATTAACTCCTTTTATTTAATAGTATTCATAAAACAAAAAAAATGATATAGTGCAAACATCAATTTTAAGAAGAGGTATATGAAAAAAGCGGCGATTATAATGGGAAGCGATAGTGATTTACCTGTTTTAGAAAAGACTTTTAAAAAACTGAAGGATTTTAATATTCCATTTGAGGCGCATGTCATGAGCGCTCACAGAACGCCTGCCCGTGCGTGTGAATTTGCTGTAAACGCTAAGAAAAACGGTTTTGGCGTTATTATCGCTGCTGCGGGAATGGCGGCTCATTTAGCGGGCGTTCTTGCGGCTCATACTACGCTTCCTGTAATCGGTATTCCAATTAAATCCTCGCTTGACGGGCTTGACGCTCTTTTAGCGATGGTTCAGATGCCTCCGGGAATCCCTGTTGCGACAGTCGCGATAGACGGAGCGGATAATGCCGCGATTCTTGCCGCGCAAATTCTTGCTGTTTACGATGAAGATCTTGAGAAAAAACTTGCGTACATGAAAACCGATATGGAAAAAAAAGTTATTGAAAAAGATAATCAACTTCAGGAAAAATTTAAATAAAAAATTATGACAGAAAAAATTAATGAAGAATGCGGAATATTCGGTATTTACTCAATGACAAACGACTGTGATGCGGCAGGCCGCGCGTACCTTGCTCTTTACGCTTTACAGCACAGAGGACAGGAAAGCTGCGGAATCGCGGTGTGCAATGACGGGCTTATGCAGCATCACAGCGATCTTGGCCTTGTTCCGGATGTTTTTACAAAAGAGGCGCTTGCGAAGCTCGGCAGAGGAAATATGGCAGTCGGTCATGTGCGTTATTCGCCGATGGATCAAAAAAGCAGATCAAACGCGCAGCCGCTTGTTGTGCGCCACCATAAAGGCTCTATGGCTATTGCACATAACGGCTCGATCACAAACGCGCAGGAGCTCCGCGAAAAACTTCAGAATGACGGAACGGTTTTTCACACATCATGCGATACGGAAATAATTATCAATATTATCACAAAGAAAAGAATAAACGCTAAAACAATTGAAGATGCCGTAGACAGCGCAATGAACGAGATAGAAGGAGCGTACTCGTTCTTAATTATGTCTCCAAGCAAATTAATCGCGACACGCGATGCAAGAGGCTTTCGCCCTTTATGTATGGGAATGCTTGGAAAAGATTATATTTTTGCCTCGGAAAGCTGCGCTTTAGACAGCATCGGAGCGGAATTTATCCGCGATATTGAACCCGGTGAAATTGTAATTATAGATAAAAACGGACAGCGCAGCATTAGGACGCACACCGGGAAAAAATCCGGTCTTTGCGTTTTTGAGTTTATTTATTTCGCGCGCCCTGACTCTGTGATTGACGGGGAAAGTGTGCATAACGCGCGCCTACGCGCAGGTTCGTTTCTTGCGCAGTCGCACCCTGTAAAAGCTGATGTTGTTTTCGGCGTTCCTGATTCGGGCCTTGACGCAGCGTTAGGTTTCGCAAGAGAGTCTGGGATTCCTTACGGAGTCGGTTTTATTAAAAACCGTTACATTGGCCGTACTTTTATTCAACCGACACAGGAAGAACGCGACAGCGCCGTGAGGATAAAATTAAATACTATTGAATCAACCATCAAAGATAAAAGAGTTGTTTTAATTGACGATTCGATTGTCCGCGGAACGACAATGAAGCGAATTGTGAATCTTGTACGTGAAACAGGAGCAAAGGAAGTTCATCTTCGAATTTCCTCACCGCCGTTTGTAAATCCGTGCTATTTCGGCACCGATATATCAAGCCGGGATTATCTTATCGCGTGTAAAATGACAACGGACGAAATTTGCAAATATCTTGGCGCGGACAGTCTTGGATTTCTTCCTATCGAAAAGGTTACAAAAATCGCGGAAAACGCAAAAAGCAATTTCTGCGACGGATGTTTTACAGGAAAGTACCCTGTACCTGAACCAAGCCCTGTAATAAAAAGCAAATATGATCAAAAAATCAGCGGCAGAGATTAGGTATACGTTATGCAAAATAGTTACAGCGATAGCTACAAAGAAGCGGGAGTAGATGTAACATCAGGTTACCGTTCAATTGAGCTTATAAAAAAACATGTTAAAAGAACGCGCATTGGCGGAGTAATCGAAGATATCGGCGGATTTGGAGGACTCTTCGCTCTTCCTAAAACAGGTTATGCAGAGCCTGTTCTTGTTTCAGGAACCGACGGAGTCGGAACAAAATTAAAAATCGCGATGTTATTGGATAAACACGATACAATAGGCATCGACTGCGTCGCTATGTGCGTTAATGATATAATCTGTGCTGGAGCAAAGCCGCTTTTTTTTCTTGATTATATAGCTCTTGGAAAAAATATTCCTGAAAAAGTAGAAAAAATTGTCGCCGGAGTCGCTGAAGGCTGCGTACAGGCAATATGCGCTCTTATCGGAGGAGAAACAGCCGAACACCCGGGAATGATGAAGGAAGATGAGTATGACGTGGCAGGTTTCGCAGTAGGCATAGCGGAAAAGTCAAAAATCCCGGATAAAAATAAAGTAAAAAAAGGCGATGTTATTATCGCTTTAGCTTCTTCAGGCGTTCATTCAAACGGTTTTTCATTAACGCGTAAAATTTTTAATATCAATAATAATCCTTCTATACTTGAAAAAAGTTATCCTGAGATTAAAAGCACTCTTGGAGAAGAGCTTTTAATACCCACAAAAATTTATGTAAAGCCAGTTTTAAATTTACTGGAGAAAGTTGATGTTTTATCACTATGCCACATAACAGGAGGCGGTTTCCATGAAAATATTCCACGGGCGTTTTCAGATAACGTTGGAGCTATAATAAATAAAAATAAAATCCAAACGCCCGCGATTTTTAATTTAATTGCGTCTTGCGGAAAAATAACGGAGCGCGATATGTATAACACTTATAATATGGGCGTTGGCATGTGCGTAATCACATCGCAGCATGATGCTGACGAAGCTGTAAGGATTTTAAATTTGTCAGGAGAAAAAGCTTTTATCATAGGCGAAATACGCGAAGGCTTCAGCGGAATAAAAATCGAGTAACAGCTTTGTAAAAGTTCATGCAGTTGCGGTAAAAATTAAAGAGGATTTAAGTTGATAAAAATTGCGGTGCTTGTAAGCGGAGGCGGAACTAATCTTCAGGCGCTAATTGACGCGTGGAAGGAAAACCGCTTTAAAAACGAAACAAATAGCAAAACCTCGCCTGCGCAGATATCGCTTGTTGTCTCTTCTATTGCCGGCGCCTTTGCTGTAGAACGCGCAAAAAAAGCCGGTATTAAAACGATAGTTATAGAAAGAAAGAATTACGCACACGCTTGCGACTTTGATGTATCATTAGTATCTGTATTAAAAGATCATGATATTAATTTAATTGTTCTTGCGGGATTTCTCTGCATCTTAGGCGAACAAGTCCTTACATTATTCGAAAACAGGATAATTAACGTTCACCCTTCGCTGATACCTTCTTTTTGCGGTAAAGGCTTTTACGGGCTTAATGTTCACAAGGCTGTTTTAGAAAAGGGCGTTAAAGTAACAGGCGCGACTGTTCATTTAGTTAACAGCGAAATTGACGGCGGGAAAATTCTTTTACAAAAAGCGATTGATGTTCTTCCCGGTGATACCCCTGAATCATTGCAGCAGCGCGTTATGCGCGAATGTGAATGGGTTTTGCTTCCAAAGGCTGTCTCGATGCTTTGCAATGAACAGAATAAAAAAGGCGATTAATAATGAATGTTTTAGTTATAGGTTCAGGCGGAAGAGAACACGCAATAATCAAGTCATTAAAAAAAAATAAACGAATAAAAAAAATTCACGCTGCCCCCGGGAACGGCGGCATAAGCCGCGACGCAGAATGTGTTCCCGTAAAAGCAGCCGATATATCCGAAATGACGGAATTCGCGGTTAAAAATAAAATTGATTACGCTGTTGTAGCTCCCGACGATCCTCTTTCTATCGGAATGGTCGATGCGCTGGAAGAAAAAGGCATACGATGTTTTGGACCGAATAAAGCAGCCGCCCGTATCGAAAGCAGCAAAGTGTTCTCTAAAAATTTAATGAAAAATTATAATATCCCGACTGCGTTATTCGAAACATTTTCCGATCCAGAAAAAGCATGTATCTATTTAAACTCGGTTTCTTTTCCTGTTGTTATTAAAGCCGACGGGCTTGCCCTCGGTAAAGGGGTTGTCATAGCGGAAAAATTAAATGAAGCGTTAGCTGCAATTAAAGAAATTATGCAGGATAAAAAGTTCGGCGAGAGCGGATCAAAAGTTGTAATAGAAGAATATCTTTACGGTCATGAGGCGACGGTTCTGGCCTTTACTGACGGGAAAAGTATAGTTCCCATGATATCTTCGATGGATCATAAAAGAATTTTTGACGGTAATAAAGGATTAAATACTGGTGGCATGGGAGTAATTGCGCCTAACCCTTATTATACTGAAAACATCGCAGAAACCTGCATGAATAAAATATTTATTCCCACAATCGAAGCGTTAAAAAAAGAAGGCTGCCCGTTTAAAGGCTGCCTTTACTTCGGCCTTATGCTCACTGACAAAGGCCCTGTAGTAATTGAATACAACTCGCGTTTCGGCGATCCGGAAACGCAGGCGGTACTCTCGTTACTCGAAACTGATCTTTTGGATATTATGGAAGCAGTAACAGATGAAAAGCTCGCGGGCATGAATATAAAATGGAAAAACGAACATGCCGCTTGTATTATCCTTGCAAGCGGAGGATACCCGCAGGATTATAAAACAGGATTCTTAATTAACGGTCTTGATAAAGAAGGCAGAGCGGAAAGATATTACGATGTTACGGTATTTCACAGCGGCACAGAAAATAAAGAAAATTACTTTTTTACAAAGGGAGGACGCGTACTTGGAATTACCGCGGAAGGCCCAAATCTTGATTCGGCTTTAAAAAAAGCTTATAAAGCGATCGAAAATATAAATTTCGAAAAAATGCATTTTAGAAAAGATATCGGAAGTTTATAACTATTCATTTATTTTGCGTTGTCTTGATTTTTATATAAAAAACTATTATTATAAATAAAAAATGGAGAACAATAACTTTTACTCATCAGGTCTTAAATTTTCCTGTAAACGTTGCTCGTCCTGCTGCCGGCATGAATCCGGTTTTGTATATCTTTCAGAAAATGATTTAACAAAACTCTTATCCGCTTTAAAAACGGACAGAAAAACATTTTTAGCTTCTTATTGCAGATGGGTCTGCGGCTGGGACGGAGAAGAAGTTTTATCCTTAAAAGAGAAATTTAATAAAGATTGTATATTATGGGAGAACGGATGTACCGTGTATAACTCGCGGCCGCTTCAGTGCGTTACTTTCCCTTTTTGGGAAAACATTGTAGCTTCCAGGGAGTCATGGGAAATTGCCGCTTCAGGATGTTATGGTATGAACTCAGGTGAATTACACTCAGAAAGTAAAATAAAAGAGAAAGTAAAATCGCGCTTTGCGCAGCCGATAATTACTAAAGATACCGAAGTTTTTCAAATAATGAAATTAAGTCAAACGCCGGGAGGAGCTAAATGAAAATCCATTTTTGGGGAGTACGCGGTTCTATTCCAACGCCTCTTTCTCCTTCAAGAATAAAAAGTAAAATCTCCGCAATCATTGAGCAAATAACTCCCGAAGATATTTATGACGCGGAAAGCCGCGAGAAATTCCTTGCAGGGCTTCCTCCCTGGCTGTTCGGCACAATAGGGGGCAACAGCCCTTGCGTCAGTTTAACTTTTGAAAACGGCGCTTCTTCTGAGAAAAATGAGCCTTCTTTCCCGCCGAATGAATGTATTGTTTTTGACTGCGGTTCCGGGATCAGAGAGATGGGTATAACGCAGGCGGCGGAAAAAAGAAAGATAAGCCATTATCATATATTCATGTCTCATTTTCATTGGGATCATATTCAAGGGCTTCCTTTTTTCGGTCCTGCATATAACCCTTCGGTAAAATTGAGTTTTTATTCGCCTGTGGCTACCCTTGAAAGAATTTTCAGCGATCAGATGATTCATCCGTATTTTCCGGTACAGTTAAACACGATGGGTTCAAAAAAAATTTTTAACTTTATGGAGAAAGAAGTAAATATCCACGGGCGGACGATAAGTTTCAGGAAAATGAACCACCCCGGCGCGTCTTACGCGTATTGCGTAAAGGAAAACGGCAAGCGTTTTATTTATGCGACAGACACAGAACTAACCTCGGAGGATTTTATTAAAAACGATGAAAACTCCGCCTTTTTTAACGAAGCAGATTTAATTGTTATTGACTGTCAGTATACTTTGGGAGAAGCAATAGCCAAATATAACTGGGGACACAGCGCGTTCAGTCTTGCGGTTGACTTTGCGGCCAATTGGAAAATTAAACACATGGTGATGTTTCACCACGATCCTGCTTATGATGACCACAAACTTTACGGTATACTGCAGTCCGCAAAATGGTATTTGGATAGAATGAATTTAAAAGGAATTGAATTAACGCTTGCCTTTGAAGGACTGGAAATTTCAATATAAGGAAATCTTTTGGCAAAAGAGAAAAAAGTTAAAAAGAAAAAAAGTATTCTCAGAATTTTTTTCAGAATTCTGTCTTTATTAATCGCGCTTGTTTTAATTCTTACAGCGGCCGTTTTCGGCCTTGCGTATTATTTTAACTCGCCTGTTCAAAGCGTTAATTTTACCGAGACAGACGCGATAACTTTAAATGATGACGGCAGTTTTTTAATTGATGTAAGAAAAGGCGAAACTTCCAGATCTGTCGGACTGCGATTAGAAAGGGCAGGGCTTATTAAAAACGCTTATATGTGGGACATAATTTGCAGGCTTAACAGCGAGTTTGTAAAAACAGGCACATACAGACTCGAACTTCCCGCAAGTCCATTGACCATTCACCGGCTTTTAATCTCCGGAAGGGAAGTGCTTCTAAAGGTTACAATCCCCGAAGGCGTAACATTAAGAAAAGCTTCTGTAATTCTTGAAGAAGCGGGTATTTGCTCCGCGGAAGGCTTTATGCAGGCGGCATCAAATAGACAGTTAATTGCGCAGTACGGAATATTAAATGATTCGATGGAAGGTTATCTTTTTCCGGACACATATTTTTTCCCTGCAAGTTTCCCGCCGGATCGTGTTGTAAAAACAATGGCGGATAATTTTTTTTCAAGGCTTGAGATAATAAATCCGCTGATACATACAATGAGTCCGCAGGAGATAAATAACATAGTGGTTCTTGCTTCTGTTATAGAACGCGAGTACAGAGTAGCTGATGAAGCGCCGTTAATGGCCGGAGTATTTAAGAACCGTTTACAAATAAATATGCCGCTTCAATCGTGCGCGACTGTCGAATATATTATTACAGAAATACAGGGTAAGCCGCATCCAAAGGTTTTATATTATGCCGATTTGGAAATTATTAATCCTTACAACACTTATATATACAGAGGTCTTCCGCCGGGACCTATTTCAGCTCCCGGATTTGTTGCCTTGAACGCGGCGGTCAACCCGCAATCGACGGATTACCTTTATTTTCGTTTGACAGACCCTTCGTCAGGCAGGCATTATTTTTCAAGAACTTATGATGATCATATAAGAGCCGGCGAGCTTATTCCAAAAGGATGATTTAAACGGTATATTAAAACAATATACATGGCCTTAATTTCCAAATCGACAATAACAGAAGTAAATATCCGTCTTGACGCAGTTTCTGTGGTCGGCGATTACATCAGACTTGAACAAAAATCAGGACGCTGGTGGGGAAGATGCCCCTTTCATGGAGGAGGTCAGGAAAAAACCCCGTCGTTTAAAGTAGACCCCGATTTAAAAATGTATCATTGCTTTGGCTGTAATAAAGGCGGCTCTGTTATCGGTTTTGTAATGGAAATGGATAAACTGACGTATCCTCAGGCGATTAAAACCCTCGCGGATAAAATGGGCATAGAAATTATCTACGAAGAAAGTAATACATTTGAAGGAGAAAAAAACGAATCGTTCAAGGCTGAGCTTTACGAATTACATAAAAGACTAACGGTCACTTTTCAACATTTTTTAATGGAACCTCAAGGATCAGCCGCGCTTAATTATATAAAACAAAGAGGGTTAAATGATGAAATGATCGGGCAATTTAATCTTGGATTTTCCCCAGTAAACCGCGATTTTCTGCATAAATTCCTAAAACAAAAAGGCTATTCAGATGATTTCCTTGTAAAATCAGGTTTGTTTTCCGCAAACTATAATAAAATCCCTTTATTTTCAGGGAGGTTGATGTTCCCGATTACTGACAGGCAGGGCAGGATTGTAGCTTTCGGCGGAAGAGCGCTGCAAACGAATAATAACACGCCAAAATATATAAACTCACCTGAGACAGAAATTTATAAAAAGGGGCAGACTCTTTTCGCGATTGATAACGCAAAAACCCTCATGAGGCAGGAAAAAACCGTATATCTTGCGGAAGGCTACATGGATGTGATCGCTCTGCATCAGGCTGGAGTCACAAATTCTGCCGCCCCATTAGGCACCGCTTTCACAGAAGAGCAGGCTCTCTGGCTTAGCAGGTGGGCGGACAAGGTTATATTAATATTCGATAGTGATGAAGCAGGTCTTAAAGCGGCGTTAAAAGCGGTTTTAACATGCCGGAAAAACAATATATCCTGCCATATTTCCGATCTCCAGACAGGATTAAAAAATGAAAGCGAAACTTTGGATATCAAAAATTTTAAAGATCCGGCGGATATTTTAAAAGAATTTGGCCCTCAGATATTGAAAAAAATTATTAAATTCACTATAAATGACTTTGAGTACTTTATTTTACGCGCAAAGGAGCAGTACACCCGGACGGGAAATATAAATAAAGCTTCGGAATTTATGTATCCGTATCTGGATGCGCTGGATTCAGAAATTGATCGTTCAGATTATATTACAAGGGTTGCGGATATTTTTAAGATAGAAAGAAACGCTGTTCAGAATGAATTTTTAAAATGGAGGCAAAAGAATTTCCGTTCATCATATATAAAACCTTTAGGACAAACGCAGGAAAAGAAAATATTCGATCATCAATCAGCCGGTTTTACAGGAGGATCGCAGGAACCGTTTATTGTGCGCGCGGGTACAGAGCTAAATCTGCTTACGAATATTGCGTTAAATATGGAGCTGTATCCTGAGTTTCGTTCTTTAACGGAAATAAAGGATTTTGATGACAGAGCCGCAAAAGAAATTTTTATTTCTCTTGAAGAATGTTTTAAATATGATGAGAGCGGTATTGATTCATTATTACCCAGAATAAATGATGAAAACTTAAGAAATTTTATTATTAAAAGGGGAACGTCCGGAGAGTTTAAAAGTGACCCCCGTAAATTCATGGAGGATGGAATAAAATTAATAAAAATTAAACAATATAAAAAAAGGCTTACGGAAATAAACGGCCTTATGCGCGAAAGCGAAAGGAATCCGGAAAATACGGATAATATTGATGAACTGCTTTCGGAAAAAATTATTATAGATGAGCAAATTAGAAAACTAGAAGGAAGACAATAAATGTTTAAATTGACTTTTTTAAAAAAGAAAAAAGAATCGCCTTTAATAAAACATTTTAACAAAAAACCAAAACATATACAAATAATCAAAAGAGCCGAACCGGAACAGGAAGTTATCGCAGGATCATCTATAATCTTAACAGGTGATCAAAGCGCGCTTATTGCAGACCTTCCGGTATCAGACCCCGCGATAATAAAACTTCTTGAATACGGAAAACAGAAAAAAACTCTCTCTTACGAGGAACTTTCGGATTTTCTGCCTGAGCATATAACAAACTCAGATAAAATTGAACAAGTTCTGATTCTTTTAGAGGCGAATAATGTGCAGCTTATAGAGGAAGACAATGTTTCAGAAGAAGATGATAACCAGAAGAATCAGGAAACAGGCAGAAAAAGCAAGGCATCGGGATCGGAAAAAGATTCATCGCTTGTAGATGATCCGATAAGGCTTTATCTCCGCGAGATAGGACGCGAGCATCTTTTAACCGCCGAGCAGGAAATAGAACTTTCAAGACAAATGGAAGACGGCGAGAACATTGTAAAAAACGTTATAAAAAGATCCGGCATGATAATTCCCGAATTTTACAATATTGTACAAAAAGCGTTTTCAAAAAAAGACATGAAAGAACTGAATCTTTCTAAAAAAGAAATAACGGAACACATGACAGAAAACCGCCGTCTTAATCAATTTTACAAGGATACATTGAAAACAATTCAGGTCGATTTAAAAAATTACATTGAATTGAAAAAATCATTGATATTAAAAGATGAGGATTATAAAGAAGACAAAGAATGTTCTGTTATCCGCAAACGTATTATGAAGACTGTTAAGAACACGCAAATTCATCCTGACGAAATTCAGGTCTTTTCTGAAAAATTTACTACCGCCTCGCGGAAAATTAAACGTTATATAAAAGAACAGGAGAGGCTGCAAAAACATCTGAAAGTCGCCTCCTTAAAAGAGCTTCGAACACTTGGGCGTTTTTTAACAATCAAGGATGAGCGCGAAAAACTTGAAAAAGAACTTGGGCTATCATCAGAAGATATTAAAGAAAAAATCAAGCAGGTTCAGGTAACAGAAAGAAAGTTAAAAGACCTCGAAGCGGAGTTTGAAGAGCCGATCGACAATATTAATCAAATGGCAAGCGAGATTTTCCACGGAAGAATAATGATGAAAAACGCCAAGGACAGGCTTATCCGCGCTAATCTTCGCCTTGTTGTTTCTATCGCAAAAAAATACACAAACAGGGGCCTTCATTTCTTTGACCTTGTTCAAGAAGGAAATATCGGTCTTATTAAAGCCGTCGAAAAATTTGAATATCAAAAAGGTTTTAAATTTTCAACCTATGCCACATGGTGGATCAGGCAGGCAATAACACGCTCAATTTCAGATCAAGCGCGCACAATCAGGGTTCCTGTCCATATGATTGAGCAGATTAATAAAGTGGTACGCGAGTCAAGGCAGCTTTTGCAATCGCTTGGCCGTGAACCGACCGATGAAGAAATCGCGGAAAAACTCGGCTGGACGGCGCTTCGCGTAAAATCGGTAAAAAATGTCGCTAGAGAGCCAATAAGCCTTGAAACGCCGATAGGAGAAGAAGAAGATTCGCTTCTTGGCGACTTTATCGAAGACAAGGATGTTGAAAATCCGGCTAATCAAACCGCGTTTAAGGTGCTGCAGGAACAACTCAGCTCCGTTCTTTCCACGCTTCCAGCGCGCGAACAGGAAGTGCTTAAAATGCGTTTCGGCCTTGATGACGGCTATTCGCTCACTTTAGAGGAAGTAGGATTGTATTTTAATGTAACACGTGAAAGAATAAGACAAATAGAAGCAAAAGCGCTCCGGCGTTTAAGGCATCCAAGAAGAAGCCGTCCGTTAAAAGACTATTTGGATCACTGACCATTATAATAATTAGGGAGAAAACATTATGGTAACTGAGAATGATCTTGACAAGCTGCGCTCATTACAGGAAATTATTTATGAGAAAATCGGCCTTGAAAAAATCATAAAGGAACTGCCCAAATTACTTGGAACGCAGGAAGAACTTCTTAACAGGTTAAAAAAAACATTCATCGAAAAAAATTCCGATTACGAGAAAGTAAAAACCGAAGAAGCCGATTTTAAAAACAAGCTTTTTGAAGCGGAATCAACAAGGGAAAAATCGGAAAAAAACATGGATGTTGTCAGCACTCAGCGTGAATATGAAGCGCTTGACAAAGAAATCAAAGACGCCTCCGAGAGAGAACAACAATACAGAAAAGAACTGCAGCAGAGGGAAAGGTATCTTTCCGATCTTGACGAGCAGATAAAGCAGCAGGCATCGTTAATTGAACAGCAGGAAAAAGATTTAGGCGAGCGCCGTAAAAAGATTGAGACAGAAATGAGCGATAAACAAAAGCAAATAGATAACCTGCGGAAGAAAGAAAATAAATTAACAGAGAATTTAGATACCGAAGTTGTGTTTAAATTTGAAAGGATAATTCAAAATAAAGAAGGCATTGGGATTGTGGCAATTAAAGGCAATGTATGCCAGGGCTGCCATATGATCCTTCCCGTACAATTCGCGAATGAAGTCCGTATTGGCGAAGAATTTATTTTCTGCCCGTACTGTTCGCGTATTTTATTTTATGAAGAATCCGCTGAAGGCGAAGAGGACTACTTTAACACAGAGGACACTGGCGCTTTATCCGACCTTGATGAAATCGACGAAGATGAGGATGAAGAAGAAGAGGAAGAAGAAGAAGTCATAAATATTGATTCAGAAGATTGAGCTTTTTAAAATTTAAGTTTAGAAAATTTAAATCTAAGGCAGCTTTCTCAAAAACTGAAGTTTTGGGAAGGCCTAAATTTAATAAAAAAAGTGATAAACCATAAGCCGGGTTCTGTCACCTGACCAAAAAGATCAGGCGCTGCCATCTGTCTTAACATACCGTCTCCGGTATATTTTTGCAGTCTACCTGCGCTTAACCGGCGGGCAGCCGTACAAAACGTAAAAATACGCTTTGTCGTAGAATCCGCGCATTAAGCAGACTCTAACTGCGCTGTTTGACTTTGCTCCTGATGAGGCTTGCCATTTTCCAGCTTTGCCGGAAAACGGCTTCGAGTTTTGCTTATAGTAAAACTCGTGCATTGTTTCCAGAAAGAGCTGAAATCTTTCCGGTAATGTTGCCATTACCGAGGTGGGCTCTTACCCCGCCTTTTCACCCTTATCTGACCACCAAAATCGTTAAAATAAAAGTAACAAATAATAAAAAATATTACCAGTTAAAAATAATTTTATGAAATTAGCGATTTTAGCGGTCAGACGGTATATTTTCTGTGGCGCTGTCTGTCCCTAGTCCCGGGGATTACCCGGCATCATACCCTACGGAGCCCGGACTTTCCTCCTGACCACCAAAATTGTCAATTACTTCACAAGTGCCTTGAACAATCAATAATTTCTAATTAAAATCACCAATCTTATATTTAACAATTTTAGCGGTCAGGCGGCAGCCTGATTCATCACTCGTAAAATATACGTTCTTTTAGGTAAATTTTCAAGTATTTTAATAAAAATTCGCAGAGTTAATTGACATAAAATTGAAATTTATATAAAATTCCTTTAAAGAAAGATGCATAATAATAAAATTTCCTCCCGATACGGGCAGCATGTTTACCTTCTCAGCAAAATTCGTACTGTTTTGGTGGTATTTTTTTCTGTTTCCGCAATTGTAACAGGGGTTTTTGTAATTCTTCATGTCAGGAGTAATATGGGAAGCGAAATGCGTGATCTTCTGCAAATATGGAATAACGGCGATTACGAAGCGGCATATATAACAAGCAGAAACGCTCTAACAGAAAAACCTGTTGATTATTTCTTTCTGACAATAAACGGTTTTTCAGCGTATCAAATGGGAATTTCTCAGATAAATAATCAAAATATGCAGCAATATATAAATGAATGTATATTCTCATTAAGAAAAGCGCTTCTTCATAAAGAATCAGAAAATGACGGCCGCGTTTATTATGTGCTGGGAAAGGCATACGGTTACAAAGGCGATAAATATTCAGACCTTGCGGTTAAATATTTAGAGACAGCGAATGATCTATCCTATACCGCTTCCGACATTCCGGAATTTCTCGGCCTTGCATACGCGGCTTACGGAGATTACAGAAAAAGCGTAGAGGCTTTTTCTTTAGCGTTTAGTAATAATAAACCGCCTTCCGATAATCTTTTGTTATCAATTGCCCGTTCATATATCGCGATGGAAGAGTATAATACAGCTTACGGTTATCTTCAGCGCTGTATTGATATATCGCCGGATTCAAGGTCGGTAGTTGTTTCCCGTTTTTTGTTAGCTGAAATCTATAATATAAACGGAAATTATGATAACGCGGAATCTCAGTATCTTCAGATTATTTCCGAATCGGGCGAAAATGCCGAGGCACGTTTTCAATTAGGTGAACTTTATAATCAGCTTGGCGATACGACAAGAGCCAGAGCGGAATGGAGATTAGCATACAGACAGGATCCGTCTCACGCGAGAGCAAGAGCGCGTCTTAATATATAAAAAGGAGAATAGCATGTTTGGCAGTATTTCATCAGATTTTGGGATTGACTTAGGGACTTGTAATACCCTTATTTATATCAAAGGAAAAGGCATCGTTTTAAATGAGCCGTCTGTTGTCGCTGTAGAACGCGGCACAAAACGAATAGTCGCGGTAGGCGCGGACGCAAAGCGAATGTTATGGAAAACCCCTGAAAATATAATAGCGATTAGGCCTATGCGCGACGGAGTAATCGCGGACATTGAATCGACAGAAAAAATGATCCGTTGTTTTATTGACCGCGTATTTCCCCGTTACCGTTTTGTAAAACCAAGAATGGTAATAGGAGTTCCCTCGTGTATTACAGAAGTAGAAAGGCGCGCCGTAGAAGAAAGCGCGTATAAATCAGGAGCAAGAGAAGTCCGTGTAATCGAAGAAAGTCTGGCTGCCGCTATCGGCGCGGATATACCAATTAGAGAACCCGCAGGACACATGATACTTGATGTCGGCGGCGGAACCACGGAAATTTCCGTTATATCGCTCGGAGGCATGGTTGTAACAAGCGCAATCCGTGTCGGCGGAGACGAGTTTGACGAATCGATTATTAAACACATAAGAAGCGTACACAACCTGATAATCGGCGAATACATGGCGGAACGGCTCAAAATTGAAATCGGAAACGCCTCCCCGGATAAATTAATTGACAAAATGGAAGTGAAAGGAAACGACGCGATTACAGGCCTTCCGCGCAGACTTGAAGTTGATTCTGTCGAAGTAAGAGAGGCGTTAAAAGATCCTATCACTCAAATCATTGACGAAATAAAAATTGTGCTTGGGAAAACCCCTCCGGAACTTGCGGCGGATATTGTAGACAGAGGAATTGTGATGACAGGCGGCGGTTCTCTTTTAAAGGGACTTGATAAATTAATACAAAAAGAAACCGGAGTGCCGGCAATTATCGCAGAGCAGCCGGAAATATGCGTAGCGCTGGGAGCGGGCAAATACTTCGATTATATTAAAGGCGCGGATCTTACAAAAAATATTTATGACAGACTGAACGGCTGAAAATGAAACGAAGTTTCTTTGGCAGACAACCGCGTTCAGGCGCTTCCCGAAGCGGCGGAAGAAGAATCGCGGGCGGCCAGATAAATTTCTCTGTTTTTGTTTTTGTAATACTTATAATTATTTCGACTGTATTATTATTGATGTCTACAAGGGATTTCATCTTTGGCGTAAAAAATGTAGGACTTTCTCTTTTTTCCGGCATTAGAAACGGCATATACGAAGTCAACTCTTTTATATCACGAACAGTGCTGTCAATAAGCGAGCTTGCGACATTAAGGCAGGAGCACGCAAGTTTATTAAGGCAGTTGGATCGTTTTGAAGAACTTGAACGCAGTAACGCAGAAATTTATCAGGAAAATATCCGTCTTAAGGAGCAGCTGGATTTTTCAAAAACGCTTCGTTACCGCCATATCCCCGCTCAAATCTCAGGACGCGATCCTGATAATCTTTTTTCGGCTGTTGTGATTAATAAAGGAAGTTACGCCGGTGTCGCGAATAACATGGCTGTTGTCGCGTGGCAGAACGGAACTCAGGCTCTTATAGGAAAAGTAATTCAAACCGGCGTTTTTGAAAGTCTTGTTATGCCGGTGTTTGACATAAACTCGCAGGTTTCCTCGCGTTTTTCAGTTACAAGGTACGAAGGTATTCTTGAAGGGCAGGGAAATTCGGATTCACCGCTTATAATGCGCTTTGTGCCGCGCCGCGCAAGAGATGATATCAATAACGGCGATATAATTGTCACAAGCGGGATGGGAGGAATATTTCCGCCGGGGATCAATATCGGAAGGGTCAGCGGGGTAAATGTTCTTGAATATGAAACCACTCTGGAAATAATAGTTGTTCCTATGATTGATTTTTCAAGACTTGAATATGTTTTTGTCATAGAAGAAGAAATAGCGCAGGATTAAAAAGATGATCAGAAGTATTATTTGGACAGTTGTTTTTTGCGTCGCCGCGGCAATTTTACAATCGACAATAATACCCATGATAGCCTTTTTCGGCGTAGTTCCAGATCTTGCCTTATGTGTCTTGATTTTTTCAGCTTATGTAAACGGAACAATGACAGGGCAGGTTTCCGGTTTTTTATCGGGGCTTTTCTATGATTTCCTTTCGCAGGCTCCTTTAGGAATGAACTGCCTTGTACGCACAATAGCCGGAGCCCTTGCCGGTGTTTTTAAAGGACAGTTTTTTCTTGATATATTTTTTATGCCTGTTATTCTTTCTTCTCTTGCGACAATTGTTAAAGCGCTGGTTATTTTTTTCCTTCATTTAATTATGGGCCAGACAGTTCCCGCTTTTTCGCTTTTTACATCTGTATTTTGGATAGAGCTTGGACTTAACGCTCTGAGCGCTCCAGTTTTATTTTTACTTTTAAAAAAATTCAAGCCAATACTGATTGGAAAAGGCTGATATATGAGAGAAAATCACGAAAACCGCGTAAGCATTTTTATTGTTCTTCTTGTTATAGTCTTTCTTGTATATTCCGCAAGACTTTTCAGCATGCAGATTCTGTCAGGAGAAATTCACCTGAGCCGCGCTCAGGATATATCAAGGCGCACTTATTCAATCCCTACGCAAAGAGGAGAAATCTTTGACAGGCATTTTTCGCAGCCGCTTGTAATAAATAGGGATACTTTCGCGGTTACAATCACTCCC
>JGI24695J34938_10001214_pt1 | contig 22845 bp, 18 predicted proteins | sample TergutCo191P3_FD_34938 | JGI IMG/M metagenome (IMG submission 34938)
ACGTAACCGGCAAGCGTAGTTAAATAGTCAATATCTTTTACATGAGCTTCTTCGTTTAATACCGCCTGATACAGATGAGCGATACTCCAGCGCTGCGGAATGTTAAACTGAAAATTATCCGTAAGCAAAGCGGCGGATCTTTCCGTCATTGTATTGCGCCATGTGCGGAAAGAAATGAGCTGATTGTTATTTTTATCAAACGCCAGATACCCATGCATCATGGCGGAAATACCAATGGCGCCGACAGAAACAAGCTCAACACCGTAGCGGTTCTTTACATCGAGCGCAAGGCTTCTGAAACATTCCTGTAGTCCCTTCCATACACTGTCAAGACTGTATGTCCAAATCTTTATATTACCAGCCTTACCTACAGGCATTTCTTCAAGACGATTTTCCCAGTCATGACTTCCCGCCGCGATTGGCTCATAACTTCCGTCGATAAGCACTGCTTTTATCCGCGTTGAGCCAAGTTCAATTCCAAGGGCCGTCTTATTCCCGATAATTGATTGCTTTACATCCATAATTTGCTCCTAAAATAATTTTCTGCTTTCAAGATAAAACCTTTTCTCACAGGAATGCCCCATTGAGAAGCTCTTTCGCGGCAGAGGGCCGGAACGCGCAACCGTTTCAAAAAGCCCCGATTTGCGGACAGGCGGCAGCAGGATACCTGTTACGAGCCTACCTTCCCCGCCCGCAGCCAGACGGAAAAGTTCATTATCATCGTGGATATAATCGATTAACTCAGGATTGTCCCCCGCGTACGCGTCAAGCAGAGGCTGCAGGCAGGCAGTCGCGATTCCCGAAGCGGACGTTTCAATTAGCGCATAACATCCTTCGGAAATTACGCCGAAACAATTCGCGGCGGCAGAATCGCGCATAGTATCCGCAAGCTCTTTCGCACCTTCGACACAGCGCATGGAATAATCCGGCAGTTTTGACAGCAAAGAGAGTGTTTTATCAAAGCCAATATTAAAAACAAGACGGTGTATCGGCTCAAACTGTATCGCCGGATCGTAAATATTCTCGATTTCAACTAACGCATACCGGCACGGATGATAAAGATAACCGCTCTGTTCTCCGGGCCTTTGGTTTGAGTTCTCTGCCTTATATTCTTCCCAAATTCCCTTTGCAGCGGCAAGCGAATGGTTACCGTCGCCGACGGCAAAAAGGAAGGGAGCGCCTCCCTGTGAAGTGTCCGCGGCGCTGTTGCCGTAACGGCTTTTGGAACGGCTGTACAAATCGCCTAGCCGCTCTGTCAGTAAAGAGAAAGCTTCTTCATGAATCGACGGATCAAGAAACCAGCCTGTAACACTGCCGGAATCCATCATGAGCGGTGTATTATAACAGGGAGTGGTATTTTTAACATGCTCTCCGATTGCAGGCATAATGATGTCTTTATCGTCATCAATGAGCAGAAGAATGTGAGGAAGTTCCAATGGCGCGCCGCGGCGGATGTCCATACGCGGAGGAAGGCGCTCCGGCACAGTGCCTTCGGTGCTGCGGATTGGAAGGCGCGCGTCGGGGAGCCAGTCGTACATTTCAAGGTCAATTGCAGCGACAAGACCGCGGCGTTTTTTATGATACGGCGTATCTCTTTCTATAAAGATGAATCCCCGCGTTGGCGGCTCAAAAACGCCGTCCTGTAAATAACGTTTCATTGTTGAATGAATGTCAGCGATTCGCCTCTCCGCGCCGCGGTCTGATAAAAACACTTCGGGTAATATAAGATTTAATGTTGAGGGCGCGCCGTCAACAATTGCTTTAGCATTATCCCAGTAACCGCGATCCTGTGTAAATTGATCGCACGCGATAACCGGCCATTTTTCCGGATTAATCGGCTTTGGAAGCAGGATGGAAGGTATCCCAAGACCGAGGGAATTCAACTTATGTTCGTAATCGCTCATGAGATAATTGTATCAGAAAATAAAAAAATTGTTACAATCTACCGATTATAAGGAACAGGCTCTGTTTCCTCACCGGTTAAATACTCATTAACAACACGTATCATGCACGCGTTAAGGTATTCCACAACATATTCGCCGATTGTCGGCTCTAAATGACTGTTTCCTATGCCGCTGTCGTCAGTCAGGAAAATATATGTTCCGCCTGTCATTAAAGCTTCCTGTCTGAGCAGGAATTCTGTTGAAAGATCAATACCGCTGGAGGCAATCGGAATAATACGAATGCCTTTTTGGGCGGCTGCTTTAACAGCGTTAAAAAATACGGTCGCGTTTTCCTGTTTATTATGAGGAGGCGCGTCACAAACATGGAAAATCAGGCGCGTCGCGTTACTGCTTGTCCAGTTCTTTTCAACTGCTTCTTTCAATGCCCTGTCCGCTGCTTCGGGAAAATCCCCGCCGCCGCTTGCGGATTGTCTTGACAAATTAGTCTGCTGCAGCGTAATGTCTGTAGTAAAATCAAAATATCTTGTGACATAATCATCGCCTATATCACGGTAAAATAACAATGCTAAGTTAATAATATAATTTGGATTATTCATGGAAATACTATTAATTACATACGCTATTTCGGCTTTCAGGTAATTTAACTCATCTCCCATCGAACCTGTGGTATCAATAACAAACATCATATCCAATACGGATTGATGTTCGCCGCGATCGTTCATCGTTATCTGCAATTTTTCCAGCGCGTTGTAAACAAAAGACAGGCTTTTTTCATAACTGCCGCTCTTTACTTTGACGGTTATTTCTTCGCCGCTTAAATCGTAATACGGAAACAAATAAGCGTTTCCGCGCGCGTCGGTTTTGGCTGTAAATAACAGATCGTCAGCGTCATGTAATTCAACAACGGCATCATTAACCGGAAGATCGTTATTAACCACATTGATGGTAACCATGTAACGGGTCTCAAAACCAAAGTAATTCACAAAATCAATAAAACTTGTACGGCGCTGACTTTCTTCAATTTTGGGGCCATCGTCAATTTTAAAAAGATTTAAATAGAAATCATAATTTATTATATCGCTCCAAACACCCGCGGTAAGCTGCCCTGCATTTGGGCTGTTTGGTTTTTTATTTCCGCCGTCACTTCCGCCCGGTTCGGAACCAGAAAAGCCTACGTCTCCGCCTGTTGAAGGAGAACTTTCATATCCCCCGTCTACGTCCGATGGTGAGCCTGAGTTGTTATTTCCGGAGGAATATCCGCCGTTGTTCACACCCGTGTCTCCGGAATAATCGAAACAGGACGCGATCAGAAAAAATGTGAATAACAGTGCAGCTGCAAGGAAAATATGTATCTTTTTCATATATATATAATATATCACAAATTAAGGAAAAACCATTAATTTTAACATTAAAAATTTAAAAAGCTGCCCGGTTTTACTTCCCGGACAGCCCATATTAAAATTCGCTCATTAAGCCACTTTAAACCGTGACACTTCTCCAATTAAAACACTGATTCCTTCACGGTTCTTGCCGCTTATTTCGTTGACATGGTTTACGGCGACATTGATTTGATTTGCGCCGGTTGCCATTTCGCTCATACCGCACTCGATCTCCTGAGTCGCTTTTTCAAGATTTTCGCTTTCACGGATAACTTCATTCGCGTTTTGAAGCATTTCTTCCGATCTGTTTCTTACCTGGCTTGTAATATCGTTTACTTTGCCTACGCCTTCAAGAATTTGCTTGCTGCCCACTCCCTGCTCTTCCATCGCGTGAAGGATATTTTCTTCCTGCTCAGCGACAATTCTGACACTGTCGTCAATGGCGCCGAACTTTGTTAAAACATTTCCGGTTGACAGGTTAATTTTATCAATGGAGCCTTTTATCTTTTTCAAAACAACGCTGATAGTCTTTGACTGCGCGCTGGAACTTTCGGCTAGCTTTCGGATTTCCGCGGCAACAACGGCAAAACCTTTGCCCGCTTCCCCCGCGTGGGCGGCTTCAATCGCGGCGTTCATTGACAAAAGATTTGTCTGACCCGCAATACTCTCCATAACCGAGTTAATTTCCATAAGCCCCTCTGACTCACGGGATATTTCCTCTATGTCCTCAGAAACTTCCCGCAAACCATTGCGTCCGATTTCCGAAGCGTCTTTTAAAATCTTTACGTTATTGGCGTTGCTGATAACGGTATTTGTAACCGAATTGGTATTCGCCACCATTTGTTCAATGGCAGAAGAGGCTTGCGCGACATTCTTGCTTTGTTCCTGAACCAGTTTATCAAGTTTGTTGATGTTGCCTACAACCTGTCCCATTGTCGCGTGTGTTTGGCTGACGCTTGCGCTCTGGTTGATTACCCGCCCTTTGATGCTCTGGATATTAGCGGTAATCTCGTTTACCGCGGCGGCCGTCTCGTTCATATTGCCGGCAAGGTCCGTTCCGACGCCTGACAATGTAACTGATTCATTTTTGATTGATTCGACAAGATGTTTAATTTTATCCAGAGTGTTATTAAAGTACCTAGCCAGGTCGCCGATCTCATCTGTTGAGTTTGTAGATATAGACCGGGTTAGATCTCCCTCGCCTTCGGATATATCCTTGAGAGTTTCCGCTACAGTTACTAACGGCTTTGTAACATGGTTTAATATAAAATAGGTAATTACAGCCCCTATAATAACAGCGAGTACCGCCAATATTATGGTAAATCTTGTAATGTTGTAAACAGGTTCCAGTATATGCGATTTAGAAGCTCCTATCAGTATCGACCATGTTTGATTCGAGTTGCCGATGGGAAATGAATGCATTGACATAATAATGTCTGTATTAAGCGTAGGATCATAAGCTTCACCGGAGAATTTTGTACCGTTTCTAATCGCGTCAAACGCCGCCTGTCTGCTGTCGCCGTATTCTAAATCGACATCGATCATATTTTTGCCTATTCTTTCAGGAAGAAAATGCGCGAGAATATCTCCGTTACCCGAATACATCACCATCAGAGTAATATCATCATTTTCGCGCATGGTATTCTCCAGCGTGGGCTGTATTACAGCCATATCCAGAAGACATCCAACAGCTCCGATTACTTCATTAGTTTGGTGATGTATGATAGGAACCTGTATTAACAGCCCATAGGATTCCTTTCCGTTTATCTTTCCGAATACAGGATCGTCAAAGCGATCCATTCTAGCAAGAGAACCGTTAAGATGTTCCATAGTGTGGGCAATATCGGTACTGGCGCGGGTTGTAATAACGCCTGTTTCCTTGGTAACGGTCATGGCATACTGCCCGCCGGGACCTGAACCCACCCTGTTAATGTACTGCTCATCCATGCCATCCAGGGCATTAGGTTTCCAGATTGAATAGGTAAGCCCCCATCTTTCATTTTCAATCAGAGCTCCTTTTAACAAGCTGTCGAATTGATCACGCCTTGTTTCAGGCGGCAAACTTTCAAAATCCTCCATTATCGCGCTCAGAGTATTTAGCGCCAGAAGATGACCGTCTTCCCTGCCCTTCCAGTAATTGACTTCTCTTTCGAGTGTGCGTTCGAGATTTGCCAGGCTCAATTCCAGGCTTATATTGGAAGCCTCGCGTAAAAGCAGCGTCGCGATTCCTGCAACAATGATCGCCACTATGGTGATCACCATAAAGCTCAATTTGATTTTTAGTTTCATTTTCTTACTCCTTGTATTTTATTAAGTACTTTGATTAAAAATTAAATAAATTTGTTTTAAAAACAGTCCTTATATTTAAATATAAGAATTCAAAATAAAATCGACAAGCTTGAAATCTAAAGAGATTTTTTACGCTTTTCAAATTTGATTTCCCGGTTTAACATATAAGTATGCAGGTACAGCGTCAGTCGCTAGCACAGCAGCAGCAGCTCAAAATGAATCCACAGCTCCTTCAATCTATCAAATTGATGGAACTGCCGATTATGGATCTGAGGGAACGAATTGAGCAGGAGCTGGAAGCCAATCCCGCTCTGGAAATAATTGAAGATAACAGCACTGTCCCCATTGAAGAAACTGAAACTCAGCAGAAAGACGAGCAATTTGACAAGCCGCTTGATGAAGAAGAGGAAATCCAGCACTCCCATCTTTCCGAGGAAGAAGAGTACGAATATTTTGAGACAACTTCCGATCCCGGGCAGCGCGGCAGCCAGCTGGCGGAAGAGCACAGGCGTTTTTTAGAAGGCGTGCTTACGCGTCCTGAAACTTTACAGGAACATCTCATTCGCCAATTACACCTCGAGCCCATTGACGAGGAACTGCGACACATAGCCGAGATTCTCATCCAGAACCTTGACAACGACGGCTTTCACAAGGAAAAACCGGAAGCGCTTTTTAAAGAAAAACAAAACCGGCTCGCCGAAGCGATGAAGCTGGTTCAGGGGCTGGAGCCTGTAGGAACATGTACAAGCGGTTTCCGCGAATCGTTGATGGTTCAAATTGCGCTTTTGCCGAAAATGCCGGAAGAGATTTCGGCAGGGATAGAAAAAGCGCTGGATAACCTTGATCTGGTCGAGAAAGAAAAATATACGGCGCTCGCTAAGAAGATCAATCTTGACGAAGAAGATACGCAGTTTGTCTGCGATTTTATAAAAAAACTTTCACCCTTTCCGGGCCGGGCATTTGAATCAAAATCAAGCGAAGTGCGTTATGTTGTCCCGGATATCCGCGTCGTCAGAGATAATGATGAGCTTTCAATCAATTTGAATGATGATGTATTCCCTGTTCTTGGGACAAACGCGTTCTTTGAAGAATTAAGCGGCTCCAGCGATCGTCGGACAAAAGAGTTTGCCCGCGAAAAAATTAGAGAGGCAAGGCTGTTTATCAACCATTTAAGCCAGCGAAACAAAACATTGATACGGGTAGCGAACGCGATTTTAGAGTTTCAACGGTCATTTTTCATAAACGGCCCAAAATTTCTCGCCCCGCTTACACTCGCCGACATCGCAAAGGAACTGAAAATACATGAAACGACCGTTTCCCGCACCGCAAACGGTAAATATATGCAAACTGACTGGGGAATCTTCGAAATTCGATACTTTTTTACAAATTCTATCAGCGGATCCGGGTCTGGAGGGTCTCAATTTTCTAAAGAAAGCGTAAAACAGATAATCAGGGAGATTTTAGCCGCGGAAAACTGCCTTTTATCCGATAATGACATTTCCGCTCTTTTAAGCAAAAAAGGAATTGCGCTAGCGCGCAGAACTGTGGCAAAATATAGAAAGGAACTTGATATGGGTTCTTCATACACTCGTAAAGTCAAACCTGGTTTGGCAACGGTAAAAAACAAAGGGGAGCAAAATGAATTTAGAAATTAAAGCAGTACATTTTTCACTGCACGACGACGCGAAAGAGTATCTTAATAAAAAAATCGAAAGAATCCGCAATGCCGAGAGTATGATTGTCGATATGATAATCACAATAAAAAAAGAAAAAGATTTCAATGCCGAGGCCACAGTAAATTTCCGCTGGGGCGTGTCTATTCATGTCAGTGAAGAAGATTTTGATCTTACAAAAGCAATTGATATGATGATTGATAAACTTGAAGGTAAAATAACCAAAGAAAAAGAGAAAGTAAAGGAAAAAAGATAGTCCGGGAAAAAAATATGGAAAAATACTCTGCTACTTATGTTAAGCGGTTAGAAAAGGTTTGGGATTGGATGGCTCAGGAAGGCATTGCTTTGGTGATGCTGGAAGATACAGAGTCGAGGCGGGATCAGAATGTCCGCTGGCTGACCGGGCATCCCGGAGACGCCTTGCTTCTTCTAACTGCGACCCGGAACGCGCTGCTTGTTGCATGGGATGTTAACCTCGCGAAACTCTATACATGCAAATCACCTGTCACCATTGTTCCATATAATGATTTTGACCGCAAACCGCTGACGGCGCTCATTAATATCGCGAAAACGCTGGCTATCCCGGCAGGCTCAAAAATAGAAATACCTTCTGTCACTCCCTATCCTACTTTCCTTGAATATGTAGGCGATTTAGCGGAATATGACATCTTATGCCATGAAACCTGCGCCGGCGCTGAAATCAGAAGATTACGCGCCGTCAAGGATGATACAGAAATTACCATTACCCGAAAAACAGCGGAATATACAAATGAAATTGTCGACTTGCTGGAAAAAAACGTCCGTTCCGGAAAAATAAAAACAGAGGCTGACGCTTCCATGTTCATCCTCGCCGAGGCGCGCAGACGGGACTGCGAAGGAACAAGTTTTGAAACCCTTGCGGCTGGCCCGGATCGCAGCTTCGCGATTCACGCCTTCCCCTCCGCGACAAGCGCGCCTTTCGCGGGAAAGGGTCTTTCAATTCTGGACTTTGGATTGAAATATCAGGGGTACTGCACGGATGTTACCTTAACCTTTACCCGCGACTTAATTCCCAAACAGGAAAAACTTGTCACACTGGTAGAAAAAGCCGCCAAACTCGCCGTCTCCATGGCACATAACGGCACTCCGGCAAGAGACATCGCTGCGGCGGTTGACGCGTCATTCTCAAAAGCAAAAAAGAAAATGCCTCACGGACTGGGTCACGGCGTCGGTCTTCAGGAGCACGAATACCCGGTACTCAGGAACTCAAGCAGCAATGAATGGATACTTGAGCCGGGAATGATCTTCACGATAGAACCCGGCCTCTACGACCCCATGCTCGGCGGCTGCCGCCTTGAGAACGATGTTCTTGTCACCGCTTCCGGACAGGAAGTGCTGACGAATGCGCGGATTATCAACCTATAAGGTATCAACCGCGAGTACTATGAATACTTCCCGAAATACGCTATCCTGCTATTATTATGAAAGTCTGGATTAAATTACTTATCGGCGCCATTTTGGGCATGGCTATCGGCTTCCTGCTGCCGGAAAATGAAAGCGTTTTTTCGGCCTTACTTTGGCTGGAAAGACTGGCTATCGGCGTCGGCCGTTACGCGGTTATTCCGGTGCTGGTGTTTTCGCTTACAATCTCGGTCTATGAGCTTCGCATGGACGAGCAGTTCTGGCCGATGGTATTAAAAAACTTCCTTGTTATTATCGCGATCTCGGTTTTTGTGATTTTCTCAGGTATTGTAGTAACAACCGTTTTTTCGCCGGAAAGAATACCGATAGAAACAGTCGAGCAGGTTGAAATCTTAAGCCTGAGCGTCGCGGAAAATATCCTTGACGTATTCCCGTCCAACATGTTCAGCGTTCTTACAGGCAGCGGATCGTATCTTTTTCCTGTCTGTGCATTCGCGTTCTTCCTTGGCATGGGTCTTAGTTACGACAGAAATTATTCAAAACCGGTAATATCTCTTGTAGATTCGCTGTCAAGAATATTTTATCATGTCGCGTCATTCTTTTCAGAAATTCTCGGATTCATATTGATAGTACTCGCGGCATTCTGGGCAATTCGTTTTAACGGGGTATTAGAGGCAAAAGTTTTTAAAGATTTAATATTGATGCTCGGTATCTTTAGCGTTGTCCTTTGTTTCGGCATTCTTCCGTTATTCCTTTATTTACTAAAACCGAGGGTGAATCCCTGGCGTATTCTCTACGGTTTTCTCGGCCCCGCGCTGACAGCGTTTCTTTCAGGCGACGTCAATTTTTCTATTCCCGTTCTCATGCGTCATACAAAAGAAAACTTCGGCATACGCAGACGATCAAGCGCCCTGTCTCTTGCTTTATTTTCAACCTTTTGCAGATGCGGCAGCGCCATGGTAGCGGTAGCGGCTTTTATCGTAATTATTAAATCCTATTCATATTTGACGATTTCCCCGACAGAATTATTCCTAATAGGTTTACAGGCTCTGGGAATTTCTTTTATTCTAGCGCGCCATCCGGGAGAAGGCGCCTACATCGCGTTATCCGCCCTTTGCCTTTCATACTCAGGCGGCGAATACCGCGCGGGTTATCTGATCCTAAGGCCATTGGCATTCTATCTGATAGCCGTCGGAGCATTCATAGACGTCATGCTGAACGCTTTCGGCACCTATGTCATAGCGCGCACAAACGGTTTAATCGAGGAAAAGAACCTTGTGCACTTTATTTAACAGGCAGCTAAAAAGATCTCACGCGGAGACGCAGAGGCACAGAGAAGATAAGAGATTTTTATGAACAAAGATACAATATTGTTACAAGGTATTGAAACTCTTTGTAAGAATGATAATGAGATTAAAACTCTGATTGCACCTAACAAAGAAAATATTGTTGATCTGCTTACCCGCTATATAAATGAGATTGAACTTTTTAATCCGGCATACGGTCTTGTAGGAACTAACGACACAGAAGAATTGATAATCAAACACATATTAGATTCACTGTCGCCGTTAGGTATTATATCGCACCTTTTATCTTCTCTCCGCGATCTCCGCCCCTCTGCGTCTCTGCGGGAATCTCTTACAGAATCCTCCGAGCCTCCGCGTGAGCCTCTTTATCACCCCCTCATAGCGGATGCCGGTTCCGGCGCGGGATTACCCGGTATTCCTCTTGCGATTGCCATGCCACGCTGCGACTTTTCCCTCATTGAGCGCATGGGACGCAGAGCGGGATTTTTGCTCAACACAAAAGCGGTTCTCTCCCTTACAAACATTACCGTGGAAGAAAGCGAAATTGAAAAAGCGGCAGGCGGACAGTTTGATCTTGTAACCTTCCGCGCGTTTAAACCATTGGAACCGAAATTGTTAAAAACGCTGTTTGGTCTTTGTAAACCGGACGGGATAATAGCCGCTTACAAGGGCAGACAGGAAAAGATTGAAGCGGAAACCGCGGCATTGACAGATATCCAATGGGAAGCGATTCCTTACAAGGTGCCGTTTCTTGAGGAGGAGCGGCATATTTTGGTAATACGCAGGTAATAACCTTTGCCATATTATCAATTATGTGCTAAAATAACAAAAAATATTTTATCAAGGAGTACACTTATGGATAATACAGGAACATATAAATGCAGTATTTGCGGATACGAACACTCAGGCAGCAAGGAAGAATTTGAACAGCTGCCCGATGATTACCTATGCCCTTTGTGCGGAGCTTCGAAAGATCAGTTTGTTTTTGAATGATCAAAACAACGGCTAGTGTCAAATTTTATGCATTTTTTCTATTAAGCATAGTCAAATAATATGCAATTTATCAATTTTTAGCATCTAATTATATGCGTTTTTTCTATTTTTAGCGTCAAATTATATGCAATTTCTTTGTTTTTAGCGTCAAATTATATGCAATTTCTTTGTTTTTAGCGTCAAATTATATGCAATTTTACTTGACAAGAGGGTCAAAAAATCGGTAAAATTAAATGTAGAGGAAATTATGCTTAAAAGGAAGCTTATTCAGACTTTAAATAACTGGAAAAATACAAAAAAAAACGAATGTCTGCTGATAAAGGGGGCAAGGCAAATAGGAAAAACCTTTATAATCGAGAAATTCGGCAAAGATTTCTATAAAAGCTACATATATATCAATTTTTTGGAAAAACCGGATCAAAAGGACATTTTTGAGGGAAGCCTGGATGCCGCCGAAATTATCAAAAAGATGTCGCTTGTTTTTTTTAACAATGAATTTATTCCCGGCGAAACATTGATTTTTATTGACGAGATTCAGGAGTGCCCGAACGCGCGCACTGCTTTAAAATTCCTGGCATTGGATAATAAGTTTGACGTTATAGCGTCAGGTTCTCTTCTTGGAATAAATTATAAAGAGGTTCCTTCAATTCCTGTCGGTTACGAAACACAGATTGAAATGCACTCGCTCGATTTTGAGGAATTTTTGTGGGCTGTTGGTTTTAATGATCAGGCGATAGAAAATATTAAAGAATATTATAATTGTTTGGAAAGAATACCCGAAGCCGTGAATTCACAAATGATGAAATTCTTTCGCGAATATGCCGTTATTGGCGGGATGCCGGCGGTAATTAACCGTTATCTTGAAACAAATAATTACGCGGAAGTTCAGAAGGAACAGGATAGAATAATCAACAGCTATATTGACGACATCTCACAATACGCTTCAATGACGGAAAAACCCAAAGCCAGAAATTGTTTTCTTTCCATTCCAAAACAGCTCGCGAAGGAATATAAAAAATTCCAATTTTCAGTTGTAGAAAAAGGCGCGTCAGGGCGAAAATACGCGAACAGCCTTGAATGGCTGCGTGACGCGAATTTAGTATGCTTTTGTTATAATGTTTCCAAACCGTCTTTTCCGCTAAGAGCATATGAACGCGATGAACAGTATAAAATTTATTTGCATGACACAGGTTTGCTTGTTTCAATGTACGGCTTTGAAATAAAAAAAGAAATAATTGACAATACGCTGAAGGGTCCGGCGAAAGGCGGCATTTACGAAAATCTGATTGCCGATGTTTTAATCAAAAAAAATCTCCGTTTAAATTATTATAAAGCGGACGATAACACGCAGGAAATTGAATTCTTACTTAACGGAAAAGGTTCTGTAATACCCATCGAAGTAAAGGCCGGAAAGGGAGCGTCGGTTTCCTTGAATAATATGCTGATGGATCCGGAAATAAAAACCGGATATAAACTGATTGCGGGAAATATCGGGCAGGATGGCAAGAAAATTACACTGCCGTTGTATATGGCGATGTTTTTGTAATAATCATGCTATAATAGCCTATGACAAACCAAAAAACCGAAAAAGTGGAATTAACCGTTCTGAACAAACCGGGAGTTCTTGGCCGGGTAGCGGGGCATATCCGTCATGAGGGCTGGAACATCAAGCGTTTGAATGTTGTCCCTACAGCCGAGCAGCAAGACTGCGAGAGTTCTCCTGCGGCTACCGCCGAGACCGGTACTTCTTTCATGGAGATCGACATTGAAGGAACGCATACAAAACTTGCGCAGGTAATGGATCGCATTCTTAACCTTGACTGCGTGGTAAGTATCGCCATGATTCAAAACGGAGAAAAAATAATTCGCAGGCGTCCGCAGGATCATATGATTGAAGAAGCGCCTCAGGAGAAAACTGTCAAGGCTCCGATAAAAAAGGAAAATATTTTCAGGATATTGGCAATTAATCCCGGTTCTACTTCTACCAAATTCAGCCTGTATGATGATGAAATTTGCGTTGTTTCCAAAAACATCAGCCATGACGCGGCGCAATTGGCTCAATTTGGCTCAGTATTAAATCAGAGGGAATTCCGCAAGGATTGCATCATGCAAAACCTTAAATCCTGCGATGTTGATATTGCTTCCATTGACGCGATTGCGGGGCGCGGCGGCCTTTTAAAACCTATCGCTAGCGGCGTTTATATCATCAATAAAAAGATGATTGACGATCTTCACAGCGCGACAGCCGCTATTCACGCTTCAGCGTTAGGTGCAATTATCGCGTCTGAAATTGCCGCCTCTCTTGAATCAAAGGATCGAATTGTAAACGCATACGTTGTCGATCCTATCGTAGTGGACGAAATGGACCGCAACGCGAAATTAACCGGAATGCCGGGAATTGAACGCTCAAGCGTCTTTCACGCGTTAAATCAAAAAGCCATCGCGAAGCGGCTTGCAAGACAATTGGGTAAGCCTTACGAAAACGCGAGATTTATCGTAGCGCATCTCGGCGGAGGAATTACAATCGGCGCTCACCGTTACGGAAGAGTTATTGACGTAAATGACGCGCTTGCGGGCGAAGGCCCCTTTACGCCTGAGCGCACGGGCGCTGTGCCGTTAGTCCCTGTTATCAACATGTGTTTTTCAGGCGAATATACCCAGAAAGAAATGATAGAAAAAGTTACTAAACACGGCGGCATGAAAGCGTACCTTGGCACCAACGATGAAACCGAAGTAGAAAAAATGATAAATGACGGCGACGAATTCGCGGCTCTTGTTTCGGATTCAATGGCATATCAGGTATCAAAAGAAATCGGCGCGATGACCGCAGTTCTTGAAGGACTGGTAGACGCTATAATCCTCACAGGCGGACTTGCGCACTCGAATCGTTTTACAGGCGCAATCAAGCAGCGGGTAGATAAATTGGCTCCTGTTTATGTTTTCCCTGGTGAAGATGAGATGCTTGCTTTGGCCAGCGGGGTTTTGCGCGTTCTAAAAGGAGAGGAGAAGGCGGCGCGCTATTAAAGCTAATTACATAACGCTCTTTGATTGTTAATTGTTTTGCTTCAAACACGATTTTCTGTATTTTTGCCTATTTAAGGAAGAAAAGCGTTTAAATTATTGACATTCCCGGTACATTAGGCTATACTTTGCAATAGTACGATAATGTTAATGTTCGATTATTAAATAATGTAAAAAACCGCATTAAATAAATAATTTTTCTGATTTTATCGACACAAAGAAAATACAAGGCTGGGAGACAGCTAGTATACGCATTCGTAGAATGTTGCTAATTAAAATTGATGCTCACGTAAGGATGAGCATCACAATTAAGGAGTGTTTTATGAAAAAAAACATATTTAAACTGCTGGGAATTATTGCTATCATGGCGATAATTGTAATCGCGATGGCAAGTTGTACAACAAATGTGCCAACAGCAAAAGCCACTAATTTTGATAAAAATCCATTATCATTAATCGGAAATCCAAGTTATTCGGTACTTGGACCTGTTCTGTTGGAGAAAGACTGGCGGGGAATACTTGGGATTTCTACTCCTTCAATCGGTCCCATACCGGGAACCGATTTGTATTTTTTTCAAACCGGCGGGATAACATATTCTGATTTATTACAAAAAGCGCAGGAGAAATATCCTAATGCGGATGCTGTCATAGATATAAAAGTTGATTACTCAAGAAGCTCATATTGGATTTTCTTTTCCAAGCGAATAATTATCATTACAGGAATCGCGATAAAATATTCAAGGGAAGAGGTTAAAGATAAAACAAACGGCGGAAGCGTTAATGTCACTTTCTAAAAAATAAGCCATCATATTTTTGCCGACCCTGACATTGCTTTAAGAAGCTTTTTTCGGGTCGGTAATTTTTTATAATAATAACAAAATAATTATATCAATCCAGACCGTCCTGTAATTAGGATTGCGGTTAAGTCATAAAGTAATTAATTTAATAAAAAACCTGTTGCTATTTATTCTTTAACTTGTTATAGTTATAGTTACCGAACGGTCGTTAACATGACAAAAAAAGAAATTGTTGACGCGGCATTCCGGGTATGGGGCCGCAATTTTTACAGGAAAACCAGTCTCTCACAGCTTGCAGGCGAATTAAAGGTAAGCAAACCCGCGCTTTATCGTCATTTTGACAGCAAAAATGCGCTTTTATTCGCTATGACAGAGCGTTTTTTTGACGATTTTGCTGATTTTGTCAAAAACGATTTTCAAAACGCAAAAAAAACAAGTGATGCGAATGAAGGGATTTCTTCTATTATAAGAAGTATTTCCGAGTTTTTTGCCTGCAATGTCTACGCTCTCGTTTTCTCTCTTATTAACCTATACGACCGTAACTTTGACAGTAAGACAATATCAAGCTGTCTTAAAGCCCGCGGCGCGGACATGAGCGTTATCCGTCAGGTTATCGATAAAAAATATTCTGTTGAACCTGTGGTAATCAGGCTGATATTTGCCACTTTATCGTTTTTAATGTCGCATTTTCATAAAACAAAGCAATCATTTTGTAATCCTCCCGCAAAAAAGGATATAGATGAGATTATTACAACAATTTGTAATACAATCGAACGCGGGCTTGATTATTCAAGCGGGAAAACATCAATTGATTTTAAAAATCTGGAAAAACAGGTCGATAAAATAACACCTAACACAGAGCCGGAACCGTTTTTTAAAGCGGTTGCAGAAGCGGTTGCGGAAGCCGGTCCCTGGGATGTTTCGATGGACATGGTCGCGAAAAAACTGGGGCTTTCCAAGAGCAGTCTTTACGGGCATTTTAAAAACAGAAAGGATATGCTGCGCCGCCTTTTTGTGAGCGAGTTTAAACGTATTATGGAATTCGCGCGTCTTTCTATCGGCATTTCAGATGACGCCGCTGTGCAGCTCTACCTTGGCATCTATTCAATTACGGTTTATCTCCGTTCACGCCCCGAAATACTTATCGCGATGGGCTGGATTCGCACACGCAAGCTTGATCTTGGTAAACCGGAAAAAAACATTGAGATTTTCAGGCTTTTTGAAGACGTTGACATTGAGCCGTTACGCAATTCCACAGAAGAAGAAAGACAGCGTTTCTCCCATTTAGTATTATTTTTATTAATAAATATTTTAACTCTATCATGCGGAATTGATCAAAAAGCCGCCGGAAAAGCACCTTTTGCAACGAAGTTTCCCGCGCAAAATAATGATATTAGAGTGTTATACAAATTTATAACATCAGGACTAGGGGGTTTTCTACGATGAATAAAAACATTATAATAAAGATGAACCTTCGGTTTACAAATATAAAAGAAAACATACTAAAAAAAATGCCGCGCGTTAAGCGGGCACAAGAAGGAGTCAGTTTATGAGCCTTAAAAAAAGAAATGCGTACGGACGTCTAAAAGTTCAACAGTTCACAATTAATGATCTTGTAGTACCGTTCTGTCTGGCATTGATCGTGTTGATGACCGCAAAGCTACAGGCGCAGGAATCGTCAACTAACGCGCCAATGAAACTAAGTCCCGATCAGGCGGTAGAGCTTGCGATTAAAAGCAACCTAAGCCTTGAAGCGTCACGGACAAGCCTTGCGACAAAAAAGCGGGCGTCGAATCTGTCGTGGAATCAGTTTATTCCCAATGTTACGCTTGCGGCAGGTTTAAGCATAGATAATGAGAAAAGCGATGATACAATTGCCAGAGTAGTTTCACCGCTTCCAGGAGTACCTGGAACGCCGTTAACCGTAGAAGGAATATCCGGCAATTTTTATGCTCCGGGCACATTTGGATTATTTGTAACCGATCCGATTGCCATATCGCAATCACATATTGTCGGCAACATTCAGGCATCACTCAATATCAGCGCCGCGATGTTTGAAAATATAAACCGCTTGCGCCTTGATTACGAAACAGGGATTTTAAGTTATGAGAGAGCCAAATTACAGCTAGAACGCGATGTGCGCAAGGCGTATCACAATATACTTCTGTTACAGGAGAATATTACTCTTATACGGGGCAGCTTCGCGAATGTCGAGCGTCAGGTGCAAATGGCGCAGGCAAATTACAATGCCGGACTTGCGCCGGAACTTACGCTTCTTCAGGCGCGTGTGGCAAGAGAAAACATGCGCCCTGTTATCGATCAAATTGAAAATGGATTTAAACTCTCAATGGCTCAGTTTGCCATGTTTCTTGGAATGGATTATAATACTCAATATGAATTAATACCAATATCAAATAACACCGGCTCTGCAACCGGAAATTTTATTCCTCTTGATGTGACAGAAATGATATCACAAGCCTCAAAAGGAAAACCTGATATTCAGGAATTAAGACATACAATAATGATGCTTGAAAGCGCGCGCAAAATACAAATTCTTTCGCTTACTCCGTCTTTAAGTTTAAGCTGGAATAGTACTTCCGCTTTTATAAAAGATCCATGGAATGATCCATGGTTTGATAATAAAGATGACTGGATGAAATCCGGTTCTTTTTCATTAATGTTTGGTCTTCGTCTTCATAGTCTGATTCCTTTCAGTACTGATTTTCAGGGAATAAGAAACTTTGACGATCAGTTAAAATCGTTAAATATCAATCTTGCGCAATTGATCGTCGGAACAGAAATTGAAATTTACAATACAGTGCTTTCGCTTGAAAGAACGCGCATAAACGCCCAGGCGCAGGCGGAAACTGTCAGACTTGCGGAACAATCATACACTTTGACAGAACGCGCTTACAGAGCGGGCTTGCAGGATTACTTTCAGGTGCAAAGCGCGCAGCAATCACTTCATCAAGCGCGGGTTCAATTGCTTGAACAACAATTTAATTACCTTAACGGTCTCATTGACCTTGAATACGCAATAGGCGTTCCTTTCGGAACGCTCTCACAAAGGAGCAGATAATGAAAACAGAGAACTCGAACCCTTGGTTCGGAAAGCAATTTGCACGTAACAATATAATATTTATTATACTAATATTGTGTGTAATATTTTCCGGATGCAATCAGAATAATAAAGCCGCCGCGGCTACGATTGAAGTTCCGGTATTTGCCGTAAATACCGTAATGGCTGTTGAAGGTCAAATACAGGATTATATCACCTTGTCAGGCGACATTCACGCAGGCTCAACAGTTGATGTTTATCCTGAAGTGCAATTCGGAAAGATAGCGCAGATTTTTGTTTCTGTCGGCAGCAGGGTGAGCAGAGGAACTTCATTAGTGGCAATTGACCCATCACGTCCCGGAATGACGTACAGATGGAGTTACGCGGCGGCTCCAATCAGCGGAACAATTGTTTCTCTTCCGGCTCAGATCGGGATGATGGTCAGTCCCGCAATGCCCCTTGCGCGGATTGCGGGCGGCAGCGGACTTGAAATACGTCTAAATGTCGCGGAACGTTTTATCTCCAGAATGGCATTGAATCTTCCGTGCGAAGTAACGCTTGACGCGTGGCCTGGAGAGATTTTCTACGGAAGTATCAGCGAAGTATCGCCTACTGTCGACCTTACTTCAAGAACTATGGAGGTGCGTGTAAACGTGAGAGATACGGGAAATAAACTAAAACCCGGAATGTTCGCGAAGGTCAGAGTTATTACAGAACGAAAAAATAATATTGTAAAAATTCCAGCGGCTGCCATTATCAGCAGATTTGGAGAGCAGTATGTGTATGTAGTTGAGAAAGACAAGGAAAATCCTGAGATTAACCTTGCGATTAAAAGGATTGTAACTCCCGGCATCCTGATTGACGGAGTAATGGAAATTACCGGCGGACTATCACCTAACGAAGAAGTTATTGTAAGAGGCCAAACCCTTCTTGACGACGGATCGAGAGTAAATGTAATTGAGCGCGTAACACCGCTAAGCGCGAATTAGCGAAACGGAGATAAACTTATGAGCATGGTAAAAACCGTCGTATCACGGCCGACAACGATCTTTATAATATTTGCCCTCCTTATCGGGTTAGGATTATTCGCCATGATTAATCTTCCGATAGATCTGTATCCGGAAATTAATCCGCCGATTTTAGCTGTTTATACTTCATATTCAGGCGCAGGCCCTGAAGAAGTTGAACGTTCTGTTACGCGCCCTTTGGAAGCTGTCTTATCAAGCGCGTCAGGACTTGAGAAGGTAACTTCTACCTCAAGCAAAGGCTCAAGCCTTGTAATAATGGAATTTACATACGGAACGGATATGTCCGACGCGTCAAACTCAATCCGCGATCTTCTTGAACGAATCAGAAACTATATGCCGACAAGCGCGGACACGCCTATGATTTTCAAATTTGACCCATCCATGATTCCGATAATGGGCTTGATGGTAGTATCTGATAAACGCACTCCGGAAGAGTTACGCGAAATCGCAGAAGATACCATTGTTCCGCGTATTGAGCAGACACCGGGTATCGCGACAGCTTCCGTAAGCGGCGGCAGAGAAAAGGTAATCCGTGTTGAAATTCCGCAAACGCGTCTTGAAGCGTACGGGCTTACGATATCGTCATTACAACAGATGATCGCGGCGCAAAACATACAAACAGCGGCTGGAACAATCACCGAAGGCGGCATGTCTTACATTCTTACAACAATGGGCGAATATACATCGTTAGACGAAATTAGGAACACGGTAATTAATTACAGAGGCGGCGGATATTCGGGAGGGCAGATAGAACTGCCAAGACAGATATATCTGCGCGACCTTGCCGATGTATACGAAGGTTATAAGGATGAAACCAGCGTTGTTTATGTAAACGGGCAGTCCGCTGTCATGCTGCAGGTTCAAAAACAGAGCGGAAAAAATTCCGTGCAAACCGCGAAGGATTTACGCGCGAGAATTGACAGAATGTCGCGTGAACTTCCGCCCGATATCGTAATTTCTGAGCTTTTCAGCACAACTGATATTGTTGAAAATTCTCTTAATCAGGTAACATCAACTGCGTTTATGGGCGCGTTTCTCGCGATATTTACGCTCTTTTTGTTCCTGCGGGCGGGAAAACCTACTCTAATTATCGGTATTAGTATTCCGGTCTCTGTCATCATCACCATGTTATTGATGTACTTTATGGGACTAACCCTCAACCTGATGACAATGGCAGGTCTTATTCTGGGAATAGGAATGTTGATTGACAATTCAATTGTAATCCTTGAAAACATTTATCAATACCGCGAGAAGGGAGCGAAATTAAAAACCGCTTCGGTTCTTGGAACTTCGGAAATGATAGTCGCGATAACGGCATCTACTCTCACAACAATCTGCGTTTTCGCTCCGCTTGTAATGTTTCAGGGTCTTTTGGAATTAGCAGGTGAATTATTTTCAGGGCTGGCTTTTACAGTTGTAATTTCTCTTGGCATTTCTCTTTTTACGGCGATTTTTCTTGTGCCGGTTCTTTGCAGTCATTATCTTCCTATTGTTACGCGAAAACAAGTTCCTCTTAAAGGAATCCTTGCCGTAACTGATAAAAAGTTCGAGAACTTTTTCATCTGGCTTGAAAATTCTTATAAGAAAGCCGTATCAAAAGTGCTTAAACATAAAGCTATTGTTATAATTATTTTATCTGTTTTGTTAGCTGTCAGCATTCGGCTAATTCCCATTATCGGCTGGGAATTTATGCCTCAACAGGAAGATGATAATGTCAGCATAACAGCGACGCTTCCGATGGGAACGCCTCTGCAGGAAACAGAAGCGGTTTTAAGACAGCTTCAGATCGTTGTAGAAAAAGAAATCAAAGGCTATTCTACTCTGGTTCTCCGCGCGGGTGGAGGCGGATTCATGGGACTTGGCGGGCAGAATACAAACTCCGGATCCCTTCGTATTAACCTGCCGGAATATTCAGAGCGTATAGAAACCGCAAATGAGATACAGGATTTATTGCGCCCGTATTTTAACCAGTTCCCCGGCGTTACTTTTTCGTTTGGCGGCGGCGGCATGGGCGGCATGATGGGCGGGAGCGCCATAGATATACTTCTACGAACAGATAATCTTAATAAAGGAAAGGAAATTGGAGAGAGAATTTCAGCACTTCTTAAAGAAAGGTTATCCGATTATGTAACAGAGCCTCAGGTTGATTTAAGCGACGGACTTCCTCAATATGAAATCATCCTAGACCGGGAGAAAATGTACGCTCTAGGTCTTAATGCCTATACAGTCGGCACAGAGATCAGAGCCGCGGTTGACGGAGTTACCGCTACCAGATACAAATCAGGCGGTAAAGATTATGATGTGTTGATAATTCTCGCGGAAGCAGATCGCAATACCCTGCCCTCTCTTGATCATATCTTTATCAATAGTCAGTTAGCAGGCAGGGTTCCGCTGTCCAGCTTTGTCCGGTATCAGGAAGGCACAGGACCGCTTTCCATCAAACGTGAAAACCAGAGCCGTGTTATTCACGTAACGGCAGGAGCAAGACCGGGAGCAAGAACGAATCAATTACAGGGACTTGTAGAAGACCTTGTCAGATCAGAAATTCCGATTGAAGATGATGTAATAATCGAATACTCAGGCGCAAACGCTTCAATGATAAAATTGATTACCAGATTCGCGTTAATCTGCGTTGTGGCAATCTTCCTTGTATTCGGCATTATGGCAAGTCTTTTTGAATCATTCAGATCTCCATTTATCATCATTCTGACAATTCCTCTTTCTGTTGTCGGAATTGTAGCTATATATCTAATAACTAACACAATCTTCAATGTGTTGACTGCGGTCGGACTTTTAGTATTAATCGGCATAATTACAAATAACGGTATTATTCTTGTTGACTACACAAACCTTCTTCGCAAAAGAGGTTACGCGCTGAATGACGCGATAACCGAAGCCGCGCGCAGCCGTCTTCGCCCGATACTGATGACTACCGTTACTACAATACTCGGTCTTGTGCCAATGGCGTTCTTTCCCGGCGAAGGCACGGAAATGGTAGCGCCTATCGGCAAGACAGTTCTCGGCGGCCTTTCATTCGGCACATTGATGACACTGTTCCTGATGCCTGTTGTTTATGGTATTATAAATAAACATTCAGATGTACGCTCCGCTAAAGCGCAGGAAAGACGCGATAGAATTGCCGCAGGTCAGGGGCGTACCAAATTAAAAATAGAAAATACGGAGGAAGTATGATCCGAATAGAAATTATCGCAAATCGTTCAGTAGAGGAAAATATCCTTGAAGCCCTCGTAAAAGAGGAAGCAGGCAAATATTATTCAATGTATCCTAACGTACTGGGGGTCGGCGCCTGCGGCCCCCGTATGGGAACCGCAGTATGGCCTGAAGAAAACTTCGCGCTTGTTATCTGGTGTGAGGAAGAAGAAGCGCGGGCTATTCAACGGGCAATAAAATCCGTAAAGGAAAAGTTTCCCGGAGAAGGGATTAAACTTTTTGGAATCTAGTTTATTTCAGCGTCCATTCTTTGCTGAAGATTACGCTGAATATATGATCTTATCTTACTGCTGCGGGTCTCTGTATCTATACGCTGTGTAAAAAGCAGGACATAAGTTCTTTCATTCTCATAATCGCGTGAACCGAAAACAACGCCCTCAACATTCAGAAGCATGGATTGGAGTTTTATCTGGATATCTTTTAAAAGAGCGCCTTTTTTTAAATTTGGCTCCTGTTCAAAAACGCATGAAACGCCCACCACACTGATATCTTTGATAACACCTTTTAAGAATTCACCGCCTGAAGGAATATTTATAGTCGCGATTGTATCCTTATCCGGAGAAATACGCAGATATTTCCGCCGGCCTTTCACATTCATGGCGTTCATCATTTCAAGAATTACTTCTGCGGTCTTTTTCAAATCATGTTTAATATTAAAAAAACCGCATTGTATACGGTTATTTTTAAGAAACTTTTCACGGAATTCTTCATCGTTATTGGAAGAAAAAACTCCGATTTTTGTTGTCGGTTCGGAATCTAACGCTG
>JGI24695J34938_10001224_pt1 | contig 22687 bp, 16 predicted proteins | sample TergutCo191P3_FD_34938 | JGI IMG/M metagenome (IMG submission 34938)
TTTACAAATCAAGAAAAATTTGGAAAGCCGGATGCTTGGAAACTCGCACGTCCGGTTTGGGGTTGGGGGCGGGGTGCAACTCCCCGCTCTACACCACCAAGAATACCCCACCGATAAACAAATTCGGCTTGATGTTCGGGTTGTCGATGAGTTAAAAGCAATGTACAATGTAGAAGTCCAGACGGACTCGCACACCAGTTTTTTTGACCGGATGCTCTATTACTGGGCGGAGACGTATGGTTCACTACTGGAACGTGGCGACAAATACAAACAATTGCGTCCGGTGCGGAGTATCGTGATCACGGAATTTCCGGTGTTCCCGGAATTGAAAGAATTGCACACGGTATTTGAGATTCGGGCGAGAGAAAATCCGGCGGTATTGTTGTCGAGACACTTCCAAATGCACGTTCTGCGTTTGGGAGACTGGTTGCGTAACAATCGGTCGGGCTTGGATTCGCTCTGTATTGGGTTACAGCGGTGGATGCAGTTTTGGGGATTGGGTTTGACGACGGAGGAGAAGGCTATGAATACAATGTTACAAGATGCTCCTGAAGTTCTGGCGGCATATAAAGAGTTTCAACGGTTCTCCGCCGACCCGGATATGCGGGAGAAGGCGAGGGCTAGGAAACGTTTCCTAGATGAACAGGCGTTGCTGATGAACGACGCACGAGAGGAAGGCGAGGCGGCAGGCGTTGTGAAAGGCGAGACGAACAAAGCTCGTGAGTCTGCCGTCATTATGAAGCAGAAGGGATACCCCATTGCCGATATCGCCGAAGTAACCGGCTTGTCGCTATCGGAAATTGCGCGGCTTGGTTGATCCCGCAACGACGTTGCAAAAGAGTTTTATTTTGACACTTCGCTCGGTTTGCCCAGTTCGCCAAACTGCGGCAATGAATGGCACATTTACAAACAGCCACACTGCCGATTCCTGGGGCTTTGCTCCAGCATGGCACAAAGTACCAACCGACTCCCCAATCGCCGCACACAAGCGAACAGGGCGGCACAAAGCGAACCTGTGCGATTGGGATATTAAGAGCAGAACAAACTTAATAGGGCGTTGTGAACCGTAATATGTTCCCTATTAAGTCCATCGCAAATCTAATAACGCTCCCCAAAGGCACGTATTAAGAAACAAGCGGCAGCAGATGAAGAGCGGGCACGACGTAATAGTCTTTTGACATTCTTCTATCGTTAAAATCTCACTGTCCCCGAATGTCGGTTCCTTTCGCCGATTTGATGTATCCATTCCAGCAACAGCGTATTGAGTAATTTCCTATTGCTGTCGATAAAAGTCTTGTAATTTTTCGATGTGCGGGCATAACTCAAACCAAACATTCTTCATCGCTCTTCCGCGGGTTCATCGAATTGTTGCGGTGGATTGGATATATTTCCCGAAAAATAGCGGTGTGGCGGACTCATCCTTGATTGACCCATATTGTCCATTATCGTGAAACGAATACATTGTTTCTCTGCTTTCTTAACAACCAAAGTATTGGCAGTTCTACACGTTGTGGGGCATAGGGGACACCGGGCTGTGCTTTGTGACCGAAAGCCGATACAGAGAAGCATCGTACTTCCTTAAAGTGGCTATCGAGTAATTCTAGCACACGTCCCATTCCCCACTCTTCTAATTTTGTCGAGCAGACTTCATCAAGAGCGTCCTCGAAACTCAAATCAGGATCATCTGCCATGTTTTTCTGTGCAGCCGCCTTGCCGATCAGAGAATCGAGGTCAAACGCATCCGCCTTGGTTATCACGACCGCACACGAAGCGTAATGATATTTGTCTCGATCCAAGCCATGCTCATACATACCGCGAATGAATTTTTCGCAGGTGTCATCCGTCTGCTTATCAGACGCAACAAGTCCATAGTCGTTTAGTTGAGATTGGGAGTATTTTCGACGAAGTGCTGGTAGAGAAAAAGGGTCAATGACAAAGATGGCACCATCCATAAAGTCATAGTACCCGAATGGAGCCAGCGAGTTCTCAGATTCTCCTCCTAACGGATCGAACACTTCACCTGCTGGATCATAAAGAAAGAGACGTATTCCTTTTCGGCTTGTACGGGAGACGATGTCCATGCCAAAACTAACGGGATTACGAATAGAAGTTCTTGGAATGGGCGCACCTTGTTGGAATCGTTGAACGCAATCGGTGGCATATTTCGGACCACCATCGAAGGGATAGGTAACATCAACACCAAATTGATACTGTAATTGTCCCTGTGTAAAAACAGTCCAAGCGGCAAGGAACGCACTTTTTCCTGCTGCCATGCTCCCGATGATAGGAATCACCACCTCTGGAAGTGTTCCGGTATATTTGCCGATAGGATAGTAGGGGTGATGGTGTGGGCACAGTGCGACCAGTTCGTCCCTGCCTTGTTGTGGGACTTTGGGAAGTCGTTGCCCACAGGAACATTGTTTATAAAAAACCTCCTTTTCTGTCGGAATAAGTTCATGAGCCTGACCACAGCGGCACATAAACCAAGTCAGACGAATTACACGATGACATGCCGGGCATACGGAGTATCGTCGCGCCTGTTCAGATGCCACGTCCAATTGACGCATCAAGTACACTATATGAGCCGCATAGGCAAGTAATGCGACAAAAAATGCAGCGAGTAAAAAAAGTATGATGTATCCGGCTGGTGTCATTGCGAAATAATGTTAAAAGCAAAGTGTTATAGGTTAGAATCAGGAGAATAATTTGTCATTGAGAGGGCTGTTGCTTATCAGGTATTTGTGGCAGCGGATTATGTGGCATACCCTCGGCAGAATCTTTTGAATTCACTTGTTGATTAGGTGTGGAAACATTGGATAATTGACTGGAAAAGAACAATGCAGACAAAATGATTAACAGTATCGCGGTGAACGTGACACCGACTAATGCAGTCAAAATCACGATCTTGCCCCATCTGTCCCACAAGGTAGGCATATCCATATATCTCACTCTGAGTTTTCCATCCTGCCCGGCAAATGTCTCAATCATGTTTCGTGCATTGGAAATGTGTTTCCATGTTTTTTTCTTTTCCGATGCCGGTGCTGATACTACCAGACTTGAAACGTCAATGTCAAAAATTGTCCACAATTGGTTTGTGCGAAAAGCCCTGTTTGTCAATGTCTTGTAGTAGTGCTTGACAGACACTGCACCGAACCACATACTCCACTCTTCTTTGGTAGAACCGTCCTTGTTGGGACCGTCTTTTGTGTAAGGATTAAATACATATTTTGCAAAAGCTGTTCCTTGTTCCTCGGCAGGTTTGCCATACTTCCATTGATCCGTACCGTATTTTTTGACGATATGCAGGTAACGATTAGCGAAATTTGTGTTACATCCGCACGTTTTCGTGTAAAGACCGACGGTATGCTTGTGAATGGCTGCATAGTTTGATTTGGAGACTATGAAATCAAGTGCCTGAGCGAAAAACTGTTCCAATTCATTCTTTTCGAGTAGCGGTAAGAACCGGATACTATCGAAATAACTTGCAACATCACGGCTGTGTAAACAGAGGATCAAAGCATAATAGAGGCATACGTACTTCTTTGCCTCACTGGTTTGCTTAACCAAGCGACCAACGTGTTGAAGCAATGTCTCACCAACTCGTCCATATTTTTTGAGAAAACCGTCAATCACTTTGAATCGTGTGTCGCCATCTGCCCAGCCAAACATAGGATCGACATTATTCTCAAATTGCTTCACAAAGAAATCCAAGAACATTTTAACTAATTCGTTATTTTTCGATTCCTGAACGACCATTACGAGTTTGGGCAATAACATTTCCAAAGTACCGGCATCGTAAACATGGTCTTTTTGTAAAACTTTGTGGACAATTTGTTTCTTGAAGTTGATGTTTTGTTGAAAACAAAAATCGAGAACCTTCTGCAAATCTCGCACATCGGGATCAATGTTCCATTCAAGGAATTTGTACGATAGGATCGCTGTCTCAAGGGAGTCGTCTGATATATTGCAACTGAGTGTCTGCATGAACCCTTGCATTTTTTGCATGTCTCCGCCGGGATACTGCATTCCGTCGCATTGGATTTCGTCCGTGAATTTGGTGTCGTCAATGAAAATGCTTGTTTTTGCTGGAATCACTGGAAATCTGTCGCTCGAAAAATCGAATACATAATTCGCCGCTGACATTGCTGGGGAATCAATCTGAAATGCTTTTCCGTCGGTTGTTGTCGTGATATGAAAACGTTCTCCATGAGATAGAGAATGGGCGTAAGTCGTGAACGTAATGCCACCAGCAAGACGCAACGGAAAGGCATATTGAATTGCGGCGAGCCACATTGGGATATTTTCAGAGGAATCCTTCAAAACCAAAGGCTTGCCCGACCGATGACCATCTCTGACGGCGTTGAGAAGTGATGCCAGTATTCGTGGGCGAGTGGGTTCGTCCCCCAAAAATCGTGGAAGTTCCGTTGAAAAATCTCGAAGACTGTCTTCGTCGATTTCAATGGGGGATAAGAAATCAGGAGTCGTTTTTATCTGCAATTCTTCTGGCGTGAGACCATCCTCGAACAATGTAGAATCGAACAGTTGAATCGGGTAAAACGCGCAGGAATCAGACGGAAAAACCAGCGCGTGCGAAAAGAAGTTGCCCCAACGATTTTCGGCGTAACTTTGACCGATATAAACGGTTCGAACGACCGCGATTTTATTTGAGCGGAGCGGAAATGATGAAAAGACGACCGGAAACAAGTCTTTGATCTCCTCCTTTGTCGGCGTGAACGGCAGACCATCCGGGGGCGTATATGACCCTGCTTTACGGCACAGGTCAGCCTTGTCCTCTGCGGTCAATTCCTCCGACATGGAAAACGTGTTGAAACCGTTAGTGCCTTCAATGTTGTGTTGGCAGGCGGTGAATTTCCATTGTAATAATTTATATTTGCTCATCAGTGATCTCCTTTAATACTATTTCCCTTTGATAAAGCCATTTTTCCATAACAACCACAGTAATGGGTCTTCTACACGGATTGGGTGTGGTCTTGAAAACTCTAACTTTTTCTCGTTGCCCGCCGGATTGCCTCCCAAAGCGCTCACGCCAAAAAACGCCACGTTTGTAAATCTTCCTGTTACAGCCATAAAATGTTTGTCATACTCGTCCACCCAATCCCGGATACAATCGTTATTACTTTGAAAATCGGCTAAACTGAAAAAGCCTTTGTGCCGACTTTTTTGATAGATGGGAGTGTCCTTGAGCATGTTTGTTTTCAACAGATCAATTTTGGAAAAAGTAACGGCGAGCGGGATGTCGATCCTACGGTCTCTGGCACGTTGTTGCCCACGTTGAATCAGTTGATCTACTCGTTCGATGATGCTTCCTGCCGCCGTATTAGTTTCTGGAGACATTGTATCTTCGGGAATCCCGGAATTGATGACTTTCTTTCGAACCTCTCGAATATTGAGTGGATCAATGAGCAAGATAATGCCAGACGCATTGTAAATATAGCGATTGATTTTCGACATAGATTCGATCACGTCGAAGTCGCCTTCCTTATCGCTCAAATCTTCACCAGCCGTGTCAAAAAATGCAAGCGTGATTGCTCTATATTTTCTTCCCTGAGCAAAACCGAGTGTGTATAGAAGCGGTTTGCGAACAGAAGCAGTGGTAGCCTGTCCCGATTGAGTTTCCGGTATTGCTATACCAGCCTCGTATAAATACTTCGCAAAGTCGCTTTTATAGCGTTTATCGGTTGCATCATCGAGTCCGACAAAATCCCATTGAAACTGCGCATACAATTCTTGGATACGACGGATCAATACGGCAATGTAGTTCGATTTGCCCACAGTCTTACTGCCAACTACGGCAATTACCATGCTGGACAAATGCTCAATGCCACTCGGAAAAGGGCTATGGCAATATGGACAGACACGCATGAACGCACGTTGGTAGCATTCTTCACGGTCACAGTAAGCATTGCGTGGTGCCTTTGCGCCAAACTGCCGACTGAGCCAACCGGGACCAGCAACTCCAAAAACATACCTCGACAAAGGTGCCGTTTCACCCGGTTTGAGCGGACGGTCATAAAGGAATTCGGCGCGGGCTTCGTCGTTAAAAACGCACGTCTGGTTGGAACATTGAAACCAAACAGAGTCCGTATCCGAACGCCTAAAACAATATGGACAAGTATAAACCGACATCGTAATTATTTCCTAAAAATCAAATTGATAATTTCATAGTACAACTGAAACAGTGATGGCTTTTTGAAACATAAATGCAACTTTTCACGGGGGGGAATGTCAATAATATAACGCTCTGCATCTGCTTCGCTTTTGGTAAAAACCCTGATGTAAGTGTCTTCATCCAACTGGTTAATGTCCAACGGGATAATCAATTTTTGAGCACTCTGAGCAGCAATGTCGAAAAACGGCATGCCCAATTCTCTATTCATCGGTGGTTTTCCGGTATGCTGTCTGACTACCATATCGGGAAATTCTTGTCGCCCCGATGCAATCGCCAAAATGAGTTTTGCTTCTATCTGTCCCCAATAAATGTACGGACGACGGATGGACAATTCATATTTGATCGCCGTTTTTGCCGTTTGTATTCGGACACCGCGAGAATAAGCATTCTGGGCGTTCTGTTCAACGAAAGCATAAATGCAAAAGTAGTGTTCTTGTGAATTCCCGATTGAAAGGAGCCACGCTTTTTCTGTGTCGTATTCTTGTCGGTTTAGAACGACCTTTGCGGCTTGGGAATCGTTCACACCTTTCGGGTATTGATCATGTCGATAAGAAATCAGAACTTTTTGCAGACCTTTTGACCATTTCCACGTCAAGCGGAGTTTGTCGCCAATGTAATCCAGATCGAGACCTGTAATGTCGGCAATTCTAACGACAGAGACGGGGTTGCCGAAAACAGCAAGTCCGTCGTGGAATGTTATCGGCAAAATGTAGCGGACACCTGTTGACGTGTTTTTCCACAAGACTTTTCCCTTGTCGATAGTTGGTATCGTGTCGCCATAACGTTTTTTGAGTTCGACCTGTGTTGTCCAATCGACAGTCCCGACGGTAATCCCTGGATCGGCATCAAGATCGAACAGCAATACATCGCCATGAGACGGTGCCGTCCACTGAAGTAGCGTGTTGTCCCCCGATTCGCTCGCCCTCAGATCAACGATGGCTTTTGGAGGCACCTGTGGTTTTGCGGGGATGATTTTACCGTGAGAAACAATGTCTTTTCCGTCAATCCCACGAAAAATCGTCTGGATTCTGTAGCAGTATGTCTTTCCATTGTCGAGATTCGAATCGACAAAACTTGTTTCACTCTGCAATGCCACACGGAAACCATCCCCGGTCGGCGTGGTTCCTGTGAATCGGGTTACAATCATTCCTTGGCTCGCTGGTTGTTTTTCCCATGAAACAGTTAACGAACTATCGCCCGGAAGGATTGACACATTGCCAACATCCTCAATTTTTTGTACGAGTGCCGAACGGCAACCTGACGTTTCAATGGTGGTGTCCCGTTGTGTAAAAACGGCGTAACCGTAAATGGTTCCGATATTGATCGTCGAATCGACAAAACCGGGATGTGTTACACCTTCTTGAATCCGGGTACCGTCGCTAACGGATGCAGGAGTACCGCCGGTTTTGCGAACAACGATAAACGTGAGAAGGCTTTTTGCGGCAGGTGCAGTCCATTTCAATTCGACCCCAGTCGGGATCACAGTTGCAACAAGATTTTCCGGCGGAAACGGTGGGATTTTTCCCAATTCGGTCTTTGCTTCGGAGCAATCGGTAGCACGAGCGAGAATCTGTTCGCAGAGTTCGATTTTTTCCGACAGAACGTTGACCGATGTGAGTTTTACAATGCTTTTCTGTACTTCCTCAATCGTTTGATAAACGACTTTTTCCTCTACCTGCAAATATGCGGCGGCTTCTGGAATTTGTCGTAACTCATGAAAGAGTTGCCTCGCCTCATAAATAAACCTTTTGCCGATAGCATCCTTGATTTTCGTTTCCAATCCCTTGATCCGCTTTGTAACCTCCCTGTGTTTATTTTTAAGTTCTTCCAGAGATTTGCGTAGCGCATCGGCACCGGGGGCATCTTTCCAGTAAACATTAACCTGCCGGAAAAGGTCATCTGCCTCTTCAATGTTTCCAGTAGTTATGGCGACTTTTGCCAGATCGAGACATTTGAGAGCAATCGGCATGTCGCCCAGTGCAAAACCACACTGTGTACAGGCTTTGTCGCCGAAAGAGCCTACACGTTTACATTGTGGTCGTGGACACTCAACTTTTAACGGAATACCGCAACGACAAAACTTGGCGTTAATATCGTTCAAAGTGTAGCATACAGGACATTGCTGTCTGGGTGGTAAAGCGATTTGTCGCTTCGGCGGTGGAAGTTTACGTTTGAGTATGTAATAGTCATAAACATACCACTCTGCCTCTGTTTGTGAAAAACCAACTTGACGGGCTTCTTCAATAGATTTTACATAATCTTCATGTGTAATATTTTTTTTTACCGCTCGCTTTTGAAATGTGGAGTCAATAAGTTTATCGAAAGATCGTCGCTCTATTGCAATATCATAACCTTGCCTGGAAAATTCATCTTTGAAAATAAGTTTTGCTTTTCCTAAAATTCTTTGTTCCGCATTAACTTTTTCATCTCCTTTTGGTTTTTTCATTACCTTATCGTAAGCGGCTTTCTGTGTATTTTGTATCGTTTCCAGTGTTGTTGTTGGTGGCAATTTGAGTAAATCATATATAGTTGCATTTTCGTTTCCGAGCGCGATTTTCAAGTCTGCTGCAATGCTATCCATCTCCGATTTCGCAACAATATTTTTCTTCACACCATCGGGATATGCCGGTTCTTTTGGGGAAACAAACGGCGGTTCAGGTTTCAATGTGAGCCAAGAATTAATCGTCGTTTTTTGGAAAAACGGCGAAAATTCTTTATGGAGAGCATCGTGTTCCGTTTGCTCAAGAATACCGTCTTCTTCATATATTTTCGCTGTCTTCCTTCCCGCTGCCTCGCGTTTTTCCTTTGCCTCCTTGAACATGGTGGTCAAAGTCGGCTCTGGGTCTATGGGCGGTTCTGTCCGTTTACAAAATGTTTCCGCAATCTGAGCCCAGTGTTTGTATTTTGGGTCTGCGACGGCAAGTTTATTCCATTCAGTAATTTTCTTGCCCAACTCATTTTTCAACTCGTCGAACTGGATTGTCGGCGGGTCAAGAAAAAGTTCCAAGTCCAAATACAAATTTTCCTCTGGTAAAAATAAGTCGTCGGTACTCATGTTAAAGTGTTGTTTGGTTATTTCTGCCTTCGGAAAACAAGCATGTTATAAACGGTGTTTGTGACACTCATTCCTGCGAGAAAACCGAAACATCCGGGCTGATTTTGTACTGTGATTTGTTCCATCGAATAAAATTCCCAATTCCCATAGCATTCCTTGTTGATGATGTCGCCGTAGGACGCTGCGGCTTTGGCTTCATCCGCTGATTTCATCGTTGGGCTTGACGATGAAACATTCAAAATCATTGGGGCAGCAACGCATTTGTATTCATATTGAATTGACGTTACAGGAGTTGGCATAGGTGGTGAGGGGGGAGGAGGAGAGGGTTTAGGAACTGGAGCAGGGGCGGGCGGGACAGGAGCGGAACCGAAAGACGATGTGCCAAAGTCGAGCCCATGAATCTTTCCAGCCACACTCTGCCGACCGTTTTCAGTTTCGACCTTTGTGCTTGGCGTAACTTCTCCCATAAGAGCCAGTCGCTTCAACGTGTCGGAATCAACCGGACCTTGCCGGTATCCTGACAAATCGTAGTAGTACCAATTTCCCATAATGAATTTAAAAATTTGAAATTTGTGCGTGTTCGATTATCTAAAAATCCGTCCTTGTCCTCCACCGCTTTGGGTGAGAACCTGGGCAATGGTCGAAAACGAATCGCCGAGTTTACTCAGGTCGGTAAAAAGGGCGTTCTCGTCGCAACTTGCCACTTGGTGCAAAAAATGTTTATTTGCGTATCCAAAGCCGATGGCAATGACACCGATATTGGCTACATGGCATTGTTTTGCCTCGTTGATGGCGTAGTTTTCATGACTCCATTGTCCGTCTGCAAGAACGATGAGGAATTTGGCTCCTTCCAATGGAGCGAGAATGTTCTTGGCATCCGTAAAAGGTTGCCCCTCATTACCACCACCGACGCTGTAGCATCGTGAGAGACCATCAATTCCTTTCTCAATTTCCACAGCGTTTTGCGACAAATTGACTAACATTTTTGTACGATCAGCAACTGCCATGATTCCAACAGAGAAATGACTCAAATCAATCTTCTCCAAAAATTGCTTTGCCGCCTTCTTTGCTTCTCGCATTGGTTTCCCCATCATACTGCCGGAACAATCGACGGCGATAATCACAGAAACATGTCCGTATGAGGCGTTTTGTCTGTTCTGCGGTGAGTCGTAAATCCAACTCATATCGTCTGGAACAGGTTCAATTCGCATCGCAAGCGGCTTCCCAGTTGATTGTTGAATACCTGAAACGGCAACGATGCCGTTTTGGTCATAATTGTACGTGATTGCAAGAATGGCTTTTCCGTCTTGTTCGTGGGCGATGTCCGAAAAAACATATTTCCCAAGAATCGCACACTCACCGGGATGATCGCTTTCGCCTTGGAGAAGGTACACATCCATCTCAAGGTCTTTTTTTGCGGAGGTCTGGAAGGCGAGAGGTCTTGTCTCGCTTCCCGGTATTGTCGAATTGCGCGGCAGGATGATGGCATTGATGTATTTAGAACGATCTGCATACTCTGCAATCATGCCCAAACTGTGACTCGTTACATCTTGAATCACTTTTCGTCTGGGAAGCATTGCGGTTGTCGTTCGACCTGCTAGCCGAACAGGAACTTTAGACTCCATGTCGATTTCCGCTTGAATTGCCGCTCCGATGGCAACCGCTTCGTCGATGTTGATCCCGCGAATGACACTTTTTCCAGACATGCTCTCGACGGCGGCTGCCACCTGTGGCATTCGCGTTGAACCGCCGACAAGCAAGATACCGTCAATATCTGTCCATGACACATTCTCTTCCGTATCTGTCCAAGACTTTTTCGCGTCCGAGAGAACTGTGTTACAGAGCGTTTTTGTACGTTCCAAAAGGTCGGCAGTCATCGCGTCGAACTGCTCCCGCATAACTGTATAACTTCCCTTGTTTCCATCGAAAAAGATTTTAACTCTGGCACTGGTCGCACCCGAAAGCATTCTTTTTGCATCTTCGCATTGAACGAGAAGGTCGTTAAGTGTTTCGACATCAGCGAGAGGATCACAAGCAAATTCTTCCTTAAACTGAGTGACGACATGCTGCATGATACGGTCGTCCCAGTTCTTACCGCCAAGTTGATGATCGCCGTCCGTTGCAATGACCTGAATGGAACCGGCTGTAACCCGGAGAAGCGTTACGTCGAATGTTCCACCTCCTAAATCATAAACGAGTAACGTTTGGTCTTCATGACTCTTATCAATTCCGTATGCAATGGCTGCCGACGTTGGTTCATTGATAATTCGCAACACGTCCAGACCGGCAAGTTTTCCCGCTTGGACAGTTGCTTCACGTTGAAAATTATTGAAGTAGGCAGGAACCGTAATGACAGCCTTGGAGACCGGTTTGCCAAGTGCGGCTTCTGCATCTGCTTTTAATTTTCCGAGCAATAATCCCGATAGAGCAGTTGCGTCGTACCGTTTATCATGAAACTCAAGGTAAAAACTTCTATCGCCCATTCTACTTTTGAAGAACGAGGCGACGTTTTCGTTTCCTAGCGATTGTAATCCCTTGGCTTCGTCGCCGAAAACAGCACGGTCTGATGTGAATGCAATGACGGAAGGCGTGATATTTTTCCCATCACTATTTTTGAGGACGACCGGTTTTCCCATCTCATCAATGGTTGCAACGACACAATAGGTCGTTCCGAGGTCAATACCAATAACGGGTGTATCTAACATGGGACAAATAGGTAATTATTTACAGTTTTTACTTCCGAACCGTTGCATTTGTTTGATTGCCGAGATTTTCATTGGAAGTCTGTCTCGGCATGTAAACGGGAATGTTTTTTGACAAAACGACTAATACAACATTTCCAATCTGAACACGACTTCCCGGCATGAGAAGTTTGGAACCAGTCGGGTCGGTATAGCGAATTTTGTCCCCCTCAAATTGAAATGATCCGGCATTCGGACGGACACCATCAACGAAGACCGTATCCTTTTTTCCAGAACCGACTGTTACTATCTGTGCTCCAAGATTCACTATGGTAGAGTCGTTTGAACCATAAACAACTTTTAGCCAGATGTCCCGATAAATCGTTTCGACAACCGCTACCAACAAGCCGACGCATGCGCCCAGAATAACCGCACCAATTAACCGTCCTCCGGTATTTCCTATGGCAGCGGTCATCATAAGAAAACCAATCGAACCGAGTAAACCGCCAAGTGCGCCAAACCCTAACGCTTTCATTCTGTCGAGGTTGGGAATCACAAAGACCATTCCTACTGCCAAAAGTCCGCCTAACACAGACCAAGCAAGAATTCTTCCGAGTTCTCCCATGTGGATTGCCGCAAGAACAGTCATAGCCGTTTGGGCGACGATCCCTGCTACAATTCCTGCTAGAATTGCACCGGGAATAACCCATATTGCTTGCTCGGATGATATAAATGCCCTCTTCAAAAAATAATTTTGGATGGCAACCAAAGCAAGAGCGATACCGAGTGCCACAAAAACTGTCCAACCAGCAGTGGCAATAAAAGCGATGGCATGTGAACCACTCTCGCTTCCAATCGTAGTGGCAATGCCAATCATTTTTTCCGCTTGCTCAAATGCTCTGTCCAGTTCTCCGCCCTGTGCATAAAACACACGATCTCTATCCCCAGTTAATTTGGCAAGATACGACACATCGGCTTCATCGGTGGCAACAGAAAAAATTCGTACCCCCTTCTGACGCAGTTGCCCGGCAGTTTGTATCGCCCGATTTTCGTCCCCTTCAGTGTTTTCGCCATCGGTAAAAATGAGCAACACTCTGTCATTTTCGCTATCCGTCTTTTCGAGTGCCTCTGCGGAAGCCCTGAGAGCCGCCTCAAAATTGGTGGCACCATACGCCAAAAGATTGTCGATGGTCGTTTTTAATTCGTCGCTGTTTTTTGTAAACGGCAGAAGAATTCGGGCATCACTGCTAAAAATAGTAATCGCCAGATCATCACTGGAACGTTTGTCGATAAATCGTTTTGCCGCCGCCCGCATCTCACGCATTGGGGCTCCCGCCATAGAACCGGAAATATCAATGGTCAAACAAATGGATTGCGTTGATTGTTGTTCCGCACGTACTCCCTTCGGCAAAGCGAGCAGAAACATTTCGGCAAGGATAGCGGCAGCCAAACAACCGATGGCTGCTGACAACATAAAAACGACAGGTTTGTTTTTGGGATCGTGTAACATTGCAAATTGATGAATGGGAGTGAATTGAATTGTTTTGTTTGTTTTCTAGCGGTATTGGACTATCCGCCACCGCCAACTCCCCATCCTTCGCCGCTTCGATAGGAACCATACTCTCCACACCAAGGACATGTACCGCTTGTTGCGCCGCTCGTTTCGCAATATGTTTTTCCGCACGGACAACCGACAATGACTGTATTATGGCAGTAGGGGCACGGGTCAAATCCATCGCGAGTGGATACAACATCCCCATCGCTGGCGTATTTGTCCAAATCTTCAAGTGGAAACGCACCGATTCCTTCATCTAGCCTGAACGTTCCTGCGGGGCGAAATTGTCCGGTGGCACTTTTCACGTATTTCTGCATGTACAATTTTTTTTCTTTGGAGCATTTCCAATAGGCGCATGCCGTCGAGTCGCCCTTTCTGCTGGTCTCAACATACTCAACGGGCACAATTTTTTCGATTTGCCGCTCGGTATGACCACCACAACCAAACAATGCAATAAAAAGGAACAACAATAAATATCGTTTCATAGAAACGTAGGAATAGTAATCAAGGATTGGTTAAGGGGACGTGTTGTGGGTTTTTACTTTACATGCAATAACCCACTTTGTTTCTTGGCTTCAGCCATTTGTGCATCTGTCAGAGCACCTTCTGGTGTGAACTCTGCTTCCTTGGTTCCCCCACCCGTCGGATCAAAGGCAAAGAGTCTCAACTTGCCTTCATCAGTGAGGCTAAACCGAATATGAATAGGCATCCCAGCATTCAGCACCTGTGGTAATGGAAAGTCTGTTTCGTCAACCTTCGTACTCATATCGAGTTCTACAAACTGACCCGTGTCATCATTCGAGTAAACTGCCAGATGGAGTGATGTGGTTCCGTTGGCTTCCACCCGAAAATTCTCATCCGTAATCGTTACCGGAACCTCCGTTTGCTTAATGATGAGGTTGCTCACCATTTCTTTGTAATCGTGTCCTATCAATGCCTTGATGCCGTAACTCTTCGTCGCAACCTTTCGAGTGGTTGTGTTCGCAATTTCCTGTACCTGTTCTTGTGTTTTCCCTGTCAGCAGGGCAACTCGCTTGATCTCTTCGGGCGTAGGCGGAGGCATTGTCCCGCCGGAAGTGCCAGGTTCTCCACCAAGCATACCTTTGATCTTCGCAATTTCGGCTTCTTTGGCGGCTCCCTTAGCAACGGCTTCATCAACGTCGAAATAAACAGGTTCAACACCAAGGGCTAGCGAGTATCTTTCGATGATCTTCGCCTCAACCTGCGGCATTTTGGTTGAACCGCCTACAAGGAGAAACGAGTCAATTTTTGACACGCCTTTTTCCTTGGCAAGTTGCAAGACTTTATCGGTCAGGTCAATCGTCATCTCCAAGAGATCGGCGGTCAGCTCATCAAACTTTTCTCTCGTCAGATTGATGTTCGCCTTACTTCCATCGTGGGTAATTTTCTGTCCGACTTCGTTGAGGGTTGTGAGTGCTTGTTTATTCTTTTCTGCATTGATGCGCAGATCGTACATTGTTTCGTGAACATCTTGTGGATCGCCCTGCATAATGTCCGTTCCGGTGCTTTCCAGAAATTCAGTCCGATAGTATTGAACGATTCTGTCATCCCAGAGTTTACCACCGAGTTGATGGTTCCCGTCCGTGCAGACAACACGAATGTCTGTTTTGTCTGGATCAGCACCGATGCTGATAACGGTCACGTCGAATGTACCACCACCGAGGTCGTAAACGATTACATTTTTCCCTTTGACATTTGCAACTTCCAGACCATAGTTGAGGGCGGCGGCAACCGGTTCATCGAGAATTTTCAAGACATTCAACCCGATCATCTCGCCCGCTTGGCGGGTACGCAGACGTTCCAATTCTCCGAAATACGCGGGGCAGGTAATCACGACATCCTTGACCTCGTGCCCGCCATGCTTTTTTGCATCCTCGACCAGACGTTTGAGAATTAGGCTGGAAATTTCGATGGGGCAATATTCTTTGCCATCAATATCGAATTTCCATGTCTTGTTGCTCATTTGATTTTTCACGAAATCAACGACTTTTACGGCTGCTTCTGGACCACTGGTGCCAGCTCTCTTGGCGTTACTGCCCACCAAGACGTTCGTTGGTGATTCAAAATAAACAACCGACGGCGTTGTTGCTTCTCCGTCGGAGTTCTTAATGATCTCCGCCCTGCCGTACTCGTTGATAAAAGCAATCGCCGAGTAGGTAGTTCCGAGATCAATGCCGTAAGCATGGTTTTGGGGTGCATTTGACATGAAAAAATAGTCCTTTCTTGTTAGAAAATGAGGTTATGAAAATGTTACACGGTGCAGTTATTTTGCTCGTCTGCTCTGGATTCCTCGGAAACCGGCAATGCAGCAAGTATTTCATCTTGACCTTCGGCGGGTTCAGTTGTATCGGTGGCTGGCAAAGGTGGCGACAATGACGCATCATAGTAGAGAACCTCGACCATTTCAGGGCGGAGAATACTGCCGTCACTGTTGATATAACCATATCGCATTGTCCGGTTGATAGTTGTATCCTTACCCTGATCGCCTGTTGGTTCCCTTCTCAGGGCATTGTGCCGAGAAGGATCAAATTTTTCGCCGTGATTACTGTAAAAGGAAGCAATCCCAAGCCGGTTTCGTAGCATATCCAGAAAATCGTCGGTAATCTCACGGAAGGACAGTAAAAGATTTTTGTAGTTTTTTTCCGACTCCTCACGACTTTCAAATGCTAAAACTTGCTTGTTAGCGGCATCAAGTTGTTCGATGACTCCTAAAACGAGTTTTTTCTTGAATTGCTCGATAATGTTGTCTTTGTATTCCCGATTCTCGTCATGGAGTTTGACAATTTGCTCCTGTTTCTTTTCCACGAGTTGCTTCCAAAAATCAACCTCCTTTGTCAAAAAATCCACCTTTTCATTTAGTGCCATGAGGAACGGTTTCAATTCTGAAAGAACACGATCTGCAATATCCAGCGTCGATTCTGATTTTTCTATTTCGCTGTTGGCTGGTGGTTCCGATTGCTCCGGGGCACTTTGAATTAGATCGCTTACGGATTCTGGTTCGGTGTTTTTTTCTTCTTGTTCTACGGACACAAGAGTAGTGGACAGATTTGTTTCCACAGGCGAAGTGACTGAAAATGGATTAGCAATGATTGACGATTCGTGTGTGACTTCAAGAATCGTCGAGTCTGATGATGTCGTTTCGGATATTGTTACTGTTTCAGGAAACGCCAAACCCTTCACTTTACTCGCAGGCGCAGTTTTCCCCTCCTCGTTTTCTACAAGAGTTTCCAATGTAATCTTTCCGGTCTTGGCTAGGTCTTGCAGTTCTTTGCCGGTAACACTTATCTTTTCGTTTTTTTCGCTGTAGTAATGCCAAATTGCCATATTTCAAAAGGGTTTTTATCATGCCGAGAACAGCAACTGTACCACTTCGGAATGGGAGCGGCACGTCAATTTAGAAACGGAGTAATCCCACCTACGACAGTGGTGCATTGTTAGCCAAATTGGACAATGCCGATTTTGTCCGCAAATGTACACGCGCACCCCCTTTCGGAAGTAACGCAACTTGTACATTTCCGAACATTTCCTACCCGGCTACCCGGTTCGTAGTGTAGAAACTGCCGTCCGCCGAAGCGGTCTAAATTGTTGTTAACGTTCTCTGTAATTCAATCCGCTCCAGTGTGTGTGTAACCGGAACGGTGTCTCTGATTTTGGGAAAGTATATTGCACTGCCGTCCGAATTGCAATAGCCCGCCTATAAACGGCGGACTACAAAAGCACAGAATTTTCCATTTTCAGTACAACTATGACCGAATTTGACGATTTTGCCGAATGGCGGTACTGCCTGTCATTCGGTCAGCCCCCGTACCGCTCCCAAAGAGCGTTAAAAGCAGCATTACCGACAGGAATACACTGGTTATTCCCGCCGCCTGCTCCACAGAGATTCCCGCCAATCCAACCAGAAGCCCTTTTCACTTCAGCAGCCGCTTCTCGCAGTCGTTTGTTCTCTTCGGAACACTGCGTCGCGCGGTCGGTCAGGTCGTTAAACTGTTTGGCGATTGATTTTGCAGATTGCAATGCGGCAGATGTCTCCTCTGGGTGAACGCGAGCATGCTCTGCAACTCGTGCAGTAGCGGCAGCGATGCATTGGAGAGATTCTTGGAATACGGTTGTCCCTGATGCTGGAGGAGTGGCTGTCTGTTCGGCATTGGTGGTGGATTTGATTTTAGCAACAGCGTCAACGATTTTCTCCGAACCGGCTTTCACGGATTCGATTATTTTTTGAGAACTCTTGCTCTCATCGGCGGTGATTTTTTGCGAAGCCTTCTCAACAGCACCGGCTACTTTAGCAGATGCCTTCTCGACATCGCTGCTTCGGGCGAACCCGCTCCAGTCGAGATTGAGAATAGTGTTGCTTTGCTCCGGCACATTGGCATTGAACACGCTCATCGCACTCATTCCATTCATACTAAATTCTCCTGTAAATTTATCTCTTCACAATTTTGTTGTTCCGACTCCGGTTCTGCTGGAACTGCCGATTCCGCTTCATGGGCGGTGGGATTCGCATCGGTCGGATTGGGTAGCGAAAGATAGGTTATGTGGCGCGCGGTCTTTCGCTGCCATGTTTCTTCAAGCCGTCGGCGAGAAATATCAAAGAACGAACGCTCCTTCTCAATGCCTACGAACCGGCGACCGAGTTTCATTGCCGCCAAACCCGTCGTACCACCGCCCATAAACGGATCAAGGACTATATCCTCTCCGGGATTCGAGTACAACATCAGCAAATATCCCATGAGCCGCAGAGGTTTTTGAGTCGGATGAAAATTTTGCCCCTGCTGACCGTTGCCCCGTTCATGGTCGAATGGAAGCACACTGCACGGATGGACGCTGCCATCGGGTACATTGAACACCGCCGATTTCTGATGACCCGGCTTGCCAAACAGCATGATGTCCTCGTGATTCCGATGCACCATGAGTTTGGAATTGAGCCAGCCGGTCTTGTTGTTCTTGCACCAGCAGAGATTATATCTGTGCCAGGCACGCTTTGAGTTGATCAAGTCGATAGTAAATCCGCCGCAGCCAAACAGGACGTAATTGGCGTTGTCTCTCGATTTGAGTTCAAACAATTCCCACATTTTTTCAAACGGCGGTGCTGTATCCCAGTGGTGATTCGTAACACCATAGGGTGGGTCTGAAGCCACGCAAGCAATTGAGCCATCATCCAGCATTGGCATCACTTCGGCAAAATCACCATGATAAATTGTTGCAGTTCCAATTTCTACTTTTTCCATTTTTCTGTTCTCCTTTTCAATACAGTAATAAACTATTTAGAGTGTCCAACGTTCAGCATTGACGACCATGCGAGCAATGAGTGGGTTACTCTCCAGATAATGTGAAACCGATGTTACTGCCGGTTCGGAGGGCATTTCTAAAAAATCTTCTTCCGACAGCAGTTCCTCGACCATCTGCGAATCTGCTTCGGAAAGTGGTGGAAGTTCATCAAGCATCGGCTCATTTTGTAACCAACGAGGTGCCTTGTTGGTCGCCACATGCTGTACAGGGAACGCACCGCCATCGGTGTCAAAAAGGAGATCGGACAAAGTAATTTTGCCCGACTGCATGAGTCCTTGCACATCTCTGTAAGAGAGAAAATCATTGTTACTCCGAGTGAAAAAAACTTTACGATCAAGCGGATGTTTTGCCATTGTTTTTCCCTTTCAAATTTTGTGTATTGCTCCGAATGTGGTTGACATAGAATAGGCTAATCGCAAGGATTCTGTACTCTTGCTCTTCAGCAGTTTCATTTTTCCACTGTTTCATCCATTTTGAAAACCCCTTACAATGCGGCACTGTTTCCGATTTGCGAAAATAATCCGCAGGCGGAACATTTGCATGATTCTGTTGTGCGGCATCAAAACGTTCAAATTTTTCTTCTGCTATTGACTCAGCCGATTCAACTGGAACCATCAGAAATTCATTCGGTGTGATAATGTGCGGTATGTCATCAGTCCAATAAAATTTCAATGGAATACTTCCGTCCACGTATTCACATGTGATAAACCTTTTATCAAACCTTCTTTCCTCTCCAGCAAGTTGTAGAAAAAAGTCCTCCACCTGTACCATCGTCAAATAACCGGCGGTGGTTGCAAAGTTGCTCGAACAGATAACATAATTGGTGCTGTATTGAGAACAGGACTCTTTGTATCTCCTCGTCTCAAATGGAGCGTAATATCCCCAACCCCGCCAGACCTTTTTCATCAACGTTGGTAGATCATCTGGACATTGTTGTGTTACTACTTCGTGCATCGTTTCACTCCACTCACTATCTTGTGCCTTTGCGTGCCAACGATGGTAGTATATCACGAATTGCCAATCCCGGGGAATCGGCGAATATTAAGAACTGCGTATAACCTATTCAAAATGTGGAATCGTACTGCTCTGACAGCACGTAACACAGATTCATAATTTTTTCAAGAATTTCTTAATAGACTTAATATGTCTTTTGATGTATTGGTATCTGGGGCTATTTTCTGCAAAATCTCATACGATTTTTGTTTGTATTTGACTCAAGTAGTCTGTTCTGGGTTGATAAAAAATACTATAAAGAAGCGCAAAATTCGCCTCGACTCCTCCGTCGAAAAGAATAGAAAATGGGTATCATGCTTCTCGAAACCACCAACGCCTTAACGTAGCATCGCTTGGAATAACAGCAAACATTGGCATGAAAGATCGAATCAACCTCTCGCCATGACAAAGATAAAGTGGTACAATTTCAGCCAGTATGTCAAAAAGACCATGACGAAACCCACAAACCTGTTTTCAGAACTTCCGAGTAACCTGCCGAAGGAGTGGATCGAAAAACTTGTCGATGCACCAGGCATTCGCATTGAGCGAGCGATATTGCTACAAGAGGCGGTAGGTAAATACCTGAAAGAGAACACCAGCGAAACCTGCCGGAAAATCAGTGATCATTTTGAGAAATTTACCCGGCAGCATATTGCACGAGTGAATGCGGTTGCGTCGTTCATCGGCGAGCATTATCCCGACCATGATGCCGACAAATTCGAGTTGCCGTTCTACTACATCTTACAGTACAAGCATTCCGGTACGAAGTTGGAAGATACGGTCAAGAATGTAGAGGAAGTAAATGCACTCATCGGGAAGGCGACGTGGGAACATATCAAACAGAATAAGCACCACCCGGAGTATTGGGACAAGAGTTTGCCGCTTGATACCCCGTTTGACCGCAAGAAACCGAGAATGGGCATCGATGCGACGAACATGCCGGAGAGTGCATTGCGTGAATTTGTCTGCGATTGTGTGGCAATGAGCATCTATTTGAAGAATGACCCGAATGAAGCATTTGAGTGGTTCCGCGACAATATTTCTGATGTGAACACGAAACGTTGGAACATGACCGGCAAGCAGATCGAGTACCTCTACAATTTGGCGGAACATATCATCGTGAAATTGAAAGACAAAACCCGCAAAGTCTATTTCGATGTGGACGGCGTTTTGCGTGATGTCATTGGCTATTTTGGCGTACCGGACGATGACTGGGACGTGCAAGTAAATGGCAAAACGATTTTCCAAGAGATCGGTGATGATTTCGCATGTTTAGAGAAAATGCCGCCTACAGAGTTTGTACCTGTGATCAAGAAATTTACGGACAGCCCTCATGTTATTTCCACTCAAATTCAGCCCGAAGCGCAGACGGCAACGACGAAATGGTTGTCGAAACACTTCAAAGTCGCACAGCCTACCTATGTTGGCGAAGGCGGTTCCCAAGAGAAGAATTCGCTATTGAATGAAAACGACCGAATTTTCGACGACCACCCGCAGTTTCCCGAAAGTAACAAATTGATTATTCTCGGACACGGTTACAATGAACACAAGAGCGGATTCCGGGTCAATACGCCGGATGAAATAGAAGCGGTGTTAGAAGTGTTGAGGGGATGGTAAGGTGATGCCGTTCTGTGTACCGGCTACGAAAAATGATATAATTCTTTGTGCATGAAACGGCAACTACATCTTTATTGGTTTTCCGGCTCCGGCAACACATTTTGGGTAGCGTCGGCATTTGCGCAGCGATTGCGGCAACTTGAGTGGACTGTTGAACTGCGACCACTGGAACACAGCGATCCCCAAACGATTGATCCCGAAGCAGTACTGGGACTCGCGTTTCCGACTCATTTCTTTTCAATCCCGGAAATCGTACGGGCGTTTGTTCGTTCGCTTCCCCATGCCAATGGAACATCCGCCATGATGCTCGGTACGCATGGGGCGGCTTCCGGCGGTGTTCTCGGTTCCATGAAACGGAGACTCACCGCAAAAGGATTTCATTGCACGGCGGCTCGAATTTTTTGGATGCCCGACAGTTTCTACCCCCTTTTCAGTGATACGGTCAATCGGCGGCAAATCGAACGTGGTTTGAAACAAGCCGAACGTTACGCAGAAGAGTTCGCTGCCGGAACGACTCATTGGTCACGTTGGGCAATTCTGTCTGATCTTTGCGGTACATTTTTCGGCGGTTTCTTTGCTGCCCGAAAATGGATGCCTTATTATTCGACGGTTCACGCCCGGGATAGACAGTGCAAACGTTGTGATGTTTGTGTCCGATGCTGTCCGGTGAGCGCTTTGGAAAGAGATGGCAACTTGCCCCCTCGCCCGAAAAAGAATTGCACGAATTGTTTACGTTGTGTTGCCGTCTGCCCTGCCGATGCAATGCGGCACATGACCGGTTTTCGCCCTTACCGGAGTGAAGAGGCAACATCGCTGAAAAGCCGGTTCAACGAACAGTCGGAATTTTAGCCGACAACACATGAACCCGCCGTTTCAGGGGCGGCTTGCAGTCCTTCGGGAAACCGCGACCACTTGAAGGTCGTTATCCTCTGACATGGAACAAGTTTATCATTCTGATTTCTGTTTTACGGTATGAATCCGTTGTTTTTAAGCCAAACCCGGCAGAGTTCCGACCATGTTTCCGTACCGGCAGTCCCTTTTGCCAATCCCAATCCGTGCTGACCCTTTTGATAAATGTGCAATTCCGCCGGAACCTTGTGCTTGCGGAGTGCCAGATAAAATTCGATGCTGTTCTCTGCTGGAACTCCTGTATCCTCGTCTGTGGTAAACTGAAATGTCGGTGGCGTTTTGGCAGTAACATGTTTTTCGGTAGAGTAAAACTCTATCAACTCCGGCGGCATATCGTTGCCGATGAGATTCTGCATCGAACCCCGATGAGTGTA
>JGI24695J34938_10001226_pt1 | contig 22666 bp, 26 predicted proteins | sample TergutCo191P3_FD_34938 | JGI IMG/M metagenome (IMG submission 34938)
TGCCGTAACAAGATTCAATCCTGAAAAATTATGGAAAATAGAACCCTATTTTAAGCAATAACCAAAATCACACAGGACAATGTAAATTTGACTTGCTATATCGGCGAATGTTTTGTTTACGGGGAAACGTAATACTTGGAGAATTGAGTGTAAGTATTTGACTTTTCGTGCTAGGTTTAAGTGTTTGGCTCGTAGGGCGATTTGTTTTTCTAAATTGTTGGATATGCATAAGATTGTTTTTGGTTTGCTTGTAAACATGTTAGAATTTGGGTGCAAACTATTTTGATACATGACCCAAGTTTGTATTAATGAATTTTAAGTTGTGCGTTTTCAAAATGAGGTGCTGTTTGGCTTTTAATCATCAACCAATTTTTAGGTTGACAGCATTGGGTGTTTTGTGTAAGTTTAAGGCTAGAAGTGAGGAGGCGTTGATGGAGGCTGCGTCTACGGCTCTTGATTGTGTGTCGCCGGAGCTTGTTGCTGCTTGGTTTAAACACTGCAATTACACCCTCCCCATACAGTTAACTAAAAGTTAAACTGCTATATTTATTCAGTTGGTAGTTACAACAGTTAGTCTGACCTTTTCACTAAATTTTCATGCGTTTGACGTGAGATTGCTAAACGCGTAAAACACAAATGGATGCACCTGAGCAGAAGGGTCTTGAAAACCTACTAAACATCCTACTTATACGATACTGCAACAAACGGATCTATAAAGAGATGAAAGAAAAATACTTAAAGCAAAACAACGCTATAACTACAGTAACGATAACATAGACAAAGAAAGCTATACGATTACGGTACACAAGCAAATCTTTAAAACGACGGTCTAAACCAAAAAGTAAAACCTAAAAAAACACCAAAACCAATATCAGTTTAAATCACCGCAATATCGAAAATAGGTGTAAAAACAGTTTTGATAGGCGGTTTTATTTGGTCGGGAGAGCAGGATTTGAACCTGCGACAGCTCGGTTTCTGTGGCCTAGACAGGCTAGAATGAAGCCCACCATGGTAGACCTCTACAGCTTCTCCGTCCGTTAAGCAAGTTAACGGGCTCGAGAGCTCTGCCAGGCTGAGCTACCTCCCGCGAGATAATCTTTTCATAAAGACTAAGCGAGAGAATTTAAATTTATTGGATGTACAACAGTAAATATGTAATCAACTTAGCTGCTAACGTTAACGTTAACCGCGATACGCTGCTTTATGTTAACATTTAATTTCCCAACGTTTTTTTGTTATGTTAATGTACTATTTGTTGTCTGTTTTATACGATGTTTGTTTTTGTGGCCAATAAATTTAAGTCTCTAAATAATGTTCTTCTCTTGTTTGAAGGTTCTTGTATGCCGTATGATTTAGAAGAGCTTGAAAAGTTTCGTTTGTCAGGACGAATTTTACGTGAAGCCCGTGAAGAAATGCGGAGTTATATAAAGGAAAACATGTCTGTTCTTGAGGTATGTGAACGGGCTGAGACACTTATTCGTGCGAAGGGCGGGTTTCCCGCGTTTCCTTGTAATGTCAGTATAAATGAGGTTACGGCGCATTATACTTCTCCTCCAAACGATACAAGTGTAATTCCTGCTGGGTCAACAGTTAAAATTGACATGGGCGTACAGGTTGACGGTTATGTTACTGATACTGCGTTTACAGTAGCTTTTAATCCTGAAGGACGGAACATGACGGCAACCGCAGAACTTGCTCTAAAAACGGTAATTGACAATATTCACGATGACATGTCAACAGGTCATATTGGCGGTATAATTGAGACTGTTATACGTAATCACGGGTTTAAGCCTATAAGCAACCTTACCGGACATTCTGTGGGCAGATACTTAATCCATGCAGGAACTAGTATTCCAAATGTTGCCTCTTTAGCTGCCAATAAAGTATGTGTGGGAGATGTTTTTGCAGTTGAACCCTTCGTTACCCATTATGATGCCCTTGCACGTGTTGACGATAGTCCCCAGACCACGATATTTCGTATGGTTCGTGCAAAATCTGTTAAAACTGCTTATGCCAAACAAATGTTAAAGTATATAGAAACAAGTTTTCGAACACTCCCATTTGCTGAACGCTGGTTAACTAATATTGTACCCAAACAGCATCATGCTGAAGCGTTTAAAGAGCTTTTGCAGTCAAAAATTGTAACTAGTTATCCCGTGTTTATCGAAGCTAGCAGAAGACCTGTTGCACAAGCAGAACACACGCTTTTAATAAAAAAAGATGGCTGTGAAGTCTTAACCTAAAAACAGGTTAAACTTCATAGATTTTTTCTTTTTCTTTAATCTCTTTATAAACGCCAGTTATCATTTGTTTATGTTCTGGACATTTTGGACATACGTCAAGTTCTTTGAAAACAAAGTCGCCACGTTGAAATTCTCGACTTATTTTTGTACCACAGTTTTTACATTCAATGTATGTCATGACTTTTGGCACCTCAATTTTCATAGCTGCACTTCTTTGACTATTTTGGTGAAGACTCACTATTGACATAACTATCCCAAATATGCCAATTATAGCTAGAAAACCTGCCGGAGGAATCATGTTTTGTGTGTATGCGTAAACAGCGCTAATCAGTGCCACAATAGATAGACTCATAGCTATTAGAACTATCAATATTAGATAGGTTGAAATTTTGTTTGCAGTTGTTGTTTGTTTTTGTGTCATATTTTTCCCTCTGTGTGTTTCTATTTTTATTGTCCTACTCCAATGCTGTTGCCTACGCCAAAGATAATTACAGTATCGCCCTCTTTTGTGCGTTCTACGACTAATTCTCGTACACGTTCAATTGCTTTGTCTGCGGCGTTATGAATTTCTTTGCGCATTGGTGAAACGGCATCGCCTATGTCTTCTTTGATAATAATTGCGTTTATTGGAATTTTGTATTTAACCAGTTTTTCTTCAATTTTAAATGCGTCTACACCTGGACCGCCAATTGCTGAGCCTATGCCTTCTGATACATCACCAACGTTTTCTCCTTCAAGTTTTAAGCCTGCGTCAATCATGATAAGCATTGCAATTTTGCCTTCGTTTTCTTCAATGATTGTTTCTATAGCATCTCCGGGTTTACCAACGTTTCCACCTGGACCTTCTGCTTTCATAATTAAAGCTGTACGACCTTCAAATGGAACGCTTGCAACAACGCAATCTTTGTGAACTTTACGTATTTCTTGACCAAGCATCAGTTTACTTGCAATTAATGGTCCAACACTGTCGCCTATTGGTTGACCAAGTGAGAAAGCTTTTAATGCTGCTGAGTAAGCTTCTGCTTCTTTCATGACAATGGGTAAAATCATTTGTAATTGCATAACTACATAAAGACTCATTGTTTTTTTGCTTTGAATGTAGTAGTGACGCACTATTTTGTAGATGTAATTTAATGCCATCGCTGCTTCAAGAGTGTTTTCCATATTATTTAACTGTGTACCTTCACATTGTGGCGCTATGATTTTCACATCATCTTTTATACGCTGGTCTCGTACGTCAAGTATATGATCAAGTTTATCAACAATACCTGCTGGATCCATACCCTGAGGACTAATTGTAAAATAATCCAGACATCTATCCACACGTGGTGCAATATCCACTGTTGATTTACCCACTTCTTTTAAGGTGTCAATAGCATTTTTACGCCCTTCATCTTTAATGTTTTTAAGCTTGAGCAAACTGCCCTCTACATCTTTCATCATCACACGCATTTGAAGCCTCTGACCGTAAAACATTATGACAAAGAAGAATCCTACAGTAAATAATTGTAAAATAGCTTGCCAACCAACATCTCCACCAAAGCCAAAAAATTGGTTAGAATGAATGTTTACTTTTGTAGATACTTGAGATACTATATCACTTACGGGAATTAAACTCACGTTTTACACCACTTCTCAAAAAACTATGCCTGCTCAGTTATAAATATATGCTAAATAGGCTCCTTAAACTTATCTCAAAATTAGAATAAGTAGGTAGCCAGCTTTCCCGATTTCACGCGGCCGAAGACCGCACTACAGTTGGGAACGGAACACGGTTTAACTTCTGAGTTCGGAACGGGATCAGGTGGAACCCGCGCCCTCTGGCCGGCAAACCTACAAAAACATTACCAATCCAACTTATAAACATTCATTTCCAAAATCACTCTTCCATTAAGCCATCTGCTTCCATTTTTACCTATACAAACAATAACAGATTTGAAAACTTTTTCAACAACATAACTATAAACGTTAATTCAAAAAATAAAAGAAAATGTTGTTTAGTCTGTGAGGCTATATCCTCTTTTGGTGACCATTTTATTGTTGATTATTTTTGTTGAAGAGTTACCTATCACGATGGTGGTTACCATGTCTATTTCTTCGTTTAACAAATTTTTTAGAGACGTAATTTTTGATTGCTGCCCTTCTCTTCCCACTTGTCTAACAATACCAATTGGAGTATCTGGATTTATGTATTTTATCATAATCTCATAAGCTTTTATCAGAGGTTCAATTCTGCCCTGACTTTGAGGGTTATAAAGCACTATGGACATGTCTGTTTGTGAGACTAATTCTAGCCTTTTTTCAATTTTTTCCAACGGCGTTAATAAGTCGCTTAGACTGATTACAGCGAAATCACTAATTAATGGAGCGCCCAATATAGCTGAGGCTGACGAAGCGGCTGTTATGCCCGGTATAATTTCTATGGGAACTTGCGTTTTTTCTTGGTCTGCTACTTCTAGAATTATGCCTGCCATGCCATAAACGCCGGGGTCTCCGCTGCTTACCATGACTACTGTATGATTTTCATTGGCTTTTTTAACAGCTATTTTGGCTCTTTCTACTTCTTTACCCATTGTTCCTGAAATAATTTCAGCATCTTTACGGACAATGTCTTGAATTAGTTTAATATATGTTCCATAGCCCACAACTATGCTGGCTTCTTCAATTGCTTTACGTGCTTTAGTGGTCATATGTTCAAGGTTGCCAGGACCTATACCCACTACACTTATTTGCCCTCGGCTATTGCTACTGTTGTCCCGTTTAATTTGATTTTTTTGAGTATCAGACTTGAATTTTTCCCTGCCATTATTAATGCTACTCGTTCACAAACTCCTCCAACACCAATTTTTTCTCGAACCAGTTCTGAGTCTGGTGATAAATCTGGATGACTTAAACTACGTAATGCTTCGACACTTAAAAATTCCAATGGTACATTAAACAATTTAGCAGTATCTATCATTGCTGCAGAGTCCCGTTTAATGTCCACACTAGCAAACATGTTAATCCGTTCTGCGGACAAACCAACGATTTCCAAAGCAGCATTTACCGTCTCAACTAAATGATCACTATGAGAATTTTTGCGACAACCCAACCCTACAACAATATTTCTTACCTTAAGCAAAGTACACGGTTTACCCAAATCCTCAAGTTCTATCAAATCTTTAGTTACAATAACTCCCGCGTCATAACTCTTAACAATTTTCACGGCCTCTTCTTTGGTACCTACATGTTTTACATAAAAACTATCTATAACGTTAAGGGGAATTTTTACATCTCCCACTAAAACTAGGACAACTTTTTCGCCGTTAACAATAGCTGCATTAACTGGTGCTAAACTTTTGGGGTTTTCAATAGTTAAATGTAAAAGTTTTGCGAGCTCATCAACACTTTGTTTTCCCATGGAATCAGATGCGGTGGTAACAACGGGCGTTGCTCCTATGCCTTTAGCTATAATTTTAGTTAACTCATTAGCGCCCCCATAATGTCCTGAAAGCAAACTTATCACATGTTTTCCTGTAGCATCCACCACAATTATTGCCGGATCGGACAGTTTACTTTGAATATAAGGCGCCACGGCGCGAATTATTATACCCGTCGCCATAACAGCAACAATAGCATCCACTTGGCTATAATTATTTTTAATGAACTCTCCAACTTTACCCTCTAATTCACAAACGCCATCTTGTATGTATTTTTTAGGGGAAAAAATAGAGTTTTTTAAGCCCTCTCTTTCAAGAGTCTGTCCTATGTTTAGGGCTGTTTCTACGCCGCGACGTGTGATGGCGACAACGGCTATGCCCCTAGGGAACATTTAACTCCTCACCTTTGCGAAAGCCAGTTGTAAATGTTGGATCATACAGTTTTGATAAATCATAGGCTTTTGGGTTCATAACTTTTCCTACGAAAATCAAAGCAGTCTCTGTAATCCCTGCAGCTCTAACTTTCTCTACGATATCAACTATAGTGCCCGTGACAATTTTTTGCTCAGGCCATGTAGCCTTATACACCACAGAGACGGGTGTATCTTTTGGATAACCGCCTTTTTGTAGTTCAACCATAACTTTTGCTATGTGAGGAATGCCTAAAAAGATAACCATAGTTGCCTGATGCTGTGCCAACTTACTTATGCTCTCAGCTTCAGGTACAGGTGTTCTACCTTCCGGCCGAGTTATGATAACTGTCTGAGAAATATCGGGTAACGTTAACTCACGATTTAACGCTGCTGCGCCGCCAAGTAGACAGCTTATACCGGGAATGCGAAAATATTCTATGCCTTCCCTGTCAAGGCCGTCCATTAACTCTTGAATGGCCCCATAAAAACTGGGGTCTCCATCGTGTAGTCGAACAACGTTTTTTCCTGCTTTAATGCCCTCTGACATAACATTTAGCATTTCTGGCAGACCCATTTTTGCGCTATCATGTAGTTTTGCTGTTGATTTAGCATATTTTAGATATTCTGGATTTAGAAGAGAACCTGTGTAAACTATTACATCGGCCTGTTCAAGGTAGCGTTTACCTTTTAACGTAATTAATTCCGAATCACCTGAACCTGCTCCGATAATTACAACTTTATTCATCGCTACGTACCACATTACCTTTATTATTTATAATATATTTTTTCTTTACAATAGCAATTGTAAAATAATCCTCATTAACATTCCAATTTAATACATCACAAAGCTTACCAACAGTTACTGTTTCATTTGGCATACTGCAACGGCGAACAATTGCAATGATACTGTTATCTTTAAAGCCTGCACGTTTTAAAACTGGAGCTAACTCTTTTAGACGGTAAGCGCATTTTATAAAAACCAAGTTTTCAGAACATTTAGCAGCCTGTTCAACTAGTTTTTCATCAAGTTCTGAGGGAATAACTGTTATAAGCTCTTCTTTTTCTGCTAAAGGAATTCTAGCACTTGTAGCACAAGCATTAAAGGCGCTAACTCCTGGCGTAATTTCAAGGATCACGTTTGGATGGTTTTCTTGAAGACTTTGATATAGATAAATAAACGTGCTGTAAAACATTGGATCTCCAAGAGTAATAAAAACCACCGTTTTATCCATGCTAACTTTTTGAGCAATGAGATTTGCATTTTTATCCCAAAGTTCTTGGTTGCTAATGTCATCTTTAGTCATAGGAAAAATGAGTTCCCACATTTCCGGCTTAACTCTACGTTCCTCAAGAATTGACTGAATCATTGTAACTGCAAGACTTGGCTTGTCAATATTAGCTTTTGGAATACAAATAATGTCTGCTGTTTGTAATGCCTTTACAGCTTTAATTGTAATTAATTCCGGGTCGCCTGGACCTACACCTATGCCGATAAATTTGCCTACCATTGATTTACACCTATTGATGCTGAAACAATTGTAATAGGATTTCTTGCTAACATCATAGTGCCGCTTTTAATTTGTTTTCCTCTAGATACCGAAATATGTGTAATATCCAAGTTTTTGAACTCTAACAGTTTAAGCTCATCAATAGCTGTTATTGCTGTCTCTAAAAGAATTGAATTAACTACAATTCTCCCGTTAGGCTTAAGTTTAGTTTGTACAGCACGAAGAATCTCTCGTAAATTCATAGTTCCACCAATTAACACGGCATCAGCATCAGGAAAATCTGCTAAACCCTCGGGAGCTTTACCTCGTTTTACAACAACAGTATTTTGAACACCAAACTTTTCAACATTACTCTGAGTTAACTTTACTGCAATCTCATCCTCGTCAAGAGCGTAAACTTTTCCCTGAGGACCTACTTGTAGTGCCGCCTCAACTGTTAAACCACCTGTACCGCAGCCAACATCAATAACTATGTTGCCCTCCTTTAAACGAGCTTTAGAAATTGTTAAAACACGCACCTCCTCCTTAGTTGGCCCGGGCACATTTTCATCTGTAATAAAGTATTCATCAGGTATACCAGGTGTTTTATAACTCCAATTTTTCACCATTTTATATCTCCTCCTCAAGTTTTGCTTTGATAACCATTACACATAATGATCCAAAGTCTGTCGTCAAAATTCTCTCTAAACTGCTCTTTGTAATTTTTTCATCGTTTAAAGTCAAGCTTTCACAGATAATCACAGATGTCTTTGGGTTAAACCCCTCTTCAATAAGATAGGTGGCAATTTTTTTTGGCGTAAAAGTTTTTGCATCTGGCAGCAGTATAACATTTCTGCCTGCTTTCAGGTAAGCTATTAACTGGTCTTTTTTTGCATCACTTATGTTACCTTGATGAAATGTAAGCAAACCCATTTCATCCCAGTTTAAACAAAGTTTGGCTGCACATGCCTGAACTGCACTTACTCCTGTAACTATGTTAATTTCTGAGGGGGCAATAAATTTAGTGTTTAAAATCGATTTAAGTAATCCTGAAAAACCAGGATCACCTGTTGATAAAATAGCTACGTTTTTGCCGTTTTTAGTTGACTCAACTGCGTATTTGAGCAGTTCATTTAGGTTTTTGGCTGTTAATGTACAAGTTTCGCCGTGGATGTCTTTTTTAAATAGGTTAAGACTACGTTGTGCGCCTATTACTATTTGGGCTTCTGAGACAGTTTTATGCGCTAGGGGCGTAACATAGTCTGCGCTGCCCGGTCCGGTGCCTACTATGTTAAGTTTAACCATGGCGTGTGCTCCTTTGCAGTTTTGTCCATACCTAAAATTTTGCCGTCCATGGCAACGATAACTATACTTATTTTAATTTTGTTATCTACTCTATCACTGACACGCTGGTTAACTCGGGTAGCAATGCTGTTGTATGTTTTTTCCAAAATATTTGTCAGTCTTAGAATTTCTGAGGCTTCATCTGACGTGTTAGCTACTAATAATTGATTAATTATCTGTGTTGATGCCCCAACAGCTCCCGCGTAGGCTGCGATAACCTCATTACGAGCATCCCCCGTTTTGTGGTGAGTGTTGAAAATGTTTGCTGCTAACTTTACCATTTTGCCTGAATGACCTATAAATATGATCTCTTTAACGTCTTTTTCAACAGCTTTATCTAACATGTAACCTACAAAGTCGCCTGTTTGAACAATAGCGTCCTCTGGGACTTTGAAATTTTCTTTAGCAATTTTTTCACCTATGTTACCGGGAACAAAAACTATTTTTTTATATCCTCGCGCAATAGCAACATCAATTTGAGGTACTAACGAACGTCTACACGCTTCAAGGGATAACGGTTTTACAACACCTGTTGTTCCCAAAATGGAAACGCCACCTTTAACGCCTAATTTGGCGTTTGTTGTTTTTTTAGCAATATTTGCTCCTTCAGGTGCACTTATAATTATCTCTGCGCTTTTATCCTCTGGGAGAACTTCTTTTACCGCCTCAGTTATCATAACTCTTGGAACAGGATTAATTGCCCCCTCACCTATTGGTATCTGTAAGCCTGGTTTAGTAACCACTCCAATGCCTACACCGTTTTTAATGACTATTTTAGTGGTGGCATTGTTTGTAATTTTTACAGTGGCTATGATTTCCATTTTGTCAGTGGCGTCTATGTCTTGGCCTGCGTCTTTTACAACAACGGCTTCTGCAGTGTTCTCAGAAAGTTTTCGACTGGATTTTACGGGGATTTCAAAGCGTAAACCAATAGGTGTAGGAATTACCACACAGTTAACTGGTTCTTTTAGAGCGGTTATAACTGCCGCTTTAGCTGCTGCGGCAGCAGTGGCACCCGTTGTTATGCCATATTTAAGAAATCTTGCCATAATATTCCCCTTTAACCGTAAAGTTTGCCTTCTGCAAGAGTAAGCAACGCGTTAAAAATAGAAACAGCAATAGTGCTGCCTCCTCTGCGTCCCCGAGTTATCACGTACGGTATAGGTAATTTTTCAACTGCCTCCTTAGATTCTGTGGCGCCTACAAAACCAACTGGAACTGCAACAATTAACGCTGGTTTAACTTTGCCTGCATTAATTTGATTTGTTAATTCAAATACTGCTGTTGGAGCATTGCCTACAAGAACAATTGCGCCATCTAAATTATCTTTTATGGCTAATCGCATAGCAGATGCTGAACGTGTTAAGCCTTCTTCTTTAGCAAGAATTATTGTTCTTTCATCATTCATATAAGTGTAAATTTGGCTGCCAAATTTTTTTAGACGTGCCTCATTTATTCCTGCTTTTACCATTTTAACGTCCGTTACTACTTTTGCGCCTGCTTTAATTGCCTCTACGCCTGCTTTAACAGCATCATCGCTTATTACTAAAAGTTTGGCAAATTCGGGATCAGCGGTTGTGTGAACTACTCTTTCAACGATGGAAATTTTATCTTTTGAAAGTTTTGCTAAATCGTCGCCGATTGCTTGCCGTATAAGCATCATGCTTTGGTCTACAATTTTACCTGCGGCAGAAACTGAATAGGCATCCATGACTTCAACATCTTTTTTTACTTCTTGACCTAACGCTTTAAGGGCTTTCTCTTCTAAAATCTCTGCAATACGCTCATCACTGCCTATCGGTTCACCATATACAAGTTCAATGCCCTTAGCTTTTAGATTAGGTTCTTTTTCTTTCATACCTATAAGACTGGGAATATCTTCCGTAGTATGAATTCCAGGTGCAAGAAATGCGGGGATTAACACAATTTTGGATATACCTTTCTCTGTAACAATATCAACTGCTTCATTAACTGTTGGTGTGTCACGTACCATAAAAGCAATTTCTACTATTTTGAATTTGCCACGGTTGCGTAACATATTGGCTATTTTTTCTAGATTTTCTCTGTTATGAGGCAGTTTGCTGCCATGTCCAATTAGGATTAAACCCATGTCATTATTTGGTATCTTTGTCAACAATATTACTCCCCTCTTTATCAAACAGCTTTATTGCAATATTAATTGCTTCCCTATCATCCTTACTAGCTGCTATGCGCAGATTTTCGATGACTGGTAAAAAAGTTTGTTTAAGGAGAACACTGGTCAAGTCGTCAATAATTTTGCGTTTTTTATCATCAACAACCCCTAACTTGTTAATTGCCTTAGATAACTCTGTCTGTCGTATATGCTCTGCATCAGATAGAAGTGCTGATATAATTAATCGTACTGAGAGTTTTTTTAAGTCATCATCAAGTATGACTAATTCATTATCAATCATTTGGCATGCTGCTTCAACACATTTTTGACGTTCAGCCAAGTTTTTCTCCGCAATAAGGTGTAAATCATCTATGGTGTAGAGTTTTACTTTCGGTATTTCCTGAACAGTTTTTTCAACATTAAGTGGATTAGAAATGTCAATAATAATTAAATTGTTTTGACTTGTACGTTGACTCATACTGTGAGAAACAATGCCTTTAGTTAACAAAAGGTGTGGTGCTGATGTGGCACATATAACGACGTCAGCATTTACCAAAACCTCTTGAAACTCGTCAAATTTTACTGCTTTACCCCCAAGATTCTCTGCCAAAGTTACTGCACGAGAGTATGTGCGATTAGCAAAGAGAACGGGGCTTAAGCAGCGTCTAGCTAAAGATTTAGCTACTATAGTGCCTGTTTCACCCGCGCCCATGACTAGAATTTTTTTATCTTTTAAATTGCCTATCAAGTTTGCTGCTAACTCTACTGATGCCGCACCAACTGAAACTGCGCCTTTGCTAATGCCTGTTGCATCTCTTATTCGTCGTCCCACGGTCATTACACGGTTAAATAAGTGTTTAAGAATTGGGCCCAAAGTTTTAGCTTTTTCAGCTTCTAAATAGGCCTCCCAGATTTGATTAAGAACTTGTTCTTCTCCAATAACCATAGATTCTAATCCTGATGTTATTCGCATCAAGTGTTTGTATGCTTCATGATCAAGCGCGGTTTCTATGGCGTTAAATGCTTCCTCATAGTGTGCTGAGCGTTTAGCTAAGCGTTGTTTAGCATTGTTTAATGTTTCTTCTCCTTTTTCACTTACAAGATACAATTCAATACGGTTACACGTTTGAAGAAGTAAACATTCTGCAACATTTTCCATAGCCTGTAGTTCAGTTAGTGCTTGTGTTTTGTCTTTAAACACTACTGACTCCAGTAATGGAACGCGAGCTGTCTTGTGAGTTATGCGTATGTTAATTATATGGTCTGTCTTTGTTGAGGAATGCATGGTTGGATAAACCATGCAACTTTAAATATAAGCTTTCCGTAAATTAGCTTTGGAGAGCTTTTGGTGTCAATTCAACGAAGAATAGGTTTAGCGTATCTTTCTGGTGCTTTACCCTGTTTTGAAGACTTTGGGAATTTACCTACTGATTTAGTACCTGAAAAGGGTCTTATAAATGGAAAGCCTGCCAGTGAAGTTTTAGATATGTTAATTCTTCCAAGTGGCAGTTTACTTGAGTCTCAAAGTGTTAGTCCTGCTGTTTCAGGGGAAATTTTAAAGATGTCTGCAGCAGGTAAATTTGTTCTCGGTATAGGTTCAGGTCTTCAGGTATTAGCGAAACAGACTATTAGAGATTCATCTACTGACTCTATTATGCGTAAAGGCTTAGGTTTAATAAATGCTACCATTCAACCGCTTATTTGTACTGACCAAGTTAAAGCTCATATTATTGATAAAAGCTTTTTAGGCAATGACGTTGATGTAGAACTTTCCGGTTTCCATTGTCATACCTACGGTAAAACAATTCTGCATAGCGATTCTAAACCTGTACTAGTTTCACATATTGAACATGCAAATTATCGTAAAGCACCTCAAAACCTAGTTTCTGGCATTGCTAACAAAGAAGGCAATATTGTAGGTCTTCTTGTACATGCTCTACTTGATCAAAATCCTGCAATTATAGCAGGTATAACAAAATCTTTAGATATTGATCCCTTAGAGTTACAGGAAATTCGAAAGGCTAACGCAAAACTGACCTTAGAGATAAAAAACGAAATAGGCATAAACACTAGTATTCAGCCTGCAAAGTTAGCTGTTAAAAAAGCACCTGTAATGGTGTTGATTACGGCTTTGGGTAGTGGTTCTGGTAAAACTTTTCTTGTTACAGGTATGGCGGGCGCGTTGCGAAAGAGAGGTTATAATGTGGGGTTGATTAAGGTTGGTGGAGATGTCCGCGATTCTGTGCCTGCTCTTTATTTGGTTAAAGCGCCTATGAAGCGTTATTGTTCCATTAAAATTAGTGAGAGTGGTTGGACTCCTGTTCATGAATCTATTAAACAGGCTTGTGTGGAGCATGACTTTTTGTTTGTCGAGGGTGCTATGAGCGCCTTTACAGGTTTGCTTAATAGCAAAATAAGTCGTCCTGCCTCTACTTTAGAGGTTGCTGCCTCCTTGGGAGCACCCGTTATTGTTGTTGTTACCTGTGATAAGGAAGGTGTTGAGGGTGGATTAGTTAATGTTTTAAATTATATTAATGTGTTAAAATTATTAGGGGTTAATCCTGTAGGTGTGATTCTAAATAAAATGAGCACCAGTTATCTCACTGAGGAGGATAAACTAACTATACAGCAGGCCTTTAAGAATGTAGATGTTAAGGTTATAGGTGTGGTGCCTAGTCTAAAGTTTGAGCGCAGAGAAATGATGATTCCTGAAGTGGAAATTTGTTATACCACTTTTTGTTCTCAAGCAGTAGATGTTGTTGAGCGTTACATAAATCTTGACCAACTTGTCGAGTTAGCTAAGACGCCTAAACAAGTTAACGTTGACTATACCGTTTTTGTTGAAAAATTTAAAAAACTCTTAACTAACTATTCTTACAATTTTTCTTAAGCTGAGGCTGATTTGATTGTTTATGGATTTTAAAGTTGATGGAAAAACTGTTATGATTATTGGCGGTGGGTTTGAGAGTTATCGTAAGCTTCAAAATTTTCTTGACAGTTCTGCAGAGATTACTGTTTTTAGTAATGAATTTTCTGAAGATATAAAAACTCTTGCAGCACAAGGAAAAGTTTGTTTGTCTCAAATTTACATTACAGATGTTCAAAAATTTATGGTTCACTTAACTATAAAGCCCGATTTAGTGTTAGCAGTTACCAATGATTATGCGTTAAATGTTCAGCTTGTCTTGGCAGCTAAAAAGTTGGGCTGTATTGTGTATTGTGTATCGGATCCTTCTTTAAGTGATTTTATTTTGCCTGCTGTAGCTAGAGTAGGAGACGTTAAAATTGCGGTTTCTACCAGTGGTAAAAGCCCCGTAGTGGCTAGAATGTTACGGCAGCGTATTGAACGTCTTGTTACGGCTGAGGATTTATTAGAGATTGAATTGCAGGTTTATCTGCGAAAGGTGCTTAAAAACTGCGAGACAGATCAGCGAGTGCGTAGTAAACTTTTGAACGAGATACTTAATAACGTTGATATTAAACAAGCATTAAATGAGGGTAAGCTTTATGTGGCTAAAGCGTTATCCCTCAAGCTTGTACAAAACAAAGAGGCTACAATGTCATGAGCTTTCCAAATGTACGTATGAGAAGACTCCGCAGAACTGAGGCGATGCGGACTATGTTAAATCAAATTCGAATTCAACCAAGTAATCTAATTTACCCTGTTTTTGTTGATGAAGCTCTCTCAGAGCCAGAACACATTACTGCAATGCCCGGTTACTTCCGTTGTCCTCTTGATCAAGTTATTCAGGAGGGGCAAACTGCGCTTGAACAAGGGATAAAGAGTATACTTTTATTTGGTATACCTGCTGAAAAGAATGAGTCAGGTTCAGGTGCATACGCAAAAGACGGTATCATACAGCAAGCTACACGTAAGCTTAAAGACCACTTTAAAGATGAGCTTATCATAATGGCTGATGTATGTTTATGTGAGTACATAAACCATGGTCACTGTGGTATAATAAAAGATGGAGACATTCAGAATGATAAGACTCTAGAGCTTCTAGGAAAAACGGCGGTTAGTCAAGCAGCTGCAGGTGTTGATATAGTTGCCCCCTCTGCTATGATGGATGGGCAAGTTGGTGCTATTCGTGAAGCTTTAGATGAAGCTGATTTTGATCAAACCGCTATTTTGGCTTACTCTGCCAAGTATGCATCGTCTTTTTTTGGGCCATTTCGTGAAGCTGCGGACTCTGCGCCAAGATTTGGTAACCGTAAAACTTATCAGATGAATCCCGGTGGCGTTAAGGAGGCTTTGCGTGAAATTGAGCTTGACATAAATGAGGGTGCTGACATGGTAATGGTTAAGCCTGCTTTAGCATATTTGGATATTTTAAGTCTTGCTAAAACTACTTTTGATGTACCTATCGTTGCTTACAATACTAGTGGTGAGTATTCATTGGTTAGGGCTGCTGCTTTGAATGGTTGGGTTGATGAACAAGCTGTTATACATGAAATATTGACAAGTATTAAGCGTGCAGGTGCTGACATGATTATTACTTATCATGCTAAAAATGTAAACGCTTGGTTGAACTATACTTGAGTAAAAGTAACTCTTCTTGTTCTTTAGCACTCTTTGAGCGTGCAAAGAAAATTTTGCCTGGGGGCGTAAATAGTCCTGTTCGGGCGTTTGTGCCTTATCCTTTTTTTGTCAAGCGTGCTATGGGGTCTAAACTGTTTGATGCTGACGGTCATGTTTACATTGATTACTGTAATGCTTACGGGGCTATGTTGTTTGGTCATGCATATCCAGATGTTATGGAAGCTGTTAAAACGCAGCTTGCCAATGGTACTCTTTACGGGGTTCCAACTGAGCAGGAAGTAGTTTTTGCAGAATTAATTAAGCAGGCTTCTCCTTGCATGGAAATGCTGCGACTTGTTAACACTGGAACAGAAGCTACCATGCACGCTGTTCGTGTAGCCAGAGGTTATACTGGGCGTAGGAAAATTGTAAAATTTGAAGGCTGTTTTCACGGTTCTCATGACAATGTACTTGTCAAAGCGGGTTCAGGTGCTGCAACATTTGGTGTTCCAAACTCTTTGGGTATTCCTGATGAGACCACAAGAAACACTATTGTTTTACCATACAATGATATAGCCGCGGTAGAGGCTGTGTTGGAACAGGAAGGTAATGAAGTAGCGGCCATAATTGTTGAGCCTGTTCTTGCAAATGTTGGTTTAATTTTGCCAAAAACCAATTACTTAGCGGCTCTGCGAAAATTGACTGTTAAATATGGAGTTGTGCTTATTTTTGATGAAATTATAACGGGTTTTCGTCTTGCATTAGGTGGTGCTCAAGAATACTTTAACATCACGCCTGATATGGCTACTCTTGGTAAAGTGCTTGGAGGTGGTTTTCCAGTGGCGGCTTTTGGAGGTAAGGCCGAAATTATGCAAACTGTTTCGCCTGTTGGGGGTGTGTATCAGGCGGGAACTTTTAGTGGTAATCCCGTGTCAACAATAGCGGGCTCTACAATGCTATGTCTCTTGTTGCAGAAAAGAAATGAATTGTATCCTCAACTAGAAAAGACTGCCTGTGAGTTAAGTAAAGCCCTTGTTGATCTGTCAAAAAACTATAAACTGCCTACTCAAATTTGTAACATAGCCTCACTGTATCAAATATTTTTTACAGACCAGCCAGTTACTGACTATGCCTGTGCTAAATTTTCAAATATTAAAATGTTTAATGCATATTTTCATGAACTCTTAAAACACGGTGTGTTCATTCCTCCCTCTCAGTTCGAAACATGTTTTACTTCCATTGCTCATTCATCTAAAGATATAAGTGGTACCATTGAGGTTTTTGATAAAGCCTTGGCGGTAGCCTCAAAGGTAGAGTAAACTATGATTTACACTGTTGGTACTCGTGGCAGTAAATTGGCTTTAGCTCAAACGAATCGTACGCTTGAGCAAATTCGGCAAAAACATCCTGAAGTAGATTTTAAGCTTAAGATAATTAAAACTGAAGGTGATAAAGAGCATGGTAAACCGCTTTTTAGTATTGATGCTAAAGGTATTTTTGAGCGGGAAATTGATCAAGAAGTTGCCTCAGGTGAAATTGATTTTGCTATTCATAGTTTAAAGGATGTGCCCATTGTGGAGCATACAACAGGGACTGTTCTTGCGGCAGTTCCTAAGCGTGATTCTCCCTGTGATGTTTTTATTTCTAAAAATAATGTTCGGCTTGAAGATTTGTCCAAAGGTTCTGTTGTTGGCACCGGTAGTTTACGGCGGTTAGCTGAAATTAAATATGTTAGACCGGATTTGGTTGTTGAGCCTATACGTGGTAATGTGGATACGCGAATTAGTAAAGTGCAAAATGGGGAATTAGCGGGGATTATTATTGCAGAAGCAGGTCTTGAGCGTATGAATATTGCAAGTCAAATGTCTCAGAGGTTATCTTTGGATTTGTTTCCGTCTGCTGCGGGGCAGGGTTCAATTGCTTTAATGGTAAAAGAGGGTAACACCGATTTGTTGAAACTTTTGCAGTCTGTTGAGGATAAGGTTACGCGTGCTGAAGTTACTGCTGAACGTAGTTTGGTTTTAAAACTTGCCGGTGGTTGTCGTGTACCTATAGGTGCGGTTAGTCAAGTTGTAGGTGACACTTTAACGATTTTGGGTTCTATTTATTCTCTTAATGAGTGTAAAAAAATTTTTGCCTCTGCTAAGGGTTTGCTTTCTCAAGCGCGAGAATTAGGTTTCAAAGTTGGTGAAGAGTTAATAGTTCAGGGTGCAAAAGATTTTGAAAAGGAATGGCGTGAAAAGTATGGTGCATGGTAAAGTTTATCTTGTCGGTGCGGGTCCGGGGGATCCTAAATTGTTAACGGTAAAAGCTGTGGAGGTAATTAAAATGGCTAATGTTCTTATCTATGACCGTTTAGGTGTCTCTGATGATGTTTTAAACATGGCTCCCGTTGAGGCTGAGCGTATTTTTGTAGGTAAACGTACAGGTTTACATGAGGTGCCTCAAGATCAAATTACTCATTTAATTATTCAGAAAGCTAAAGAGGGGGGTGTTGTGGTGCGGTTAAAGGGTGGTGATCCATTTGTTTTTGGTAGAGGTGGTGAAGAAGTTGAAGCCCTTGTTGTTAACGGTATATCTTTTGAGGTTATTCCAGGTATTAGCAGTAGCATTGCAGCGCCCATGTATGCGGGTATACCTTTAACTCATAGAGATTACGCTGCATCTGTAGCTATAATTACAGGTCATCGCGCAGGGGATGCTGAAAAACATGTTGACTGGGTAAAAATTGCTCACGCTGTAGACACTATGGTAATTTTAATGGGTGTAGAGTCTTTGGAAGGTATTGTAGATAAATTGCTTACCGGTGGAATAAGTCCTAATCGTTCAGTTGCAATGGTTGAATCAGGTACTCTTCCTCAACAACGTACCATAATAGCTACTTTAGGTACAATTATTGCTAAATCTAGGGAAAATAATCTAAAACCTCCTGCAGTTATTATAATTGGAGAAGTAACTACGTTAGGACGTAAATTAGCATGGTTCAAACAGCCCCTACATTAAAAGGCAAAACCGTTGCCCTAACGCGCCCTACAGGTCAAGCTGAAGAGGCAGGGAAATTAATTAAAGAAAAAAACGGTGTTCCGTACTATATACCTGCCATTGAAATAAGGTCTCTTAGCAACTCTGAGCCTGTAAAGCAATTTATAACTGAGCTACAAACAGGTAAAGTAGACTATGTCATTTTAATGAGCACAAACGGTGTTAAACACCTCTTTGAAGTTGCTCAGAGTATAAACCAAGTTGGTGCACTACAAGGGGGTCTTGTAAAAACCTCTGTTATAGGTGTTGGTCCGCGAACCGCTCAGGAGCTTGAAGCCTATGGTGTACGAGTGGATTTAATTCCAGAAAAATATAGTTCTGAGGGTCTTCTTGAAATTTTGGCAGCTAAAGAGGTAGCAGGTAAAGTAATTAGAATTCCAAGGACGACAAGTGCTGCTCCAATATTAAAAAATCAACTTGTTGCAATGGGTGCTAATGTACAAGAAGTGCATGTTTACGAATCCGGGCTTCCCATAGATGAAAATTTGAAAAACAAGTTTTACGAAGACTTAACAAATGGGCATATTGACGCGGTTCTCTTTGGCAGTGGACTTAGTGCAAAAAATATTTTCAAAATGTTAACAGAGAAAACCTCCATGGAGCACTTACAGAGATTATTAGCTGAAAAAGTAACAATAGTTGCAATTGGGCCAACAACAGCACAAGCACTAAAAGAGCTTAACATAAAAGTAGATGTAATACCCAAAGATTACCTGTTTGAAGAAGCCCTATCTGCCCTATCTGAGTATTGGGCAAAATTGTAACTTTTTTGTTATGTTATGTGTTACCGCAATTTTGAGCTGTGACCTATAGTTGTATCTCATGTTTCAGAGAGGTTTTAGTAATTTGTTTGTTGATAATTTGTTTAATGTTTGTTGATAGTTTTGTTTTGTCTATCAGATTGGTTGGGTGGTTAAAAAATAAAAATTGAAAAAGTTAAGATAAGACGCTAAAGATGCAAAAGCTTACGCTTAGTATCTTCGTGGTGGTCTTCTTTTTGCGTAACATTCGCGGCAATAAACTGGCCTGCTACCGTCTGGTTTGAATGGAACATCACATTCTTTGCCACAGTCTGCGCAGGTTGCCTTGTGCATCTCTCTATTAGCATATGACATTTTTGATATTTCAACTCCTACTCTATTGGTTTGTAAGAATTACTTCCTACAAGAACTAAACCATGTGACAACGACTCTTATAAACTGATGCCTGTCAACAGCACATATATCTAAGAAAAACCATAAACTTTTTGTATTAACCTGCTTTTTATGTTTTAGGATCAAGTATAGTGGCGGTAGGCGGTCATGGATTTCTCTTTATGGGATGTTAACGGGTTTATGGTTGCTTTACTGCTAAGTTTTATAGTTATTTTCTTATATCATGCTAAGCAGACCAAAAATAACGTGTTTTACATGCTTAGTGGTTATTGTTGTTCTGTGGCTTGTGCGTTTTTTATGGGGTATTTAGGTCAACCTGTCTTGTTTATTTTAATTATGGCTACAACAAACATTATAGGTGTAATAGTTATGCATTCAAAGCTTATGCAGACAATAGCCGATTCTCATGTTAAGGCTACGGAGGTTATTGATGTTTCGGGCCTATTTGTTTTCGAGAGTTTTTTTCCGCAAAGTTTGTGGTAAAGCTTGAAAGAGACTACGGTAAACGTAGCTATGTTAGTGTGCATAACCTTTGGTGTACTTATAGCTATTTCTATTGTCTCCTTCAGGGTTTTATTAAATATCATAACATGGCCAATTGGTGTGTTATCGCTAATGAGTAGTGTCATTGTTTTACTTCTGCTTTATAGAAATTTTAAATATGTTTAACCTAGTTTTCTTGAAGTTATAGTTTGATGATTAGGCGTAAAATCGTGTTTTTTTAATAGTCATACTAATATAGGCAAGGTATGTTATATCAACCGTTATTTGGATTCTTGAGAAAAGGAATGAAATGTTCGTTTTTCTCTGTTTCTAAAAAAGTAAAAACGGAAGATAACATTGAGACAAAAGAAATCCCCCTTAGGCGAACATCTTGCTCTTGTATCTGTTAAATACAATGTTTATCCAGCTGAAGTTGTTCAAGCCCTAATTAACGCAAAACGAGATGGTAAAGCTACCTGTGGTGAGCTAACCGTAGATTATCGTGGAAAAACCAAAGAGGATATAATCTTTTTAATAAAAAAAGATGACAGCGTAGTTGCTCAATTCCGTGTAGAAGAGTCTTTTCTCTCCCAAAACAATGATGCCTCATTTGAGACATACATGAGTACAGACAAAATACGGAAAAAAATGGCTAAACAAAATCCTGATGCTCTCTTTAGCGCTATCTCGGATCTTCGTTCAGGAATGAAACATGTAAATCTCAAAGCTAAAGTTCAAGAAATACCTAAACCTGCACAAGTGCACACTCAATTTGGTAACACTGCAATGGTTGTAAATGCCATAGTAAGCGATGAAACAGGCACCATTAAACTATGTCTCTGGGAAGGACAAATAAGCACTATAAACATTGACGATGACATAGAAATCCGAAATGCCCAAGTTTGTCTCTTTCGAGGCGAAAAACAAATACGCCTAGGCAAAAACGGCACATTAAATGTGTTAAACCCCACAGAAACAACAACCTCCGCGTTAGAAGTAGACTAAACCTAGCGGCACAAAATTTGTGCAAGCGCGAACCTTATTTTTTTAATTTTTCCGATTAACTTAAACACCGCCCTGCTTTTTACTACATGAAAAACATGAAACCTACAATCATTAAAGTAGATAGTCTAAACATGACCCTAACTCCCGAACGTTGCTATGTTGCAGAAAATTATAGCTCAAAAGACGGCAAAGTCTCAATAGCCATAGCCACAGTAAAACCCGGCGTCACAACCGTTGCTCACCACCTTGAAGGTATAGAAGAAATCTATATAATAACTCAAGGCACAGGCATCATAGATATCAAAGGCATGGAACCAACAAAAGTTGTCCCCGGAGACGTAATTGTTATCCCAAACGGCACCTCACAACGCATAGAAAACATTGACAACAAAGACCTAGTTTTCTACTGTGTTTGCACACCCAAATTCACTCAAGAACAATACTTCACCGATGAAACTTCAAACATACGTATTTAGTTCACATAAATGTTGTTAAAGTGTGCATACATAACTGTGCATAACCCGTTTTCTGGACAAAATTACCTGAAAGTTTGAACCCTAACAAAAGTGAGCTATCCACGACTCATTTTTACTGAGAACTAAATACAGGTAAAAATGCAATTAGCATGGAAAAGATACCCCATCCAGAAAAATAAAATAAGCCCAAAATGGGCTTTAAATGACAAAAGAGTGGGGCAAACCGCCTCAAAATAGACCTACCCCCCCTTTAAAAAAAACACGGCTAACATTTAAACACTACACAAAAACTCACAATCAACACCAAACACAAACAATCCCTTTTTCCCATCCTAAACACAAAGTAACACACAACCTAAAAAAAGTTGTCACCCCCTGCAAACAATCAAGTTACCAACATTAACCACTAAACAGATACATATAGAGACGTTTGCAGAAAAACTTGGTCATATATCAAAATAGTTTGTACCCAAATTCTAACACGTTTATAAACAAACCAAAAACAATCTTATGCACATCCAACAATTTAAAACAACAAAACATCCTACAAGCCAAACACTTAAACCTAGTACAAAAAATCAAATACTTACACTCAATTCCCCAAGCATAACATTACCCATAAACAAAACATTCACCGGCATAACATCACAATAAACAAAACTATCAACAAAAAACACAACCCCTACCCCCACATTTAACTCTAAGAACAAATCTAAAAGTTTTTACAACACCTCATGCTCACGAGTACCAAAAACGTATGCAATAATCTCACCCGTATTATGATTTATAGCATGCCATAGCCAACAAGTGTTTTTTTACAGTAGACTCGGCTCCACAGTTCATCCATTTCAAGACTAACTTTTAAGGGTTAAGTGAGATTTGTGTATCTTGGGTTTAGGTTTACGAGGAATTTTTCTGTTTTTTTAAAACCGACATAACAGTGT
>JGI24695J34938_10001228_pt1 | contig 22630 bp, 17 predicted proteins | sample TergutCo191P3_FD_34938 | JGI IMG/M metagenome (IMG submission 34938)
CGGCGGGCTTGAGTTGGGTTTTAAAACCCTGCTCCATGACTTATACAGCAAGGATTTAGGCATAAAATCGAAATCGGGTAAGCTTGCCAAAACTAAAAAAGGCGAACACGTTGGTTGCCGTGCGCCGTTTGGCTATGCACGGTCAAAGGTTGTTAAGAACGCTTGGGAAATAGATGGAGCGGCAGCAATCACGGTAAAAAGGGTTTTTGAGTTGGCATATGAGGGGAATAATATCGCCAAAATAGCTAGGATACTTAATGCAGAAGGGGTTTTACCCCCGCTCTCACACCGCCGGGCGCACGGTAGCTTAAACGGTATGGCTATTAACACCGTTCACGAAGTAAATATGTGGCGGATGGAAAATGTTTCAAAAATCCTCCGTGATGAAAGATATACCGGTAAAATCGTTGCTTGCAAGGTAACGCATAATAAATTTCGGATGAAGCAACTAACGCACCATCACCGCGATGATTGGCTTATCGTTCCTGATGCCCATGAAGCGATAATTTCGCAAGAAGTATTTGATGAGGTTCAATCATTGTTACCACCACTTCGCGGTGAGCTGAGCGAGTATCCGAAAAACCACATCTTATCCGGAAAAATCCACTGCGGCCATTGCGGTTATGCTTTACGCCGTGGCAGAGGGAATTTACCACCTTATTATATGTGCTGTTCTCATATAGATAGTGGGAAAGGGAAGTGCTTAAGTGATACTATCTATAGGTCTGCTATTACCGAGGTGGTTCTCATGGCGCTTAAAACGGAAATGCTGATGGCTCTTTCTAAGAAAAAGCAAGCGGACAAGTTTAATCTGATGCTATCCGGTGAAAATGAAAATATATCCGGTGAGATAAAAAAGCTAAAGGATAAAGTTTTAAGGCTTAAGAGCAGTAAAGAAACGCTTTTTGAGGAATTTACTGATGGAAAGATTGATAAAGAGCAGTTTGTCAGTAAAAAGACGGAATATAATGCGCTAATTGAGGATACGGAAGCAAAGATTTTGAAGCTTTCCGGTGAGCTTAATGATAACAGTCTTTCAATCAGGAAATCCGAGAAATATGATGTGCTTAATGCTTTCGACAATCTTACCGAATTGACACCGGCGATTGTGAGTTTAGTGAAAGATATTATTGTTTATGATGGTGAACGGATTGAAGTTATTTTCGATTTCGCTGATAGGTATTGTGACGTGCTTTCGGCGGTACAAAGCTGTGAATCACCTTCCGTAGATTCTAAAACCGCTTTATACTGCCACGTTACCTTAACTGATGATGTAAGTAGGGAAATACAGGAACAGTCACTAATTAAGTTCGCGGAGGAAAATAGTTACTCTAATTGTGTCTGTTACTGCGATAATGGGGAAGGTGGCTATACGCTTGACCGACCGGCTCTGCAAAGGCTGATTAATGATATTAAAGCCGGAAAAGTAAAAACCGTGATTGCTTTAAGCAAAGACTACCTTTTCCGTGGTGCTATGCTTTTGGAGGAATGGCATAAGTTTCTTGGATTGCATGAAGCTGAGTTGATTACGGTTAATGGTGATTGATATGATGCTATTTTTTAGAAATGGGGTAGTTTTGCTTGTAAGATTAAAATGATAGCAAATATTGATGGTAACTATTGGAAAAGGGAACTAATGATGTCTATCAAAATAGCATGGATTGCCGGAAATACTGACGATTTTCACATCAGCGAGATTGACAAATTAGTTACTAACATAATATAATGAAGAAAGAAGGAACAGAAAATGTCAGCAAATACTAAGTTTAAAAATTCCGTTTTTAATTTGCTCTTTAGCGATGAGCAAAAGCTAATCGAGGTATATAATGCCTTAGAGGGTACGAACTACAGCGAAGATACCGAAGTAGTAATTAACACTTTGGAAAATGTTTTATTTATGGATCGGTATAATGATATCTCTTTTGTCATTGACGGGAAGTTTGTCGTGTTGCTTGAGTATCAGTCCACGCTCAATAACAACCTACCCTTGAGATTTTTGTTATATGTAAGCCGTGTATATGAGAAAATGATTAATAACAAGAACATCTATAAAGAAGCCTTGATTAAGATTCCGAAGCCTGAGTTTTACGCTTTTTACTGCGGAAGTAGGGATTTTCCGGACGAAAAGGTACTTAAGTTATCGGATGCTTTTATCGAAAGTGATATTGCCCCAGACCTTGATTTACAAGTGAGAGTTATCAACATTAACTACGGAAAATCTAAGGAATTTTTAGAAAAGTGCAAGTCAATTAAAGACTACAGCTACTTTGTCAGTCTAGTGAATAAATTTAAGAAACAAGAGCAAACTTTGGAAGAAGCCATTAAGATGGCGATTGAGAAGTGTATTAAGGAAGGTATCCTGAAAGAGTTTTTGGAAGCCAATGGATCGGAGGTTGCAAATATGCTGATGACAGAATTTAATTTAGAAGATGCTAAGGAAGTTTGGGAAGAAGAAGCTATCAAGAAAACAATTATTGCTTTTCTTGACCTATTAAGCGATGAAGAAATTGTTGAGAGAACCGGATTTACCTTAGAAGAGGTTCAAGGATTACGCAAAAAGGATTAATATCAATTTAAATGCTATCACTTATGATTTTAGGTAAAAGATATCGACTTCCGATATCTTTTACAATAAAAATTGTTTTGCAGTTCTTGCGCTATATAATGAATTAAGTAAATTGCATTAGAAATCGGTATGCTCATTGGTATGGCATAATATAGGAATGGTATAATAAGAGACAAAACAAGACAAAACAAGACAAAACAAGATAAAACTACGGTAAAATATGGAGGAATATCGGTGGAGGAATATATTATTGAATTATTATTATTTCCGTGTTATTATATACATCATACAAAAGGACTGTTAACATGACAAATAGAAAAATATTAGTTTTAAATATTAAGAATGAGGAATCGCATTATTCACAATGCTTGAATTTTATTTTGTCTATTGAGAAGAAAGAATCAAAATTTCAAGAAAAAGCGTTAAAATTAGCTGAAATGGGAATTGATATTTTTGTCATTTCGCCACATACTAACATTCCTAATAAAATTGAAGCGATTTTATCAAATGATAGTTCAAAATTTGATATTTCTAATTTTTGCAAAGAAGATATTAATGCACAAAAAGATATGGTCTCAACTATTTTTCATTATCATATCCGTATCGAGACTACCGAAAAATTTGATTATTCACAACTAATTTCTTTGGCATTATTATTAGATCGTCTAAAGAATTTAACTAATGCTATTCCTGCAAATAAAGAACATCGACTAACTATAATTTTTAAAGATAGTTTGAAAATTTTCACGGATCTCTCATACTACTTAAGATTATTATCACATAAAACAATCGGTACAGTATTTGCATTTAGTCAAGCTAATGAAATAAAAGCTCTTGATTTTAAATCATATGTTTTAAAATCACAATTTTTTCCGTTAATACCTATAGACGCTGAAACTTACAATAGGCTTACTGCTATTTTTACCGAAAGTGATTTTGACGAGCTTTTTAATATGCGTTCTGGGGGGCGCTATAGAAATTCAACAAATAAGAATCCCAATACTGCGCTTGTAGATTTTATTGCTGAAGCAGCGTACTACAAATTATGTGAAGTGTATGAAGGAGATAAACGAATTCTTAAAGCGATTAATCGACTAATTTCTCCTAGCGGCTCATTGCTTCAATTTGCTATTTTTTCATATTTAAGCGAACGCTATGTATCTTTAATAAATGTAGATGGTGAAGTTAATAAAGAAAACTTCGAGAAAGTAAATATGCTTTCTCTTGATGTTTGCACTGGCATAAAACAATTAATTGAGAATGTAGTTCAACATTCACAATTTAAAAGTGGATTTTTTCATTTCAATATTACACAAGCACCAGATGGTGAAAAATATTTAAATATTCGTATTTCCGATTTCAATGAACTTGAAACAATGCTAGATAGTTATTTATCTAAAATCAAAACCGAAATGACATTACCCGAATTGGCAGAGGCTTGTGAGGGTCTTCTTGCTCAAAGGAATGATATTGCACTATCACAATTGTTTGATATCAATGAAGATACATTAGTAAATTTTGCATGGCGAGAGTATCGTAATATTATCAAAATTAAGCATTTCGGGTTGAGGATTTTTAATCAGGCGTTAAGTTCTTGCCAAGCAAATTTTTCTGTGAATTCATCAACATCATTTGCTACAGATAAGAAATGTCAATATTTAAGCGGGCGAAAGGTATTTGTTGATAGTTTAAATATCAATAACCACAAAATTCCTGGAACCGACATAACTATTGAAATAGGACTAAAGGATGAAAAACTATTGCAAAGCAACATTTATCATAGCGGCATTCAGCTAGATTATTTTGATGAATCATATACTTGTTTTGCTAAATACTTAGGATATAATAGCTACGATCAAACAGAGTATTTACGCCAATCTTTTATAAATGCAATAGATAACCATCGATTTGATAAAACTAATTCCGACTTAAAAGAAATATTTGTTGCTATTTGGGCAAATTCGATAAGTGAAATCAAGGATGAAAGGGTTCATAGCAATATCTGTCATATTGTAGATTTATCAAGATTGTATAATGTTAATGATTATGAAATTACATTGGGTAATTATGAAGTCTTTTCACGCGCAATAATCAGAGGTTTGTTGTTCAGTTCATCAAAAAATAAATCCTTTATTGCATTTATAAACGCCCCCTTTCAGTTTATTGAAGACATTCGAAGCCAGTTACGAGTCAAAGGTGGATTTTGTGATATGCAAATTGATAGAAATTTACAATTGTTTTTACACTCAAAAAATGATGAAAGAGCTTTCACATTATTTGGAACGACAATCCAAACCGCAATAAACAATGCTTTCTCTCTATCACTAGAACATGGATTGGGAATTTTTACTTCGAAAGATTATGATAAAGCGTATAATAAAAATAATGAGAAATATGAAATTTTCCCATTTGATGCTGTTATTGAATCTGGATGCAAAGAACATTTTTCACTTTTTGATAAGAAAATAATAATGATAGCGAAAGGCTCACTTCAAGAAAAAAAAGGATATTGCATTAATAATCACACTCGACTTGGGAATAAAGTACATATTGATAGCTTTTTCGAAATGTCTTTTCTTTTTTATAGGACTTACATAGCCAATAGGTCGGCTTTTCAAATACTAAGGTTAATAGATATAAGTTCAAAAATCTCACAAAGAATAATATATTACGGATATGCTTCTTATTCAAAAGCAATATTGACTTCTTTGACTGAGATTTCAAGAGCTTATTTTAAAATAAATAGGATAGACGAGTCGAGTTCCTTATCAGTAACGTCTCCAGATGTGAGTTTTATTGCTTATCAACATAATCTACAGACAGAAACTTTGTCAGATGAAATTCAATTATATTACGGTTTTAATACTGACAAGGGCAAGCCAATAATTGATGATAGCTCACTTTTTATACAGATTGTTCCAATTAGTACTACTTTGACCACTTTTAATAAAATGTGGGAAAAATTCAGATGTTTATATGAATCTAAATTAATTATTAAAACCAAACCAGATATTAATTGCACAGTATTTTGGATAGATGAAAACAATAATGAAAAATCGTCAAAAGAATCAATTTTGAGCAATTATATTGACCCACCATTTGATATTAAGATTAGAGAAGTTAATGTTAACAATTTGACGATACCCAAAATAAATAATGTTTACTATTTGATGCGAACATCTATTAACTGGTATAGCCCTTTGGGTTGCGAGAAGTGTTTTCCGAATGATAATGATTTGATGAAGGAATCTGTTTTAGTAGAAACCGATGTTACATCTACTGTACCAGCGCAACAAATTCGTGCATATAGTATATCATATAGTATTCCCGATAAAACTAATAACGAACGGTTAATTAGTTTGTTAGATAGCGGTTGTGTAAGTTATGGTCATTTTAAACGAAGGAGTAACCATTATCAATTTTACATCAATACTCAAAAATTGTTTTATCAAAAGCAACTGGATGTTAAGTCTTGGCTTGAAAAACTACCAAAAGGAGCAATACTCATTTTCCTCAACTAAATGTAATTTTTGTCCCAGAGCATAATACAAATGTGGGGTTTGCTCAATATGTAAACACTTATTATTTTAATGGAACGGCTGAAATTATATCTATAAATGTTGACAAGGAATTCCGGTCAAATTTTATTTGTGAACATAATGCGCTACAAAAAACAATTGAAGAGCTTATTCTAACATGGGAAGAGAAAGGTATTGAAGACAATTATGAGTACAAATTTCCGCCAATTAATTTTTATTTTGTTGATGATTCAATTATCACGGGTGGTTCTTTCTGTCGTGCAAATAGTCTAATACGCTCCCTAATATCAAATGAACATTTACGATATTTTTCAATTGATATGTTTAAAGGGATCTTTGTACTTGTCGATCGCCTTTCAGAAAGTTCGAAAAAGTCATTAATAAAAGATATAGGCAAATTTCACTATTTTCTTCATTTAGATATTTCATCGCAAAGAGCAGGTGGCGATTCGTGTGTGTGTTGTAAGCTTGAAGAAGAAGCACAAATTCTTTTTAAGAAGAGCTCTACTAAGATGCTTGCTGATTACTGGTTCTCAAAAATTAAAGTATATAGGGCTAAACAGTTTGATAGCATAAGAAATGATGATGAAAAGTTCAAATCGGATGCAATAAGTTTACTATTATCTCAAGTAGCGTATAAATTTTTATTTGATTATAATTGTCATAATAATGAAAATGAATTTTTTAATTCTGTTTGCATTTTGATTGATATTATTTTTTTGGAAAACGAAAATAATTATAGTATGAATAGTGACAACCGAGGTAATTTGATTAATACTAGCATTGATATTTCTATAATCAGAGCAATTAAAATGGTCGAACCTTGCTCGTATGAGCGTTTTAAAAAGCTCATTTATGTTATTTCGAGACCTTTCTTTACGTTTGATAAATCTTGTAAGCAAGCCGTGCTGAACTTTGTCTTACGATTTTCTTGCAGATTGCTAAACATTACAATTGGAGACAAAGAGAATATTCCTGAAAAAGCAGCAACTAAAATAGAGCGGGTTTCAGATGCATATGAAAAGCTTAACTTGTTATATTCTTGTGTTATGGTACCTCTATCCGACTTGAAAAGTAATTATATTTTACGTAAAAAAGTAATTATTTCTATTAGTGAATATATTTTTAGTTTGTCAGACCTAGCCAATAATGGCTTGGATGCGTTGATTAATTTTTGGCAAAAATATGCTGCTTTTGTTCAAGCATCTATTGACTGTACCGAAGATGAGACGAAATCACTTTGGTTTGAGTACCTTCTTAGATATGGGGATGAATATAATAAATCCCCTAATTCTCAATCAAATTACAAAAGTTTGTTTAAATCTCTTGGCGGAACTGACTTAAACAAAGACTTTAAAAAGGCATTTGATTATTTTTGCAATGAACTTTTTTTATTAAATACCTCATTATCGTTTAAAGGACTTGAGAACTATATTAATAGAACTGGAGAAAACACAGATTATTTTTTAGAAAATTGGAAATCATTCAGAAGACTTAATTCAAGCAATGGAGTAGATATTAACAATAGTTTTATTATTAAGGCAGAGAAAAGGTTCATGGATGAGCTTGTACAATTATCTAGTCAAACAGTATATCATGGTAATGATGAAAGTGTCGAAATAACAAATAAATATTTAAAGCTTATTAATATTGCTAAGAATGCTTTGTCAGATAAATATCATATCCATTTTGAAGATATCTGCTTTACTATTGTGACCTTTTTTGGTAAAAAGCAATCCGAGAGAACTGATTATAATAAATACGATTTTGTTTTAGAGAGACCAAGTGATGACTTATTGTGCTGTAGAAATAGGTACAATATTAAATCATTTATTATCAAAAACTTCAGCAATAAAAAAATGAATAAATTGGAACGTTTTGGATACATTATATCTCATCAAAAAGAGTTACTAAGAGGTGCTATTTTATTTCAAAATCTAGATTATATTCAGACGGCAAATGATTTTGATAATTCAAAAAAGTCAATAGATAGGTATATGGCATATAATGTAGGAAGAAGAATGTATAATACTGCTCCTGTTTTCTTGTATTTTGACATTCCTTCAAAAGGAAAAAGTGAAATTATTAGTGCGTTAATTCTTAGGGATATACTTACTTATAGGAATAAAATAATGAGTTTGGTTGAAAAAGACTTTTCTTCAGAGGCATTCGGGCTGTTGGCACATGCAAGGGATGAACTTGCATTGATTTCGCATGAGAAAGCGATGAGCCATGCAACCACCACTGATGACGCTATTCAATACAAAGTTCTGACAAAGCCAACTGTACAATTACCTAGTATTAATGATGTAAATTTTTTGGGCATTGCGACAGAAATAGAAGAAGAAAACGAAAAGTTAAAATATAACATATTTAAGAGCTATGTAGATAGGCAAATTGGAAAGCTTTATTGTCGCATATTTAGCAATACTAATAATAAAAAGAGTTATTCTAATCGGAATAATATTCCGCTATATGTGGTTGGATCAGAAGACAGCAGTCAACCAGTTGATAAACAATTTATGTATAGAAAAGTTGATAACTTAGCTGATTTTTTTCTAGACCAACGTTATCTAATGTTGAAGGAATTATCTACATTTGAGGTTGTTGGAGTAGAAAACGCGGTCTTGTTTTCGTGGAAAAATAAATGTTTCAATAAAGAGTTTCTTTTTTGCGTTTTATTTGATATTTTGTTTTCAGCGCTACGATATTCTTCGCATTACAACTTTTCAAAATTAATTGAGAAACGTCAGAACAAAAAGCACTATGAAGTAACAATCAAACCTAAAATTGAAATTAAAATATATCGTGAAAGCCAATACCTTGTTATTTGCAATTCAGTATGTCTAGGTAATGATACCGCATTGATAAGTGATTTTGAAGACCGAAACTGGACACTTAAAGCACGACTAAATGATCACATTGATTTTCCTGATGGTCATATGTCGCTTTTAACAATTAAAAAATATATTGAAGGGTTGAATAATGTTGGGAAATGTACATTCGAATACAAACTGAAAGAACATGACCCAACGGGTATATATACAAAACATAAGCAAATAAATAAAGTTAAGAGCTTGTTTTTTGAGACTCGTTTGCCAATATTTAAGAATAAGGAGTGATAGTTAATGAAAGTTGTGTTTATTGATGATTCTATATATAGCATGAAGCTATTATTTGATGGAGATGATAATAGTAAGAGCAAGGATTTATTACAAAGGCTTGTTAAAGAGGGACACAGCTTTGAAATAATTTTTTTTGGTAATGCTGAAAAGCCTTACGCAGATGATAAACTTCCAGATGAAAGTGCTATCAATCAATTTTTGGATGATTTTGCTGACGAATTATCATTTGCAGGATTTAAGCTTAAAAATAATAACGAATGCTGTGAGTTTGAATGGCCAGATACAAAAAACACTATAGTTCTTGATAATATTGTTCAAGAAATAAAGGGTGATTATTCTAAAATTCTTACCAAATGGGATGAGGTCTATTCTGATATAAGCTCTTTTTACGGTGAGTTGACGGAAATTATAGGGGATGCAAATATTATTTTAATAGATATAAAGCTTATAAGTGGTGACGACGAAAGATTGACCCAAGAAAACAACTCAATTCCGCTTCTTGCAATTAAAATTGCAGAAGCATTGCAAAGAGATAATAAAAAATACTTATTTTACTCTTCTTTTCAAGAGATAGTTGATTTTAGCAATGGTTTTGATAAGATGCTAAGCAATATTGAAGTTGGTATTTTGTACCCTAAATTGTACAATCGTTTTGAGCAACTTACTGTTGAAGAGATAGACAAAGCAATTACTAATATTATGGAGAGTGAAAATGATAAATTTTGATAAATATATTAATTTTTGGGAGAATCAAATTAGAACGCAAGTATTTATTGATAACAAAATAAAAATTAATGCCAATAGAAAAATCATTCCTCATCTTTATCATTATACCTCTTTGGGAACTTTTCATGATATTGCAAATAATGGTGAGTTTTGGGCACATAATACGAGATTCTCTAATGATTATTCTGAAGAAAGAATTTTTCCTGTCGAATTTCGTGAATCTATTTCTTGTGATACGGATAATTATTTTATATGTTTAATAAATGATGGAGACTCCCTTTCTATGTGGCGAGGTTATTGTCCAGATGGTGGCGTTTCAGTTGAGATGGTATTTCCACATCCAGATAAATTATCATTTTCAATTGTTGAACAAGATAATAGTGGTTTTGTAAAAATGAAATCGAATGTTTTACCTATTGGATACCTAGCCAAAGAGAGGGTTCTTAGCCTGTTTTCGGCATTAAAAAAAGATAATAATATAGAATACTTGCCACTAATAAAATACGACTGGTTTAAAGAGGAAAAGGAATTTCGAATTTTGTTAATCAATGAAGGGAATCTTGATAAATGTGTCTTTGAGCGAAAGATTGAGAAGGGTACATACGTTCCTTACATAAAGGTGAAATTTGACGATTGCTCTCAAGCGAGTAATACTATTACTGATACTTTAAGTTCTTTATCATTTGCTGATTTAAAGAACAATGAAATTAACTCCAAAGTAATTTATTATTATGGAACTCACTATTTGTTTGTGCCGGCGGGAAAGCAACAAAAAAGCGCATATTATAATTTGAGTAAAATTATAAAGGAAGGAACCAAAATAACTAAAAACAGACGAGATAACATCACACTTTTATGTGAAGGATATCCACCAATTACAAAAATAACAGTAGCCCCAATGATTGATCAAGAGAGGGTGGTTGAACAAATAGAACACTTTTGCAAATCAAGATATTGGTTATCAAACGTACCAGTGGTTGCCTCACAAATACCATATGTTACTACACTCGGAAAGAAATGAGGTATAAAATATCGACAAACTGTGTAATGCAAATGCTAACTTGTGTAGTGCTAATTAAAATTTCTTTGTGATGTCTTGACAGAATCTTATTGTAAATTCTTAGGATTTACAAGTAAAAGTCTAGTTGTTGTATGATTAGTTCTCGTTTACGGACGAGGTGTATGTTGTGTAAAAGCGCATACACCTCGTTTTTTTGATTATCCCGGTCGGGGCGGTGTAAAAGCCGCCGTTTTCCGGCTGAAAATACTAAAGCGAGGACATAAAAATGAACTTACGAAAAGTTAATATTTATACAATTCTTATATGGGGAATTGTCATTCTATTCACAGGTCTTTATTTTTCGCTGATATTCAGCATAAATATTGTGACTGACGAAGCATTCACATTAAAAGTGCTTAGGCTTGATTTGACAGGTATGTTTGAGCTAATGGCAAGAGATGTTCACCCACCTATATTTTATTTATACATAAAGCCGTTCTATTTGCTATTCGGCGAATCATTAATTGCCCTTAAAATAGCCGTTCTGATTCCTATGGTATTAACGCTTGTTGTCGGCGCAACAATAATTCGTAAACATTTCGGTGACACAGTATCTTTGATTTATTTACTTTTTATATCCTGTTTGCCCTGTACGATGGAATTTTCTGTACAAGTAAGAATGTATTCGCTTGCCTTATTATCAGTAACCTTATGCGGTATATATGCTTACCTCGCTCGTATTGATGGTAAAAAGCAATACTTTATAATCTGCGGATTAAGCGGAGTAGTGGCGGCATACAGTCATTATTTTGCATTTATATCAACGGTTGTTATTGTCGGTATAATGCTGTTAACAATATTGATTTGGAAAAAAGAACGCTTTTTTTCATGGCTTATCACCGCCGTCGGAATGATTATTCTTTATCTGCCTTGGATTCCGACATTCCATAAACAAGTAACAGCGGTAACAACTGACTACTGGATTCCGGAAATTACAGGCGATACTATATGGTCTTACTTTAAATGGACTTTTGGCTCAACTCTTGTTCCGTGGATAGTTTTTGTTTTTATAATAATTTGGTGGATAACAAGTAATTATAATACCGTTCTTATTTTCAGAGATAAAAAAGAAGAAGATATTTTTGCGCGGATATGTTTGGCTGTGCCAATAATAACAGCCATCTTAGGTATAACGCTATCATGGTTAACAAGACCAATTTACCGCGACCAGTACATACTTCCGGCATTGGGATTATTTGCTCTTTATTTTGGAATTACCATTAGAAACGCTAGAAAGAGTATAATTATAGTTTTAAGTGCCTTTTTACTTTTTGTCGGTGCGGTTCAGTATAAAGAAGTATACCAACTCGAATATAAAAGTTCTAATATATATGAAACAATGGCATTTTTTGAAGAAAATTTGCAAGATGATGATTATATCATTTATAACTGGGAACTTTTTGACTTTATTTATCTGTGTCATTTCCCGAAAGAACAGTTAGTTTATTATAAAGATTTTGATTTCTCTGGCGATTTTCGTAATGTATGGTTTCTAAATACATTTTGGCTAGGTGAGGGCGTAAGTTGGGAAGTATTAGACGAAAACGGTTTAACTATGGAATATATCGACGGTGAATTTGGCATAGAGCATAATATTTTTGAAATACAAAGAATTTATCACTATTAGGACAGATTTTGTGATTGCATAACAAATATAAAGATGCAAATTCTATCTGTCATGTTTTTTTGGATACTTATTGGAATCATTTTTATACTTATGTAATACTAATTTCTGAGGTATCAAAACTGTGAATATTGAAAAGCAGATAAAAAAATTAAGAAAAGCTCAAGTAATGACCCAAAAGCAATTGGCAGAAAAGATGGAACTTGCCGAAATAACGATTCGTCAGTACGAGAGCGGTAAACGCGACCTTACTATAAAGCAGCTTAACAAAATAGCGTCTGCTCTTGATGTTACTTTATCTGACATCATTGGACCCAATTCTAGTATATTAGGTCAGAAAGAAGATTATGAATATAATGTTATTCGTAACACCTTTAATGATATCGGGTTTAGTATAGATTCGAATAGTAAGGCGGATAATTATTATATCACTCCGAAAAGTGAATCCAGCAATCATAAAGAGCAAGTAGAGATTAGTCATTCAGTGCTTGCGGAAACACTTCAAAACGTATTATTTGAAGCTGATTCTAAAAGAAATAACTATATTCGGAAAAGATTTGAAGCAGAATTATTTGGTTGGGAATCATAGAGAAAGAAGCTAGATATGAGTAAGTTTTTTACGGTCGCAATTCAACAAGAGGAAAATTGGTATGTGGCTAAATGTCTTGAAAACAGCGTAGCTTCACAGGGTAAGACGATGGAAGAAGCAACCGCAAACTTGCGGGAAGCTCTTACTCTTTTTTATGAAGATGAGCTATTACCGATATTACCGCAGACCTATGTCACTACACTTGAGGTCGCATTATAATGCCGCCGGTAGTAAAGCCGGAGCACATTATTAAAGTGCTTGAGACTTTTATCACTTTTTCAACTAATAAATAACTAACTTCGGATTTCTAACCGATATTACATCGTCTCCCCAAAACATATCTCTCAGTTCAATCCGATTTGAATACGCCAGAAAGCAACTGCATTTCTTTGACAAGCAGATTTTCGGCGGAACAATTTTTTCTTCCCGATAAAAATTACCAAGCTTGACTTTGCTGATATTACAAGCGAAATAATCACCATTCCCTTCCACGAAAATACTCTCTCGCCCGGCTATACATAACGCGGGATCAGCAGGATAATTTTCAAGTTCAAGCCGAAAAAGCGGATCAAGATCAGAAAAAACTTCAAGATCATCATTAGTATAATTAGACAACCCTTTCAATATATTTATCCACATGTATATCGCCGAGGGAAGCTTGCGCCGTAATTCTTTAAGAACAGGGATTGCGGCAGGGTCGCCTACCGCTCCGACACAGAATTTTATCCCACCCTCAATTAACCTTTCGCATTGCTTAAGAAAATCTGAAAGGCTAACCCTTGACGGATGAAATGTACACCATAAGCTTAATTTAAAAGAATTGTACGTAACAATACTTGATAATTTTTTGACATCAAAGCTTAAATTAGTTTGACATCCAATAATGCTAATATTGTCAAAGCCGCATAAGGCGGCGATGGCATGATGATAATATTCTTGAATTAAGGCCTCGCCCTGCGGTACAAACATCACCGTTAATTTGCCATCCTGTTCATGGATTCTTTCACAGAATCTTTTTAGAGCATTCTCATCCGCCGAAAAATCGCTATGGTGCGGAAAATGAAAGGGGCAATATGAGCATTTGTAATTACAGGAACGGAGAAGCCCGCGATAGTAAATTGTCTTCAAATTTACTTGTTTTTCCATGCCGCCATTTTCCCTTTCACATTATCTGAAATAAATAACGACCCAATATAATCCGAAAAAGACAGGCCAAGCTGTGTAAGCTTGATATAATCGGCAAAAATCTCTGCATACCCATCTGATACCAGCCTCTTTATCAAAGGAAAATCATCAAAAATAGTGCTTTCAAAAATATCTTTATATTCAGAAACACACAGCCCTGCGTAATAAAGCAAATTTTTGATAACAAACCTTCTTTTAAGTTCATCCTGATTCAAAATAAAACCATGCCTGATTTCCGTCTTGTCGCGCATCTTAATGAAATCGTCAATTATGCGTAAACACTCACGCCTTCCCACCGCATATGGATGACAAAAATGCAGATTGCCCAGATAGCTCCTACCTCCGCACCCCAGTGCCAGCATATTCTCAAAGCCGCAACTTTTCTGATTTAACGGAACTTTTTTCACAAATTGGCGCATCGAAACCTGAAAATAGCCCGCCGCCGGCAAAAAATCTCTGGCTAAACAATACATATCATATTTAAGCTGTGTATTTTCATCGGCAATTTCTTCGCTTAACCCCGTACCGCTTCGGATATATAGCGGATATATAAATATCTCATCAGGTGCAAAATTAATTGCCTGAGCAAGCGATTCTTCCAGCGTTCTTAATGTTTGACCCGGAATACCATAAATCAAGTCCAGATTAATGCAAGGAAAGCCGCTTGACTTAAGTAATGCCAAAGCCTTTTTCACTGCCACAGAATCATGAAACCTTCTTAATTTAATAAGTTCAGTATCAGAGAAACTCTGAATCCCAATGCTAACCCTGTCGATCGGAAAAGACTTTAAAATCGCCAGCTTTTCCAAGGTTGTTGCATTCGGCGAGGTTTCAAGGCAAATCTTAAGGTTATGTCCTCCCAAAGACAATAACCGCTCAAGAAGCATGGGCGAAAGGATTAGCGGATCGCCGCCGCCAATAGTCAAAACATCAAAAGACGTTAAGGGAACCGCATATTGCGTAAATTGAGTTTCACAGGCCAAGAGATAATCAGCCATATAATCTTCACTTTGACCGCTCACCGAAAAAAGATTACAATATCCGCATTTACTCGCACAAAAAGGCACATGAACATAAAGGCTGTTTCCAAAAGCGGGCAACAGTTTTATATAATCTGAAAAACTGATATCTGCAAGCTCTCGATAAGCCGTCTTATGCGGGTAACTATACATATAAGCTGAATATATATTCATAAGAAAAAGTGTTTATAAGGCACCGTAGTAACTGCCTCATGATTAAATCCATGGAAAAGATAGCCGTCATCAGCCTCTTCATAACAAGTTCCATGGTCGGAACAAGCGATAACAAAAGTTTGGCCCCGCTTTTTAAAGGCCGAAAAAAGCTTATCAAGACAAGCATCCAGATAACGAAGCGCCGCGGCGTGAGATTCAAGTGAGTCCTTGCGGACGCCGTCTAAATAAAAATAATTGGGGTAATGAATCGCGTCAAAGTTAATATACATCATGACTCGTTCTTTGACAAAAGTTTCTTCAAGCACTTCGATTGCTTTGGCGATCTGATTATCAGGGCTTTCCTTTACCGTACACCCAAATGAGGGCTTCCAATAACTTTGCTGAAACATCGCGGGAAAAACTTTCCCCAGTGCCGACCGTTTAGAAAAAAATGATNCCCCGCCAATACAAACCGTTTTGTAGCCTACTCTTTCCAATCCTTGAACAAAAGTTGGCTCGTCAAAAGCAAAAGCTTTGGGCGGTGCTACCCTTCCCATGCCAATTCCTTTAGGAAAAAAAAGCATTTTCTTTTTTGTCATGGGCGTCGGTTCAAGTGATGTCGGCAAAAAGCCCGCAAACATCGCATGATGGGCGGGATATGTAAAATTCCCGGGCGCACCGCGCTTTTCCCACAGGCCATAGCGGTTAAGCACAGGTGTCCCGCCATTTTCTTGCTCCGCAAGCGCGACATCATAGCGAAGGCAATCAAGGCAGATAAACAATATATCATGAGTGCCGACGATATCATTCATATTCAGTTCTTTGCGGTTTGCCATTACGCCTTTGACTAGTTCGGGCAGTGGGGGCAGCGGCAATTCTTCAGGGAGTAGTTTTTTCATTCGGTAATCATCGGCCACATCTCGCCGTCGTCATAAGGTTCTTGTGCATCATTAAGGCTAACCTTAAAGGGTAAGGCCTTAATTTTTTCCATCATATCTTCCGACATATAATGATAGTCGGCATTTAGTTCCTTTAAGTTGACAAGTTTATCCGCCGCGTTAAGAATAAGCTGCCCGCCTTTATCAGTAAGGCAACCGCAGGAAATGTCAATAATTTCAAGCTGAGGAAGAAGATCACTTTCAATGATAACGCGCACCAAATCGTCCTGCTCAAAACTGTTTACAAGCCCTAAATATTGCAGATTCGGAAAACGTTCTTTTTTAACCAATTCGGCAAAATCAGATATATTACAGCTATAACCGTAGCTTTCATCCCCTGAATAAAGGATCAGTTTTTTAAGATTGGGTAAATTTGCACTCTTAATCTCATTAACTACCGAAATCGGTAATCCTCCGCAAATAATTACCAACTCTTCCAGCTTCAAGTGATTTACTTTTCCCAGAACTAAACTGTCAGAACCTTGGATTGTAAGCGACTTAAGGTTGGGAAATACTCGCAATAGCTCTTCATAATTTCCTTGTTTAATCCAAGAAATTTCATTTTCTTCCGCTTCCATATCGCCAATGAAGAGAGATTCAATGTGTTGAAACTTTTCTTGATTGTTTATCATCATCGTGAAAATCTTACCGGGATCAGCATCATATATTTCTTGATCCCATACCCCAATAATAATTTTCCTAAGTTCCGGCAGACAGGGATCATTTAAGATATATTCGGCGAGAAGTTCGCTTGAAACCCCGCTGTCGTATTCGGTAAAATATTTCTTTTCGCCATCGCTTAACATAACAGTGCCAGGAACACCTGCTTTCTTTACTTCTTCGCGTTGATTAAAGCTTTCCGCATTTTCATTTTTGCCAAATAACTTTTCTAATAAACTCATTTTTACACCTCTTTTATTTGTACAATTATTTTATCACAACTGATTCAAATACAAAAGCTGGTTCTTATATATTTTATTTTCGCCATGGATATCTTTATACAATAAGTCGCCTTGTCCATTAATTTCAATTATATACGGCTTAAATGTATTAGCTTCCAGCAAGACATCTATTCCCGCCGAATGAAGGCCGGGGAAAAGTGACATTGCGTTATTACACAGCTTTTCAATTTCATTTTGCGTTTGCTTGTCTAAGCTTATTTTATTAAGATTTACAGCATTGCCGCCCAAATGCAGATTAGTAATCGGCCATTTAGAAAACCTCGCAACGGCATATTCTATTTTCCCAAACTGCCGGACAACTCTGATATCATAAGTTCTCCCGCCAATACTGTCTTTGGGAATCCATTCTTCCACAAGCGCCCCCATCACAAGGATACGGTCAATAATCGTTTCTAACTCACAACGTTCATGTATGCATCGCAGCTTTCGTGTATTACAAAGCCTCCCGGCTACAATCTTAACGGACGTATAAATCACTTCCGCATCCGTTCTTAAATTTCGCCTGTAAGCAATTATTCCCGCCGCCCCTGAGCCAAAACGCGGTTTTATGAAAACACTTCTTAAACGATTTTCATCCATAATTCTTCTAAGCTCCGCAACGGAACTTACGGAAGTAATTAAGCGGGGAGTAGAAATGCCGGCATTTTCAAGCATCTTTTTGCATTGAAGCTTATCCAAAGTTCGGGCAATCTCAGTTGGAGAATTAAGGAACACTACCCCCGGAACACTATTCAGTTTTTCCAGCAAGAATAAGTACTGCCGGCTAAAAGCATCAAGTTCATCAATATAGATACTATTGAGCTCAAGCGGGTCAATTTTAATAGCGGAGCTTTTAAGCCCTAAATGATTCCATTCCTGAAAGTTTTCCATTTCAGGAAACTGAACAAATCTCACGTTTATTGAAAGCTCATTAGCCGCCTTAATAAAAAAAATTGTGCGTTCTGAAAGCTTATTGCCAAGCAACAATAACGGAATCAACTAATCAAACCCTTAAGCGCCTGAATTTCTTCTTCCGACAAAGTAACGCCCTTACCCATCTTATCATGCTCAGGCGACCAATCGCGTAGGTCATATTTAGGTTCGCGATCATTCCAACTCACGAGATTTAACTCTTTTCGCCAACCCTTGGCATTTTCAGATAAAACACCGATGTGTTTAGTAATTTCAAACTTAATTTCTGCCACCTCTAAATCCTCCTTTATCAACAAGTATATAATCTACTAAATTTAATAACACCTATAAACCGCTATATATTTCAAAAATACAGGTGCATTCTATCCCGAAATCCTCTCTAAGCACAGATTTGATTAGTTTCATAAGCCCACTAAATCTTTTATTGCGACATATTGCTTTTTGTGTTAAGATAATCTGCGAGGCTAAGTTATTCGAAAAGTGTAAACTTTAGAAAATTATAACTGCTTATCACTTGGTTGTCAATTTCGCTAATCGGAATAATGACATCTGAATTTTACTGTAAAATCACATAATTGTTAAGATTGGAGTATTAACATGAAAACAAGAAAAACCTATGCATCGGTTATTGGCATTTCCCTTATCTTATCTTTGCTTTTCACTTTGCCGGTAACTGCAAACGAAACTTTCACCGAATTATTTAACATCGATTTTTCCGATGAAGCTTTGTATGGCGAGATGTTCAGCGAAGCAAGCGCCGTCACTTTTGAATTTATAACGGAAAGCGGCATCGGTAAAGACGACGATTCCGCTTTAAGGGTATCGAAGCCTGAGCCAACGAATTACAATAGCTATGCTAACGCGGTACGGATAACTTTTCCTGAGCCGTTACCCGCAGGCGGTACATACAATTTTTCGGCGTGGTTCTTTGTACCCATTGAAGGACATGAAGACAAAGATGTTCTGACAGGACCCGGCATCGTGCTAAACGGCGATTATGCGGGAGCGCAAGGGAAAGTTAAATTTCCCGAAAATTTCGGCACAATGCCTGTCGGCGAATGGAAGGAAATCAATGTAACTTTTCCGATGGAAACCGAGGAACTGTTACACATTGATTTACGGTTTGTCATTAACGAACAGCCCAAACACCCTGATGTATGGTACATCGATAATATTGTCATCAACAGAGTCGGCGAGCTTACCGAAGTTTTTATTCCGGCATGGGATTTGACGGTGCCTTCCCTGCGCGAAACTTATTCCGCATTTTTCCCCATCGGTAATATTATGGATGTACGTGATTATAATAATGACGAAACGCTGGAAATGTATAAATATCATTATAATTTCGTGACTCTTGAAAATTCAATGAAACCCGACAGCATCTGCCGAAATAAGGATGTCTACACTTTTGAATCGGCAGATATGATGATTAAATGGGCTTTGGACAATAATATGAAAGTGCATGGCCACGCGATGGTTTGGCACAAGCAATCAGCGGCTTGGTTTACCCATGACGATGCCGGTAATTTACTGACACGGGCGGAAGCACGTGATAATTTAGAAGCATATATAAATAAAGTCGGCAATCATTTCAAAGGCAGGATTCATTCATGGGAGGTGGTCAATGAAGTCTTTACCGCAAGTGTCGGAAGCGGAGACTGGAAATCATTACTTCGTACCGGCGGTACTACCGAAGAAGACTCGCAATGGTACGCCGCTTATGAAAACGGTGCTGACGCAAGCAAAGGCGAAAGCGGCGCCGATTATATCTATGATGCTTTCGTTTTCACGCGTTTAGCCGACCCCGAAGCAATTCTTTACTATAATGATTTTAATGAAAATGAACGTAGCAAAGCCGAAGCTATTGCGCAAATGGTTGAAGAGCTTAATAATCTCTGGAAAAATGATGCCCGTAATACCGAACCTGACCGACTTTTGGTTGAAGGTATCGGAATGCAGGCGCATTATTGGACCGCCGACTTAGTTCCTGCTAATGTCGAATGGGCGATTCAGCGTTTCATCGAAACAGGCTGTGAAATCGGCGTTCTGGAACTTGATATTCCTGCGGGCAGTTATTTTGAGTTAGGAAGCCGAAGCGGTGAATTGACAGATGAAGAAGCACAGAAGCAAGCGCAGTTATATCGCGAAGTTTTTGAAATCTTTGTCAAGTATAACGAGCATATTTCGCGTGTTACGCTTTGGGGAAAAGCCGATTCACAAAGTTGGCGCGCGAAAGGAAGCCCTTTATTATTCGATGAAATGTTTAGTGTAAAACCGGCCTTCCACTCAGTAATCGCCGCCGCGGAGACCGAATTTGTTGAAGAAACAGAGCAACCCGGTGAAACCGCCGACGTCGTTGAAGCAGAAGATAACAGTTCCGCCGAACGCGGGACCGGCGGGCATGTAATTGCTTTAATAATCGCCGTTGTTGCGGTTATTGCCGGCGTTCTGTTATTTACATATTTTCGTAAGAAACGTAAATAATAGTTACTGATACAGATGGCATGAAAAGGAGTATTATATGTTCAAATTCTTTTTCGCAAGAAAAAAAGATTACCATAAAGATGTTTTTAATACTGCAAAACATGATCAGGAATTTTCGGATGACGATGGTGATTACGTCGGAAATCCCGAAGAGGAATAGACAGAAATATGCGTATTTTTCCCAAAAAACTGCTGCCTTAAACAGCAGTTTTTTTTGTTGATGTCCAAATAAAAGTAATGTATAATTATTTAGGGCTATCCGAGAGGAAAATATCGTGAAAGAAACAAATAATCAAGATTCTGATTTTCTAAAAGAAAAACTGAAAAGACGGCCATTAAATCGGCGAAAGCTCCTGCGGAGGATGCTTCTGACGATTCTGATGGCAGTACTTTTCGGTACTGTTGCCAGTGCGACAATTATACTTTTAGAGCCGATTATAAGCGAATATCTATATCCTGAGTATGAAGAACCTGAGTTAATTATTTTCCCCGAAGATATCATCGAAGAAGAAATCCTTCCCGAAGATATGATTACCGACGAAAAGGAAATGATTGAAATTCAACAGGCGCAGGAAATAGAAAATAACCCGCCGCCTGAGATTATCGACGACGACCATATTCGCAAAATTGCAGGCGAAGTCGTCGGTCAGAATGTAATCGGCATAAATGATTATCTTTCGATTAACGCTGCCCGTCTGGAAATTTATCGGGAAGTAAGAAAGTCATTAGTAACTGTAACAGGGTTAACCGCCGATGCTTTGTTTAATAATATTATCGAAAACCGAAACCAGACCACGGGGGTGATTGTTTATGAAACCACCAGAGAAATAATGATCCTCGCTAACATCGTTTCCGTAAGAAATTCCGATACTATTCAATTAACTTTCATCAATAGTATGCATTATCCTGCCGCGATTAAGTCCTACGATAAAGAAACAGGCTTGGCGATTTTATCCATCCCCAAAACCGATCTTGACGACGCCACGAGAAATGCCATCAAAACAATCGAACTTGGCAGTTCATCAATCTCACTTATCATGGGTATCCCGATAATTGCTGTCGGCAGAATCATTTCAGGAGCGGATTCGGTTTTTTATGGCAATATTACATCCGCAGGGGGCAGATACGATCTGGTCGATGCCGCATATCGGATTTTGACGACCGACATCTACGGAAGTACTATCGCATCGGGCTTTATTGTAAATTTGCGCGGTCAATTGATCGGTATCGTCGATAATAGTAATAATACTGCTGATGCACGCAATATCGTTAATGCAATCGGTATAACTGAGCTAAAAAAGCTGATCGAAGTAATGGGAATGGGCAGGCCGAAACCGTATATCGGTATTATCGGCAGTGATGTACCTAATGACGCACACGAAGCAGGAGTTCCGAAGGGTGCTTTTATCAGTGAGGTTTTAATTGATTCCCCCGCGATGCACGGCGGGTTACAAAGCGGCGACATTATCATAAGAATAGAGGCTTTTGACATAATCAGCTTTACGAATTATGTCAATGTATTATTTACTTACCGGCCCGAACAAACACTTTCTGTAACCGTCATGCGCCAAGGGCCTGATGGTTATCGGGAAGTCGAGACGGAAATAGTAACAGCCTAATTTTAAATACAATATTCCATTCAGGAAAGGCATAAAGATATGAAATACATAACAGACTACAAAGACGGCGACCGGGTTTTCGACATTTATCTATGCAAGCAAAAATCTTCGGCAATGACGAAAAACGGC